>ERZ832522.1304-NODE-1304-length-33810-cov-5.342823_pt1 | contig 33810 bp, 28 predicted proteins | sample MGYA00519951_ERZ832522 | MGnify/ENA primary metagenome ERZ832522 (study PRJEB31850, sample SAMEA3708728) | human gut metagenome | biome: human gut; feature: human-associated habitat; material: faeces | place: China | collected 2014 ... | reverse complement strand
CCATAGTCGAGATTGATCAGACCTGCTACCGATCCCAACGATTGCAACGTTGCCAAAGACAGTGCGCTTACGACCAGCAATACTGAGGCAGTGGACGAAAACGCAGATACCAACCTCTTTATCAATCCATATATAGGCAGAGTTGTAAACGGCTTTGCTATTGAAGAGGGAACAAAGTTCGGTAAGTCAACTAACCTTAACAATGGCAGGAAAAATTATCTCATCACACAGTTTAAGAGCGAGCTAAGTGATGAAGAAAAATTAAATGTTATTGCCGGCACGACCAATACCATTGAAGTGCCTAATGCACAGGCATTGTTTATGCTGTCTGTCATATCACAGTCCGGTATGGGATATACAGATAAATATAAAAACACTTGCGGCTATGGTCACTATACTTTCACTCGAAATGCAGACTATTCAAAAGTTGGTACAGCTACATTGGCTTCTGATGATAAAGATTACAAAACTGCGATCTCAGATTATCAAAGACTTGAAAAGGCTACAAGCAAGGAATATGAAAAGAAAAATTCTGTAATGCTAAAAAAATATACAAAGCCAAGTGGAAAAGGTCTTTATGAAGCAAAATGGGCACACGATCAAAGTAAGAAATTTACTGTTAAGCTCACAGGAAATGGAACCTATGACCTCACCGACACAGGTTTTCGTGGTATAAATCAGTTGTTTGATGCAAAGGATAGTAACCTTGGCGACATTAAATGTGATTATACTTTATCTTTGACAGCTATCCAGGGAAATGATAAGACTATAAAGCTCGATACAGATATAAAAGCCTATGCTGTGAAAATAACGGATAACAAGAGCGGTAACACTATTGAATTCCAAGATGTGGATAACTATAAATATCGTACCGCATTTGCCTCCGTAAAAGGAGTTGGGCTGATAAACTGTTCAACGTATGCTCTGACTGTAGATAGTCTTAAGCTTTCCGGCAAGATCAGCGTTAAGACGTATAACAACGATGGAAAATCGTATGTTAATGAAGACCTTTCTACAGGTGGTATTGTTGGCGGAGTACAGGGTCAATGCAAGTTTAGCGGAATAACCTTGAACGATCTTGAGGTATCTGGCGCATATACTGTGGGAGGACTTATAGGAAAGTCAACAAATAATATCAATATAAGTGGCGTTAAGTCTGAAAACAGCGGCATTTATGTTTATGGCGGATTTGAAACAGGCGGTCTTGTGGGAAATTCTCAGAAAGGCAGCGAATTTAATGTTAAGGATTCCAAGATAACAATTAATAAAGTTGAATTTGCTAATCTTGATAAAGGCACAGGTACTTGGTTTGGCGTAGGCGGGATCGTAGGCTCTGCAAATATCAAAACGACAATAAGCAATGTCCGGCTTACATCTTATAATAAAGACAGCTTTATCGGCTCAAAAAAAGACAATAAACCCCTTGCTACCCAGACAATGAACGAGGGCGGTCTTATAGGATTGTCTAACGAAGTATGCACAATAGAAAACACAAGCGTCAGCGTCGATGTTTATGGAAGTAATGCCGGCGGATTCGTTGGAATAAACAAAAAACAGTTGTCTGTCAATGAGAACTGTTATTATGGCGGAACGTCTGAAACATCAGCTTGCGGTGTTTATGGTTATGCAAGCTCAGGCGGAATGGTCGGCACACAGAATGAGGCTGTGAACATATCAAAGTCTGCTGTAAAAAATGCAGCGATAGGTATACCAGCTGCTAAAAATGATAATGTAGGTATCGGAGGTTATGTTGGCATAAAAGCTAACGGTGATCTGAAGATAACTGATTGTGAAGTCAATAATGTTAAGCTGTCAGCAGAAGATAAGTCCAATGGTGCAGGTGCAGGCGGTGTGATCGGTCATAATGACGGCGGCAACACTTATGCTTATGATATTCTCATAAATAAATTAAGCTATATAAAAGGCAACAACAGTGTGTCTGTTTCTAACCTGATAGGTTGGAACAAATATAAAAATCTATCATCTGAATTTATTGGAGTATCGGTAAATAACACGGATTGTTTGCCTGATATACAGTATAATGCTTCACAGATACCTGCCAGCTTCACCGCAGTTCACTCCGACTACAACGGCGATCAGAATAATACTCAAAATATCGGTGATGGAAGCAGTACGCACGTTGATATCTATTCGCCTTATGTCAATATAAACCCAAGCGTTACTGTCGGCGGTAAGACTTTCGCAGGTGATTTTGTTGGCGGAAATATGCAGACTATCATTAGTGACGCTGCTTCTTATACGAATGGCACAAAGACAAAATCCTATGGCATAAACAGTACCATAAAGACATATGCAGAGGATCTGGGTAATTCAAAGCTTACAACATTCAAGCAGGCCTCCGAGCTTGATGTTCAGGAGCTGAATGATCTTCCTGTTCTGCTTATTGATGATAACTCATCGTTGAATATCACACAAATGCTCGCAAAGTATATATCAGTTGTGACAAATTGTGATGTTTTAGACAGCAGTTCAAATAAGCTGAAAACAACAGATCTTATGAATGTCAGCACAGCGACCTATGTGTATGATAACGGCAGTTTAAAAAAATCAGACAAAAGCACTCTTACGTTTAACAGCAAGACAGGATATTTCAAGGTCACAGACGGTCAGTACGATAACGACGGCACAAACAGATTTACTGTCATTACTCTCGATTATATCGACCCAACGGGAAGTGGCAAAACTGCTCTTAGACTTCATATTCCTGTTTTTGTAAGAAAGGTGCTTGATTTCAGCTTCCAATCTTACGTTATCTCAGGCACAGACTATAACCATTCTCATTATACGGATAAAACAAAGCTTGCTTTTGAGAGCTTTGATGCACCTGTTACTACTTATTTTAAGTATTCCTATTACAAATCCGCTAACGAATGGGAAAAAATGCTCAATAACGGTGACAGTCTGCTTTGGAGCTTTGATAAAAAGCTTTATCTTATTGGTGATAATGCCGCTGACAGTGGTGTGCTTACCGATGATACAAAGCTAACTCTTGTTGATGCAAATAACAATGACAAGACTTATCATTCTACCGCAAGTGATGCTAAATTTAATAAAACGACCGGTGAGCTTGACTTGACAAATATAAGCGGCTTTAAACCGGTCACAATGAATGATGTACTGTTAAGATATGCGTCGGTAACAGCTAAAGAATCATCTGACGGAACACTCGTTGAAGCGGATGAAGCTACAGCTGCTGTAAAAACAAGCGACGGCAAGTATTATAGACCTGCCGGGGAGGGTGAAACAGGCACTTATAAGATAATTGTTTCAGCGAACAGTGATACACCGAAAAATGATAATGACGAAATGATAATAAGCGAGAACTATTATCTCACTATCAATATTCCGGAAACGGGAAGCTCGAAAAAAGTCATCAAGAACTTTGTGAATTATTATAGCGGTAATAAGCCAAGAAAGCTCAATGGCAATATTCCTACAAACCTTGTCCAAGTGACAAATAATGACACTGGCGCATATGTTATTGCAAACTTTTTTACACAGCTAGTAAGTGTGACGGCTCATGACCCAGAGGAGATAACAGCGTCAAATAATTTTGTCCGTACGACAATGACTTCAAAGATAAGCATTGATCCGAGTCTTAGAGATACATTTAATGGCTATAAGAGTGACGATTTCAATATGTATCAGGCGTTTAAATTCTCTATGAAGAGCTTTGATGAAAACGATGCGGTAGCTAATGCAAAGATCATTGCAGGAACTTCGGTGAATGTTGATTACAGCATTTTAAACAGTTCAGACACAGAGTTATCAAACGCAAAAATAAGCAAGACGGAAACGCTTTCAGAAGCTAAAGACAGCTATATGCTGATGTATCCCGATTCGGTCTACGATTATATCAATAGTGACACAAATGGCTCTATAACTGTCAAGGCTGATATCAGCTTAACTTACGGTACTGCAGGGATCATAGATCAGTTTCCTGAGCGTAAGGACGGGGATACAAAAACCGGTATAGGAGTAAATGCGGCGTCTTATGTTGCATATAGCCAGAACAATATTGAGAACAGCTCTATCTCTAAAAGTGGAGATATGCCTGCCAGACGCTACTATAGAAAGGCAATGACGGTGGCACAGCTAAACTATAACGTTGCAGAGTCAACGGTTCTTGAGTCGAAGGATTCACCATTTTCGCAGCTTGGTATCAATGCCAAAGATATGACTACAGAAGAAATGGCAATAACAGCAAATGCTATCTATGATCTGTCTGCTTTGAGTCGATCAACAAGGGACAGTGGCAAAAAAATACAGTATACAATGAGGTTGTATGTTAAGGACAATAGTGGCGATTATAAGCAGACAAACGATATTAGCAAATATCTCAGTAGCTTTACTTTGGAAAACGCCACATCAAGCAGCGGTCTGAATGGCAAGGAGTGCGTTTTTACCACTGACTATAATGGCGAAGAACAAAACACAGCCGTTACGAAATTTACAGTAAAAACAGGCAAGGCTTTTGAGGAGCAGGGACTTACCTATGCGAACTACAGAGTTGAGCTTACCGCAGTATTGCTTAATGACAACAACTCAGTTGTTAATGGAACTACCGCAAGCGACTATGTTGTTTACACAAACGCAAAAATAGAAACAGGCTTTATAAATTCATAATAAGCAGGCATTTTCAGGAGAAAAATATGACAAAAAGCATTTTTGGAAAATTCAGAAAATTAGAAAAAAAGAAGAAGCTCCAGCTGGTCATAGCAGTATCTCTCTCGGCGGTACTGCTTGTGGCACTGCCTGTTTATGCGTGGTTTACTCACGATCGTTCCATTGCTCTTACAACAAAAATAAATGCCCCTACTCAGCTTTATATCACCGCAGGAAACAAAGAATCTGTGGCAAATCTTGAAATGGCAGATATTGACGTTGAGAACGGCAGATATAAAGACTTTGTTTTCGGAATAGGCGGGGCAGACGTGCAACAATATCAAATACAGCTTGCACATACAACGAATATCCCTTTTGAGTATGAGATATACCGTGCGAAAGATGTGCCGGAAGCTGATAAAAATAATGATACTGTAGTTTATGTATCTGATGAAGAGAATAAAACGTTTTATTACAAAATAGACGGCAATAAGATCTCGGGACATTATCTCAATCAGCAAGGCTCGGAGATCATTGCTAACAGCACACTTCATGAAAAGTCTTATGACAGCTACGGCAATGTTCAGAAAAATGCCGAAGCACTTTATTGGCAGTCGGACGCACTGACGGTAATTGACAATAAAGACCCGTTTTGCGATTATTTTATAATAAGAGTAAAATGGAATGAAAATGTCCAAAACAATAAAGAAACTGATATGGTCTACCTGACAGTTCAAAGAAAGTAATATATCACCAGACAGAAAGGAGGGCGGCAGCTATGAAAGACAAATTTATAAAAAAGCTTAAAAGATCGTGGCTTGCAATATGGATAGCTTTTGCGGCAGCCGCACTCAGCACTGTTGGCGTTCTGGCGGCTTATACCAGCGTTTCAAGTGTAAAGCGAGTTGTGTCCACACAAAAGGGAGCAGGTATGCTGTTTTCATCTAATTATCTTACAACAGATGAAAATGATCTTCCAAGGACGATAACTTTTAGCAGTATGGAAACCTCGCCTTGTGTGACAGTCAATGTATGCAACTATCCGCAAACAATGATAAAGCACAATGATAAGGATATCACATACACCATTACAGTTGAGCTTGTGGACAGCGACGGAAATGCCGTTACCGGAGAAGAAGCTGCTAAATACTCGGTTGAATATGGCGGTGAAAATAAGACTTTTGAAGGTAATTCAAAAATTGTATTTTCTTCACTTGTGCTTAAATCAGATGATTTCAACAAGCATGAATTTGTGCTGACCTTTGATAAGTCGCAGCTCACAAAGTCTGATATATACATGAAAGTGACAGCCACTCCTACAAATCAGGCTGAGTTGAAAACGCTCTCCGCAAAGCTTGGCGTTATCTATATAAATGATAACACATCATCAACATGGACAGGCACATTCATTGACAACGCCGCCTCGCCAAAAGATCTTGACGGCTTCAACTACCGCCTGTCAGGCAGCGGCGAGGGTACTGTCACCCTGACTTGGAATACGAAATATGTTGATATCAGCCCATGGTTTAAAAACACTTACAGCCTAAATGTTTCTACAGATGTAAATACAAAAATTGCCACTGCAACTATGAAAGTCGATTCTGCCGAGAAAAATCAATATGATATTCAGTTCTATCGAACGAACGGCATTAACAGTGCAGAGCAGTGGTCTGACGGTAATCATACCGATATTACGGTGACTGGTACGGGATTTGTTTCAATGAGTTTCACTCAAAGCGCAACGAAAGAAAATTAGAATATGTACAAAAAAACGGACTGCAAGCAAAATGCAGTCCGTTTTCTTGTGTAGGGGCGAACAGTGTTCGCCCGTTTTTTTATCCGTACAATGTTTAAAACAAGCTTAAAGTGCAGACTTCAAAGCTTCCGCAAGCTGGGCAGGACATGATGTGCCGCGTCCGTTGCAGTCGATACCCTCAAGTCTGTCAATAACGTCTTGAACTTTCATGCCCTCAACAAGCTTTGAAACACCCTGTGTGTTGCCGTTACAGCCACCTGTGAAATGCACTTTCTTTACGATACCGTCCTCTACTTCGATATCTATTTTTCTTGAACATACTCCCTTTGGAGTGTAGCTGATCGTTGCCATTTGAAAAACCTCCTAAATTCTTGCTACGCCTGTTTCTCTTGCAGCCTTTGCCACAGCCTCAGCCACAGCGACCGGTACTGACCTGTCAAAAGAGTTCGGCAGAATAAATTCCGCACTGAGCTTGTCCTCAGGCACACAGCCTGCGATTGCCCTTGCGGCAGCCATTTTCATTTCCTCGTTGATGTCAGAAGCCCTCACTGCAAGTGCACCCTTGAAAATTCCTGGGAAAGCGATAACGTTGTTTATCTGGTTAGGGAAGTCTGAACGTCCTGTGCCAACAATAAACGCACCTTCCGCCTTTGCTTCGTCAGGCATTATCTCAGGAGTCGGGTTAGCCATTGCGAAAAGTATAGGCTTATCGTTCATGGATTTAACCATTTCAGCGGTCACAAGCTTTGGCTTGGAAACGCCTACGAAAGCGTCTGCGCCCTTGAGTGCGTCAGCAAGAGAGCCGTGAAGCTTGTTCTTGTTTGTGACCTTAGCCATTTCAGCGTGAGCCTCGTTAAGATAATTGTCGCCCTCGCAGATTATGCCCTCACGGTCTACCATGATAAGATTGCCGATACCAAGAGAAAGCAAAAGCTTTCCGATAGCACAGCCGGCCGCACCTGCACCGTTAATAACAAGCGTGATATCCTCTATCTTCTTGTTTGCTACCTTGCAGGCGTTCATAAGTGCCGCACCGACAACGATAGCAGTTCCGTGCTGATCGTCATGGAAAACAGGAATATCAACTTTCTCTTTGAGCTTTGCTTCTATTTCAAAACATCTTGGAGCGGCGATATCTTCAAGATTTATTCCGCCGAAGCTGTCTGATATCATAGCGATAGTGTTTACTATTTCGTCAACGTCATTGGACTTTATGCAAAGAGGAAAAGCGTCAACGTCTGCGAACTCCTTGAAAAGCGCACACTTTCCCTCCATAACAGGCATACCTGCCAGACCGCCAATATTTCCAAGACCAAGCACAGCAGAGCCGTCTGTGATAACAGCCACAAGATTTGCACGTCTTGTAAGCTCATATGAAAGGTCGGGATCTTTCTGTATCTCAAGGCAAGGCTGAGCAACGCCCGGAGTATATGCGAGAGTAAGGTCTTTTGCATTGTTTACCTTTGCTCTCGAGCAGACCTCTATCTTGCCTTTCCATTCTCTGTGTTTCTGTAGGGATTCTTCCATTACGTTCATTTTATACAGTCCTCTCTATTACAGCCAAACTAGGCTTTGTTACGCATTAAAGGAACATTACCGCATGATAATGTCCCTTTATTATACCATATTATTTCTCTGTTTTCACAGCCGCTTTGTTAGCTTTTTGTGAATTTATATGAATGAGCTTGAACAGCTTATCAAGATTTTCCTTGTCAGTGGTCATGCTTCCGATATGCGTCATTGTTTCGTTATACAGACCGTGGAAGTCAGAGCCGCCAGTCACTATCAGGTCATGTTCCTTTGCGATATCCACAAGCTTCTGCTGTTGAGTTGGAGTAGCAGAGTAATGATAAGCTTCAATTCCGTCAAGCTTGCCTGCCTCGATAAGCTCAAGGAGCAGCTCGGTGTTGTTGAACATAACAGGGTGTGCCATAACAGCTATGCCCTTTGCGGAATGGATAAGGTCAAGCACAAAGTTTACGTCAGGATATTCACGGGTCACAAGACATTCGCCGTTTGGATAAGCAAAAAGCTTGTCGTTCACAGAGCCGTAAAGCTCAGTGGCATAGCCGTAATTCACTAATGCTCTCATGATATGCTGTTTAAAAATGCTCTTTGAGCTTTTCGTGTAGTGCAGTACGGCATCGGCAGGAATTGGATATCTTGCCGTCACCTTTTCTATCATTTCCTTTGCACAGTCTTTTCTTATCTGGCATGACTTCAGGCAAAGACCCTCGAGCCTGTCAGGCTTCTGAGGCGCATAGCAAAGAATGTGTACTTTTGAATTGCGCTTCTTGTCCCATGCTGAAAGCTCTACCGCAGGAATGACCTTGACCCCATAACGTTCGCCAAGTATTTGCGCTCTGTTTGATGATGAAAGAGTGTCATGGTCTGTTATCGCAAGAAAGTCAAGTCCCATTCTTTTTGCCTGAACAATGACCTCTTCTATACCAAGCGAGCCGTCAGACAGCGTTGTGTGACAATGCAGATCTCCTGTCATACCTTTGTTCCTCCAAATCTATAAAATATATCTGTCATTTTCTTTATATATAGTACAGCCGTTAAATTTGACTAAATAATTATAACATATTTTATATACATTTGCAAGCACTTTTGAACAATTTACACAAAATTTGCACGAAAATTATATTATTTTGTCGTATATGACAAATCAACAGTGTCGAAATAGTGCGATTTAACGAAATATCAGAGCTTATATCCGAAAAACTTGTCGCAAAACCATACGTCTTTAACCTGAAAGCTCCTGCCGTTTAGATATTCAAGTATACCTGCGTCAGTGGTGAATTTAAAGGTGAGCTTGTACGAATAAAGTGCCTGCGTTTTCACATTGTATGCACGATTGACTTTATTTATTCCGTATTTGCCGTCACCGAGAAGTGGATAGCCGATGTGAGCAAGGTGCGCCCTTATCTGATGCGTCCTGCCTGTGATAAGGTCAACTTCAAGAAGTGCAAGATCATCAGCCTTGTTTTCCGCAAGCACACGATAAGAGGTTATCATGGTGCGGCTGCCCTCAAATTTCTTGTCAGATACCCTGACAGTCTTTGTCGCCTCGTCCTTTTGATGATAAGCCGTGAGCCGAGCAGACTTTTCCTTTGGTATGCCAACGGTCACGCAAAGATAAAGCTTTTCAAGTTCTCTGTCTTTAACTTTCTGATTAAGTATACGCAAACTTTCAGCATTTTTCGCACATATTACAATACCGCCTGTGTTGCGGTCGATCCTGTTGCAAAGGGCAGGAGCAAAAGACAGTTCCTCCTCAGGACGATATTCACCCTTTTCATAAAGATAGTGCTGTATCCTGTTTATGAGTGTGTCCGTCGAACCGCTTTCGTCCTCATGTACCACAAGTCCGCACTTTTTGTCGCAAAGGATAATATTCTCGTCCTCGTAAATAATATTCAAAGACGTTGGCGCACTGAGAAAAGCAGGTCTGTCAGCAACTTCGCCTTCGAAAAATTCGTCATTGATGTAAAGCTGCATAACGTCACCGCAAGCAAGCCGTGTGGATATCTCACAGCGTTTGCCGTTGACCTTGATACGCTTTAGGCGCAGATATTTGTACAGCAGATTTTTAGGCAGCTTCGGCACAGCCTTTGTGAGAAACTTGTCAACACGCTGACCTGCGTCATTTTGATTTATTATAAATTCTCTCATGCTATACCTCAGAGCTTCACACGAGCGGAGAATCCTCCGTCAATAAGCTCGTCAAGACCCGTGCTGTCAGCACCGCTTTCACGGAGAAGCAGAAGAATTTCTGACATATCGCAGGCTTTGCCTTTACGGCGAGATATCTCCTCTTCACATTTGATAGCATATTGTAAAGGCTTTTTGTCAGCAGGGAAGTTCACATCTGAGCCTTGAGCGATGAGCCATTTGATGAAATCAACACTTCGCTTGTCAGGCTTGAGAACGCCGTCCTGCTCCACGAGGTCTGCACTTTCGATTGCAGTGAGCAGGAAAGTAAGCCCATTGCTGTCAGTGTCGTTGTAGTCCACATCATCAGAGATGAACAAGAATTTAAGCTCTTCCAGTTCACGCTTTGAGAGGGTGTAGTTGTATTCGTCATATGATCTATTCATGTTACGTCCTCCTGAAATTATTACTATAGTGATATTATAACCTAAAGTGTGGGATAATGCAAGAGGGGAGCGGTATTAAGTGGGGAGTGAGGAATGAGGAGTGAGGAGTGAGGAGTGGGAAAAGCTGAACAGAGATGTGTACAAGCACCGAGCGCAGCGATTTTGCGGCAGTAAAACTTGCCCTAACAATCTGTAGGGGCGAACACCGTTCGCCCGTGCTCAGGATTTGCTGTAAATTCAGAATTGTCGGGGAGAATTTTTTGCTGCCGAACCTTGTTGTTGCCGTGGGTTTGTTTCTTCGACGGGCGAACGGTGTTCGCCCCTACACATACATCGAGCTGATACCGCAGGTTGAGTAACAATACCAGCCCGAAAAATCGTACATATACGCAAATTCAAAAAATATTGATAAAAAAGCCTTTACAATTAAAAATAATTGTAATATAATGATTAAAACAACTGTTCGATTGAGGAGGCATTTATGGATAAGTTTCAGCTTGTTTCAGATTATAAGCTTTCAGGCGATCAGCCTGAGGCTGTGGACGCTTTAGTAAAGGGCATCGAAAGCGGTATGAGAGAACAGACCCTTATGGGCGTTACTGGTTCAGGCAAGACCTTTACTATGGCAAACGTTATCGCAAGGATAAACCGCCCGACGCTTGTGCTTGCCCATAATAAGATACTTGCCGCTCAGCTTTGCTCTGAGTTCAAGGAGTTTTTTCCGAACAATGCCGTGGAATATTTCGTGTCCTACTATGACTATTATCAGCCTGAAGCCTATGTGCCTAGCAAGGACGTTTATATCGAAAAGGACAGCTCCGTTAATGACGAGATAGATAAGCTCAGACATTCCGCTACCTCCGCTATCGCTGAACGCCGTGACGTTATTATCGTTGCCAGCGTTTCTTGTATCTACTCCCTTGGTGACCCTGAGGAGTATAAGTCCATGGTGGTGTCTATCCGCCGTGGTATGGAGAAATCCCGTGACAGACTTATCGCTGACCTTGTGGGTATCCAGTATGAGCGAAACGATATAAATTTTGTGAGAAACAAGTTTCGTGTCAGGGGAGATGTGGTGGAGATATTTCCTGCAAATTCCACCGACACTGCCATAAGAGTGGAGTTCTTCGGAGATGAGATAGACCGTATCACAGAAATAAACGTAGTGACTGGCGAGGTGCTTTGCTCGCTTGCCCATGCGGCGATATTCCCTGCTTCTCATTATATCGTCAGCCGTGATAAAATGCACGACGCTATCGAAGAGATAAAGCAGGAGCTTGACGAGCGTATCAAGTATTTCAAAGACAACGATATGCTTATCGAGGCTCAGCGTATCGCACAGCGCACTAACTATGATATTGAGATGTTGGAGGAGATAGGCTTTTGCAGCGGTATCGAGAACTATTCCCGAGTGCTTGCAAGACGTCCTGCAGGCTCAACGCCGTTCACTTTGCTTGACTTTCTGCCTGATGATTTTGTGCTTTTCGTGGACGAGTCACACGTTTCTCTGCCGCAGGTAAGAGGTATGTATGCAGGCGACAGAGCGAGAAAACAGACCCTGGTTGACTATGGCTTCCGTCTGCCCTCAGCAATGGACAACAGACCGCTGACCTTTGATGAGTTCTATTCTCATATTAATCAGGCGGTGTTCGTGTCAGCTACCCCAGGACCTATCGAGCAGGAAAAGTCACAGCAGATAGTGGAGCAGGTCATAAGACCGACAGGTCTGCTTGACCCTGAGATAATCGTAAAGCCGACTGAGGGTCAGATAGAGGACTTGCTCAGCGAGATAAATATGCGTACCGCTAAAAATCAGCGTGTGCTTGTTACTACTCTTACTAAGAAAATGGCTGAGGATCTAACAAACTATCTCAAGAGCTTTGACGTAAAGGTGAGATATATGCACCACGATATCGACACTATCGAGCGTATGGAGATAATCCGTGACCTGCGTCTGGGCGAGTTCGATGTGCTTGTGGGTATCAACCTGCTGAGAGAGGGTCTTGACTTGCCTGAGGTAACTCTCGTGGCAATACTTGACGCTGATAAGGAGGGCTTCCTGCGTTCTGAAAGCGCACTTATACAAACCATAGGCAGAGCCGCACGAAATGCTGAGGGCAAGGTAATAATGTATGCCGACACGGTGACACGCTCAATGGAAAAGGCTATCACCGAAACGGAGCGACGTCGTGCAATACAGATGAAGTTCAACGAAGAACACGGCATAGTTCCGAAAACTATAGTCAAGGATATAAGAGATGTAATAGAAATATCCACCAAAGAAGAGGTGGAATACGAGGCAAGGCAGAAAACAAAGCTTTCAAAGCAGGAAACTGCAAAGCTCATAGACAAGCTTACAAAGGAAATGAAAGAGGCGGCAAAGCTGCTTGAATTTGAGCACGCCGCATTCTTGCGTGATAAAATTGCGGAGTTAAAGGGTGAGAAGAAATGACAGAGCTTTATTTATCCGATTTGATGAAGCTTGGCGGTATCGACCCTGACGAAGCAGTGCTTATAAGGCACTCTGTCGGCGACATAGCATTTGCAAAATGCTATGAAAACGGCTCTGAGAGCATTGAACAGTATACACGCCTGCAAGCGGAGCATTTTTCTGACGGCTTTAAATATTGGCTGGTTTTCATTGGCGAAAAGGGCAGAGGTGCTAGATTTTTCGGGGCTTATACAGTAAAAGGCAAACACCCTGCCACGCCTGATAATATGCCCACAGGTTTTCCTGTGCCTGAGATGTTTGAAAGAAACGTTTATCAATATGACCTAGAAGCAAACGATTTTCTTTCGGATTATCAGGGAAGATTAGTCATAGATTGGGGCAACGCCGCAGTTGCATGGCACCAAAAAGCCACAAACCCTAAGAAAATAATAGCTGTGAACTCACAAGATTTTGTGGGCTATGATAACTTGATATTGAGCTTTGGACAGCTTAAAGATATTGTTGAAAAGCCTAATGTCTATGATAAATACATCTCAGCCCTGAGTGCTGTAAAAGCTGTTTATCTTATCGCTGACCGAAAAACAGGCAAGCAATATATAGGCTCTGCCACAGGTTCTGACGGACTTTTCGGCAGGTGGAAAGAGTATGTAAAAACTTTTCACGGCGGAAACAGCGGTATAAGAGATTATCTTGCGATATCATCAGATAGCTACAAAGATTTTCAGTTTTCCATTCTTCAGATATTTTCAATGAATGAGTCCAAAGAGAAAATACTGAATTGTGAAGCCTTGTGGAAAAATAAACTTCTGACCAAAGATTTTGGTCTAAATGACAATTAGTGAGAAAATGTAGTGGCGAACACCGTTCGCCCACCTGCATACCAATATGTGATTTTTCAATACCAAAAGGAGAGTAAAGAATACCAATGCCAATTAACGAGATAGTTATAAAAGGTGCAAGAGAGCATAATCTCAAAAATGTTGATGTTACCATACCGAGAGATAAGCTTGTTGTTATGACGGGTCTTTCGGGTTCGGGAAAATCTTCTCTTGCATTCGATACCATATATGCCGACGGACAAAGACGTTACGTTGAGTCGCTGTCATCTTATGCGAGAATGTTTTTGGGTCAAATGGATAAGCCTGATGTTGACAGCATAGAGGGGCTTTCCCCTGCTATATCCATAGACCAAAAGACCACTTCCAAAAACCCACGTTCAACTGTTGGAACAGTTACCGAGATATATGACTATCTCAGACTGCTGTACGCCCGTATAGGAGTGCCTCACTGTCCTGTCTGCGGAAGAGAGATACGTCAGCAGACAGTTGACCAGATAGTGGATAAGATAATGGAGCTTGACGAGGGTACAAAGATTCAGCTTTTAGCGCCTATCGTCAGAGGACGTAAGGGCGAGCATACAAAAGAGCTTGACCGTGCAAGAAAATCGGGCTATGTGAGGGTGCGTATAGACGGCATAACCTATGACCTTTCGGAAGAGATAAAAATAGAAAAAAATAAAAAGCATACGATCGAAATAGTGGTGGACAGACTTGTTATCAAAGAGGGCATAAAGTCCCGTTTGACCGACAGTATCGAAACTGTTTCTTCGCTTACAGGGGGACTTGTAGGGGTTGACGTTATCGGCGGAGAGGAAATGCTTTTCTCTCAGAACTACGCTTGCCCTGAGCATGGCGTTTCCATTGACGAGCTGACACCGAGAATGTTCTCATTCAACAATCCTTTCGGTGCTTGCGAAAAGTGTACTGGTCTTGGCGTGTTCAAGAAGATAGACCCTGAGCTTATTATTCCTAACAAAGACCTTTCCATAAGGCAGGGTGCGATAAAAGCAAGCGGCTGGAACAGCCTTGAAGAAGGCTCTATCGCCATGATGTATTTCAACGCAATTTCTGAGACCTACGGCATATCCCTTGACGAGCCTGTTAAAAACCTCGACAAGGACGCTATAGACATTTTCCTTTACGGCACGCAGGGTCAGAAGCTTCATCTGAAGCGTGGCAATAAGTTCTATAAGGCTGACTATCAGGCTGAATTTGAGGGCGTTATACCAAACCTTGAAAGACGTTACAAGGAATCCAACAGCGATTGGGCAAAGGCTGATATAGAAGCTTATATGAGCGATGAAAAGTGTCCTGCCTGCCATGGTGAAAGGCTTAAAAAAGAAAGCCTGAGCGTTACAGTTGGCGGAATAAATATCGCAGAGCTTTGTCATAAGTCCGTCGCAAAAGCCCTTGAATTTTTTGAAAACCTTGAGATAAGCGACCGTGACAAGCTTATCGGTGAGCAGATAATAAAAGAGATAAAATCACGCCTTGGCTTTCTCAAAAGCGTGGGACTGGAATATCTCACCCTGTCACGTTCCGCAGGCACTCTCTCAGGCGGTGAGAGCCAGCGTATAAGGCTTGCAACGCAGATAGGCTCATCACTGGTGGGCGTGCTGTATATCCTTGACGAGCCGTCTATCGGTCTGCATCAGCGTGACAATGACAAGCTTATCGCCACACTGAAAAGGCTTCGTGACCTTGGCAACACCCTCATAGTGGTGGAACATGACGAGGACACAATGCGTGCGGCAGATTTCGTGGTCGACGTTGGACCGGGAGCCGGCATTCACGGGGGCGAGATAGTCTGCGCAGGAACTGTTGACGATATAATGAAGTGCAAGCGTTCTATCACAGGACAGTATCTCAGCGGTGTAAAGAAAATACCTGTCCCTGAAACACGCAGACAGGGCAACGGCAAGTATCTGAAAGTCATCGGTGCAACACAGAACAATCTGAAAAACATAGATGTTGAGATACCTCTCGGCACTTTCACCTGCGTAACAGGTGTGTCAGGCTCAGGCAAATCATCACTTGTGAACGAGATAATCTATAAGGAGCTTGCGGGCAGATTAAACCGTGCGAAGATACGCTCTGGAGCGTTCAAGGAAATGCAGGGCATAGAGCATCTTGATAAGGTGATAGATATCGATCAGTCGCCTATCGGCAGAACGCCAAGGTCTAATCCTGCCACCTATACGGGAGTGTTCACCGATATCAGAGAACTTTTCGCTCAGACCGCTGATGCAAAGATGAAAGGCTACGGAGCAGGACGTTTCTCATTCAACGTCAAAGGCGGAAGATGTGAAGCCTGCGAGGGCGACGGTATAATCAAAATAGAAATGCACTTTTTGCCTGACGTGTATGTGCCGTGCGAGGTATGCGGCGGAATGAGATACAACCGTGAAACGCTGGAAGTTAGATATAAGGGCAAGAACATCTATGACGTGCTTGAAATGACAGTGGAAGAGGGCGTTGAGTTTTTCAGTGCTATCCCTAAAATCAGCCGTAAGCTTGAAACACTGTATGAGGTTGGTCTTGGCTATGTGAAGATAGGGCAGGCGGCCACAACCCTTTCAGGCGGTGAAGCGCAAAGAGTAAAGCTTGCCACAGAGCTTTCAAAAAGAGCCACAGGCAGAACTATATATATTCTGGACGAGCCGACTACAGGACTTCACACGGCGGACGTGCATAAGCTTATAGAGGTATTGCAGAAGCTTGCAGACGGAGGAAATACAGTGCTTGTTATCGAGCATAATCTTGATGTAATAAAGACCGCAGACCATATCATTGACTTAGGTCCTGAGGGCGGTGACGGCGGCGGAACTATCGTTTGCACAGGAACTCCTGAGGAAATTGCGGCTTGCGACAGGTCTTATACGGGACAGTATTTGAGGAAGATGCTGTAGGCAAGTTTAAGTGAGGAGTGAGGAGTGAGGAATGAGGAATTGGCATAGCTGACCCTTGTGGCTCTTCAGTACGAGGTAAATGTATGCACTTTGTTTGTTCTGCTATATGGTGCAGAGGGGTGCGGAAATGAAACTACCAAACAAAAAATAATCAAAGCGGTGTCGAGAAATAAAACTCGCACCGCTTTTTCTATAACTCAAACAAAGCACCAGCAAAGAGCGTAGCGATTTTGCGTCAAAAAAATAAATCGCCGCAGGCGATACCTTCACTCCTCACTCCTCACTCCTCATTCCTTACTTCTCATTCCTCATTCTTCGCTTGAAACATTATTTGTCCGAAAACCGAATATACATATTTCGGTGATGAACTTGTTTAAGCTAAAAATCAAAAATACGACCTATGGCATTTCATTCAGCTTTTTCTTTGTTATAGCCCTCGTGACGATATGCTCTGCGACCCAAACGGAAAAATTGCTCATGACCCTTGTGAGCTGCGCACTCCACGAACTGGGTCACCTCGTACTCATGACCGCTTTCGGAAGCTCGCCGCAAGAAATTGTTGTCTACGGCGGCGGTATACGCATTACTCCTGATAATAAACAGCTGTCTAAATACCACGAGCTTGCTGTGCTTTTCGGTGGTGCAGCAGTAAATTTTGCCCTTTGCCTGCTAACATATCTAACAAATGGCGGCGGCTTTTTCTGTCAGGTGAATTTTCTGCTTGGTGCGCTGAACCTACTGCCATTTCGCTATTTTGACGGCGGCAGGATACTCGCCTTGCTTGCCAATGGCAAGGTCTGCGAGTTTTTCAGAGCGGTATTTATTCTGCTCTCAGCGGTGGCTATGATACATATGATACTCCACGGCACTGTCAGCATATCATTTGCCGCAACTTTCTGCTTTATCGTCCTCTCAGAAGTCATATATTAACACTTTGCTTATTGCTTTTGTAATAAATTTTTGGTATAATAATATGAAATGCTTATGTATCAGTAGGGGAGAACAGTGTTCGCCCGTTTCACCTCACTTTGTGTATTGCTTTCGCTTTGCTGGGTGCGGTGAGATAGTACAGACATTCAATATCGGAGGATAAAACGTTGGAAGAATTAAAAAAGAAAATAGAAAAGCTGCTGCTTAAAGTGCAGCGTCCGTCAAGGTATATCGGCGGCGAGGTGGGCAGCGTTGTAAAGGATAAGGATAAGGTGGACGTGCGCTTTGCCTTCTGCTTTCCTGATACCTACGAGGTGGGTATGTCGCATCTTGGCATGAAGATACTCTATGGTCTGAAAAACGCCCGTGAAAATTGGTGGTGCGAGCGTGTTTTCATGCCTGAGGAGGACTACAACAAGCTTATGCGTGAGAATGATATCCCACTTTACGCACTGGAGAGCCTTGACCCTATAAAGGATTTCGACTTCATCGGCTTTACGCTCATGTATGAGCTTTCTTATAATAATGTGCTTGAAATGCTCGACCTTGCAGGCGTGCCTGTGCTTGCAAAGGACAGAACTGAGCTTACACCACTTGTTATCGCAGGCGGTCCGTGTGCCTGCAATCCTGAGCCTATGGCTGACTTTTTCGACCTGTTCATTCTTGGCGAGGGCGAGGAAGTCAACGTGGAGCTTCTTGAACTTTACGAGAGAATGAAGCCTTTGAAGCCTACTAAGCAGGAGTTTCTAAGAGAAGCCGCAAAGCTGGAGGGTGTTTATGTTCCGTCTTTCTATGACGTGGATTACAACGAGGACGGCACTGTGAAGTCTATCACGCCAAACGTCCCTGAGGCACCTGCTAGGGTCAAAAAGCGTGTTATAAAGGATTTTGACAAGGTATATTACCCTGAGGGCTTTGTTGTGCCATTCACTCAGATAGTCCATGACAGAGCGGTGGTTGAGGTACTGAGAGGGTGCATAAGAGGCTGTCGATTCTGTCAGGCAGGCTTTATTTACCGACCATTCAGAGAGAAAAGCATCGACACCATAAAGAACGAAACAAAGTCACTTTGTGAGCAGACAGGCTATGAGGAGGTTTCTCTTTCGTCACTGTCTACGAGTGATTACACTGAGATAAACAAGCTTTTGGAAAATCTTGTGGAATACACCGACGGCGAGCAGATAAACTTGTCGTTGCCTTCGCTGCGAATAGACAATTTCAGTGAAGAGCTTTTGGAGAAAATAAAGTCCGTAAGAAAAAGCGGTCTGACCTTTGCTCCGGAAGCCGGCACACAAAGGCTTCGTGACGTAATAAACAAGAACATCACCGAGGACGAGATAATGCGTACCTGCCGCACTGCCTTTGAGGGCGGTTACAGCACTGTAAAGCTTTATTTCATGCTTGGTCTGCCGGAGGAAACCCTCGAGGACGTTGAGGGTATCGCAAAGCTTGCACAGAAAGTCCTTGACCTTTATTACGAAACACCAAAAGAAAAGCGTGGCAAGAGCGTGCAAATATCAGTTTCTACTGCAACATTCGTGCCAAAGCCTTTTACTCCGTTCGAGTTCGAGCCACAGGCAACTCCCGAGGAGATAAAAGAGAAACAGGAACACCTTTTCAAAAGTCTTACAAGCCGTAAGATACGCCTTAGCACTCATCAGTCATATACATCTATATTGGAAGCAGTTCTTGCAAGAGGTGACAGACGTCTTGGTAAGGCGATATACACCGCATGGAAAAAGGGTTGCTATCTTGACGGCTGGGACGAGCATTTCAAGGCTGACAAGTGGCAGGAAGCATTTGAGGAGTGCGGGCTTGATACAAGCTTCTATGCTCACCGCAGACGTTCTTATGACGAGATAGCGCCGTGGTCGCACCTTGATTATCTTGTGAGCCACGAGTTTTTCGTTCGTGAAAACAAGAAAGCACATCAGGCAGTGACTACACGAAACTGCAAAGAGGGCTGTTCAGGCTGTGGCATAAAATGCGAATACGGAGGTGTTTACTGTGGCAAACGCTGAGCCGAAGAATGTTAATCTCCGTTTGGAGAGATTTGAATACAGAGCGGTATTTTCAAAAACAGGCAGGGCGAAATACATTTCTCATCTTGACCTTATGAGAGCCTTTCAGCGAGTGTTCAAAAGGGCGCACCTGCCCATATGGCACACTCAGGGTTTCAATCCCCATGTGTATATAATGTTCCCGCTTGCATTGCCCCTTGGCACTGACAGCAGGGTAGAGATAATGGACTTTGCTCTCACGGAGGATATCCCATACAACGAGGTCTTGGAGCGAATGAATGCACAAACGCCTGTTGGTCTGGAGATAGTGAGCGTTTCAAAGCCTGAGCATAAGCACACCGATATTACTGCGGCGGAGTATGTGGCAAGGCTGAAAACAGATAAGAGCGTACATGAAGTGGCGGAGCTTTTCGGCAAGTTCATGGCACTTGACAAGATAGAGATAGAAAAGCGAACCAAGAAAAAGACTATCAATCTTGTGGATATAAAGCCACATATCACAGTGCTTGACAGCAAAGAGCTAGAGGACAGCTTTGAGGTGACATTAAGGCTGCCCTGCGGAAGCTCCTTCAATCTTAATGTGAACGTAGTCATAGACACGTTCTGTGAGCGTTATGGTATAGAAATATCGGAAATTTATACAGAACGTACAAAAATACTCATGACAAATGGCGAAAATTTTATATAAATATCCTTGCAAAAGGTTTTGAGATGTGGTATAATATTAAAGCATTTGAATTACCGTCGGTTCTTCCGACGAGAGTTAATGCCACGCCTTTGAACGAAAGGCACGACATTAAAGCGGGCAGTCCTCTGGCTTTGCAGCGATAGCTGCCATAAAGCGTATGAATGTCTGAAAATATTAAGGAGGAATTTAAAGTGGACGCTTTAAAGCAGATTTCTAATTCAAGCCTTAAATCCGAGGCACCTGTTATCAATGTTGGTGATACAGTAAAGGTACACGTAAGAATTACAGAGGGTGACAAGTCCAGAATCCAGGTATTCGAGGGCACAGTTATCGCTAAGAAGCACGGTGGAATCCACGAGACATTCACAGTTCGTAGAGTAGCTCACGGCTGTGGAATCGAGAGAGTTTTCCCTGTTCATTCACCTGTAGTTGAAAAGGTAGAGGTTGTACGCAGCGGTAAGGTTCGCCGTGCTAAGCTCTATTATCTCCGTGACAGAGTTGGTAAGGCAGCTAAGGTCAAGGAAGCTATCAGATAATTCTTTCTATAAAAACGAGTCGGCTTTGGTCGGCTCTTTTTTTTATATCCACGACTGAGTTGTTCGCACGATATACGGTAGGGGCGAACAGCGTTCGCCTGCATATATCGCCCGACAATTTTATGATATTCGTACATTCGTTATATTTTCACAAACCATGTAGGGCGTCGTCCCCTACAGTTCTGAATTTGTACAATTTCTGAGCATGGGCGAACACTGTTCGCCCCTACAGATTATTTGGGATAGTTTGTCTTGCCGCAAAATCACATGACATTTCACCGTCACATTGCACAAAATATCAGCACTTGATTTGTACAAACAAATGATTTATATTTTAATTTGGCAACATTTCTGCAATTGTTGCATTTTTTATGCAACAAAAAAGGTCTTTTTCGGGATAAGTAGAGGGGGATAATTGCCCCCGATCCACAGAGAAAGGACGATAAAAATGGCAAAGAATTTTCACACAGACAACAAAGCGTTCATGCTTTACAAAGACTGGGAGGACATTTTTCAGGCGCTTGACAGCAGCGAAGAGATAGGGGAGCTTGTCATGGCGCTGTTTGCTTATGCAAAGAGGGGAGAAACTCCAAAGCTTTCAGGAGGAACAAAGATAGCGTTTCTTATGATGAGGGCAGCTATCGAGCGTGACGGCATTGCATGGGAAGAGACGTGTGCTCAAAGGAGCGAGTGCGGTAAAAAGGGCGGCAGACCTAAAAAGTCTGATGAGTCAGGGAATACTGATGAAAAAGCTGAGCAGACAGCTGCATCAGCAGATAATGCAGAAGAAAAACCTCAGGGTATAAATGATACCGCAGAAAAACCAAAAGCTTTTTCACAAACCAAAAGGTTTTCAGAAAAAGCAAAAAAAGCTGATAAAGATATAGATATAGATAAAGACAAAGATAAAGATATAGATATAGATACAGATAAAGATATAGATAAAGACAAAGATAAAGATAAAGCTATAGATAAAGAGAAAAAGAAAGACGCAGGGACAGCGAAGTCTGTCGTCAGGTCTTTCGGCACACACAAAAATATAATGCTCACATCAGAGCAGTATAACGAGCTTGAAAGCAGGTGTCGGTCTGTCGGTCTGTCTTTAGAGAGCTATATATCTAAATTATCTCAATGGCTGTTTTCCAAGGGAAAGCACTGTACAGACCCATACCGCATAATCTCAGGCTGGCTTGACGATGATTCAAAGAGAAAGACTGCGGCAAAGCCCAAAGAAAGACAAGGCTGCGATCTGTCGTGGTATGATGACTTTGCCATGAATGTTGATCTGTCAAAGTTCCTGTAGGGGGTGTTTTGCTGTACTTGCGATATCTGCACGATGTATGTGTAGGGGCGAACGCTGTTCGCCTGTCGAAGTAATAAGCCCACGGCAACAACAAGGTTCGGCAGCAAAAAATTCTCCCCCTACAATTCTGAATTTACAGCAAATCCTAAGCACGGGCTGTTCGCCCCTACAGATTATTCGGGGGAGTTTGTCATGCCGCAAAATCGCTGCGCTCGGTGCTTGTGCACAACTCTGTTCAGCTATGCTCATTCCTCATTCCTCATTCCTCATTCCTCACTCCTCACTCCTCATTCCTCACTTAAACCCTCCGCTCCCCCTATCTCAAAGAAATTTTCCTTACCCCCTTGTAATTTGTTTTGAAATTTGATATAATAAATCTATATGAGTATTTGACGGCTTTTGCCGCCTTTGGATAAAGGATCGAGGCTTTTATGGACGATAATAAAAAATTCGGCGACGTTTCTCAGGAGGATATTGACAAGGCTAAAAAAGCCGCCCCTGACGACCTAAAGGAAAAACAGCCCGTGAATGTTATGGACGAGGTCTTTGAATGGGCTGAATCTTTCGTGTTCGCTATGTTTATGGTGATCCTGATATTTACTTTTTTCTTCAGGATAGTTCTTGTTCAGGGTCCTTCTATGCGTGAGACTTTGCAGGATCAGGACAGACTTATAATCACTCACATAAATTATACACCGCAAAAGGGCGACATCGTTGTTATCAACAGCGAAAAGCTTGGCAAAACTATCATCAAGCGTGTTATCGGCACAGGCGGTGATAAGGTTGTCGTTGATTATAATAACAACACCGTTACAGTAAACGGTAAGGTCATTTCAAATGACAATATCAGGGAAGCTATGTATAACACTAATCTCTTTGATGAGAAATATGAAGTGGAAGAAAATGTTTTTGAGTATGACGTGCCTGAGGGCAAGCTGTTCGTCATGGGTGATAACAGAAATAATTCCACAGACAGCAGAAGGATAGGCTTTATCGACCCATCTGACGTGCTTGGTAAGGCAGTTTTAAGGCTTTATCCATTTGACAGCTTTGGTAAGGTAAGTTGAAAAAGCAGGGCAAAAGAGCTGTTGATAATCTGTTCGACTTTCTTGAGATAATAGTCATGGCAATGTTCGTGGTCGTGCTTGTTTTTACTTTTGTGTTTAGAACAGTGAATGTACAAGGACAGTCAATGCAGGACACTCTTTTTGAAAATGATTCTCTTGTTATATCAAAACTGCTTTATACGCCAAAGCAGGGGGATATAGTTGTGGTCAACTCGTCTGTTCTTGACAATAGGATAATCAAACGTATCATTGCCGTAGAAGGGCAAAAGGTCGAGATAGACAACAAGTCGGCTATAGTCAAAGTCAACGGAGCAGTGCTTGATGAGAGCTATATTAAGTGCGACGGCAGCTTTGATGACGAGTATTTTGATGAAAGATACTATAATAAAGAAAGTGAAGTTTATGAATATGAAGTGCCTGAGGGCTGTTGCTTTGTAATGGGCGACAACCGAAATCATTCCACAGACAGCCGTGTAATAGGATATGTGCCTTATGACGAGATAGTCGGCAGAGTGCTGTTTCGATTTGCGGCAGGCAATGATGAGGGCGTTGGTAAGGTAGATTGAGTTAGAGTAAGGAGGAAGATATGAGCGAAGTATCTCACGTTCAGTGGTTTCCTGGACATATGGCAAAAACACGCCGCATAATGGCGTCAAATCTAAAGCTTGTGGACGCAGTGGTGGAAATAACTGACGCTCGTATCCCGTTTTCAAGCAGAAACCCTGAAATGAAGCGTATCGTAGGCTCAAAGCCAAGGCTTGTGCTTCTCAACAAGGCTGATTCAGCCGACCCTGAGGTAACGGCAATGTGGCTTGACTATTATGCAAAACAGGGAATAACTGCACTTGCTACAGATTGTCGGAGCGGCAAAAACGTAAGCAAGTTTTATGGAAAGCTCAAAGAGCTTTTAAAGGACGATATCGAGAAATGGAATGCCAAGGGTATGTCTGGCAGACCTATAAGAATAATGATAGTCGGTATACCAAACGTCGGCAAGTCGTCATTTATAAACAGACTTGCAGGGTCAAGGCTTGCAAAAGTTGAGGACAGACCCGGTGTTACAAGAGGCAAACAGTGGGTGAAGCTTGACGAGGGCTTTGAACTTCTGGATATGCCAGGTGTGCTGTGGCCTAAGTTTGAGGATAAGCTTGTTGGCGAAAGGCTCGCATTTACAGGTGCAGTCAAGGACGATATCATGGATATGGAATATCTTGCCTGCCGTCTGCTGGAGTTTTTGAAAGAGAATTATCCTGAGCTTATCGAGAAACGTTACGGCATCAGAACAGATGATATAGAGCCTGCTGACGAGGAAACTATCGGCTGTGTGGTAGGCTTTGAGCTTCTTGAAAGAATAGGCAGAAAGCGTGGCTTTTTAGTTTCTGGCGGAGAGATAAATACCGAAAGGGCAGCCATTACAGTTATGGACGAGTTCAGAAACGGTACTCTCGGCAGACTTACTCTTGAAAAGCCAAAGGGGTATTGATATGACGCTCAGTGAGTTTGACAACGAGATAAGAAAAGATCATAACGTGGTGTGCGGCTGTGACGAAGCAGGCAGAGGTCCTCTTGCAGGAGATGTTTTTGCTGCGGCTGTGATATTTGATAAGGACACAGTCATAGAGGGGATAAACGACAGCAAAAAGCTGACAGCGAAAAAGCGTGAAGAGCTTTTTGATGAGATAATGGAAAAAGCAGTTGACTTTTCTATACAGACCGCAACAGTGGAAGAGATAGAGGATATAAATATACTTAACGCCGCAATGCTCGCAATGAAAAGAGCAGTGGAGGATATGGATACAAAGCCTGATGTTTGCCTTATAGACGGCAATAAGACCCCTGAGGGGCTTGAATGTCCAGCCATAGCGGTGGTAAAGGGAGATGCCAAAAGTCAGGCAGTGGCGGCGGCTTCAATTCTTGCAAAGGTCGCAAGGGACAGGTATATGGAGCAAATGGCTGAACAATATCCTGAGTATCGGTTTGAGAAGCATAAGGGCTATGGCACAAAGCTCCACTATGAGATGATAGACCAGTATGGACCATGCGGTATACATAGAATGAGTTTTCTCAAAAAGTATTATGCAAAGAAAAATGGGCATTGACCATACCCAGCGCCGAAAGGCGGGCAATATCGGGGAGGACGCAGTTTGCGGCTTTCTTGTAAGACACGGGTATGAGATAATAAAGAGGAATTTTACCGTCAGAGGCGGTGAAATAGATATAATCGCAGAGAAAGCGGATATCATAGCTTTCGTGGAGGTGAAAACAAGAACCATAGGCTCTATGACCTCAGCGGAGGAAGCTGTTGACCTTAGAAAACAGCGGCTTATCATCAGAACTGCGCAGGTTTATTTGCAAAATGTTGCACAGCCTTTGCAATGCAGATTTGATGTTGCGGCAGTTGAAACTGAGGGCGGAAAGGTGAAAAAGCTGAGATATTTTGTGAACGCTTTTGATGCAAGTATGAAATAAAGACCATGGGTCGGATATGCCGAACGAACTGTGTCTGTAGGGGCGAACACTGTTCGCCCGTGACGTGGAATGTTAGACGTTATCTGAACAAATGGTCTGTAAATAGCCGACACCTGTCGGACATCTAAAACAAGAAGGGTTGTTGTTTATGTTTTACAAAAGTACAAGAAACAGCGAAGTAAAGGTTTCGTCTGCACAGGCGATAGCACAGGGCATTTCTGAGGACGGCGGTCTTTTCGTTCCGTCTGAGATACCTGCCATAACACTTGATGATATCAAGGCTCTTGGCGAAAAAAGCTACGCTGAGAGAGCATTTTTCGTTTTCTCAAAGTACCTCACTGATTTCACAGAGGCTGAGATACGCTACTGTGTAGAGGGTGCTTACAACACAAAGAATTTCGACACAGACAATATTGCAGAGCTTGCTCACCTTTTTGACGGCACTTATATGCTTGAATTGTGGCATGGTCCAACTTGTGCATTTAAGGATATGGCTCTCCAGATACTTCCATACCTGCTCACAACTTCTATCAAGAAGCTCGGCGTTGACAAGAAGGTAGTTATCCTCGTTGCTACATCAGGCGACACAGGCAAGGCTGCTCTCGAGGGCTTCAAGGACGTTGAGGGTACAGAGATACTCGTGTTCTATCCTGAGGACGGCGTTTCAGCTATGCAGAAAAAGCAGATGACAACACAGGAGGGCGGCAACGTCGGCGTTTGCGCTATCAAGGGCAACTTTGACGACGCTCAGACAGGCGTTAAGACTATCTTCACAAGCAAGGAAACTGCCGACAAGCTTGCTGAGAACGGCATGATGTTCTCCTCTGCAAACTCTATCAACTGGGGCAGACTTGCACCGCAGATAATCTACTATGTATCTACATACGCTCAGCTTGTTGCTGACGGTGAGATAGAGCTTGGCGACAAGATAAATATAGTTGTTCCAACAGGCAACTTCGGTAATATCCTCGCAGGCTATTATGCAAAGCATATGGGCGTTCCTGTTAATAAGCTTATCTGCGCTTCAAACGCAAATAACGTCCTCACAGACTTTATAAAGACAGGTATTTATGACAGAAATCGTCCGTTCCATACAACTATCTCGCCTTCTATGGATATCCTTATCTCTTCAAACCTTGAAAGACTTCTCTATCACCTTAGCGGTTGTGATGATGCTCAGATAAGAGAGTGGTTCGGCAGTCTTTCTAAGACAGGCAGATATGAGGTAACAGACGAAGTGAAGAAGGCTATTGCTGACGAGTTCTATGCAGGCTGCTGCGACGATGAGCAGACAAAGGCTTGCATTAAGGAGATATATGACGAGTATTCATACACCTGCGACACTCACACAGCCGTTGCAGTGAAGGTGTACAAGGACTATGCGGCTGCTACAGGCGACAAGACAAAGACTGTTATCGCATCAACAGCAAGCCCATATAAGTTCTCAGGCTCAGTTCTTGCAGCTATCGGTAAGGATACAAACGCTGACGAGTTCGGTCTTGTTGACGAGCTTGCCGAGGTTTCAAAGATACCTGTTCCTGCTTCACTTGCTGCACTTAAAGATAAGGAAGTAAGATTCACAAAGGTGATCGACAAGGCTGATATGAAGGACTACATCTACTCAGCTCTGGGTATTTGATATGTACCCGTCCGACTATTGTCGGGCGGAGGTCAGCGCACAGCGTATGTCCACTGACCATGGCGAGGGGAATTAGCCTCTTGCCTTGAATGTCTTGCACTCTGTTTCGTCACAGCAGTTAGGGTCGGTGCAGGTACAGCCTACGTTGATCTTGCCTGCGGTACATTCGCAGTTGTTGCTGTTGTAAACGCATTTGTCTACGTTGCAGTGGATACCGTAAATTCTATCCTTCTCCATTTGTACATCGCTCCTTCCGCAGCTTTTTGCTGCAAAAGTAGTATGTGCATGAGTGATTGGGATAATACATGAAGTTTCTGGAATGGAGGAAAAACCGTGAGCCTATTTGCCATTGCCGACTTGCATTTGTCGCTGGGTACAGATAAACCAATGGATATATTCGGCGGCTGGTCTGACTATGTGACAAAGCTTGAAACAAACTGGCAGAACAAAGTTCGTCCTGAGGACACTGTGGTGATACCCGGCGATATCTCGTGGGGAATGAGCCTTGAACAGTCCAGAATGGATTTTGAGTTTTTAAACAAGCTCAACGGCAGAAAAATAATATCCAAGGGCAATCACGATTATTGGTGGAACACCAAGAACAAAATGGATAAATTTTTCGCAGAAAACGGTTTTGATACCATAAATATCCTGCATAACAATCATTACAGCTATGAGGGCTGCGGCATATGCGGAACAAGAGGCTGGATAAGCGATAACGGCGAGCCTGCGGATCAGAAGGTTCTGGCAAGGGAAGCAGGCAGACTTGCGCTCTCGATCGAGTCTGCGCAAAAGGCAGGCTTAGAGCCTGTGGTGTTTTTGCATTATCCGCCGCTTTTCGGCAATAGCTGCAATTATGATATGCTTGAAGTGCTTCATAAATACGGCATAAAAAAGTGTTTTTACGGACACCTTCACGGAAGAGCCCATGCTTATGCAATAAACGGCACTCGTGACGGAGTGGAATATCGGCTTATAGCTAGTGATTTCTTGCATTTTGACCCATTGGACATAACGAAAATTGTGCAAAGTGACAATTTATAAAAAAATGCTGGAAATGACAATATATTTGTGCTATAATGTATAAGATACATTTATATAATGGAGGAATAATAAATGAGTTTAAAAGCTACAAACAATGTTGAAACCAATAAGTACGAGCTTGAGATCGAGATCTCTGCTGAGGATTTTGAGGCTGCAATAGAGAAAGCTTATCTTAAAGCAAGAAAGAATATCGCTATGCCTGGCTTCCGTAAGGGCAAGGCTCCAAGAAAGCTTATCGAAAAGGAATACGGCGAGCAGGTATTTTTTGAGGACGCTGTAAATCTCCTGTACGCTCCTGTTGTAAACGGCGCAGTTGAAGAGTCAGGTCTGGAACTCGTTACACGCCCTGAGGTAGAGGTAACTGAGATCAGCAAGGAAAACGGCGTAAAGCTTAAGGCAACCTGCATCACAAAGCCTGAAGTTGAAGTTAAGGACTATAAGGGTATAGAAGTTGAAAAAGTTGTCAATCCTGTAACTGATGAGGATATCAACAAGCAGCTTGACGCTCTCAGAGAGAAGAACGTAACTGTTGAAACAGTTGACGACAGAGCTGCTGAAAACGGCGATGACGTTGTTATCGACTTCGAGGGCTTCAAGGACGATGTTGCTTTCGAGGGCGGCAAGGCAGAGGATTTCACACTGTCACTTGGCAGCGGTCAGTTCATTCCGGGCTTTGAGGATCAGATCGTTGGTCACAATGCCGGTGAGGAGTTCGACATCAACGTAACATTCCCTGAGGAGTATCAGGTAAAGGAACTTGCAGGCGCACCTGCTGTATTCAAGATCAAGCTCAAGAGCATATCAAAGAAGGTTATGCCTGAGCTGGACGATGATATGGTAAAGGATTCAACAGAGTTCGATACAGTTGACGAATACAAGGCTGACGTTAAGAAGAAGCTTGAGGAAGCTAACGAGAAGCACGCTGATTCTGAGGTAGAGGCTAAGATATTCGATAAGGTCATCGAGAACATGACAGCTGAGATCCCACAGGTCATGTTTGACAACAGAGTAAACGAGATGATCAGCGAGCTGGAGCAGAGACTTGCACCACAGGGCATCTCACTTGATCTCTATATGCAGTATACAGGTCAGACTATCGACACTGTAAAGAAGGCATATGCTGAGCAGGCTGAGAAGCAGGTCAAGCTCAGACTTGCACTTGAAAAGATCGCAAAGCTTGAGAATATCGAGGTAACTGAGGACGAGCTTAAGGCTGAGTTCGATAAGCTTGCTGAGGCTTACAAGCTTGACGTTGACCAGATCAAGCAGTTTATCCATGATGACGACCTTAAGAAGGATATTGCAGTTGGCAAGGCTGTTGACCTTATCAAGGACGCAGCAGTTATAAAGTAAGATAATTTATGCTTTCGCCCGCATGACCCTATGCGGGCGAAAATAGATTAAGGAGGCAATTTTATGGCATTGGTACCTTATGTAGTGGAACAGACAAGCAGAGGCGAGAGAAGCTATGACATTTATTCCCGCCTGCTCAATGACAGAATAATCATGCTCTGCGACCAGATAGACGACGCAGTGGCAAGCGTAGTAGTGGCACAGTTGCTTTATCTTGAGGGACAGGATCCTGAAAAGGATATCGACCTTTATATAAACAGCCCCGGAGGAGTAATCACAGCCGGCATGGCTATCTATGATACTATCCAGTATATCAAGTGTGACGTGTCAACTATATGCATGGGTATGGCTGCTTCAATGGGTTCATTCCTGCTTTCAAGCGGCACAAAGGGTAAGAGATTTGCTCTGCCAAACAGTGAGATACTCATTCATCAGCCTCTTATCGCAGGCGGCGGAATTTCCGGTCAGTGTACAGATATCAAGATACATTCTGACCACATGGTAAAGACCAGAGAGAAGCTCAACAGGATACTTGCCCAGAACACAGGCAAGCCTATCGAGCAGATCAACATCGACACTGAGCGTGACAATTATATGACAGCTCAGGAGGCTCTTGAATACGGTCTTATCGACAAGGTAATAACTAACAGATAGGTTCGGTGAAATAAATGGCTAATGATACAATAAGAAAATGCTCGTTCTGCGGCAAGCCTGAGGACAAGGTTAGAACACTTTTTTCAGCAGGCACGAGCCACATTTGTGACGAGTGTGTACTTTATTGCTATAATGTTCTGGCTGAGCAGGAGGGACTTCCTGCAACGAAGCAGCGTGGCAAGGGTAAAAATTCAGCTGACAGCGGCATAACCCTTAAGAAGCCTGCGGAGATAAAGGCAGTTCTTGATGAGTATGTTATCGGGCAGGAGGAAGCAAAGATAGCGCTTTCTGTTGCGGTATACAATCATTACAAGAGAATTTTGTCACTTAATGACGATGATGACGTAGAGATACAGAAAAGTAACGTTTTGCTTCTTGGACCAACAGGAACAGGAAAGACTTTGCTTGCACAGACTTTGGCAAGGCTTCTGAACGTGCCTTTTGCTATTGCTGACGCTACTACGCTCACAGAGGCAGGCTATGTAGGCGACGATGTTGAAAACGTGCTTACAAGGCTTATTCAGGCGGCAGATTATAATGTTGAAGCGGCTCAGAACGGTATTATTTATATCGACGAGATAGATAAGATTTCAAGAAAATCGGAGAACGTTTCTATCACAAGAGATGTAAGCGGTGAGGGCGTACAGCAGGCACTTCTTAAGATAGTAGAGGGCTGTGTGTCCAATGTGCCTCCACAGGGTGGCAGAAAGCACCCACATCAGGAGTTCATACAGATAGATACTAAAAACATTCTGTTTATCTGTGGCGGAGCTTTTGAGGGACTTGATAGTGTTATCAAGAAGCGTACAGAGTCATCATCACTTGGTTTTGGCGGAAAGGTCAAGAGCAAGGAGGATGATAACAATGTGATGAAGAGGGTAGTACCACACGATCTTGTTAAGTTCGGTATCGTACCAGAGCTTGTGGGCAGACTTCCTGTTATCACGGTTCTTGACGAGCTTGACGAGGACGCACTTTGCAGGATCTTGACAGAGCCAAAGAACTCGCTTATCAAGCAATACACGAAGCTTTTCAAGCTTGACAACATCGATTTTGAGATCACAGAGGACGCAAAGCGAGAGATAGCCAAGAGGACTATTGAAGAAAAGACAGGAGCAAGAGGACTTAGGGCGATAGTTGAGAAGATACTCACAAAGCTCATGTTTGAAGCACCATCTGATGATGAGATAGTTGGCATAAAGATTACGGCTGAATGTGTTCGCGGCGAAGCAGAGCCTGAGATAACTCGTGCGGTAAGCTCGGCCAGAAAGAAATAATAGTACAAATCTTTGTATAGATAAATTAGAGGTGGAGTATTCTGCCTCTTTTTTGTTGCATTTCTGCGTTATCCGCATATTATTTATTTGTTTAACAAACCATGTAGGGGCTGGCGCCCTCGACAGCCCGCTTTTTGGACGTTACATCTTGTAATTTATTACACAAACTTTGAAAAAACACACAAATTGTGGTAAGGACGAGCTTTGTTCGCTCGTTTCGGTCGCTTGCATAAATTTGTCACAATCAAAAAAAATTCGACACTTCGATATCGGGACGTCGGGGGCGCCGTCCCCTACATTTTGTTGTTTACGATACGAGGTCATGAAGCTAACGGGCGACACTCCCCACTTTGACCGCTTTTTCCCTTGAATTATGCGGAAATATGTGCTATACTAAAGAAAATACACTATAGGGGGTATCCATATGAATGAACTTATCCAACAGTTTATTACTGATGAAGTCACTGCTCTCACTTACTCCGACCTTTGGAACTTCGTCAACTCCAACTCCATTTGCCGTGGTACTTTCGAGGGCAATAATCACATGATCATGAAAATCTCCTCTAATCAATTCATTATTTATCGCATTTGCCTTGGTATGGAAAACACCAAATATCAGGAAGCTGTTCTTGTTGCAAAAACCTACCTGCTTAAAAAGATAAATAGCATGGCTTATCAGCTTCATTTAGAGGATATTCAGAACATTTTAGACTAATTGCTTTTTAAGGAGATCATAAAATGAGTGTGCCTTTGGCTGAACGAATTAGACCCAAAACCCTTGATGATATTGTGGGACAGACCCACCTGTTAGGCGAAAATAAACCTCTCAGGCGTATTATCGAAAGCGGTAAAATACCGAATATGATTTTTTATGGTCCGTCAGGTGTTGGCAAAACCACGGTCGCAAGAATGATAGCAAATAATGCTAATATGACTATGCATAAGCTTAACGGCACAAGTGCTTCTATTGCTGATATCAAGCAGATAGTTGCTGAAACTGAGACACTCAGTGGCATTAATGGTATCTTGCTTTATCTTGACGAGATACAGTATCTTAACAAAAAACAACAGCAATCGCTTCTTGAATACATTGAAAACGGCAAGATAACTCTTATCGCTTCTACCACTGAAAATCCGTATTTTTATGTGTACAATGCTATAATTAGCCGTTCAACTGTGTTTGAGTTCAAGCCGCTGACTTCTGAGGAGATCTTGCCTGCAATAAAGCGTGCTTTTCAGCTTATGGCTGATGAGTTGGGGCTGAAACTGCGTCTTGAAAATGGTGTGTTGGAGCATATCGCAAGGGGCTGTGGTGGTGATGTGAGAAAGTCAATAAATACAGTGGAGCTTTGCATACTTTCGGCAGATAATGACGGTGAAAAGCTCACCGTGAACCTTGATAATGTGAAGCTTCTTACTCAGCGCAGCAATATGCGCTATGACCGTGCAGGGGACGAGCATTATGATATTCTGTCGGCTTTGCAGAAGTCCATAAGAGGTTCTGACGAGAACGCCGCACTTCATTATGCCGCACGGCTTATGGAAGCGGGGGATATCATTTCTCTGTGCAGACGGCTGCTTGTTATCGCAAGCGAGGATATAGGACTTGCGTATCCTATGGCGGCTGTGGTCACAAAGTCCTGCGTTGATTCGGCATTGCAGTTGGGACTGCCTGAAGCAAGGATACCATTGGCAGAAGCTGTGGTTCTTCTTGCCACTGCTCCAAAATCAAATTCCGCTGAATCAGCAATAGACGCAGCTTTAGCAGATGTTAGAAATGGTGATTTCGGAGATTATCCACGGCATTTGCAGAATAAGCATTTTGACGGCGAGGGCGCAAAAGTGAAAGGACAGCACTATCTTTATCCCCACGATTATCCGAACCATTGGGTAAAACAGCAGTATCTGCCTGATAAGCTTGTGGGGAGGACTTATTATCAGTATGGTGAGAATAAGACGGAGCAAATGGCGAAAGCGTATTGGGAGAAGATAAAAAAGTGAGGAACGGAGCTAAGTGAGGAGTTAGGAGTGAGGAGTGAGGAATGGCAACGCCAAACCGAGCTAAACACCAACACAAAGTAAAAGCACACACCGAGCGAAGCGAGAGATAAAGCGCACGCTCAAGCCCGGCGCTAGAGGGCTTG
>ERZ832522.1282-NODE-1282-length-34088-cov-3.905797_pt1 | contig 34088 bp, 33 predicted proteins | sample MGYA00519951_ERZ832522 | MGnify/ENA primary metagenome ERZ832522 (study PRJEB31850, sample SAMEA3708728) | human gut metagenome | biome: human gut; feature: human-associated habitat; material: faeces | place: China | collected 2014 ... | reverse complement strand
AAAGGTTATAAACGGGATCTTTCAATTTTTTGTTTACCAAAAAGACATATTATTCTATTGTAAAGTGATCGGTAAAAGGCTATAAGAAGTTATTTACGCTTACAATTTGCGAGGTAATATAAAATATATATAAGTTTTGTTTGCTTTTTGTTTTAAAAATAAATATTTTTGTGTGTCTAAAATCGAAGGATTATTGATAAATTCTAATTTTTTATTTCTCCAAAATTCATATTTCATTTAAAATTCGATTATTCAGTTAGTTATTTATTTGTACTTTCTGTTCTCAGGCTTAACATATCGCTAAAAATACGATATCATTAAACGTTGGTTTAATGATATAAAAACAGAATGATTATCTATGATTTCATGTCTGTTTTGCGGCTTGTTTGTTCTAAATGTTTCGCATCTTTCAAAATAGTTATCATATGAGTATCGTGTTGTTAAAAATATGGCAATCAGAGAATAAATCGATCTATTATGAACTGTCCAAGAAATATAATGTTCCTGTAAAACATGTCTACAAGCTGGTACATGGCAAAAAGGTCAAGTTGAAAATGAATTCTTATTTGGTGTTGTTAGAGCTGAGAAACAGAAATATAATTCGAAGTTTTGCATTAACCAGTCAATTTAAATGAAACGTAGGAATGAAAAAGAATGGATTGTTATTATAATAAAACGGTGGCTGGGGCAGAGAATTTCACGAATCAAGACAATTACTATGCCCAACCGTATTGTGAAAATGCAAGTAATAATATCACGAGTGTGTTGAATGCAGAAAACACGTACACGACAACGTATTGTTTAGAAAACTGTATGTATCGTCCGGCACAGAATAAAGCCTACGCCACGGGAATCGTGTTTAAGGCAAGTGTTTCCATACCGGAAGAGAGAACTTTTGATGAAGAAGGGCATACGGTAGATCCTTACGGGCAAAGTACGATCTATTATTTTAACTATAATTTTTATACCTCGTTGAAAGCCGTGCATGATATCGGTAAGGCGAATGTCCCAACAGATGGTTCTTCATTAAGTCCTGAAGACCAGAAAAAATACAATATCAAGGTATTTAACAAGAGTGAAGAAGGTAGTTTCCACTGTTATTACAACTATTTTATTCGCCACGTGGATAATCATTCGGCAATGATGGGAGTGATGGAATTTGGTATCGTGCGTAATAATATTTACCGGATATTGATCACGAATGTGAATGATCTGGGAACGGGAATCCCTGACGTGGATCCGGGAGATATTGAATCCGATGCTTACCTAAGTGTTGATTTCTCTGTTTTACCTTGGAATATCCGTTACCAAGAAGGTGAGTTGGAATAGAATGATACAATAATTTTTAGCTGTAATAATGATGAGTAAGATTGGCGTATGCTGGTTGGCAATATTTTCTTGTCTTTGCTTTGCTTGTTCATGGATAGATGACGATCTCTCCGATTGTCCTTCGGGTTTTTGGTTAAAATTGTCTTATAAATATAACATGTTAAACGTGGATGCGGCTTTTACCCAATTAAAAAATGCGTCAATATTCATATTCGATGAGACCGGAAATTATATTGAAACCCAGCATATCGATAGTCTTACTCTTCATCAAAATGATTGTCAGGTGAGGTTGGAATCCTTATCCCCAGGCAAATATAATTTTTTAGTTTGGTCCGGGTTGACGGATTCTTGTTACGAATGTTCTGCCTCGGGGGTAAGATTGTTATGTGATGTTTCGGGAACGTCATCCAAACAATTACCCGCTTTGTTTAATGGCCGTTTGGAAGGAGTGGTGGTTTCGGAAGAGTACACGGTTTGTGAAGTCCTGTTGATGAAATTAACCCATCGTTTCACGTGTGTTTTGCAAGGCCAGAACCCGACACCATTTGCAGATGATGAATTTCTGTTGGAGATCAGGGCATTTAATGGGATGATTGACCATCGAAGCCAGCCGCTTGATTCGGTTGAAACGTGTTACTTGCCTTTTCTTCAGACGGTAGCCGACTTATCTGGGGTGCAGGTCGTGCATTCGGAATTAAATACATTACGTCTGCTTGAAAATGATGATACCCGTTTGATTTTAACCCACCGTTCCACGGGGCAACGCGTGTTGGACATCCCTCTCACGAAATACCTGCTTCTCTCTCGTGAGACGAACTCGGGAATGATTCCGCAAGAATACTTGGACAGGCAGGATCAATACACGTTAATATTCTTTTTAGATGCCACGGAAGATAAATTGAAACCTTATATCTGTCCCCTGATGAAAATAAATGACTGGATGGTACGGATAAATGACGTGGATTTGGAGTCTTAAATAATATCAAGCTTACGTTAAGGTAAGGAAATCTTTGGTTTAAGGGTGGACTATGGTTCCTCTACCCCAAGTACAAAACATGAACATAGCATATACATAGCATGAACATGAAACCGTGTTGATGCTGTGTTTTTGTTGTGTATGTGTTTGGATTATGGGCTAGAGAGGGGGTAAGGTAATGATTATGCAAGTGGAGACAATGGTTAAATGTAAGATGTGTGGAATGGAATGCTTGTTGTTTTTAATGCGGTTTAAATCAGTTGTTTATATCGGTTTTTGAGATTTATTATAGGATCATTTAATGCTTTGCAAAGATAGTAAATTTTCGAATTGCGCAAATCAAAACAAAATATTTTTTCTTTTTAGCAATCAAGCAATTACAATTTTACAAAATCCGACAATTTATTATTAAGTGACAATATTATTAATCGATCGTTTTTTGAAACTTTTAGTGCGGACAGCTTTCTTTCGTTGAATCGCTGTATTATAGTGAGACGATAGAAACACGTGGAAATAAATCAGGGCCGGTACGAGGGTTAATGCGCGAAGCGCATCCGGTCGGAAAATGTGGAGAAAGCTGTCCAAAATTCGATTTAATACCTTGACAGGGGAAATCAAAAGGTACATGGTTGATAATAAAAAGATAAATTGGTACGTGGCTCACACTCGGGTGAATCAGGAGTTGTGGATAAAGAAGAAGCTTGATGAGTTGGGTATCGAGAATTTTCTACCTCAGGAAGAACAAGTGCGGGAAACACCCTTGGGGCGTAAAACGATCCGGGTACTCTTGATTCACGGGATGATTTTTATTCACACGGATAAAGCAACAAGTTTTTCATTAATAAATGACCATGGGCTTAATATTGTTTACTTGAAAGATATTGAGGGACGTCACTCGTTGATTGTTCCCGATAAACAAATGCATGATTTCATGTTTTTGTTGGATTTTTCCCCGAGCGGGATAGAGGTGTTAAACAAAAATCTGAAACGGGGAGACCGGGTACGAGTGATAAAAGGCCCCTTGCAAGGATTGGAAGGCGAGTTGGTTCGTTTGATGGGACACAAACGTGTGGTCATCCGTTTGGAAGGAGTTGTGTCAATTGCAACGTCCTATATTCCGGGTTCCTTTTTGGAACGAATAGAGTAGAAAAAGATGATGGAGAAAGGTTTATTTTATGATTTGTACGATCGGTTACGTGAAGTTAATTTCCGTTCGTACTCCCCCGACAAGTTGTCTGCTTATCTTCACGGTTATCTTACGGTTTATGCGATGGTGCGGATATATCCGTGGTTAGAGACCGAGTTTGGAGTTCTTTACGATATTCACGAAAGGGCAAAGGAAATTGCCCGTTGGTATGAGGTGTTGGTGCAGAAGAAAGAACTTCCGGCAAATTTTCGTGCCGGTTACGCTGCGGACTTGATGGACGTTTACCAGTTGTACTCGGATTTGGATTTTTTGGAAAAAGGCGTGGATGCTGCATACGATATACTAACACCTTGGGGAAGCCAAAAACTGGTGTTACCGTGCCGTACTTCTAATATTTGCCGGTTATTGTGTAATTGTTATTATTTTACGGGAGATGCGGAATGTGGCGAATTGGCTGGTAAATTGGTGACGGAAGCTTTGGGATATACGCGGGGAAACCACCGGGGCGATCTGTTGGGATGGTGGGATGCGATTTGTTTGTATGATAACGTGGTAGGCTTGATGGAATTACCCATTGAAGAACAGGAACGGTTGAAAGAAGAGCGGGTACGGTTGGCCGTACGGGTACGACAAGTGGAGGATGATATGATTGAACAATTTGTGCGGATGGGAGAGGTCTCCTCTGTTGATGTGGGGCAGGTGTTTTATATTTTAGCGAAACGGGAGTTTGTTGCTTGCAACGAGAAGTATGAAAAGAAAGAATAAATATACCAATTCACACTAAAAATTCGATACCGGGACATGCAACCCCCGGTAACAGCGTCTCCTTTAAACGGTACTTCATACGCCGGATCAAGCTATTAAATACCGGAGGGGACGCTCCTTTTGAAAATACCAAAAATAAATGAAATACTCGTTTCACTCGATATGTAATCGTTTACACGAGAATAAGAAGTACGTGAATGCTAACACGATTCTCTTGGTGGATATCTTTTTGTCTGTCATGAGTTCGTTTATCACGCTTCTTTTTGCTGATAGTTTTATCATCAATCTCTCCCAATCAACCTATGTGGTGATTATTGGCGGTTCTTGCGTGTTTAGTTTGCTGGTTTTCTGGGGACTGAGGGTAAACCGAAATATCATCCGGCATGCCACGATAAAGAGCATTGGGAAAATGGGATTTGCAATTTTCCTAAAAGAACTCCTGTTGGCAGGAATGATCCTCGTGTCCGGTTCTCGGCTGTTCGGGCAACACCTTTTTGCCTGTGCCGTGATTGATTTTCTCGTGACATCGGTGATTCTGGTGGGTTTTCGGGTTACACTTGTGCTGGTTTATGATTTTACGATTTCTCTGTATGGTTCGGGGAAGACGAGGGTACTGGTCTACGGAACCGGTGATAAAAGCGTGGCCCTGAAGACGAGAATGCACACTAGTAAGCACTATCACGTGGTAGGATTCGTGAATCCGGATAGATACCTGAAATCTTGCGTGCTTTCGGAATTGCCGGTTTACTATTTTGAGGATGAACAGCATTTTTCCCGTTTTGTGAAAAAATATAATATAAACGGTGTGTTATATCCCTCGCGCGAGGAGGCTCGTCGGGAAGCGGATCGGTTGGTTCGTTTTTGTCAGGAGTTTGGAGTAAAGAACTTGTTTTCCCCGCCAATAGACGTGCTGGGCGATGGTTTAAAAAAGACGATTATCCGGGAGATCCGTATAGAGGACTTGCTGGGACGGGAGGAGATCAAGGTGAACACGAGGGAGATCGAGGCGTATTTTGCGGGTAAGGTGGTGATGGTGACGGGTGCGGCTGGTAGTATCGGTAGCGAGCTATGTCGCCAGTTAGCTACTTTTGGTGTGGGGTATCTGGTGTTATTTGATAACGCGGAAACCCCGATGCACGAGTTGCGCTTGGAACTGGAACGGAATTTCCCGAACTTGAAGTTCACCCCTTTTGTCGGTGATGTTCGTCAGAAAGAACGGTTACGGATGGTTTTTGAAAAATATCGTCCTCGTGTAGTGTTCCATGCGGCTGCCTACAAGCATGTTCCCCTAATGGAAGAAAACCCTTGCGAGGCGGTTCGGGTGAATGTGATCGGTTCAAGACTGGTGGCGGATTTTTGCGTGGAGTATAACGTGGACATGATGGTGATGATCTCCACGGACAAGGCGGTGAACCCGACCAACGTGATGGGGGCTTCCAAACGATTGGCGGAGATATACGTGCAAAGTTTAGGATTAGCAATAGAGCGTGGGGAAGTGAAAGGTAAAACTCGTTTTGTCACGACTCGTTTCGGAAACGTGCTGGGAAGTAACGGTAGCGTGATTCCCTATTTCCGGAAACAGATCGAGCGGGGAGGCCCGGTGACGGTTACTGACCCGGGAATCACCCGCTTTTTCATGACTATCCCGGAGGCCTGCCGGTTGGTGATGGAGGCGGCCACGATGAGTACAGGCAATCAAATCTACGTTTTTGACATGGGGGAACCCGTGAAGATCGTCGATCTGGCGGAACGGATGATTCGCCTGGCGGGGTACGTCCCGAACGAGGATATCAAGATCAAGTTTATCGGCTTGCGGCCGGGAGAGAAATTGTACGAGGAGGTTTTAAGTAACGAGGAGAACACGATCCCGACGGGGAATGCTAAAATTCGGGTAGCAAGAGTCCGGAAGTACAAGCGGGACGAGGTGTTGAGAGCTTATGATCAACTTGCGGAATTAGCATTGGCAGTACGGATTGAGGATACCGTGCGGTTGATGAAACAGGTGGTGCCGGAGTTTAAATCGAAGAACTCCCGGTTCGAAATACTGGATAAAATAAATAATTAACTAAAATAAAGACTTACAAGTGATGACGGGAACTGGAAGAATGTTTTTTATCGGTATGCTGGTTTGCCTGTTGGGGGCTTGCGCTTCCCCGAAGGACGTGGTGTACCTGCAAGATGTGAAGATTAATTCTAGAGTGAAAGCTGCCTTGCAGTATCGCACGGTGATCCACGTGGATGATCTATTATCAATCGTGGTTTCCTGTGATGATATCGAGACGGCCCTGCCTTTTAACACGCCGATGATCGGGTTGGGACAGAATAACACGCGAACAGGTAACGATCAACTTTACGGGTATCTGGTGGACACGGACGGGACGATCGATTTCCCGGTGTTGGGGAAGATCAAGGTGGAGGGGCTATCCCGGACGGAACTGGCGGCGAAATTGAAGGGGGAGTTGAGTAACTACCTGAAGAACCCGATCGTGACCATCCAGTACTTGAATTTCAAGGTAACTGTGTTGGGAGAAGTGAAAGCTCCCGGGAGTTACAAGGTAAATAGTGAACGGGTCTCCATCTTTGATGCTTTGGGAATGGCTGGAGATTTACAAATTAATGCAAAGCGTAAGAACGTGCTGGTAATGCGGGAAAATGGAGACGAGAAAGTTTTCGCCCAACTGGATTTGACATCGGAAAATATCATTCATTCGCCTTTTTTCTACTTGCAACAGAATGATGTGGTCTATGTTGAACCCAATAAGGCTCGGATTGTGGGAGGAAATGCCGGGGCATTCCTGCCTTACGTTTTATCGAGTATTTCCACGTTGGTGGCTATCCTTGCCATCGCAATTCGTTAACCTAGAACCGGAATTACATGGAAGAGAATAACTTGAACAGGGAACGTGAGTCCGAAAGTATAGATATAAAAGTATTAGTTGAAAAGTTTATCACCCGTTGGCGTTGGTTTGCGGTGTCGGTGCCTTTGTGTTTGGTCATCGCTTTGTTAATATGCCAGAGCCGAGTGCCTATTTACAACGTGACGGGTAAGGTGATGATCAGTGACTCGAAAAAGGGGGAGCTAGGTACGAACGTGATGATGAAAGAGTTGGGCTTAGCGGCGGCGGATATGTTCGTGGAGAACGAGATTGTGGAGTTACAATCTAAAAACCTGATGCGGGAGGTCGTGGAGGAACTGGATTTGAATGTTCGTTATGTCCGTGAAGGTTTTTTGCGTGATCGGGAACTTTATAACGATTCGCCGGTGAAAGTTCTTGTGGATAACCCTGGTGAGATCCGGGACACGTCTTTTCACGTGTTGTTGGACACGGCGAACCTCGTGATATTGATGAATCTTGATGGGGAGAAGATGTGGAGCGGTCATTACTCGGAGAGCGTTCCCATGGGAGACTATAACCTTTCGATCGAGCCTAACAGGAAAGTTACTTCCAAGGAAAAAATCCGGGTTGATCTGTCTAGTTTTCGAAAAACGACGGATGTTTTTTCAAAAAACTTGAACGTGCAAATCCTGATGAAGAACACGAACTCCGTGCTGGTTTCCTTGAAAGACGCCGTACCGACGAGAGGAATTGCGGTGATTAACGCCCTTGTCAAGCGATACAACCAGAACGGTATCGATAACAAGAGGATCGTGTCAGAGGCGACGGTGGAGTTCATCAACGAGCGGCTGGATGTGATCAACCAGGAGTTGGGAACGATCGAACGACGGGCGGAAGACTTCAAGAAGACGAATAAATTAACGGATATCACCTCGGATGCCGCTTTCGTGATGGAACGCAAGAAACAGTCGGAGGCGGAGTTGATGAAATTGCAAACGGAGCTGGACGTATTGCGAAGCATCCGGGCGGCGATTACGCAGAAACGGGCGGAAGAGTTCTCGTTGTTGCCGGAAAACTTGGGTCTCTCGGACGAGGGTTTGAATGCAGGGATCGCCCGCTATAACGAGATGGTGTTGCGTCGGGGCAAGTTGCTGCAGAGTGCCAGCGAGAGTAACCCGATTGTAATCGGGTTAAATACCCAGTTGCAAGGATTAAAAAAGAACATACAGGAGACGATCGCCAACGTGGAGAGCGGCCTTTTGATCAAGCTGAAGAGTGTGGAGAAGGAAAATGCGTCGGTGAACGAGCTGCTGACCTCGGTTCCCACGCAGGAAAAACAATATCGAGACATCGCTCGTCAACAGGAACTGAAGGAGAACCTTTTCCTTTTCCTGATGCAAAAGCGGGAGGAGGCGGAGATTGCTAAATTGATCTACGTGGCGACGGCTAAAATTATAGAAGACCCGTCAGCGGGTAATGCTCCTGTAGAGCCGAACAAGGCGTTGATCATGCTCGTGGGGTTGTTTTTGGGCGTGGGTATCCCGGTCGGGATTATCCTCTTGCTGGAGATGTTGAATGACAAGGTTCGTTCCGTTGATGAGGTGAAACGGTCGTTACCGTTCCCCGTGCTGGGAGATATACCTGAGTTATCTCAAGAAGAGGTCACCCTGTTACGGGAAAATTTTTCCTTGTCGGAATCGATGCAAGTGGTACGGGAGAAACTGAACTATATGTTGGGCGAGAAAGCTTGTCCCGTGTTATTGGTGACTTCCGGGGTTCCCGGAGAGGGGAAGACACTGGTGGCTGCTCACTTGGCGAAGGCTTACGCGAAGGCGGGTAAAAAGACGTTACTGGTTGGTTGTGATCTGCGAAATCCTCAGTTACATTCGTATCTTCATAAGGATTACTCCCGTGGCTTGTCGGCTTACCTGGCGGGGATGGAACCGGAATGGAGACGGTTGGTACATTTGCTGGAAGACAATTTAAGCGTGTTGTTCGGGGGAGACGTCCCGCCGAACCCGGTAGCACTGCTTTCAAGCGATAGGTTTAAGACATTGTTGGAGGAGGTGAAGGGAGAATATGATTGCATTATCCTAGATACCCCTCCGGTGGGAATCCTTGCGGATGCTTTGACGATGGTCAAGCAAGCGGACGCTTGTTTGTGTGTTGTTCGCTTGAACGTGTTGCCGCGAGGGGTGTTATCTTCCTTGCGAGTACTGGAAAGCGAGCATCACGTGACGAATTGCGGGGTGCTGGTTAACGGGGTATCTAGGAGAATACACTATTACAAGTATGGTTACGGTAATTATTACAACAAGCAAAATAGATAAGAGGGTAAGTTATAGTCATGTGGTGGTTTCGAAAACGGGAGAAGATACATTTTGATTATACCCATGATATTCATTCGCATGTTTTGCCCGGAGTAGATGACGGGGTTAGAACTTATGGGGAGGCAATCATGGTGTTGAAAGGCTTATCTAGGTTGGGTGTGAAAAGAGTGACATGTACTTCCCACGTTTATTTTCCTGCCTTGATGAATGGACGGGAAAATCTTCATCCCTTGTTGGAAGATCTTCGAGCTGGTTTGCAAAAGGAGGGAGTAGAGATAGAATTGGATTTAGGAGCCGAGTATCGTGTCGGGGAATATATGTTGAGTTTGATCGAACGGGGAGAGATCCTGTCCGGGGACAATAACCGGGTACTGGTGGAACATAACTTTTTATCTCCCTCACCTTTTTTTGATCAGGTGGTGTTCGAATTACAGGCCAGGGGATACGAGGTGGTGTTGGCTCATCCGGAGCGTTATGTTTTTTGGGAGGATGATATCGTTCGACACGGGAAGGAGTTGAAGAACAAGAATTGTCGGTTACAGGTGAATATCCTCTCGTTTGCAGGGTATTACGGGAAGGAGGTACAACGGGGTGCGGAAAGGTTGCACGATGCGGGATTGATTGATTATTATGCGGGGGATGTACACGGGATGAGGCATGTGGAGGCGATAGGGAAATATATATCAAATTCATAAATAAATAATGAAAATATTAGTTACAGGAGGAGCCGGGTTTATCGGTTCTAATCTTTGCGAGTATCTGTTACAAGCAGGGCATGAAGTTCGTTGCTTGGATAATTTTGCGACGGGGAAAATTGAAAACATACTTCCTTTGACAGAACGTTACCCGGCGATGTTCAAATTGATCGTGGGGGATATTCGTCGAATGGAGGATTGCCGGAAGGCGGTGGAAGGCATGGAGTACGTTTTGCATGAAGCTGCGTTGGGGTCAGTTCCTCGTAGCATTAAAGACCCGATCACGAGTAACGAGGTTAACGTGGGCGGTTTCTTGAACATGCTGGTAGCCTCCCGGGATGCCGGGGTGAAACGCTTCGTTTTTGCCGCAAGCTCTTCCACTTACGGGGACAGTCAATCTTTACCCAAGGTGGAAGACGTGATAGGTAAACCGCTCTCTCCTTACGCCATAACGAAATACGTGAACGAGCTTTACGCTGACGTGTTCGCCCGGACTTACGGTATGGAATATATCGGATTGCGTTATTTTAACGTGTTCGGCAGGCGACAAGATCCTTTCGGGGCTTATGCAGCGGTGATTCCCTTGTTCGTAAAGCAGTTGATGCGACACGAAAGCCCGGTGATCAACGGGGACGGGGAGTACAGCAGGGACTTCACGTATATCGATAACGTGATACAGATGAATGAACTAGCCTTGACCGTGACCAACCCGGATGCGGTGAATCAAATTTATAACACGGCGTTCGGGGAGCGGACGACGTTGAACCAGCTGGTGGGTTACTTGAAAGAATTCCTGGGGGAATTTGACGGGGAAATAAGAAACATCGAGATATTGCACGGGCCGAACCGGGTGGGAGATATCCCTCATTCTTTGGCAAGCATTGACAAGGCGAAATCGTTATTGGGGTACGCCCCGCAATACAGCATGAGGCAAGGGTTGCAGGAAGCGGTGAAATGGTACTGGAATAATCTATAATAAAACGAATTACTATGCAAGACGTGAAAATTTGCGTGATCGGACTGGGATACGTGGGCTTACCCCTCGCCCGGTTGTTTTCAACAAGATATAAAACGATAGGCTTTGACATGAATCAAAGGCGGGTGGATGCCTTGATGGCTGGACATGACGCTACCCTGGAAGTGAGTGACGAGTTGTTGCAATCGGCAATCGCTAACGGTTTCGTTTGCACATCAAGTATCGAGGACATCCGGGATTGTAATTTTTACGTGGTGGCGGTGCCAACACCCGTGGATAAAAATAATAACCCGGATTTAACTCCCTTGTACGGGGCGAGTACCACGGTGGGAAAGGTGATTTCCAGGGGTGATATTGTTGTTTACGAGTCGACCGTTTATCCCGGGGTGACGGAAGAGGAGTGCATCCCCGTGGTGGAAAAAGTGTCGGGGTTGAAATTCAACGAGGACTTTTTCGCCGGTTATTCCCCGGAACGAATCAACCCGGGAGATAAATTGCACACGGTGGAGAAAATTAAGAAAGTAACCTCCGGCTCGACCCCCGAGATTGGCCAAAAAGTAAACGATATTTACGCTTCCGTTATTTCGGCAGGGACACACCTTGCCCCGAGTATCAAGGTGGCGGAAGCCGCCAAGGTGATCGAGAACTCTCAACGGGATATCAATATTGCTTTCGTGAACGAGTTATCGAAAATCTTTAACAAGCTGGGAATTGACACGCAAGACGTGTTGGAAGCCGCCTGTACGAAGTGGAACTTTTTGCCTTTCAAACCGGGTTTAGTTGGAGGGCATTGCATTGGGGTGGATCCCTATTACCTGGCTCAATGCGCTCAACGGCACGGGTATAATCCCGAGATCATTCTGGCCGGACGTCGGATGAACGACGGGATGGGGGAACACGTGGCGAACGAGGTAATTAAATTGATGTTAAAGAAAGGCATTCAGGTATTGGGTTCCAAGGTTTTGATCATGGGATTCACGTTCAAGGAAAATTGTCCGGATGTTCGGAATACCAAAGTAATTGATATATACAAGGCTTTAAAAGAGTATAATCTTGATATTACGGTTTATGATCCGTGGGCAAATCCGGAAATTGCTAAACATGAATATGCGATTGATATTTCCAATATCTTACCTGATAAGCAATATGATGTCGTGATTATGTCTGTTTCACATGAGAGCTTTGCCAATATTGATGTATTGAAATTGGTTAAAGAAAACTATGTCATATTTGATGTAAAGGGGTGTTTGGACCGTGAAATTATAGATGGGAGATTGTAAATAGATAATAAATACAATAACGTAATGAATGCATGTTTTATGGGTTTGGGCTATATAGGCCTACCTACTTCTATTATTGCTGCTAAACATGGGATTAATGTTTGTGGTGTGGATATAAACACTGAAGTTGTTAAAATTACTAATCAAGGCAAACTTCATATTATAGAGCCTGGGTTGGAAGAGATGTTACAAGAAGTGATTGTAACGGGACATTTTAAAGCTTATGTGGAACCACAAATGAGTGATGCTTATTTTATGGTTGTACCAACTCCTTTTAAAGGAAATCATGAACCAGATATTTCTTATGTAGAAGCCGCAACTCGGTCTGTGTTACCTTTATTGAAAGCAGGGGATTTGTATGTTATTGAATCTACATCACCCATAGGGACAACAGAAAAAATGCGAGATTTAATCTACAGGGAACGTCCAGAACTGGAAGAGAAAATTTATATTGCTTATTGTCCGGAACGAGTATTACCGGGAAATGTGATTTATGAATTGGTACACAATGATCGGGTAATAGGTGGAATTGACGAAAAGTCAACAGATAAAGCCATTGAATTTTATTCACAATTTGTTCAAGGGACGTTGCATAAAACAAATGCTCGTACGGCTGAAATGTGCAAATTGACGGAAAACTCTTCCCGGGATGTACAGATTGCTTTTGCCAATGAACTGTCTTTAATTTGTGATAAGGCAGGAATTAATGTGTGGGAGTTAATCAATTTAGCAAACAAACACCCTCGTGTAAATATCCTTCAGCCCGGTTGTGGTGTGGGAGGACATTGTATAGCAGTTGATCCCTATTTTATTACGGCAGACTTCCCGATGGAATCTAAAATCATCGCAGATGCTCGGGAAATCAATAATTACAAGGCATTTTGGTGTGCGGAAAAAGTACAGAACGAGATGTTGAAATTCGAGTTGAAACATCATCGGAAGCCTGTTATTGCCATGATGGGATTGGCCTTTAAACCGAATATTGATGACTTGCGAGAATCCCCAGCGAAATACATTACGACGAAGGTAATGCAATCTCGTAGTAATGCGGATGTTCTAATAGTGGAGCCTAACGTACAAGAGCATAAGGTATTCAAGTTGACGGGTTACAAGGAAGCTTACGAGAAGGCGGATATCGTGGTGATGCTGGTTGCGCATGATGAATTTAAAACATTATCGTGGACGGATCAAAAGGTGATTCTTGATTTTTGTGGTATTTACAAGAAATAAATAGTTTCGATGAAAAAAGTGATGTTAGTTTTTGGGACTCGTCCGGAAGCGATAAAAATGGCACCTCTGGTAAAAGAGTTTCAAAAATATCCGGAACAGTTCCAGACGATTGTTTGCGTGACCGGTCAGCACCGGGAGATGTTGGATCAAGTTCTTCATATATTCGAGATCACGCCTGATTATGATTTGAATATCATGAAGCAGGGACAGGATTTATATGATGTGACAGCTCGGGTTTTAACGGGGATGCGAGATGTTTTAAAAGAAGCGAGACCAGATGTCGTGTTGGTACATGGAGATACAACGACTTCAACGGCGGCAGCGTTGGCTGCATTTTACCAACAAATTCCGGTAGGACACGTGGAGGCGGGGTTACGTACTCACGATATTTATAGTCCTTGGCCGGAAGAGATGAATCGTCTTATCACTGGACGTATTGCAAGTTATCACTTTTCTCCGACGCCACTTAGTAGAGATAATTTGTTGAAAGAGAATGTGGCAAAGGATAAGATTGTTGTCACAGGTAACACAGTGATCGATGCTCTTTACATGGTTGTGGACAAGATCAAGAATAATAAAGAACTTGATTTGGAATTACAATGTTTGTTGAAAAATGTTGGTTATGATATAAATCGTTTGACTGGAAGTAAAAAGTTGGTACTTATCACGGGACATCGTCGAGAAAATTTTGGAGACGGTTTTATCAATATATGTACTGCTATCAAGGATTTGACTCAAAAATATCCTGATGTTGATTTCGTTTATCCGATGCATTTGAATCCTAATGTGCGTAAACCTATTCACGAGGTATTCGGTGAAGATTTGTCGAATCTGGGAAACATGTTTTTCATAGAACCATTGGAGTACCTTTCTTTTGTTTATTTGATGGAAAAATCAACGATAGTTCTTACTGATAGCGGAGGGATTCAAGAGGAGGCCCCGGGATTGGGTAAACCTGTACTTGTGATGAGAAACACGACGGAGCGACCGGAAGCATTGGAAGCGGGTACTGTGAAACTTGTTGGTACGAATTATGATAAAATTGTTGATGAGTTATCACGTTTACTTGATGATGTGTTGTATTACGATACGATGAGTAAAGCGGTTAATCCATATGGGGATGGGAAGGCTTGTGGTAGGATTGTAGAAATGATGATTGGTTCATGATGAAAGAGAATAGCAATACCGTTCAAACTTTTTGGGTTTCATTGGGAAGTTTATTTTCTTTCGGATTGGTTATTATCAGTTCTATGATTTTTAGTAGATACTTTTTGAAAGAAGATTATGGAACTTATAAGCAGGTAATGTATGTTTATAATACATTACTTACAGTTTTTACTTTGGGACTTCCTAGGGCATATTCCTATTTTCTTCCTAGAGTAAAAGAGGCTCAAGCTAAAGATTTAATAAAAAAAATTACAAATTTATTTTTTTTACTTGGAGCAATATTTTCAATACTTTTATTTATACTCTCTCCACAGATTGCCTCTGTTCTTAAAAATGAGGATTTAAAACTTGCTTTAAGAGTTTTTTCTCCTGTTCCTTTATTGATGCTTCCAACTATGGGATTGGAGGGAATTTTGTCTACATATAGGAAAACAAAGTTTATTGCTATATATACGATAATAACAAGAGTATTTATACTTTTATGTGTAGCGTTACCGGTTGTTGTTTTTCATGGGAATTACATTACAGCAATAATAGGATTTGTGATTGCATCATTTATTGCTTTTTTATTAGCTTTATATTTAAAATATATGCCGGTGAAAAGTACTGTAAAAGAAAAAAGTGATGTAACATATAAACAGATTTTCCAATTTTCGCTACCATTGTTGTATGCGAGTTTGTGGGGAATATTGATTTCTTCTGCGGATCAGTTTTTTATCAGTCGTTATTTTGGTAACTTAGTATTTGCGGAATTTTCTAATGGATCGTTGGAATTACCATTTGTTGGTATGATTACAGGAGCTTGTGCAACAGTCTTGTCTCCGATATTTTCAAGAATGAGTTATGAAAAGGTAGATTTTGAAAAGGAAGTATTTCCTATATGGAAGAGTGTATTTGAAAAAACAGCAAAACTAATATATCCGTTAGTGATATATTGTTTGATTTTTGCAGATACTTTAATGATAGCTCTTTATGGTCAGCAATATGAAATATCCTCAGTGTATTTTAGAATAAAATTAATTTTAAATTTTTTCACGCTTATTATTTTTGCTCCATTGTTGATAAATATGGGGAAAGTAAAATTTTATTCTAATGTACATGTGTTTATTGCAATTGCCGTTATTATGCTTGAATATATCAGTGTCAAAACAATTAATTCTCCATATGCTATTTCTATCGTTTCGTTAATATGTCAACTAAGTAAAATATTCATACTTTTAATAGGTGTAACGAAAATATTACAAGTTAATTTTTGGCAATTATTTCCTATTAAATTAATGGGACAAATTTTGTTACCTTCAACTATCATTTTATTTATTGAAAGGTATTTGTTTGTTGATCTTCTATGTTGGGATGTATGGGTAACATTGTTTGCAAGTTTTATTTCTTACGTGGCATTATATTTCGTAGTATGCGTAACAATGAAAATAAATTATGTAGAAATAATTAGACCTTTATTTGTAAAAAAATAGTAGATAATGAATTTTAGAGATAGAAAGATTGTTATCTCCAATATGAATCAATAATTGAGTTGATAATTTTAATGGTGATTAGTGTTCCTCAATACAATAGTGAACGTAATTTGGCATTTGTAGTTACGTTGTTATTTCCATTTTGGGGGTTGATATATTCATTGTATCATTGGCGGGCGTCATGGGCTAAAAATACTTTTTGGTTAGCTTGTATATATATGGGTATGGTACAAATATTTCATCCGGAGGGAACTATTTTGGGAGATGGTGCGGATGGAGGTCGGTATGTGCTTGATCTGATTTCTATGCATGTGAATGTTCATTCATTTACAGATGTTGCTAAAGTTTTTTATGATGGAAGTACGTTAGATGTTTATCAAAAGACATTGACTTTTATTGTTTCTCGTTTTACAGATAATGGGCATGTGTTGTTTTTCTTTTTTGCCGTAGTATTTGGATTTTTTTATTCTCGTAATATATGGTATGTGCTTGATAAATTGCCTGAGAAATTCAATAAATATTTGTGGGTTCTTATTTTGTTTTATTTTCTTGTATGTCCTATTTGGTTGATAAATGGAGTGCGTATGTGGACTGCAACACATGTGTTTGTCTACGGGGCAATGCCTTATGTGTTTGAAAGAAATAAATCTAAATTGATATGGTGCTTGGCATCAATCTTAGTACATCATTCTTTTATATTACCAATATTAATTTTGGTAATTTTTTTCCTTATACCACAAAATAGTAAGATTAGTAAAAAGACCTTGACGTTGTTATTTCTTTTTTACTTGGTAAGTTTATTTGTTAAAACTGTAAATCTGACTGCATTAGCTGATACTTTGACACAATATCTTCCCGATTACTATGATAATAGAATTACAGGTTATGTGAATGAAGATGCGTTAGAGCGTCGATTGGATGCAGCAACTCAACTTTCGTGGCATGTTGGTTTTGCCCAACAAGTAGGTTATTGGATAATTCAAATATTAATTATAATGTCCTTTTTTGCCTTGAATAAGGTTATCAACAAAAGCAAATGGATTATTCCATTATTTATGTTTTCGTTATTAATGTATGGCGCTTCTAATATTTTATCATATGTGCCTTCTGGTGGACGTTACTTGATTATTGCACAAATGTTTATGATACCATCTTTATTGACAATATTAACTCGGGTACAATTGCATTCATATTTGAAAGCTCTTCTTCCTTTATGTATGTTTTGTCTGGTTTTTACTGATATTTTTGAAATAAGAAAACTTTTTGATTTTTACGGAATTACTCTTTTGGTAGGTAATTTTATAACTATGTTTTTTGTAGAGTCCAACACACCTCTTATTACTTTGGTTAAACAAATATTTTAATACATGAAGATATTAATTGTTTCTGGATCATTTTTTCCAATAAATGCTCCACGGGCTTTTCGAACCACGGAATTAGTAAAAGAATTTGTTAAGCAAGGCCATAAGGTTACATTATATATTCCTTATATCGAATATGATTATAGTGCTTTTTTGAAAAAATATTCTGATGTGAAGATTTTTTATACTTTAAATAAGGGAAAAAATGTAGTGAAATCAACGGGACTATCTTATAAAATAAGTCGTATTTTGAATATTTTTCTTGAATATCCTGAAGTAGAATATTATTTTAAACTTTCTTCAATATTAAAGAACGAAAAAGATTACGATCTTTTAATTTCGATAGCAGTTCCTCATCCAATACATTGGGGTATCGGACGTATTTATAAAAAACGTAAAATAGCTAGAACATGGGTGGCAGACTGTGGGGATCCGTATATGGGAGTAAAAACGGTTAATGTTCCAAAAATGTTTTATTTTAAATGGTTTGAGAAACTTTGGTGTAAGAAATGCGATTATATCTCAGTTCCAACGAGAGAGTCTATTTCCGGTTATTATCCTGAATTTAGAAATAAAATAAGAGTAATTCCTCAAGGATTTGATTTTGAAGCCATCACTTTACCTGAATATAAAAGAAATTCAATTCCAACTTTTGCGTACGCAGGAAGTTTTATTAAGGGACGAAGGGATCCACAGCGCTTAATGGAGTTCTTGTGTAGTGTTACTATTCCATTCAAATTCTTGGTTTTTAGTACTAATGGAGAGGCTTTTATGGCTCCCTACAAAGAAAAACTTGGAGATAAATTGGAGTGCATGAAACCAATCTCAAGAGCGGAATTATTACCTATTATTGCAAAAATGGATTTTTTGATAAATATTGGTAATGGAACGAATGTGCAAACACCAAGTAAATTAATTGATTATACATTGACCAAACGTCCTATATTAACCGTTCAAACAGATGATATAAAATCAGAAATATTTAACGAGTTTTTAATTGGAAATTATGAACACCGAGATGCCGATATTAATATCTCGGATTATGATATTAGGAATATAGTGCAACAATTTATAGAACTTTGTGAATGATGACATTGAAACAAGCCATAACTCATAATTTACTTAATATACCCGGTTGGAGAACCAAGCGTAAAATTGTTGTTATAGAGAGTGATGATTGGGGGGCAATCAGGATGCCTTCAAGGTCAATTTATAATAAATTGTTGTTAGAAGGATACCGGGTGGATAAAAATTGTTACGAGAAGTATGATTCTTTAGCGACTGAAAAGGATTTATCGGCTTTATTTGACGTGCTTCGTAAATATACTGATAAAAATGGAAATCATCCTATCATAACAGCTAATTGTGTCGTGGCTAATCCTGATTTTGAAAAGATTAAATTGAACAATTTCCTCAATTATTATTATGAACCATTTACAGATACGTTAAAAAGGTATAAGGGCTGTGAGAATTCTTTTGAATTGTGGAAACAAGGGATGCATGAAGGATTATTCAAGCCTCAGTTTCATGGACGGGAACATCTCAATGTGGCACGTTGGATGAAATTTCTCCAAACAGATACAGATACTCGGCACGTATTTGATCATGGATTGATGGGACTTTTTCCAAAAGGAGATGACATTGAAAATAATTTTCAACGGGCTTTGGATGATTCTTTCTATAAAGGACAATCTTATTGGAATTTATTGGCAGAAGGGCTTGAGCTTTTTGAGAAAATCTTTGGATATAAGTCTAAAAGTTTTATTGCTCCATGTTATACGTGGAATCCTAATATTGAAGAAAGATTATTTGAAATGGGGGTAATAGGTATTCAGGGAATGCTTTATCAACGAGTTCCCGGAGGGAAATCAATTCGACATTGGATGGGGAATAGGAATTCGTTAGGACAGATTTATTCTATTCGGAATGCTTTTTTTGAACCAACTGAAAATAACAGGATAGATAATGAGGATGATTGTTTGTATCGGATAAAGTGTGCTTTCCGATGGTTTAAACCAGCTATAATATCTTCTCATAGAATCAATTTTATTGGTTCTATACATGAAGAGAATAGAAATAGTAATCTTAGAAAGTTTGATAATTTACTTTCTCGAATAATTCATCAATGGCCTGATGTTGAATTTATGAGTTCTGATCAATTATTTGAATTAATGCGATAAATTTATCTCTATGAACATAAAAAATAGTGTTAAAATTCTTATTCAAAACGCGATAGATAATTATCGATATAAGAAGAGAGCAAAAAATTATATCAGATATTATAATAAAATCGTTTCTAAGAATCCTGAGTTAATAAAACCGGCAGATGGAGAAAAAGAATGGTTAGATCATTGGAGAAAATATGATAAAAATTTGTCTCCTTTATCTTATCGTATTTTTTCTAGGTTTGTGGGGGAGGATATAAATATTATGCCAATGGAATTGTGTATTAATATTGTGGAACCTGTATTGAATCCGAATTCATATCGTGGATTTTATAGAAATAAGAACAGTCTTAATTTGATTGTACCAGAAAAAATGACGGCAAAGACCATTATCCGTAAGATTGCAGGTTTTTTTTATGATTCGCATTATGAACCTATAATTATTACGGATACAAATTTGAAATGTATGTTTGAAAATTATGACAAGGTGTTGTTTAAACCTGCTCTAGAAGATTCTGGTCGAGGCATTACGCTATTTAGAAAAAAAGGGGACGTTTTTATAAATGATAATGGGGACGAGTTGAATGTGGATTATTTTAATAATTTAAAGTCGGATGATTTTCAAATACAGGCTTGTATAGAGCAAAGTGCTTTCACCGCAGATTTTAATCCTTCTTGTGTAAATTCATTCCGAATTATGACGTATAGATCTGTAAAGACAGGAGAAATCCATGTTCCCAATCTTTTTTTTAAAATAGGGGGAAAAAATCAAGTTGTTGATAATGCTCATGGTGGAGGTGTTATGTGTGGTGTTGATAATAATGGTAGATTATTGCATTATACGTATAATTATTTGGGAGAAACATTTATTAATTGTTTTGATAAAGATATGATGCGTGAAACCTATATTGTTCCAAATTATGAGGGATTGATTGCTTTTGCTAAAGAAGTTGCAAAAAATATCGTTCATCACCATTTACTTTCATTGGATGTTGCTTTAGATAAAAATAACAATCCTGTTTTGATAGAGGTTAATTCTGAAGCATTTGCCGGATGGGCTTATCAAATGAGTACAGGCTCCATATTTAAAGAATATACAGATGAGGTAATGGAGTATTGTTTTCATAAAATTTGAGGATTGACGATTTGAAAAACTTTATGAGTTTCTTTAAAAGTGTACAGAGAACTTTTTGCAACTTGTACAAATATGCAAGAAGAGGAGGTGTCGTGTATGTTTCTGTAAATCAAAGTTCATCTAATGAAGAGTTTCAGAATAAAGTTTGTGTAGTTACTGGTGGATCTAGAGGATTAGGGTTGACTTTAACTAAAACATTTTTAAATTCTGGAGCAAAAGTGGTAATGATTGGGAGTAATTTAGAAGCGCTTGTTTGTGCTAAAAAAGAGATGAAGAATGATAAGTTATATTATTATCATTGGGATTTGACAGATTTAACAGATATTCCTTGCCGTTTAAAGGATATCTGTAAACTGGTTGGAAAAAATATTGATGTTTGGGTGAATAATGCAGCTTATGTAACAAATAAAAATTGTTTGGAAGGCGCAAGTGTTTTCGAGAAAACCATAGAAGTAAATTTAAAGTCATTATTGTATGTCAGTATTTCAGTGGCAGAATATTATAAAATGAATTCTATTTATGGGAAAATTATTAATATCTCATCCTTGAATTCTGTTCAGGGGTCTTTGAGTCCTTATGGTATTTCTAAATGTGGAGTTAATTATATTACACAAGGCTTGGCTAAACAGTATATTGATAATCATATTATTGTTAATGGAATAGCCCCTGGATATATTCCTACCGGTATTAACCAAATGGATATTTATTCGAATGCGTATAATGAATTGCAACGAAATCATAGATATGTTCTTCCAGAGGAAATCGCAGAATTAGTGTTATTTCTCGCTAGTGATAAGGCAAATTCTATTGTTGGTCAGACTATTTTTTGTGACGGAGGAACTACATTGGTTTAAAGTATGAAAAGTATTACGATATACACACCTATTAATCACGATTATGAAGCATTGATTATATTGATGTCTCGCTTGAGTTGTCAAACAAACAAGGATTTTGTATGGTATATTATTAATTGGGGGGATAGAGATATAGATGATATGATCTCTCAATTGAGAGAAAATTCTAACCTGGACATTGAATATCATAAAATTGAGGCAAAAGGTAAATTTATTGTCACTCAATTTGTATTTGAGCATGCAAAGACCAATTATATTTTGGGATGTCCATGTGAATTTATTTTGAAGAAGAATGCCATTGATGTTATTATACGACAATGGAGAGAAGTTCAAAATAAATCTTTGAATTTAGCTGAGGTACGTGCCTTATGTGAAGATAAGACAGGAAATATAGTGGGTAAGACTGATTGTTTTATGGATGTCGAATTTTTAGATGCGACATGGCATGATATGGTTTTGAAGAAACATACAACGTTTCATATGATATCTTCATGGGATGTTTTAAAATTTAGAGAATGTGTTAAGATGTCTGATTTTAAAATGTTTCAAGATAAATATAATGAATTGTCAACTAGTTTGTTTTGGTCAGCTATTGGCAATAAATATAAAACTCGTTATATATTCAAATCTATTGCTCGTATAAATAGTAATATACAGACGAACGTAATAACACCTAATAAGTATAATGCTTTTGTAGCGTCTTATTATATGTTTATAAAGAATATCAAGTATTTTTTTTACAATCCTTTTTATTTTATTCGATTATTTATTCATATTCCATATTATTTGATTAAGACAATATAATACGTAATAATGAAAATAGCAATTCATAAATCTGGTGGTTTTTCCGAACGCTGGATAAATTACTGCCAAAAAAATAATATTGATTATAAAATTGTAAATGCCTACGATTCGGATATAATCAAACAGATGGCAGATTGTGATGCTTTTATGTGGCATCATCATCAAGCGAATTATAAGGACTGCTTGTTCGCAAAGCAGTTACTTTTTTCTCTTCAACAATCCGGTAAAAAGGTTTTTCCTAATTATAATTCAGGATGGCATTTTGATGATAAAGTTGGTCAGAAATATTTGTTGGAGTCAATAAATGCTCCATTGGTCCCAAGTTATGTGTTTTATACTTCCAAAGAAGCACGGAAGTGGATTGATAAGACTACTTTTCCAAAGGTATTTAAGTTGAGGGGAGGTGCGGGGGCGGCTAATGTTATGCTAGTGCATACACGTAGAGAGGCAAAGAAATTAGTGTACAAGGCGTTTAGGGGTGGTTTCCCGCAATATAGTGGATGGAGGAATCTTAAAGAGCGAATTCGTAAATATAGATTGGGGAAGACAGACATAAAAGACGTGCTAAAGGGAGTTGTTCGCTTATTGGTTAAACCGGAATTTGCAAAGATGCATGCTTCAGAAAAAGGATATATCTATTTTCAAGATTTTATTCCTAATAACAAATTTGATATAAGGGTTTGTATCGTTGGAGACAAGGCTTTTGCACTTAAACGCCTATGCAGGAAAGATGATTTTAGGGCATCAGGTGGAGGAGATATTGTATATCATAAGAATGAAATTGATGAACGCTGTGTTAAAATCGCTTTTGATGTAAATGAGAAAATTGGTTCTCAAAGTATCGCTTTTGATTTCGTTTTTGATAAAAATAACAATCCTCTAATAGTTGAGATCAGTTATGGTTATACTGTTGCTGCATATGATCATTGTGAAGGTTATTGGACAAATGATATGCAATGGCATGATGGTAGCAATTTTGATTTTTGTGGGTGGATGGTTGAGAATTTAATAAAGTCGGTATGATAAAAATATAATTGTAGGATTCTAAACAATGTTGATATTGGAGGAGTATCTATGGGTGGTAAGAAAGCTCTTAAAATAGGAGATAATGTTTATATTGAACTAGGAGTAGTTTTTTGGGTGATATTGAAATTGCAGATAATCGTTGGATAGGAGCAAATGCCGTGGTAAATAAATCTTTTCTTGAGCCTTATTCTGTTATTGCCGGGGTACCCGGAAAAGTTGTCCGAAAAGAAACAAGAAACTGGACAGAAGTAATGAAGTAATAAAATAGCACATAAATATATGAATATAGCAATAGTTGGAACAGGGTATGTAGGTCTTGTTTCGGGAACATGTTTTTCTGAAATGGGAATTAATGTCACTTGCGTTGATGTTGATGTCAAAAAAATCAACGATTTAGAACAGGGAATTATTCCTATTTATGAACCGGGACTTGAAGAAATGGTTCATAAAAATATGTCTGCCGGACGATTAAAATTTGCTACTGAATTGAAAGAATGCTTGGAAGATGTTGATGTCGTTTTTAGTGCTGTTGGAACTCCTCCGGATGAAGATGGAAGTGCTGATTTGAAGTATGTTTTGGCTGTAGCCCGAACATTTGGTCAAAACATACGTAACTATACTGTTTTTGTGACGAAAAGTACGGTTCCGGTTGGTACGGCGTTAAAAGTAAAGGCTGTTATACAGGAAGAACTTGACAAAAGAGGTGAAAAAGTTCCTTTTGATGTGGCCTCCAATCCTGAATTTTTGAAGGAGGGGGCTGCTGTTGATGATTTTATGCGGCCCGATCGAGTGGTGGTTGGTGTTGAAAGTGATAAAGCAAAAGAGATAATGACAAAGTTGTATAAGCCATTCATGCTTAGTGGGGACCGAATGATTTTTACAGATATCCCTTCTGCCGAGATGATAAAATATGCGGCAAATTCCATGTTGGCAACGCGAATCAGTTTTATGAATGATATTGCAAATCTTTGTGAAATAGTAGGGGCAGATGTGAATATGGTTCGTAAAGGCATTGGCAGTGATACCCGTATAGGATCAAAATTTTTATATCCTGGTTGTGGTTATGGTGGATCATGTTTTCCGAAAGATGTTAAGGCTCTTATTAGGACAGCGGAACATAATGGTTACGAAATGCAAGTTTTGAAAGCAGTAGAGTTGGTGAATGAGAAGCAAAAATCAATTCTTTTTGAAAAATTGTATAAACATTATGATGGTAATTTGAAAGACAAAATCATAACATTGTGGGGATTAGCATTTAAACCGGAAACTGATGATATGCGTGAAGCTCCTGCATTGGTGTTGATCGATTTGCTTGTCAAAGCCGGTTGTAAGATAAAGGTTTATGATCCTATCGCAATGGAGGAGTGTAAGCGTCGGATCGGAGATCAAGTAATTTATAGTAAAGATAAATATGAGGCGGTAATAGATGCGGATGCTCTCATGTTGATAACGGAATGGAAAGAATTTCGGGTGCCGAGTTGGGAGGTTTTGAAGAAAACCATGAAACAGTTTGTGATTTTAGATGGAAGAAATATCTATGATCGGAAAGAATTGAAAGAATTCGGATTTGATTATTCTTGTATTGGACAATGAAAGTATTAGTAACTGGTGCTGCTGGTTTTATTGGAAGTCGAGTGGCGTTCGAGCTAGCTAGGCGGGGAGATGAAGTAATAGGTATCGATAATATTAATAATTATTATGACCCGCGTTTAAAATACGACAGATTAGTTGAATGTGGAATATTTTCACCTGTCGGTTGTGAAATCGTAAAAGTAAAACCGGAAACGGGTAATATTTCTGAGGCAATTGTTGAGATTCCAGATTTACAATGGCACAAGAAAATTCAAAGTAAAAAGTTTTCTAACTATTGTTTTGTCAGGATGGATATTGCTGATCGTGATAAAATGAAAACTTTTTTCACAGAAGAAAAATTTGATAAAGTAGTCAACCTTGCGGCTCAAGCTGGGGTACGTTATTCTATAACCAATCCATATGCTTATATAGATAGTAATATTGTAGGTTTTTTAAATATTCTAGAAGGTTGTCGACATACCGAAGTGAAATATTTGGTTTATGCTAGTTCTAGTTCCGTGTATGGATTAAATGAAAAAGTACCATTTTCTGAAGATGATACAGTTATTTCTCCGGTAAGCCTCTATGCCGCCAGTAAAAAGAGTAATGAATTAATGGCATTTGCATATTCTAAGTTGTATGGATTATCGACAACAGGATTACGGTATTTTACTGTTTATGGACCATGGGGAAGACCGGATATGGCACCCATGCTTTTTGCGGAAGCGATAAGCCATGGTAAAGTTATTAATGTTTTTAATAATGGTGATTTGATTCGTGACTTTACATATATTGATGACATCGTTAGTGGTACAATACAAGTATTAGATAAAATGCCAGATGCAATGAATTGTTCTCATAATGTACCAAGTAAAGTTTATAATATCGGTTGCTCAAACCCTATTCATTTGATGGATTTTATTTGTACTTTGGAAAGAGCTTTAGGCCGGAAGGCTAAAATGAATATGCTGCCTATGCAACAGGGGGATGTTTATCAAACTAATGCTGATACGACTAAGCTTGAAACTGAAGTTGGTTATAAACCTAAAGTCAATTTGAAAGAAGGGATTGATTGTTTTGTGAGTTGGTATAAACAGTACTTTTTGAATGTCAATTGAGTGTATGAAAATATGTTTAGCCATTCCATCTTTACAAGCGGGAGGGATGGAGAGAGTAATGTCTGAAATAGCATGGGATTTTTCGAAGAGAGAAGGTGTTGAATTGCATCTTTTAATGTTTGGTAGGGAAAGGGAAATTTTTTATGATATTCCCCGGACTATAATAATTCATAAACCTCATTTTAAATTTAATAATCGTTTTCGTACATTTTCTACAGTACGTACAATCCTTTATATAAGAAAAAAAATCAAAAAAATAGATCCTGATAGAATTCTTAGTTTTGGAAATTATTGGAATAATCTCATTTTGTTGGCATGCTTTGGGTTGAAATATCCTGTATATGTTTCTGATAGAAGTAAGCCAAACAAAAATATGGGCAAAGTACAAAATTGGTTAAGGATAAAGTTATATCCTAAGGCGGCAGGAGTAATTGCACAAACGCAGAAAGCTAAAGAAATATATAGTGAGATGTATAAAAATGACAATATGATTGTCATCGGTAATCCTATTAGAAAATTAGAATTGCCTGATAATATTAAAAGAGAAAAAATAATATTATCTATCGGGAGATTAATAAATACAAAGCATTACGATAGACTTATCAATATTTTTGCAGAGATCAATGATCCGGAATGGAAACTTATAATAATAGGTGGAGACGCTTTAAAATTGCGTAATAGCGAAAAGTATAAAACACAAATTAAGAATCTTGGATTCTGTGATAGAATAATATTGACAGGCACTTTAAAATGTGTTGAAAAATATTTGTTTCGGAGTAGTTTTTTCGTGTTTCCGTCAAGTAGCGAAGGTTTTCCCAATGTCATTGGAGAAGCAATGTCTGCGGGATTGCCTGTGATTTCGTACGATTGTGTAGCAGGACCGTCTGATATGATCGAAAATGGTAAAAATGGTTTTTTGATTCCAGTATTCGATGATGAAAAAATGAAGGAAAAAATGATTTACCTTATGAATCATGAGGAGAAAAGAAATGAGATGGGAAATGATGCGATAAGAGCAATTAGAAAATTCGATAATAAAGAGATTTGTCAAAAGTTTTTCGATTTCATAACCAAAAAATGCTGATATGAAATTAATGGTATATGCTGTACAATTTAAAGGAGGATCTGTTCAAGTTATCGTGGCTTTATTGAGAGAATTTATCAAATTTGCAGAAATTGATTATCACGTAATTTTGAGCGAAGAAATAAAATCACAAGTAAATAAATTTAGATTTCCTAAAAATTTTCATTTCTATGATCTTCCTTGTAAAGCCGGTAGTAATTTGTTAGATCTCAGAAAACGGAATAAATTTTTTAAAGAAATAGAGAATAAAATACAACCAGATTGTGGATTGTGTTCTTCCGGTCCTTTGTACCATGCAACAAAATTTCCTCTTTTAATGGGGTATAATCTTCCACATCATATATATCGTGATTCTCCATATTTTAAAAATAATTCATTCGCATCTAAAATTCGATGGTTTGTAAGAAGAGTTTTACATAGATATCTTTATCGACATGAAGCAAGCGTGTGTTTTGTACAAACAGATGATGTGAATGAACGGCTTAGAAAATTTATTAAGAAAAATAATGTTGTAACTATTTCTAATACATATAATACCGCATACAATGAACCTCTTAAATTTCCTAATAAACTTCCGATGAAAGCATTGAATGAGGTGAGAATGCTTACTATTGCTGCATATTATCCACATAAGAATTTGGAAATTATTAAAAAGGTGCTTAAAGAATTATGGAAAAGGAATATTTACAATTATAAATTTGTGGTTACACTCACGGAAGAACATTATAATAAATTATTTGGAGAGGAATATAGAGAGCATATCTATAATGTTGGTTTTGTGCCTTCAATAGAAGGTCCTTCATTGTATAATGAATGTGATATAATGTTTTTACCGACTTTGTTAGAATGTTTTTCTGCTTCATATGCAGAGGCCATGATAATGGGAAAACCGATTATAACTTCAGATATGAGTTTTGCCCATGTGGTATGTAAAGATGCCGCTGTGTATTTTAATCCTGTAGATTCAGTTGATATTACTAATAAATTGATAAGTTTAGTGACTGATAATAAATTGCAAGAGCAAATTGTGAAAAACGGGAAGGAACAATTGTTGCAATTCGGTACGTCTGAGGATCGGGCAAAAGAAGTGTTACGCCTTTGTAAGAGTTTATTATGAAAACAATGTTATTTGTCAATCAAAGTTCTGGATACTTGATGATTGATATCGTAAATGCCTTTGTTAAATCTGGTAAATACGATAAAATAGAATTATTCACAGGAGAAATTAATATTCGTCCATCTGTACCTGATTCTTCTGTACATATTATTAAAACCATAAAATACAATAAAAAGAATATCGTAACGAGATTATTTTCGTGGGTAATAGCTTTTCTGCATCTTTTATTTGTTGTATTGAAACGGGGAATGAAGTATGAACTATTTCTTGTAACGAATCCTCCATTGACAACTTTTATACCTTTATTCTCAAAGAAACCCTATTCCTTGCTAATTTTCGATTTATATCCAGATTCTTTATTCTCTCAAGGTTTTATTAAAAAAGATTCTATTTTATCACGGTGGTGGTGTAAAAAGAATAGGAAAATATTCTCCAATGCGAAACATCTTTTTACAATCAGTAATGATATGAAGAAAAACGTTGCCCAATATGTAGATGAAGATAAAGTAACTGTTGTTTCTAATTGGGCTCATAATGAGCATTTGTTGCCAGTTAAAAAAGAGGATAATTTGTTTTTAAAGAATCATGGTCTACAAGATAAATTCATAGTTCTTTATTCTGGAAATATGGGTATGTCCCATGATATTGATGTAATTGTTGATGTTGCTAATAAATTAAAGTACAGAGATGATATTAATTATATCTTTATTGGTAATGGGGCAAAAAAAGCGATTGTTGAAAATAAAATAAAGAAATACAACTTAACGAATTGTTTGGTGTTGCCATATCAGTCCCAAGAAATTTTACCATATTCTATGGGGGCGGCAGATATATCTGTTGTCACGACAGATGTTAACCAGACAGGCCTTTCTGTACCAAGTAAAACTTATAGTTATCTTTCAGTAGGCTCTGCATTACTTTGTTTGGCTGACATAAATTCTGAGTTGGCTAATATGGTAATAAATAATGAAATTGGGGGGTGTTTTGATTCCCGTAAAATTGATGACATTGCTATATTTATTGCTAATTTAGTTGATAACCCAAGGCTTTTAAATAGTTATAAGTCCAATTCAAGGAAATTGTCTGAGAGCTTTACTCCAGAAAATGCAAAAAAATATCTCTATTGATTATGAGTATTAAAGATAGTGTAATTGGAGTTCTAAAAAATCTTCCAGGTAAAAAAATTAATAGAAAAGTTGTTTGTATATATATAGACGATTTTGGTAGTATTCGTATAAAAAATAAGCAAGCATACTCTAATTTGAAACATGCTGGTTTAGACATGGATAGCAATCGGTATGCTAGATATGATACATTAGCATCAACGGAGGATCTTCAAATGATTTTTGATGTACTTACATCTGTGAAAGATCAGTACGGACATCCTGCTTGTTTTACTCCTTATGTGAATATTGCAAATCCAAATTTTGACGAGATTCGTGCTAATGGTTTTCAACAATATGTCAGAGAGCCTTTTACAGAAACATTAAAACGGTATGGTTCATCTCATGAGGGTGTATATACTTTGTGGAAACAAGGCATAAATAACGATATTTTTTATCCGGCTTACCATGGAACAGAACACATTAATGTTAAACGTTTTATGGAACGTTTACAGGCCAATCATAGGTCTACGATGTTGGGTTTTGATAATGAATCAGTATGTGTTCCTAGATTTAAAAGCGAGAGTAGTTTTAACAAGGATTCTGTCGTTTTTTATATTGAAAAAACTGAAGAGAATGAATTGTTGAGAGAGGATATTAGAGTTGGTATGAAGATGTTTGAAGAGTTATTGGGATATAGGCCTAAACAATTTACTCCGGGAGCAGGATGTTATAGTCCACTTTTACATAAAGCATTGAAAGAGGAAGGTGTAGAATATATAAATGTTCAACGTTTTTATCCTTATCCGCTTGGGGATGGAAAGTTCAGACGGAAATTTTTGTATAATGGAAAAATGAATGAAGTAGGTCAAAAATATATAATTAGAAATTGCGTATTTGAAACGTCCTTTGATAATTGTAGGCGAAATGACTGTGCTGTCGTGAATTGTTTGAAAAATATAGAATTTGCCTTTATGATGAAAGCTCCGGCGATAATTAGTACTCATCGCGTTAATTATGTAGGTAGTATTGAATCTTCACACAGGAATTATAGTCTTACTCAATTAAAGCTGTTATTATCGGAAATTGTAAAGAGATGGCCTGATGTAGAATTTATGAATGGGGATCAGATGGTGGAACTGCTGTGATAAATAAGTTTCAAAAAACTGACATGTTAAATGTAAATATAATAGAATTATGAATGTTAGACGTTTCTTGTATTTTGGATATTATGTAAAAAAATTAAATAAACCATTATTTAAGAAGTTTCTAAAATATGCAAAAGAAAAGACGGGGAGAAGTACGATTTCTTTTTGTTGGGATCTTTTAAAATGTAGCATGAAGTATAATATTTCGATTTTAGAATATTTCCAATTTCGTTTTTATGAATGTTCGGAAGAAGAAAAGAAAAAATGGGCTGGAACTGGTTATATGTATGAATTTCAGGGGTATATGAATCCAAAAAAATATAGGGATTTATTAGAAGATAAAATTGTATTTGATAAAACCTATTCACAATATATACATCATTTAGTTATTTCGTTGGAGGATTTGCAGAATGATGTTCGACTTAGAGAGAAAATTCTTACAAATACTTCGGGAAAGCTTGTGTTTAAAATCAAAAATGGAGGATGTGGTAAGAAGGTAATAATTAAAAGTGTTTCTGAATATACGGTAGATACTCTTGTACCTTTTATGGTTAAATTGGGTTATGATTTAGTGGAAGAATATATTCAGCAACACGATGAGATCAATCGATTAGCACCAACTGCAGTGAATACAGTTCGTGTTATTACTCAATTAAAAGAAGATAAAACCGTTGATATTGTGGGATGTCGGTTGAGAATTAGTGTTGAAGGGGTAGTTGATAATTTAGCTGCAGGTAATATAGCAGCGTTTATTAATCCTGAAACAGGTGTGATTACGGGCAATGGTGTATATAGTGATATTACAAAGAATGAAGTTGAATTTCATCCAATAACAGGTGTGAGAATTTCTGGCTTTCAAATACCTTACTGGAAAGAAACTATTGCTTTAGTTAAAGAAATTGCTTGTGTTGATTTTCGGAATCGTTCTATAGGGTGGGATATTGCAATTACAACGACTGGACCGGATCTTATTGAGGGGAATCGAGAGTGGTGTAAATTACTCTTTCAATTACCTGCAAAGCAGGGATTAAAGCCTATCCTTGATAAATATTATAATAATAAATAGAATTAGAAGTCAAATGAAAACTATTTTGGTAACAGGTATTGGAGGACTAACACCACGTTCTCTTACGCGTATAATCCGTGAAAATCATCCTGATTATAGAATTATTGGTATAGATATTAATAAAAAAGCAATTGGCTTTTTTATGGATGGGCTTTTAGATGAATTTCATATTTGTCCTCATTGTACAGATTCTGCGTATTTTCCTTGGATCGAAAAACTTGTGACGGAAAAGGCTATTGATTATGCTTTTGTGCAACCTGAAAGTGAGATTGTAAAGTGGGGGCATTATTACGAAGTGTATGGTAAATATCCTTGTCCTGTATTTATGGGATGCGAAAAGTTATCTGTTTCTTTGAAAGATAAGGCTATCATGGCAGATCTTCTTGACGGGACGGATTTTATTCCTAAAACGATCAAAGTAACACAAGAAAATCCTCGTTATGATGATGTGGAAAAGCAAATTGGTTTTCCTTGTTGGATTCGAGCAACAGAAGGAACTGGTGGATTAGGTTCTTTGAAACTTGAAGATCTTAGTAGTTATAAGTCGTGGTTATTTATAAATAGTCAAATACCGGAATTTACGGTGAGTGAGTTTTTGACAGGTCGTCATCTTGCTAATGAGATGCTTTATTATAACGGAGAGTATGTAAAAGGTGCTGCTCTTGAATGTGTAGAGTACGTGATGGCTAATATTGCCCCCTCGCATGTGACTGGTAATACTGCTTTTGGACGTTTTTTGAATGAAGATCGAATTAATAAATTTTGTGATGATTGCATCAAATATTTAGAGAAAAAGTTAGGTGTTGTTGCCCATGGCATCCTTTCTTTTGATCTTAAAGAAGATGGTGATGGTAACATGAAAGTAACAGAGGTGAATATTCGGCATATGGCTTACGTAGGAGTGATGGCCCATGTCGGTTTTGATCTTGTGGAGGATACGATTAGAATTATGGAGGATGGTAATGCTAATCGTGTGGAGCGAGCTCCATTTTTTCATTATGAAAAACCGTCTATTTTTCTTCGAGATGTAGATGTCGAGCCTATAATTCTTGAATCAGAAGATCTTTTTAGTCATTCTTGCGAGATTAAATAATGTATAGTCATTTATTTAAAAGAGTGATCGATTTCACGTTTGTGTTTATTGTATTATTACTTATTTGGTGGCTTTTAGTTATTATTGCTATTGGGCTACATTTTGTAAATAAAGGAGCAGGTGCTTTCTTTTTTCAAAAAAGACCTGGGAAAAATGGAAAGATTTTTAACGTCATCAAATTTAAATCGATGACAGACGAAAAAGATGTAAATGGCAATTTGTTGCCGGATGCACAACGATTAACTAAAGTCGGACGTTTTGTACGAGCAACTTCTATTGATGAACTTCCTCAATTAATTAATGTACTTAAGGGTGATATGGCTTTAATTGGCCCGAGACCCCTTTTGGTAGAATATCTTCCTTATTATACAGAACGCGAGCGCATGCGTCATTCAGTAAGACCAGGTATTACAGGTTATACGCAAGTACATGGTAGAAATAATTTAGGTTGGGATGAGAGGTTGGAGATGGATGTTTATTATGTTGAAAATTTGAGCTTACTTCTTGATTTAAAAATTTTCTTTAGAACAATTTATAATGTCCTCGCTCGTAAAGATGTGCAAGTTATCACTGGAGATCAAATAAGTAGTAAATTAAGTCAACAGAGACAAATTCGAAATGATCATGTCTAATTTATTGTTTTTATGGATATAAAAGTGGTATATCAATATGAAGATGTAATGGTGTATGCAGGAAAACCAAAAAGAGATTTTATCAAAGATTACATTCTTACGTATGATAAAGATTTTTTTGAGCCATTATCTGCGAGAGTCAATATTGATATATTTACGGAAAAGCTTTGTACGCAAGCAACGGTTTTCCTTGCTCTGAAGAAAGGAAAAGTTGCAGGCTTAATAGCAGCTTATTTTTATGCCCCAGAATCTAAAAAAGGATATATCACATTAACTCATACGAAGGAAGAGTTTAGGGGGCAACATATTGCAACATATTTACTTGATGCGGTGACTGTTTATGCAAAGGAGAAAAATTTTAAGTTTATAGATCTTGGCGTGTACAAAGAAAATGTGAGTGCTTATAATCTTTATTTACATTACGGCTTTAAAATTTTATGTGATAATGGAGTTCGTTGTGAAATGAGGTTTACGATTTAGATAGTATGTAATAGTCTGAATGTTTAAAGCATATTAATTGAAATTTCGAAAGTAATAATAAGATAAAATTTATGGCGAATATAGCTTTAATAACTGGCATAACCGGCCAGGACGGTTCTTTTTTGG
>ERZ832522.1265-NODE-1265-length-34245-cov-10.053758_pt1 | contig 34245 bp, 23 predicted proteins | sample MGYA00519951_ERZ832522 | MGnify/ENA primary metagenome ERZ832522 (study PRJEB31850, sample SAMEA3708728) | human gut metagenome | biome: human gut; feature: human-associated habitat; material: faeces | place: China | collected 2014 ... | reverse complement strand
AGGACAGCGGCCTTTCACGCCGTCAACAGCGGTTCAAATCCGCTTGGGGACGCCAACAGACATCTGAAGGCGCATCACATACCTCAAAAATTGAGGTTTTGTGGTGCGCCTTTTGTATTATAAGCACCCCGCCCTTGTAAAGCCCTCCCTCCCGGCCCTCAAGCCGCTCCGCTCTCTCCAGCCCCGCCACGTCCTGCGGCCTTCTGGAAAAAACTCCCCCTACGTCCAAAAACTCCGAGCCCTTCCTGTTCAAGGCGTAACCTCCGTCATGAAGATGGCGCCTTCATCCGGCAAGCGTATGGCCTGCGCGCCGCACTGTTTTTCCCTGCCCACAGGATGTACGCGCCTCCTCTGGCCGCGCCTAAAGGCCCATCTGCCCGCTTCGAGTCCGCCTCCTAGTCGATTTTCCAGGCGGTACACAATTCCTTGCCGATATTCGCCGTGGCATAAGGCGGAAATTCATCGTCCTCGATAACAGGGCTGGCCTTGCTGCTCGGCCTTCAATCAACCGCGGCAGGGGCATATCCGAAGTCACAGCGCTCTCCTGCGGGGATTCCCTCTCGCTTCTGGAAGCTCTTGTATGGATGGTTCTCATCTATTGCAGGCTGTGTTCCGTCCTGTCTCTTCATATGTCGCCCCCTGGTGGCCGGGGATCCCATAAATGATCCGGGTTGTTCCCCCTGCTGAACAGACAACGCGAAACGCCTTCAGGCGTCGGATGTCCGGGTGGCGCTACACCACTATACCCAGCTTGCGTATTCTGTGTTGCAGCGTGAACCGTGGCACCTTCAGCAGGGCCGCAGCACCACGCGGGCCAGACAGACGCCCCCCAGTGAGGCGTAATGCCTCCAGAATATGGGCACGTTCATTTTCCTCAAGGCTTGGCAGATCGGTGTCATTTCCCCTGGAAGACGCCTGTAGTGGAATTTCGGCTGATGCGGATAGCGAGAGGAGCTGCGCGGGTTTTACCATCTGACCGGAAATGTTGTCCCATTCATGCAGCGTTTCCCGTACCAGTGCTTCCGTTACAGCCCCATCCAGAGAGTGCAGTAAAAGTCTGCTGACGACATTGCGCAACTCACGGATATTGCCGGGCCAATCGTGGTTACAGAGCGCACCGAGGACACTTGCGGACAGATGCGGAGGCTCTATCAACCACGACTTGGAAAATTGTTTAATGTAATAGTCCACTAATATGGGTATATCGCTTTGCCGATCGCGCAGTGGAGGAAGGCGTAGCGTGACCGAGGCCAGACGGTAGAACAGGTCCCGTCGTAGCCGGCCCTGCGCCAGCGACGTTTCCAAATCAATATTGGTGGCGGAAAGCACGCGGATATCAACATTGATAAAGTGGGCATCGAGTCGCTGCTGGCCTGTGTGGTGGCGGACAGCATGACGGGCGACAGGCACAATTCGAATATGGAGCTGATTTCGCAGGGCATCGGCAATGTGGCTTCCGTGTTCTTCGGCGGATTCTCCGCCACGGGCACCATCGCCCGCACGGCGACGAATATCCGAGCAGGCGCGATGTCATCCATCTCCGCCATTGTGCATTCCCTGTTCCTCGTGGCTGTGGTCATGTGGTTGCTGCCATTGATAGAGCTCATCCCACTGGCAGCCCTTGCCTCCGTACTGGTGATAGTTGCCTACGATATGAGCGATCTGCGCACTGTGCGCCATATTTTTCAGGGACCTAAGTCCGACTGGTCGGTAATGCTCCTGACTTTCGCGCTCACGGTGGTGTTTGACTTAACCGTGGCTGTATATACTGGAGTCATACCGGCGTCGTTGCTGTTCATGCGCCGCATGGGCGAATTAACGGGTCTCCATACCTGCGTTTCCAGGGAGGACGAGGCATCTGGGCACGAAATCCCATCCCGGACAAAAACAACGTGCCCGACGGAGTGGAAGTTTTCGCCATCAACGGGCCGCTGTTCTTCGGTGTGGCTGACCGATTCCAGTCCACGCTGAACGCGATGGAGACGTCGCCCAAGGTATTCATAATGTATCTGCACAACATGTCCACCATCGACATGACAGGTATCCACGCATTGGAAGAATTCCTTGAGCGCCGGCGGAAAGGCTGTCGCGTGCTATTCGCCGCCGTGCGGAAACCCGTCCACAGGACGTTCCAGCGGGTCGGTATCCTGCGCACCGTGGGCGAAGAGAACGTCTTCCCCTCACTCGACGAAGCGCTGCTCCGCGCCGAGGAAATTTTGGAAAATACCATTATGGCCCGGGGAAAGAGTTTTGCTACGGCTGATTTCGAGATTCTGAAGCTATCACGAGAGCGCAGCAAAAACTGAAGAAGCTCCAGAAGCCACATTCACTCGTCGCCAAGGCAAAATACTATACCGAGAAGCAGAGCAAGCACACCCAGCCCCGAAAAGACAGTGCGGAGCATGAAAAACTCCGTGGCGGGGCACCCCCGATGGGATGCTCACAGTAACATCAGACGAGCAGGCTCTGTCATAGAATGTGATTGTTTCATCTCCACAGTATGGTGCAAAATACAGTCTTTTTCTCCGTTTTTTCCGTTAGCGGAATCCATAGCCAAAGCATTTAGTCGGTTATTTCTTTGAAGACTCAAAAAATGAAGCATCAACCATTTCTTGTGACACAGCCGACGAGCAATAGTTCCTTCATTTGCCGCTCGGGCACCGTTCACAGATGCTCCGCATCATATCCCGGAACGAACGCTTGCGTGCCTTCGATTCCCCAAGCAAAACAAATGAATAGAATTTGGCAGCGTACTTGTTTGTCCGTATTGTTTTTCGAAATCCTGCATATCTACCCTCTTTGATTTGCGGGTCGAGTCCTCTACCGGCCGCTTCCGGCAGAGGACTCTTTGTTTCAACGGCCGAGTAGATCTTCTGCGCTTCAGGGTGCGAGCCGATATATTCGTAGATTTGCCAATACTTCTCTGCAAAGGCAGGACTGTGTCCGGCGAACCTGGTAAGGACAAACAATATCGCTACATTCCAGCCACATCGGGAGACATCTCCCCATCAAAAAAGCTTCCGGGCCGCATGAGCCTCATGGGATGTGGTAACTCCGGGGCGATGGAAAAGCATCCATTGCTCAGATCATAGAAATTCCAGCCCCCTCGCGTACCCGCTCTGCAAAGAGTTCCCATTCAGTTAACGATACGCCATTCAAACGCGAATATTTTTGCCATTCCCACATGTCGGGGGCAGAAACCCAGTCGCTCTTCATTGGCTACCCTCGCCGCTGTGATGGCTTCCATTTCCAAATCTTCCATTGTGCCCTCCCTGGACGTTGCGAGTTTTCCCTGGAGTTGAAAACTGGAAAGGAAGGGGCTGTTTCCGTGACAGAATGAACGGAGTACCCCGCAAAGGCCCGGAGAGAACGATGGCGCGGAAGATGCGGCCCTGGCACGCCCTCTTCCTCTTCGATGGGAGTGGAGAATTATCGATAACCGCAAGAAGGTGGTGATGATGACCCGGTCGGGCTCTGTTTAATATATTTACGTAAATATGTATTTACAATATTCCATGTACATGTAATACTATAAATGCATATTTATGAGGAGAATAAAAACCATGTATATCTGTGCCATAGCCAACCAAAAAGGCGGCGTGGGCAAGACAACGACGGCACACAATCTGGGAGTTCAGCTTGCCAGAAATGCAAAAACACGCGTGCTGCTGCTCGATTTGGACGCTCAGGGAAACCTGAGCGACGCCTGTGGTCTTGATCCGCAAACGCTGGAATATACCGTTTTCGATGTCCTCGCTGGAAACGCCTCCATCGCCGAGGCGAAGAGCACGCTGGAAGCGGGGTTGGATATTCTCCCGGCCAATATCCGGCTTGCAGAAGCGGAACTGGCCTTTGCCGGGCGAATGGGGAGGGAGAATCTGCTGAAGAAAGCCCTCCTCTCTGTTTCGGGCGAATACGATTATGTGCTGATAGATTGCCCGCCTTCTCTCGGGCTTTTGACCGTCAACGCCCTCAATGCAGCAAACGGATTGCTCATCCCTGTGCAGGTCGAGTATTACGCTCTGGCGGGGCTGGCGCTCATCAGGCAGACTGCTGAACTTGTCCGCGATCTCAATCCTGATCTGGCGATCCTCGGGCTCGTCCTGACGTTTTTTGATGCCCGAAAGACCCTCAACAAAGATGTGGCCGCAGCTCTCGCGGACGAATGGGGAGACACATTGTTCTCGACCCGCATCCGTGACAATGTAAGCCTTGCGGAAGCCCCCAGTAATGGGCAGGATGTGTTTAGCTACAAGCGAAGCTGTTACGGCGCAAAAGACTATGCGGCCTTTGCTGCCGAATTTCTGGAAAGAACGGAGGGATGCGATGGGACTCGGGGATAGAGGAAAGAACCAAGTGAAGAAAGGGAGCCCCAGCGGGCTGTTTGCCAGAACGGAGCCCAGTATTACAGAAATACAGAATTCCAGCAATACACAAATACAGAATTCTATAAATACAGGAATACAGGAACCCCTACCTGAAAAAAATGACCAGAGGAAAATGTACAACATATCTCGGTCATTGTCGGAACGTCTTCGCAAGTATGCTTTCGATGAACGCCGGAAGGAAGTGGACATCGTGCGGAAAGCACTGGACGACTGGCTCAAGAAACAGGGATATTGAGGAAGACGCATGTTGCAGACGGCACACTTCAAACGCTGTATCCCAAACCGTGGAGGCCCGGTGTTGCCCTCCTGAAACAAGCAACACCGGACAGCGTGGAGTACGACGTCTACCGAAACGCCGTTATTAAGGGATCCGAGCTTGTCCTTGAAACGGGAGGTAAACTTTTGGGGAAGTCCTCAAACAGATTTTCGCTTCTCCCGCTGAGGTGGACAGGCTCTACTTCAAGGATGTACTACGCCATACCGCCAAACATGGCCTGTTCACGCCCGACGAGGTCAGACGCTGTTTTTTCTATCGGGACAACAGAAATCTTACAGCTCACGATTACGGAGAAACTCCGGCGGAAGAGGCACTCAGGTTGAAACCTTCGTAGAGGATGCGCGGGCTCTGGCGAACGCATGGACAAGACAGATGGAACAGAATGAACTTTTTCTTGAGCCTGCCATAAAAAAGGCCGTATGCGTCTGCTTTGTACTTTCGTTCCGAATGCCGAGGTATGGGCTGGGAACCGCATATCAGGAAGAGCGCATTCAGGAAGCGTTCTTGCTCTTGTCGTCCGCACACCATAGGAGCTCTCCATCACCCCAGCCAGAAAGCCGACCACCTCAGAACGGCACTCCGAGAAAGCGACATTCCCATTCTCATTGTTGTCCATGATTGGGCGCTTCTGCTTGACGCCTTCCAAGAGAAAGTGACTATATCTTATTAAAATAATAGAATTATATAGTTATGTAATTCTATTATTACAGTAATTTGTAAATTGTAGAGGCTCAGGCTTGATCTGACAGCCAGCTCCGCTTTGCTGGTGCCGCTTGCTGATGAACGGCGTGGATTGATAAATGGTTTGACGGATTATTGCGTCAATTGATGAGGCCAGAGCACATTCTGCTCCCCATAACCGTAAAGATACATAAAGAAAGAAGCCAAGTAACTATGGAAATGCAAGACCTGCTCAATGGACGATGCGGTTGGTGCGGCACTGACAGCCTTTATGTCAAATACCACGATGAAGAATGGGGGAGGCTCGTTACGGACGACAGGCTTCTCTTTGAGTTCCTCACTTTGGAAAGTGCCCAGGCTGGCCTGAGCTGGATCACCATATTGCGTAAAAGAGAAAGGTATCGAAAAGCATTTTATGACTTTGATGTCAATAAAGTCGCCCAGATGACTGAGCAAGATGTCGAACGGCTCATGCAGGACGAGGGCATTGTCAGAAACCGGCTCAAGATCAAGTCGGCTATCAGCAATGCCAAACTTTTCATTGCCATCCAGAAAGAGTTTGGCAGCTTCTACAACTACACATTATCATTTTTCCCAGAACAAAAACCGATCAGTTACCAACCCAAAACGCTCAAGGATATCCAAGCCTCTACTCCTGAATCAGACGCCATGAGCAAAGACATGAAAAAACGTGGCTTTAAATTTTTTGGATCGACCATCTGTTATGCCTACTTGCAGGCCACAGGATTTGTGAATGATCATCTGGTAAATTGTATCTGCAGAAAATAAAATTATCCATCAATATAAGCCAAAACAGATAATATCCGCCGCCCCTAGACAGTAGCGCTTCGATTGGGGGCAGTCGTGATTTGACCCAGTATGATGTTGGCTTTGACGTTGATGACAATGTATATGTTGCGGAGCCCCTGAATAGGAGTTCCGCATATCCAGCTTGGAAGAGGGTATGAAATTCACCTTTCCGTAAGGCTATCTGCGCCTAACCAGCGTGCAGGCATCTTCCTCGCTCTGAGCGATCGCCATAAGCGCTTTACCCTGCTCCGCTTCCTCCGGATCAAACTTGACCTATAATCCGGGGACGGAAAGCAATGCGCATTTCTCCTCGATGGACTCCATGAGTGTTGCAGCTTCATCAGGTCACGTAAGTAATCAGCCCGGCAAGATGCGCCCTGATTTGTTCAATGTCCGAAACGCCCCCTTCATCGAATCCTTAACCCATCCCCTGGCTCAGCCGGGAGATGGGTTAAGGATCCGAAAACTGGTTTCCTTCGAAAAGCTACTCGGCCTCGCATAATGCATTCCCGTTTGCGGACTCCCCTTTCGGGACAGGTATGTTCTCCCATCAGGAATCCGTCGGAGACGTCGGAGAAGGGGTCTGTTCGGCCTCCCGTTCTTTGATGTAGCTCTTCCAGCCGGGACACCAGCCCGTATGCCAGCGCCAAATGTGGGCCAGTAGCGATTTTGGTTTTCTTTCCGCATAGTTCCGGAAACGACATACTTCACATCTACGTACGGACACTTTTCATGCCTCCCCTCTTTTTCTTGACCATTCGTCATAAGTAAACTGTACAGACGGAAACAGGTTTCGCTTGCGTACCATCTTGCGCCCCCTCAGGATTCATTTCGCCCGTCAGCCTCATTTCAATCACGGCACGGCCCACCGATTCTTTTCAACAGCATCGTCTGTCCCACTCTCAGGTGACCAAAGAGGGAGTCCTGCGGTTGGGGCACTCTTTTTTGGGGCAGAGCTGACAGTTGTAAAACTTGCTGTCAGTCTGGAAGAACACACCCGAAACACTGTACTCGGGCCGCATCATCAGGCTGGGCAATAGGGTCACACCCAATTTCTCGGGCAGTGGGGCCAACAGTTCAAACAGGGGCACCTGCTCCTCAAGAGACCATACCTTCAGCGAACCGGGATTCATAGCTGAAACCTGAGCAATACCGTACCGCTCTAGAAGCGTCCTTTCCAGCAGGTTTTCAGCCTGCTGAACGGCCACTTCCCGCAAGGCACTGGCGAATACCTGCTCCAGCGAGGAAGAAAGGGAAAGGCTCCAGTCGGCCAGTTCCGTCCCTTCACTCGCCAAATAGGGAAATGCCCGCCCCAGCCCATCCATCTTCTGGCGCAGCAGCGGGCTGGAAAAAGTCACTTCTCCGACCTGTACCTTCTCTTCGTCCAGTATGGTCAGGCCGCACAGCCTAGCCACGGCTTTGGGCCTAGCCACGCGCGCAGCTTCCTCCGCTAACCGGCTCAGCCGATCCATGAACTTTGTCTGCCCGGGCCGGATGCGCAACCTGCACCCTAGGGATTCCAGATCAAATTCCAACGGCACGGTTTCGACAAGAATGACATTCTGATCCATGAATCCCCTCCGTCAGTTGCAGGATGGCCGCATACGGTTCCTTTGCCTCACCCGGATATCAAATCGAGCCATCAAAGTCGGCACAAAAATATTGTACGCACAATCGGCATAGGTACAGCGTAACTGCTTAAGGGATATAAAAGTGGTATGGAATGCGTCCACACCCTCAGGTTTATCGATACCACCTATGTGACGAATGCCGTCTGAAGAGTAAAATTTACCGCTGTGAGGGGGACGTCTGCGGGATGTCCCCAGGTCGGCATCAGGTTCATATCCTGAGCCCCCGGTGAAGCGATTAGGCAATCTTCGCCGAGAAACTGACCATGCGCCTTCCCGGGAGCTGAAGATTCGGTCCGCCGCTGCCGGACGAGCGGGCTCGTTTGCGCCCCTCTCGCTCGCCGCTTCGCCTGATCAGGAGCTGCGGGCTGTCGGTCTGGATCTGTAAACATTCAAATTTGTGGCGGGAAAAATCTATTTTTTCAGCATGTTCAAACTCTGCCCGCAGATATGGCCAAATCCGGGCAAAGGTACCATCCGCACCCCACTTCCTGAAACGCCGCCATGCCGTCACGTAGCTCCCCAAAGAGCGGGGCAGCTCGCTCCAGGGGCAACCCGTGGTGAGCACATGCAGAATGGCTTCCAGAGTTTGCCTGCTATCCGCCGGAAGACATCCCCGCAACCTTGGCCGTACCAAGAGGAGTAGCCGGATATATTCCCACTGTGCGTTGGTGAGCCTATATACTGACATGGCCATGCCTGCCGTTATTGCGTCATGCCCCGGGGTGCCGGGCCCACTGAAGTTTCAAAACGACACTGTACCGGACACTCCACCTATCGCATGGGTAAAGCCATGAAGGCCAGCCGGGGACAAAATGGAGCATCAGCACCACGAGAGCCCGGATTATGCCGGGCAAGCTACAGCGCAAATCGTGCCTTCAACATCCATATCGATCGTCTGCCCCGGCACGAGGTGCAGAAACCGCTCCCCGGATTGCCCACCGTGCAGCAACTCGGCCAAATAAGCGGAAGATCCCCATATCTCGGAGTACGGCAACAGCGTAGCCTCCGCCACTTTTCGGGCCTCGTCCACATAGGCGTCCCCCATCTCCGGCCAGCGGATATGGCAAGCGTTCTTGTAGTTATCGAGCAGCGCGTTTTCCGCCTTCATCATCCGGGCGGCTTTGGCCGCGCCGAATTTTTTCTCATATACGGAAAAACGCCTATACGATTCCAGATGAAAGGGAACCAAAAAATATTTCAACCACCCCGGGCTGATCCAGTATGTGGCACCCTCCCGGGAAGAAGCGTTGGCCCCCTTCTGGTCAAGCCCAAGCAGCAACGGAATACAATCATGCAGTTTTGGGAAAACCAACGTTGCCCGGCTGGCGTGCACGCCGCACAACCCGCGCCCACACAGCCCGTAGCCGCACAGAACCGCCAACGGCCCGTCGTTCTCCTGTTCAAAGGCATCCACGAGGCCTTGAAACGCGCTGCGCAGTTTTTCCGGATAGTCATGCAGCCGCTGCTCCAAAAAGTTCATGGGAGGCGGATTCCGCATATCGGATGCGAGCACTTCCAGCTCAGGACGCAGGACTTCACAGGCGATAAGCAATGTTTTCATACTATTCCAAATGTTGCCGTCAAAAAATGCAGGGCCTTTGCGCAGTGCGGTTTCACGGGGCAATCCCCAAAGATTCCCTATAAGGGCCAAGAGCGTGCTCACAAAGGTTCGGTGAGCACCGCCGCCCCCCCGCAGCATGAGTGTTCGCCAAGGCGACGTGGCGCAGCCGCATCTTAGGATGCGCCTTTCCCTCCAAGAGGCGGAAAACCGATTTCCCTCACGAAAAGGTCGTTGAATTCTACATGGGTCGAGAGTTCGACGGGCTTCACGAAAGAGGCGATCCGGTCGGCCATCTTCCGTTCTCCCAGAGAAAGCAGGCACAACCCCGCCCCTTCCGCAGCCGCGTTGCCGATAGGAATGATCTTATCGACCGAAATGCCTGGGAACATGCCCAGAGCGACGGCCTTTTCCCGATCCAAATAATTGCCGAACGCACCCGCAAGGTAGATCCGGTCGATCTGGGATGCTTCGATTTTCACTTCCTTAAGCAGAACCGCAATGCCCGCCGCAATGGCGGCCTTGGCAAGCTGGAGTTCCCGGATATCCTTCTGCGTAATGACAATGTCCCGTTCGTTGCCCTGCTCGCCAGCAAAGGCCAACACAAATTCCCGCATACCGCCGACCGTGCGTAACCTGCCCCCGAGAGGCTGGGAAAGTGCCGGGGACTTTTCGCCCGCAAGCCGACCCGAGACTCCCAGCAGGCCGCAGCGGAGCAGTTCGGCCACCGCATCGATGAGCCCGGAACCGCAGATTCCCTGCGGAGGCATATCGCCGATTACCCCCAACCGGACGGTGCCGTTTTCGAGCAGGACGCTCTCAATGGCCCCGTCTCCCGCCCTCATGCCGTTCTGGATATGCGCACCCTCGAAAGCAGGCCCCGCCGCTGCGGAACAGGCCAGCAGCCACCCCTTGTAGCCCAGAATGATTTCGCCGTTCGTTCCGATGTCCACGGCAAGGGAGTAGCCCTTCTGTTCCCACAGCTTCGTGGCCATGGCGACGCCAAGGGTATCGGAGCCCACATAACCGGAGATATTCGCGAGGACATGCACGGTCCCTTCCGGATGCATGGGCAACCCCAGCCTGCCGCCCTTGACCACTGTGCGCGGGCGATAACAGGGGATAAAGGGCGCCACGGACAGATTTTTGGGATCGACGCCCAGAAACAGATGGCTCATGGTCGTATTGCCCACGGCAACGACGCTGTACACATGGTTCTCGTCGATGGAGAGGCTCCGGAGAAGGCCGCGCATGGTTTCGGAAATGCCCTTGATGGTCACGGCCTGCATCTTCTCGAGATTTTCACGGCCTGCTGCAGCGGTAATCCGGCTCAGCACGTCGGCTCCGAACACACGCTGCGGGTTGGCCGTACCGTCTGCATCCAACACTTCGCCGGAAAGCAGATCGACGAGGTAGACCGCGATGGTCGTCGTACCGATATCAAGGATGAAGCCGTACCGGAGGGCATGGGTATCGCCGGGTTCGACGGCGATCAGTTCGTCCTCGACCAACACCGCGGTAACCTCAAAATCCGCCTTCCGCACAATCTCAGGCAGGCCGCCCAACAGGCTGAAAGCCACCTTCTTGTTCTTGCCCACCTGAGCCAGAATGCGCTCCAGATCGGACGCCTGATCCCGCAGGCTGGGCTTGGACAACTGGATGAACTTCTTCTCGATCAAAGAATCGGAGTACTTTTTTTCTTTCTGGAGGTTGGGCAAACGGACCTTTCTCCGGACGTCATCCCGGCCAGCCGAGATCTCGATGACCACATCCTCCCGGATCAGGCTTTGGCAGGCAAGAACCTTGCCGTCCCCCCTGGTCATGAGGAACGACTCATCCCCCTCAACCGGAGCCAGCGTTCCGGAACGCACCTTCACGGCGCATTTGCCGCAAATGCCGCGCCCTCCGCACTCCGCACCTTCCAGTATGCCCGCCTTGAGCAGGCAATCCTTCAGGCTTGTTCCCGCCTCAGACTGGAAACGATACCGCTTGCCGCCGGCTAACACTTCGATGTTCATGATGCTCATGTCCGCCCACCCCTGTTGCCCGAACCCGTTCAGGAAAGCGAAAACGGAACCCGGCATTGCGTGTTCCAAGCCGCTATCAATTTCTCTGCGATCTCGTCTCCCGCCTTGGGAATGATGACAATCTTCGATTCATTGCCGCTAGCTTCCAGAACCCTCGTCTCGACCTTGTCGTTGACCCCGTCCACATGGAACCAGCCATGCTCCGTATCCGAAAGGATTCCCTTGACGCGCAGAGCTCCGGGCAGGATCTCGCGGACAAAGGCTTCCACCCTTTCCGGGGGCAGCCCTTCCGTCGTCGTGATGATGTACTGGCCCGGCCTCGTGTATGATTCCTTGGCACTCCGCTTAACAAACTTGCTCTCCAGAGGAGAAGACGTAGAGACTTCGTGCATGGAGGAATCCAATATCCCTTCAACACATGCGTAACTGGTTTCAATAATCCCGGCGTGCGGGTTGAGCTGCCTGATCTTTTTCCGAATCCGAGACAGCGTCTCGCCGTCTGCGAGCTCGATCTTGTTGATGATGATCCGTTGGCTGGCGATGACCTGCTCTTCCACCGCATTGATGTCCTCAACCAGATCAAGGAAGCTCTCCGGATCTATCAGGGCGATCATGCCCTGATAGACGTAATGGCCGCCAGTAAGCCGCTTCAAATCGCACAGGATATTCCTGAGCGGAAACGGATTGGCCATCCCGGAGGTTTCCACAATCACGACATCCAGAGAACGCTTGGCGAGCAGGACAAGAGCCTCCAGAAAATTGCCGGAAAGGCAACTGCAGAAAACCTGCCCGTCGTTAAGTTCTTCAATCTCGATGTCTTTGGCCCGAATGAGGCTCGAGTCGATATTGACACGGCCCCATTCGTTGATGATGACGCCAATCTTTTTTCCCTGCGCAACCGCTTCGTCGAGGATACGGTTCAGCAGCGTCGTTTTCCCCGAGCCCAAAAACCCGGTAATGAAGAGCAGAGGCACGGGACCGCAGGGATTGTTCATAGGGCTTCCTCGATCTGCCGGATAAGGTCATCCAGATTGGGAATGAGCGACGAGTACTTCAGTTCACCGTTGAGATACAGGCTGGGCAACTGCTTCACGCCCATCTTCTTGATCCGGGAGATGTTTTCAGGCGTGTTGTACATGTATTCCACGACATCGATCCTGTCGCCAAAATGCTTCTTCGCGTCTTGGGCGACGCCCCACATGTACGTACAAGCCGCGCACGCCGTGGAATCCAGCGTGAAGGCTTCCAACAGGGGCTTTTTCAGATTGCCGTAGTCGGGCAGTTCCACATCCACGTCCATAGAGCTCAACTCATAGTTGGCCACCATCTCGCGGGCCTTGTCGGTATGCAGAACAGCCTGAGACAGAGCGATCGCATTCTCCACCGGAGATGCATAAGGCATGTCTCAGCCAGGGGAGAAGATGAAGTTCTTCCTTGTGTTCAGGCTGTCGATGAGGTCGATGCCCACCTTCATGTTGTCGAGCTGCGTACCAAGCAGCAAGGCGGTCGTCAGGGGGATGTTCCCGCCGATGGCGACGTCGTAGCTGTCGGTGAGCTTGTGGGCCGCCACGATGTTGACATTTTCATCAACGGCGAGGGAATCCGGCTTCGTCTGGCACATGAGCTCAAGGATATGGGTCGCATTACCGCACACGAAGAAGGACGAAAAGGCGCCCTTGTTGCGGATATGCCTGAAGATCTTTGCATAGGGCTCGAAGACGAAGTTTTTGAAATGAGTTGGGGAAATCTGGGATACGACCGGGTCCACCGGTACGATGACGTCCACGCCTTCTTCCAGATAGAAGTCGGCCATCTGCAGCCCCAGTTCCGTGGTGTAGGCCATCAGCTCCTTGACATACTCGGGGTGCTGGCGCGCATCGCGGAAAAAGTTCGTTCCCCTCAAGTGGGAAGCCAGCGTATACGGACCGCAGAAGAGCCCGTACAGAGCGGTTCTGTCGCCCACGGCCTTTTTGATGCGCCGCGTGACATCCAGTACCAGAGGGATTCGTCCGGAATCTCTAGTGATCTTGATATCGGGAATTTCAAAAGTCGATTCCAGGGGATGCGAGCGGACGCTGGGCGGGCCGTTCTTTTCCCATTTGATGGTGCAGCCCAGAATTTCCGCTTCCAGCTGCAGGTCAAACAGGAGGATCAGGCCATCAGGCGCATACATCTTTTCCACTTCCAACAAAGACTCGACGAGCTTGTCCGCGTCCTGATAGACTTCATCGGCAGTGTATCCCTTCAAAAACCCGGCATGGACCCCAGCCATGGGAACCCAGGCGGGACGTTCCGTTTCTTCATGCCTAAGCGTTTTAAAAAGCACTTCTTTGCCAGTCATGCAAGACTCCTTTGTTGATGTTTGGAGCTGCAGGATGCCTTCCTGTAATGGCATCATTTTCGGAAACCGCCGACATGCTCCCAGCGACAGCCATCCTCTCGTGATGCGGCTGTTTTTACCGGTTCATGTCAACGTTCCGAATGTTTTTCGCCAAGCGGCTTCGCCACTCAGTTTCTGACGCTGGCCGCGTAGTCGGAAGAGGCCCTGACCATGGCCAAAATATTTTCCAATGGTGTCCGAGCGGCCAGATCGCAACCGGGCATCATCACGTAACCACCGTCCAGCCCGGCGATTTCGGCATTGGCGTACGCTGCGGCATACACAGCCTCACTCGTCCCCATGCACAGCAGTTCGTTGGGATTGAAATTCCCCACCATAGTGAGTTCTTTGCCTGCGGCCTCCAAAGATTCCTTGAGGTCCACGGGGGAGTCCACGGAAAAGCCGTCAATCCCCAGAGCCTTGACGTGAGGAAGCCTCATACCTGCCTTCCCGCAGATATGCAGCAAAAATGTTTCACAATTTTTCAACTGGGAGGTGAGCCCCTCGAGCGTGGGGACTACGTGTTGCTCGTACATTTTAGGGCTGATCATGTCCCCGGACGAACAGGGGTCACAAGTCTGGATGAGATCGCAACCGTTCTCACAGTACATGTTGGCGATTTCGGCGCAACAGTCCGTGGCATACTCAAGCAACGGCTTGATATACGGAGACTTCTTCCCCAGCAGGATCATAAACTCTTTCACGCCTACCATCATGCTTGCACCGGAGAAAGGGCCGACCATCTGACCGGCCACGCTCTTTCTGTCGCCCACAAGCTTTTTTATTTCCCGGGATTGGCGCATCATTTTCTGAATCAGTTCACTGTTCTCCAGCCTTTCACGGATTTTCGAGCGATCCAAGGAAGAGATATCCGCCGCAACGTCGTGGATGCAGGGTTTAACCTCGATCGGGGCGCCGATCTTTGAGATCTCGGTGGGGCAACCGAGAGCCTCAAGCAACCCAATCCAGCACCCCAAGCCCGTAGTGACCGAGTCACTCTGCATCTCGTCATATGTCCTGACTATCAGCTCAGCACCAAGATCATCCATCTCGCGCAGATCTTTAAACGAAATCTTTTCCCGCTCGATCATCCACGTTTCACCGAGGAGGATCATCATGGGCACACGATCCACCGGGTTGTGGGCAAAAGCAACTTTGACACGTTCTTTGGAGGTCATGGTGCGGGGCATAAATTTCTCCTCTTATAGAGCAATGTCCGGATCCGTTTAAGACATATCTTCAACTGATTGCTATAAAAACATTGGGGATGACGGCCTATTGATTGAAGGCACGCCCGCTTCCAGGAACCGCCCAGGCCAGAGAAAAGTTCCCGGAAAACGGCTGCATTTCATCGCCTCCGCCGGTGGAACCGACCGGAGGCGATGAAATGTTAGCGTGTCATCATCTTTCCCAGAAATCGCCTCAGGCGATTACGCGGCTAGTATTCCATCGGGAGACCCATCTGGGTCAGTTCCTTCTTCACCTTGTCGTACATATCCATGTACCACTTCTGCGGCTGGACGGTGACGAGGTTGTAGCATTCCCTGAAGTCGCCGCCCATCTTGTGCGCGGTATGGGAGTCAATGGTGGGCTGGTACTTGGACATGATGCGCTTGACCAGATCGTTGGCATGGGCACGGGTAAGGCGCGCCTTGGCGACGGCTTCGCCCACTTCGGCGGAGAACTGGAGGCCAAGGCCGCTCTGATGGTCCTTAAGCCCGCTCTGGGCACCGGTGCCGCCGGAGACGCCGTTGCCGAGCACGACGGCACTGATGGCGGAGGCGGCGGATTCCCAGAAGAAGTTTTCATGACCAATGCCGTGCGTCATCTGCCAGCCACCGCCGGTCAGCGGTTCGCACACGGTGTTCTTGGTAACGGCGGCGTTCTGGTGGTTGCTGCACCACAGGGAGTACTTGCTGGTGTTGCTGAAGTACATGGCGTCCACGGACCAGGAACCGTTCAGCGGCACGTCAAACAGTAGCTTCTGGATGATCCATTCCGCGGTGCCGGTAACGGCCGATGTAGCGGGACCGCCGGACAGGCCGCCGGGGTAGGAGGTCATGACGCTGTAGAAGTTGATGCCGTAGGTATGCCACTGCAGGGCGCGGGAGAGATGCTTGTATTCCACCTTCTGGTGCGGCAGGGTCAGGCAGCAACGGAAGTCGCCCTTATTGGCTCCCCAGCCGGGATCAAAAGCGGCCTGCATAGCGGACATGGCGATGGCGCGGATACCGCCGTCGGCGAGACCGGGACGGCAAACCTGGCGGCAGACGTCCTTAACCTGAGCGACGCTCCACAGTTCGGAGAACATTTCCCACGGAGAGTCGGGGGTAATGGGCATGCCGTAGATTTCCGTCAGGTTCCCTTGGAAGTGGCACATATCTATCTGAGGCACCTGAGCATAGCTCATGGCGATCTGATGATAGATATCCTGAGAAACGGGGCCGAGAATACGGCCGAGCACGGAAACCGGGTTCTTCACATGGTCGTAATCTTCAAAGCCGCGGTGAACGGCGGTGAAGGAATCCTTGCCCACGCCGACGGTGTAACGGTCGGCGGTGTTGGCAGCCGCGTCAAGGATTTCTTTGCGAGAGAATTCAATGATCCTACGGGTATCAGTGCACAACACACCGACTTCTGCTACCAGATCGATGGCGGCCTGCCACAGGCGGTCGAGCATTTCGTCGTCACAGGGGACCATGTGATCCGGGTCATACTTGATGCCCCACTTTTCGGTGATCTTCTTCAGCTTCGGCCAGTAGACCCTCTTGTCAAAGTCGGATTCAAAGCAAATGGGACCGGTAACAGCTCTCGACCAGAAGTCGATAAATTTTCCACGGGCGCCTATACGCATAGAGATTTCCTCCATAGACAGTGTGTGTTCAGGCTCTACTCAAACCCACCGAAACCGCTTACTTCAAGAGGCTCTTCGCGAGTTCCACCGCTTCCACGGCGTCCTTGGAGAAGCCGTCGGCGCCGATCTGCTCGGCCCACTGCGGGGTCACGGGACCGCCGCCCACGATGACCTTATACTTGTTGCGCAGGCCCTTGGCTTCGAGGAAGTCGATGACTTCCTTCTGGCTGGGCATCGTGGTGGACATCAGGGCGGAGAGGCCGATGATCTGAGCACCGAATTCCTCGGCGGCGGTGATGAACACTTCACTGTCGACGTCGGCGCCGACGTCCTTCACGTCAAAGCCGCCCACGGTGAGCATGGTGGCGACCATATCCTTACCCACGGCATGCACGTCACCCTTGACGGTGCCGATGACGACTTTCGGCTTTTCCTGGAAGGAACCAGCATCGATGGTCTTCATGAGCTCGGGTTCAAGGACCTTGAGCCCGGCCTTGAAGGCGTCGGTCGCGAGCAAAATTTCAGGCAGGAACACTTCCATGATCTGGAACTTGTCGCCGAGAACCTTCAACGCGTCGCCCATCGCATCGATCGCGTCCATGGGAGAGACGCCTTCCTTGATGATCTTTTCCGCCGCGGTTACGGCAACGTCTTCATCAAAATCCAGAATGGCGTTTTTCAATTCTTCAATGCAAGCCACGTTTGCCATAGAAGTAACCTCCAGAAGTGTGGATACTGAAAAAGGCTTTTGCTCATCATTTGCCTTGGAAAGTTTCCGGCGCGCTCACCCCCACTATCGGGCATGGCTTCCCGGACAGCCTCCTGACCTTAATGCCGCTATCCATAGCGATTCTGCATATCGCCCTCTGCCTCCTGCAATAGAATATTTTTCCTTCAATCAAACATGAAACCCGATACTCTTTCGTAAAACCACAAAGAATCATGCCGTTTTTTTGATCTGATCATATCGCAAATGATATGCACAGAACAATTTTTTATGACGTTACATTGCTAGAGTAAAAGAAGTCATGCATAGCAAGATACTTTATGCTAGTGTTTGTCCCAACATTCTCGCGTTGAGAAACATACCCGGCTTCCACCGTTATGTTTGATATTAAGCAAAGAACATGCCATTTTCTTAGGAGAAGGAAAAATTTCTGCCCTCAAAAAATGAACTGAATTGTTTAGCTCTTATCTCGGGCAGTTATTGCGACAAAAAGAACAATATTCAATATCAAAGGGAAAAATTTCACTTTCCATATCTATATATTGATACCTGTTAGCGGAACTCTGTTGACCGCATTCGACACACAATAAGACAACCTGTATTACAATTGAAACAATAACAAAAAATAATTAATTATTATATGTTCTTATATCTATTTTTTTCTAAAATCTGCCCACAACCCGCACCCGTGCTACATAAGAAATGACTCGGGGCGTCCTCATTTGCGGTCCTCCTCCCGCTCATTCCGCAATCCTATATCTCACTTGAATAACATGACTATTTTTCACAAAAGTTTAACACACTTCCAGTGTCTCACTGCCTGCGTGACCATTGGGACACTTCATGTTGTGGATCGGCCACTTCCAAAGTTCCACACGGGCCCCTGAAGCACGACGCCGGATTGTGAAATAAACTTCAAAAGAAAAAATCAGAAGAACAGATACTGGAGCAGTACGGCACCCTTCCGCTAAGGCGTTTCCACCACACTACGCAGATCCACCAGAAAAGGGCTTCCCTGTACCGCATATACCCCACAGAAAGCTGCGCGAGGCATCCCCTTTAAGGAATATCCTCCAAAGCTCAGCCCTCATCCTCCTGCATAGACAGGCGGTCGGGGAAAAGAGTGTCAGGAACGGAATGATGAAAGCTATGGACAGACAGGTATGAAGTCGGCGCTCGCTTATTCGCCGCGCAGGTTTCACTCCACTTCCAGCTCGACGGAGGCGAAGGGAACACTCGCACGCCGCCCCAGTATAAAAAGGTATCAAGAAGCGCGGGATTCCGCATTCGGCATAGCGGGGAAGAGCACCCCAAAGCGACGAAAGGCCCGAAAAACGCCGCTATACTGGAGTTGCCCTGGGATATGGTTCTGTTTTCGTGACATGTCGTTCTGACAAAGAGGATAAAGGCGAAAGGGATGGCGTTTGCTCCGGCCCTTCCCCGACCGAGACAGCCCCTCAACATCGCCCGGCGGAAAGACGGAAACCGCCCGTATACCCGGCAGCCCGGACTCCGCCAGTGGGACTCGCCTATAACAGGTTGCCAACACAACCGGCTTCCGGCGTTAAAGTTCCCATGAGGAGGCTCTCCCCTATTGCGCCTCAAACTTGGCGAGCAGGCCATGTTCCCGGAGCTTGCGGTACAGCTTGCTCCGGGAAATCCCCAGAGTCCGGGCGGCCAGCACCTTGTTGTAGCGGGAATTGACCAGCGCGTCCCACAATACCTTGCGTTCGGCCCGGGCGCTGGCTTCTGAAAAGTTCTGACTGTCCTGGCGGGAGTCCTCTGCATCGGGTATCGTCCCGGCTACGGCCGCCGCCTCCAGTTCACGCATGAAGCGGGGCGGAAGGTGCTGGACAGTCAGCACGGACTGATCATCCCCTAAAGAATATAGCGCGTACACAAGTACATTCTTGAGTTCCCGGACATTGCCGCGCCACGGGTATTGGGCAAAGGCATCATACAGGGCGTCGTCAATCCGGATATCCTTCTGGCGATTGTCCCCGACGCTCTGGGTGACGAAATGCCGGACGAGAAGGGGTATGTCGCTCACGCGATCCCGCAGAGGCGGAATATCCAGTTCGAAAACGCTCAGCCTGTGGTACAGATCCTCGCGGAACTGGCCCTGCCTGACCATCTCCGCCAGATTTCTGTTGGTCGCGCCGATAAGCCGAAAGTCGGAATGGAGCTGACCCTTATGAGCTATCTTTTGGATTTCCCCGGTTTCAAGGACACGGAGAAGCTTCGCCTGCATGGGCAGCGGCAGTTCACCGATTTCATCCAAAAAGATGGTGCCCGTGTCCGCCATTTCAAACTTGCCCTTCACGCCGCCGACCTTGGCTCCCGTGAACGCCCCAGTCTCATAACCGAACAGTTCCGATTCCATCAGTTCCGGCGGCAGTGCGGCACAGTTCACAGTGACGAAAGGCCGATCCGAGCGCTGGCTGGCCATATGCAGAGCCTGCGCCACCAGCTCCTTCCCTGTGCCCGATTCCCCGCATACGAGAATCGGTTCCTGGCTGAACGCGAAACGCCGCCCCAAGCAGCGCATGTTTTCAATGCAAGGGGCTTCGCCCACAATAGCTTCGAACGTATACAATCCACTATTTTTATGTGCTTCCTTCTGCTCTGAGAAGGAGTAGGACTTCATTTCCAGATTGCGAACCGTATCCAGCAAGGCCAGCAGCTTATCCTTGTCGAGATTGGAAGGGATGCTTTCGACCACCACCCCCCGCAGCTGACCCTGCTCATCCTGAATAGGATAGCGAAAGGAGACACCCCATACGTTGTTCTTAGTCTGGCTGGAACAGATGACCATCTTGCGCGTGCGGATGCTACTCATGACGCCACGCTCGCCAGTGAGAAAATAATCCGTTATATGCTTACCTATAACACTTTCAGGAAGGTTATACATTTTTAGAAAAGATTTGTTGCAATAGATAAAGAATCCTTTGTCGCAAAAGAGAGCAACACCTGTATGCAGGAGATCAAAAATACCGATATTTATACTTTCAATAATCTTCTCAAATGTTGCCTTCAATATCATTGAAGAGTCAATCATACAGACCTCTCAGTCATGCATTTTGTCTATTGTACAAAAATAGATTCATATATTTATTGACTGATATCGGAAGAGACTGTCATTGTTGAGGCATTTCCGACACATGCCGAATACATCAATATATACTTACTGGAAATACTGTTTTGACTCAAGCGTGACACCCGACAAGTTGCAGGGGGCCTGCCGCTGTACTCCCGTCCGTTTTACACCTGATTCCGCAAGGAGATGCTCCCACAGCGGAAAAAGCGGCTTCTGTCCTTTTGCGCCGAACTACGGGGAATAGCCGAGGAATCAAACTGCTCCGCGTTCCTGCGGAACGCCCTATCTACTCCAGCCTCCACTACCCGGATAATGAAGGGCCGATACCAAAGAGCTCTTCGTTATCTAGTTATTGCATTTTTGATGCCGGAGTCCATCCACCTCAGATATCCTAAAAAATCAAAACCATACGACACGATTGGGGATTAAAAAACAATTTTTCCCCCAAGTACCTTTTGGAGGCAAGAAAAGGGCCTGCATCGCCCGAAACGGGCCTCCTTTTGTCTCCTTAATCCGTCCTCGTGGCCCCTTCCAATGCAAAATTGCCCGGTTGTAGCCCCTCTCTCCCTATAAAGGATGTGACAGAAATAACGTTTAATATGTTCCAATATCGTGACACTTTGTACCCGCATCAATAAGGAGAAAAGACCTCCAAGATAGGTTTCCGTATAAAAAAACTGCTCCAACTATAGTAAGATACATTTTTAATCAATTTATATCATATAATTATAATAGAATCTATCAATAATAGTTCCTGTTATTTTTACTTGTAAAGCAAGCAGAGTGCGCCCCGGTACACGCACAAAATTGTACCGAACGGCTCTTTGTACCGATATTGACACAAATTGTCCCGGAAAACGTGCCGAAAAGAACTTTTCTCGATATATGGCGCCCACAATTCCGGGACAATTCTTCTCCGCTTTTTCACATAATTATAAAAAAACTTTTATTTCAGCGTATTATAGCGACAAAAAACACTGGCAAATTATTTGCAATAAAAAGAACAAGTTTCCGGTGAAACGTTTAGTGTTTGCATCGGGTTCCTGTTTTGGCTGTTCCATATCCATATACTGATTAATAGGAATTAAAATGGTTCCAAATTGCACTGTAAAAGCACACATAATTGGATTATGCGCCCATAATGTGACTTTTTTAACGTTATATAGATATGTATTTTGTGAAAAATACCTATTTAATACATTACCATAATGTACATCAGTGAATGAATGACATCTTAACATATTAATATAAAAGAACATATCATATTCAATTCTAAAACTATTATAGCGACTAGGATCAGTTCAACATCAGCAATGCTGGAAGGTTCCGGACCGGATGACCGGAGCGCCCGGCTCAGGCCGGAAAAACGTCAAGAGACCTGAACATTCATCTCCACCAGGACGGAATTCCCATGAAAACAGGCAAGTTATACGGTGTGGGCATAGGCCCCGGCGACCCTCAGTATCTGACGCTCCGGGCGGCGGATGTGCTCCGCTCCGTGGATGTCGTCTTCACCGTGATTTCTCCAAATGCCTCGAACAGCGTCTCGCAATCCGTGGTGGACTATCTCCAGCCGCGCGGGGAAGTCAGGCTTCAGGTATTCAGCATGTCCCGCGACAAAACCATCCGCGAGGAGCAAGTGCGCGCCAATGCCGAGGCCATTATCGCCGAGCTGCGCGCCGGACACGACTGCGCCTTCGCTACACTCGGCGACGCCATGACTTACAGTACGTTCGGCTATGTACTGGAAATCATACGCAAAGCCATTCCCAATCTGGATCTGGAAGTCATCCCCGGCATCACCTCATTCGCCACGCTCACCGCCAAGGCGGGAACCGTGCTCGTCGAGAACGGCGAACAGCTCAGGATTATTCCGTCGTTCCGCGCAGAAATGGCTGAAGCACTTGATTTTCCCAAGGGTTCGACGACTATCCTCCTCAAAAGCTACCGTAGTCGCGGTGCCCTTCTCGACCGGCTGGCCCGCGAGGAGAAGGTACAGGTCCTCTATGGTGAACACCTCGCCATGAAAGATCAGGCCCTTCTGACCGATCCGGACGCTATCCGCGCCCGCCCGGAAAAGTATCTCTCCCTGATCATGGTCAAGAAACAATGAAAGCCCGCAGTTCCATCCCGCCGTGGAAGCGTCCGGGCTGGGTTCTCTGGTTCGTCCTCGCTGCCGTCTGCTCATGCTGGTTCATCCTGCATATGCCCGTGGACTCGCGCCGGATGAGGGACGCACCCACAACCGCCACGCAGACAGCGGACGCTTCCCCGGCAAGGGGCGCCCTCGGCGGCGTCCTCCCCACACAGGCGAGCGGACAACCTTCCGACGCGGAAAGGATCTTCATGAAGCTGGAGACCTTCGGACGGCTGTTCGCCATCGTGGGCATTGCGGCCTTTTGTGGAGGGCTAATGGAGGCCCGCCAGTGGCATATGGTGCTGGCGCTGCTGATGGGGCGCCTGACCCGCATGGCGCGCCTCCCGGAAATCGTGGGCCTTGCCATGCCTACCGCGCTCTGTTCCAACGCCGCTGCCAACAGCATTCTGGTAAGCAGCCATGCTGAAGGGCAAATCCGGACCTCGGCGCTTATCGCCGGGGGCATGATGAACAGTTACCTGGCCTACATTTCCCACTCGATCCGTGTGATGTTCCCGGTGATCGGGGCCATCGGCCTGCCCGGAGTACTCTATTTCGGAATGCAGTTCACGGGCGGTTTTCTGGTTCTGCTGTGTATCCTGCTCTGGAACCGTTGGTACGTCTCGCGGCACGGCGAGTCCCCTTGCGCGACCGAGTCCGGCTCCACCTCCCAGCCGCTGGCATGGCCGCACGCCATATCGAAGGCTGCCATACGCTCGTTCTCCCTGCTCTTCCGCATGGCCTGCATGACAGTGCCCCTCATGCTCGGCATCGAATGGCTCCTCAAGAATGGCGTGCTAGACTTCTGGGAAACGGCCCTCCCCCATGCTGTGACGGAACTCTTCCCGACGGAGCTCCTTTCGGCGGTCGCGGCACAGTTCGGCGGCCTGGTGCAGTCTTCTGCGGTTGCGGCGAATCTCCGGGCCGAAGGGTTGATCGACAATAGCCAGATTCTGCTTGCTATGCTGGTTGGGAGCGCATTGGGCAATCCCTTTCGGGCACTCAGGAGGAACCTCCCCTCAGCCCTGGCGATCTTTCCCGTGCCCATCGCCCTTTCCATCGTCCTCGGCATGCAGCTTTCCCGCTTCCTCGTCACGCTTGCGGGAATAGCCGGGGTCGTCTGGATGATGCTCAATACGCCATGACGAACACCCTAAAACTTCATCCCGGCGCGGAGGGGAAACGGCCCGGGCAATCGAACGGCATGGCCCGCATGGGCAGCCGGATATAAGGAAAGAGCATGGAAGTACGTTGGAACCTGAGTGGAGAGGAAATCGAACGCGAAAGCTTCCGGACCATCGAGGCGGAATGCGATCTGCACATAAAGCTTCCCGCACCAGAATGGCGCGTGGTGCGGCGGCTCATCCACACGACGGCGGATCCGCGCATCGCGGACACGCTGGTGTTCCGGCACGACGCCGTCGCCTCTGGCCTGAAGGCATTGCGGTCCGGTGCGCCGATATTCTGCGATTCCAAAATGATCCGTTCCGGCCTGTCCCTTGCCCGGTTGCGCAGGCTGAATCCTGGCTATGGCCCGGAACGGCTGCACTGCCATATTGACGACCCGGACGTTCTGGCACGGGCAAAGGCGGAAGGCCGCACACGCGCCCTGTGCAGCGCGGAAAAAGCCCACCCTTTACTCGACGGGGCCATCGTCCTCATCGGCAATGCCCCGCTCGCGCTGGCCCGCATCGCCCGTTACGTGCTGGAAGAAAGTGCGCGCCCTGCCCTCGTCGTCGGAATGCCCGTGGGGTTCGTCAATGTCGTCGAGTCCAAGGCCCTCCTTGCCCGCTGCGCCGTCCCCCAGATTGCCCTTGAGGGGCGGCGCGGCGGGAGCGCCCTTGCGGTCGCCACGCTGCACGCCGTCATGGAGAGCGCCTGATAGTGAAAACGACAGGAAAACGCCGCTAAGGAAGGTTTTTCGGCCTCCGCCGTCCCGAAACGTTTGTTTTCCGGCGTTGCGCAGGAAAGGCTCAGGCTGCCTTGCCGCGTTCCGCGCATTCTGTCCCGGATCAACTCCCGGTAATGGCCTGGCACGGAAACGCCAACGCAACCTTGGCATGGCCCCATTCCCTTCATGAATCCACAGGAGCCGGATACGATGAAAAAGGATCGGAAAAACTTGCGTTGGGGCTACTCCACGGGCGCGTGCGCGGCGGCGGCAGCGAAGGCGGCGTGGATACGGCTCACGCGAGGCGGGGCTCCCCAAAGCATCTGGGTGCACTTCCTCGACGGCAGGGAGCGCGAACTCCCGCTTCTGCAATCCGGCGCGGGGCACATGGCGGCCATCAGGAAAAACGGCGGTGACGATCCGGACTGCACGCACGGTGCCACACTGTACGCCGACATCCGCGCCTGTCTGTCCGGAGAAATCCGGGCTGAGGACTATGTCCTCCAGATCGGGAACGGCACGCTGATCCTGCGCGGCGCGGAAGGCATTGGCCTGTGCAACCGCCGGGGGCTCGACTGCGAGCTGGGCCGCTGGGCCATCAACACCGGCCCCCGCAATATGATCTCCGAAAATCTCCGCCGGGCCGGGTTCAGCTCAGGATGCTGGCTTCTTGAAATCGGGGTGGAAAACGGCGAGGAGCTCGCGAAGCATACCCTCAACTCCCATCTCGGCATCATGGGCGGCATCTCGCTTTTAGGCACCACCGGCCTGGTCCGTCCCTACAGCCATGAAGCCTACATCCATACCGTCCGCATCTGCGTGAAATCGCACTTTCTTTCCGGCGGTTCTACAATGGTCTTCTGCACTGGCGGGCGCACCAAATCCGGCGCGGAGATCCACCTGCCTCAACTGCCCGCAACCGCTTTCGTCAGTATCGGCGACTTCATCGCCGAAAGCCTCGCCGCAGCCTGCCGCTACGGCATGCGCGAGATCGCCGTGGCCTGCATGCCCGGAAAGCTCTGCAAGTACGCTGCCGGATTCGAAAACACGCACGCGCACAAGGTCAGCCAAGATATGGATTTGCTCCGCGCCGAAGTCCGCAGGACGCTCCCCGCCGAGGCGTCCCTGCATGGAGCACTCAAGTACAGCGCTTCCGTGCGCGAGGCGCTTTTGTCCATCCCCCCGGACGCCCGGGACGGCCTCCTCCGCCGCCTTGCGCGGACCGCCCTCCGGCAATTCTCGCGCCGCTGCACGGGTAACCCGGCCCTCCGCCTGCTCGTGTTCGATTTTGAAGGAGAGTTCCTCTTTGAAGAAGCGCGGGGAAGGCCCGAAGAGGCCTCTCCCCGGCAGTCCACAGCCATCGCGGCGGAACCGGACGAACACATGAACGGGGATCAACCGGACCCGGCGATTGCCGACCCCGGCGAAATCGTGGGGCCATCCTACTTCATACAGGGGCATTCCATATGACAAACGGCAGAACGCGAGACGCCGCGGGGCACATCGACATCGTTTCGTGCGGAACAGGATTCCCCTCCGACACGGGCGTTCTTACTCTGCTGGAGGAGGCGGACGCGGTGTACGGCTCGCGCTCCCTTATGGCGTTGTGCCCCGTCCCGGTGAAAAACGCCCGGATCATTGGGAGCGGCGCCCGAAAGGACGCGGAAGAAGTCCTCGCGCTGGGCCGGGAGGGGAAACGCATCGTGGTGCTGGCCTCGGGCGACGCCCTCTACCATGGATTCGGCGGCACGCTCGCAGCACTCCGCACGCCCGGCGACAACCTTGCGTACCATCCGGGAATCACGGCGTTTCAAGCCCTGTTCTGCCGCCTCGGCCTTCCGTGGCAGGATGCCCGCCTGTTCTGCGTGCATTCCGGCGAGGGGCTGCCCTCCCGCGGCATAGCCGAAGCGCCGCTGTCCGTAACCTATGCGGGGAGCCGCTACCCGGCGCACGCCATCGCCCGCGCCGTGCTCGACACGCATCCCGCATCGGCCCGACGCGCCGCGATCATCGCCGAACGCATCGGCTCGGACGACGAACGCATCCTGTCCGGGACTCTGGGCGAGCTGGCCGACGCCGCTTGCGGCCCGACGTCCATCCTCGTCATCTTTCCGACCGCCCATGCCGATTGCCATGTTCAGGACGCGGCCGCCACAACGCGGGGCAGCGCCTCCATTCAGGCCCCGATACTGGCACTGGGGCTTCCGGAAGAAGCCTTCGAGCGCGAAAACAACCTGATCACGGCATCGGACGTGCGTGCCGTCATCCTGTCACGGCTGCGCCTCCCGGCTTGGGGGACGCTCTGGGACGTCGGGGCCGGAAGCGGCTCCGTGGGTCTGGAAGCGGCCGCCCTGCGCCCGGCCCTCGGCATACACGGCATCGAGCGCAACCCCGAACGCTGCGCGATGATCGAACGCAACCGCCTCGGCATGGGCATCGCCAACTACACGCTGCATCCCGGCGACGCCCTCTCCGTGATCCACCCGTCCTGCCCCGAACCCCGCGCCCCAAGCGCATACGGAGGCATCCTCCCCGATCCGGACCGCGTTTTCATCGGCGGCGGAGGAAAGGATTTGCCCGCGCTGCTGACGGCGTGCCGGGACCGCCTGCGGCCCAACGGCCTCATCGTCGTGAGCGCGGTCACGCTGGAAAGCTTTGGCACCCTCCTCTCATGGGCCCCCGACCACAGGGCCAGCCTCTGCCGCATCGACATCGCCAACGAATGCCCACTCGCCAAAAGGAGCCACCACTTCGCTCCGCAAAACACCATTTACGTGTTCACATTCCATAAAGAGGCAATTTCATGAAAGCACTCGTCGAATTCGTCGGCGCCGGACCGGGCGCGGAGGATCTCATCACCGTGCGTGGCCTGCGCGCTCTGGAACAGGCGGATCTCGTGGTCTACGCGGGTTCGCTGGTCAACCCCGCCCACCTCAAGGCCTGCAAAGCCAATTGCACCTGCCTCGACAGCGCCTCCATGAATCTGGGGGAACAGATCGAAGCCATGAGCGATGCCGCCCTTGCCGGGAAACGTGTCGTGCGCCTGCACACCGGCGATCCCGCCATGTACGGCGCGATCAACGAGCAGATCCGGGGGCTGGCCCAAAAAGGCGTGGCCGCATCCATCATCCCGGGCGTCAGCAGCGTGTTCGCGGCAGCAGCGGCGCTCGGCTGCGAACTCACCAGCCCCGATGTGAGCCAAAGCGTCGTCCTCACGCGGACGCCCGGAAGAACGCCCATGCCTCAAGGCGAAGACGCCGCGGCCTTCGCCAGGACCGGGGCGATGCTGGTCTTTTTCCTGAGCACCGGAAAGGTCGGCGAGCTGATGCGCCATCTGATGGAACAAGGTGGGCTGGCCGAGGGCACCCCGGCGGCGATCGTCTACCGCGCCTCATGGCCTGATGAGCGCATCCTGCGCGGTACGGTGGGCGACATCGCCCGGCAGGCCGAGGAAGCCGGGCTCGGACGGCAGGCGCTCGTCATCGTGGGCCGGGCCTTGGGAGCCAACGGCACAGCCTCGCGGCTCTACGACGCCGACTTCTCGCATGGCTACAGGAACCGTCTGGTTTCGGAGGATTTCGACGGACGCTGCGCCCTGTACGCCTTCACGGACAAGGGGCTGACGCGAGCCCGGGAGATCGCCGCCGGGCTGGGCCTGCCCACGGTGCTCCACAGTACGCATCCTTCCGGTGCGGAAGGCATCGTGCACATACCGGTCCAAGACTTCGACAGCCGCCTCGCCGCCAACTGGGCGCAGTTCGACGCGCATATCTTCATCGGCGCGACGGGGATCCCCTTCCGCAAAGCCGCCCCACTGCTGCGCGGCAAGAGCATTGACCCCGCCGTGCTTGCCTGTCCGGAAAGCGGCAGCCATGTGATTGCCCTTACCTCCGGGCATTTCGGAGGCACCAACCGGCTGGCCCGGCGCATAGCCCGCATCACCGGCGGACAGGCCGTAATCGGTTCCCCCGCGGACGTCAACGGCCTCCCCGCCTTTGACGAAGCCGCCGCTCAGGAGCACGCACACATCCTCAACCCGGAAGCCGTCCGCGCCCTCAATGCCGCCCTGCTCGACGGAAGCCCCATAGCCTTCTGCGGAACCCGTGCTGTCTTCGAGCGCCATTTCGCCTCCACCGGGCAAGTTGCCTTCTTCGAGAACCCGCAGGATGTCACATGCGGCCATGCCGTCCTCTGGGATAGCGAAAACATGCTTCCGGAAGAGGTTCTGTACCTTGATGTCTCCAGCCGTGCCTTCGTCCTCGGCGTGGGCTGCCGCCGCGGTGTCAAGCCGCAGGAGCTGCGCCTCGTCGCGGAACGGTATCTTTCCGAGTTCGGCCTGAACGCGGAAAACATCGCCGGCATCGCCACCTGCACCGTGAAGGAGGACGAACCGGCTATCCTCGGATTGGGCGAGGCATGGCAGGTTCCCGTGGCTTTCCACAGCGCGGAGGAACTGGATGCCGTGCCGGTGTCCGCACCCTCGGAAAAAGTGCGCGAAAAAGTCGGCACCGCTTCGGTGTGCGAGGCCGCGTGCCTGCTGTCCGCCGGATACGGCTCAATCCCCCAGCCCACACTGTACGCCCCGAAATCCGCCTTTGGAGACGTCACGCTGGCACTGGCCCGTCTGCCGCATCTTCCCGTCCCCCAAAACGGACAAGGGGAAATCGTCGTGGCCGGGCTCGGATCGGGCGCTCCCGCCCACATTACGCCGGATGTCGACACGGCGCTCAGGCGGTGTGACACCGTCGCCGGCTACAGCCATTACGTCGACTTCATCCGGGACCGCATCGCCGGAAAGCCCGTGATCCAAAACAGCATGAAGGGCGAGGTGGAGCGCTGCCTGTCCGCTCTGGAAGCGGCCCTCGCCGGGCAGAACGTATGTATGGTGTGCTCGGGCGACCCCGGGATTCTGGCGATGGCCGGCCTCCTGTACGAACTGCGCACCCGTGAGCCGCGCTTCAGGGACATCCCGATCCGGGTCCTGCCGGGGATCACCGCGGCAACTATCGCGGCGTCCTCGCTTGGCGCGCCGCTCCAGAACGGCTTCTCTCTGGTGAGCCTGTCCGATCTGCTGGTCTCGGCGAACGAGGTGCGCCGCAACATCCGTTCCGTAGCCCAATCCCTGCTGCCGGTGGCGCTGTACAACCCCGCCGGGCGCAAGCGGCGGGATCTGCTGGAGGAAACGCTTGCAGTTTTCCGGGAACATCGGGGCGGGGACGTCCTATGCGCCTACGTCAAAAACGCGGGCAGGGAGCAGGAAACCAAATGGGTGGGCAAGCTGTCCGAGTTCCCCGCCGCCGAGGTCGACATGTCCACGCTCATCATTATCGGCGGCCCCCGGACCCGCCTTGATTCCGGCGTCCTGTACGAACCGCGCGGCTATGTGGAGAAGTATATGGAATAGGGGGAAGCGGGAACCGGAGGAACGGGGACAGCGCCTTTCGGAAGGGAAGCCGTTCCCCTCCCGAGCATTCCGCCCTCCGGTTCCCGCAGGGGCTCTTCCCGGCTTAAGAAAAGCGAAAACGCTCACCAACCTGCTGTGCATAATCACATATTGGGGCAATGCAAAAAGCTGACAAACGCCGAGCCGATGACGCCGAAGGCCCAAACAAGGGAACGGCGAGAACGGGTGAAGGCCCTTTTTCCGGAAGTTTCCCCCTCCCCCAGAACTTGGGAAGGATGCCATGAACACGACATTTCACGCATTTTGCCTTGCCGCCCCCCGATCCGGGGAGGGGAAGACGACGACGGGGATCGCGCTGATGCGTGCGCTCGCCCGACGCGGGCTGAAGGTGCAGAGCTTTAAGTGCGGGCCGGACTATATCGACCCGACCTTCCACGCTCAGGCCACCGGGCGCCCCGCCTGCAACCTCGATACATGGATGATGGGCCGCGAAGGCGTCCGCGCGCTGTGGGACAACCGCGCCCACGATGCCGACGCATGCGTCTGCGAAGGGGTCATGGGGCTGTTCGACAGCCGCGATCCCGGCGATCCGGCGGGAGGCACCGCCGACTGCGCCCGCGCCCTCGGCATCCCCGTCGTGCTCGTGTTCAACGCCCGGGGCATGGCGTGCTCCGCCGCCGCACTCGTTGCGGGGTTCCGGCTTCACGCTTCCCGGATGGGCGTCCAGCTTGCCGGAGTCATTGCCAACAACGTGGGAAGCCCACGCCACGCCGACATCCTCCGCCGCGCGCTCGAAAGCGAACGCCTCCCCCCTCTGCTCGGGGCCTTGCCCCGGAACGAGGCGTGGCGGATTCCCGAACGCCAGTTGGGCCTGCTCCCCTCCGAGGAAGCCGGTACCACGGAGGCGTGGCTCGACGCCCTTGCGGATGTTGCGGAATCCTCCGTCGATATGGACAGGCTCCTGAGCCTCACCGAAGCCCGCCGTCCGAAAGCCCGGGCCGTCCTTCCTCCGCGCGGCATCCGGCCCCGGCGCATGGGCATCGCCAAGGACAGGGCGTTCTGCTTCTATTACGAGGAAAACGAACGGGCACTCGCCGCCCGGGGATGGGAACTGCTGCCGTTCTCGCCGCTTGAGGATACGGCCCTGCCGCCCGGCATCGACGCGTTGTATCTCGGGGGCGGCTATCCCGAAGTCTTTGCCCGCGAGCTTTCCGGCAACACGGCCATGCGTGAGGCCATCCGCGCCTTTGCCGAGCAGGGCGGAGAAATCTATGCCGAATGCGGCGGATACATGTACCTGTGCACCCGGCTCGAGGCATCCGAAGAAGCGGACGGCACGGGCGGGAGGGCGAAAAGCTGGCCCATGTGCGGGGTCATCGACGCCACGGCCCGCATGGGCGGACGTATCCAATCATTGGGCTACCGAGAGGTAACCATGCTTGGAGACGCTCCGTTCGGGCTCGGGGGCGACGTCTTCCGCGGCCACGAATTCCACTGGTCGGACATTGAGCTGCACCGCGGCTACGCGCCGCTGTACGCCGTACGCACAGCATCCGGGCACGCCGATTCCGGCATCACCGCCGGGAATGTGCGCGCCAGCTATGTCCATCTGTACTGGGGCAACACCGGCGAGGCGAATTACGCCGGACGACCCGCGCCCTCGGACTTCACCGCCTGCCGTCCCGAACACCGAGCCGCCCGCCCGGGCGAGGCCAAAGCAACATGCGAAAACATCGGGCAGGTTATCCTGCTCAACGGGCCGTCAAGCGCCGGGAAAACGACGCTGGCCAAAGCCCTGCGGGATCGGCTGTACGCCATACACGACATATGCAGCCTCATGCTGTCCATCGACCAGCTGCTGCGTTCGGCCACAGGCGGCCATGAATCGGTCCTCGCCGGCCTCGAACGGACCGGCCTGCCCTTCATCGAAACGTTTCACGCGGGAGTCGCGGCGGCGGCGAAAGCCGGGGCATGGACCATCGTCGACCATGTCATCGGCGAGGATCCCGGATGGGTCGAGGATCTGCTTGGGAGGCTGGAAGCCATCCCCCTGCTGTCCGTCCAGGTGCTCTGCGACGACGAGGAACTGCGGAAGCGCGAGTCCGGACGTTCCGACCGTTCCCCTGACTGGCCGCACGCCCAGCGGCAGGCCCGGCACATTCACCTCCCCCTGCCCAACCAGATGGTGGTGGACACGACCCGGACCAGCCCCGAAGACTGCGCCGCCTGTATCCTCGCCGCACTGTCCGCCGAAAAAAACGGTATCCCCATCCGTCCCGGCGGGGGCGCACCCTTTTCCACAACAGAACGAGGTTCCTTATGAAGCTCGATGCACACGGCGGCGACCTTCTCGCCATGGCGTCGGTGTCCAAGCGCGATCCCGCGTCCCTGCTTGATTTCAGCGTAAACGTCCGCCCCGAAGGCGCGCCGGAGTTCCTCCGTGCCGCGCTGGTCAGGGCGAATACGGGCCTCGCGGCCTACCCTTCGCCCAACGCCGAGGAGGCCCTTGCCGCTGCGGCACGCCGATACGGCCTGCCCGCCGGCCGCTTCGCCTTCGGCAACGGAAGCAACGAGCTCATCCACGCCCTCGCCCGCGTACTCAAAAGGCGCGGCGCACCCTGCGTTTCCATCGTCGAACCGGCGTTCAGCGAATACGCGCTGGCCTGCCGCCTTGCCGGGCTGGAAAGCAGCCCGCTCTGGGGCGGCATCGGTTCCGGTGCGGACGGGCAGCCTTCCGGCGATCTGCTGGCCGGGCTTGCCGAAACGCCCTCGGGTTCGGCGGTGTTTCTGGCCAATCCCTGCAACCCTTCGGGGCTGTTCCGCACGCCCGACGAATGCCTGTCCCTGCTGGCGGCGCGGCCCGACCTGCTCTGGATCATCGACGAGGCCTTCATCGAATACGCCGGGCCGGAAGCCGATGTGTCGATCCTGCGCCGGATGCCCTCCAACGGCGTAGTACTGCGTTCGCTGACCAAATTCCATGCCTTGCCGGGGGTGCGCATCGGCTATCTGGCGGCCTCGGCCGAACTGGCTGAAGCCGTCCGCGCCGATCTGCCCGCGTGGAACGTCAACGTGTTTGCGCTGTCCGCAGCCGTGGCCGCGCTCGGCGACACATCAGACTTCGCGGAACGGGCCCGTGCGGAAAATGCCGAACGCCGCGCCGATCTCGCAGCCGTCCTATCCGGCCTCCCCGGCGTGGAGGTGTTCCCCTCCTCCGCCAACTACGTGCTGTTCCGCTGGAGAGGCGCCCCCAAAGACCTGTACTGCATCCTGCTGCGGCGTTTCGGGATCGCCGTGCGCGACTGTTCCAACTACTGCGGGCTCGACGACGGAACATGGTTCCGCGCCGCCGTCCGTTTCCCCGAGGAACACCACAGGCTCGCCGGCGCACTGCGGGAAGTAATGGAGGAAGGCGATGTCCCAAAGAAAAGCGCGGCGGATACTCCCCTGCTCGCTTACGGAGGGATGAAAAGCAGGGAAGAAGACGAAGGGGACCTTTCTTTGAAAAAGATTTCCCCTTCCCCCGCGGACTTCCCCATCTCCGGCTCCTCTTCCGTCTTCCCCGCCGGGCGCTCCTCCCGCCGCACTCCAGCCCTCATGCTGCAGGGAACCTCTTCAAACGCGGGCAAGAGCATCCTCGCAGCGGCCTACTGCCGCATCTTCCGGCAAGACGGCTACAATGTGGCCCCGTTCAAGGCTCAGAACATGTCCCTGAATTCGGGCGTCACGGCCAATGGCGACGAGATGAGCCGGGCACAGATCGTGCAAGCGCAGGCGGCCCGCGCAGACCCCGATGCGCGCATGAATCCCATTCTGCTCAAGCCGCACTCGGATACGGGATCGCAAGTCGTCATCCTCGGGCAGCCCTTGGGACATATGGACGTCCTCGAATATTTCGGGAAAAAGAGGGAACTCTGGTCCGCCGTCACCGACTCTTATGACAGCCTCGCGGCCGAATGCGACATCGTCGTTCTTGAAGGCGCGGGCAGCCCCGGCGAGATCAACCTCAAGAGCCACGATCTGGTCAACATGCGCATGGCCGATTACGCTCGGGCATCGGTGTTGCTCGTCGGGGACATCGACCGGGGCGGCCTCTACGCCTCCTTTCTCGGTACATGGATGTCCTTCACCGACGCCGAACGCCGACTGCTCACGGGATATATCGTCAACCGATTCCGGGGGGACGCATCCCTGCTCGGGCCCGCGCACGACTACATGCTGGCTCACACCGGCGTTCCCGTGCTCGGCACCATCCCCTACATCCGTGACCTCAACATCCCCGAAGAAGATATGGCGGGCTTCTCATGGGGACACACCGACTGCGGGGAAAAAAAGGCGGGGACACTGGACATCGCCGTGGTCATGCTGCGGCACGTATCCAAT
>ERZ832522.1255-NODE-1255-length-34414-cov-9.989988_pt1 | contig 34414 bp, 34 predicted proteins | sample MGYA00519951_ERZ832522 | MGnify/ENA primary metagenome ERZ832522 (study PRJEB31850, sample SAMEA3708728) | human gut metagenome | biome: human gut; feature: human-associated habitat; material: faeces | place: China | collected 2014 ... | reverse complement strand
TCACTCTTATAACAGGCGAAAAGTAAAGGAAGAAGATATACCAAAGTATGGAAAAACAGTCGGCACAGGAACGCTGATTATAGGAATATAATAATCCAAAGCACGAAAAATTTGCAGAAGTTATTAAGAAGCTAAAAAACGAGGAATCAGTTTCTACAGAAGTTCAAGCGGCTATTGATGAATTTGACTGGGAATAAAAATTCTTATTTACAGAACGGATGCGCATGGCAAGATTATCCCGTGCGCGATTCATAAGGAGGGTGATTTTTTTGAAAAATGAAATTGTTTTATTTACAGATGGCGATATAAATATTGAAGTTGAGCTAAGTCCAGAATTAGAAACAGTTTGGCTAACACAGAAACAAATGGGAGAAGTGTTTGAAGTAAAACAGGCAACGTTAAGTGAACATATCAATAATATTATATCGTCAGGCGAGTTGGATGAGACTTCTATCGGTTTTTCCGATAAAAGTTCCGGAGGACGAAAACCTAAGATATATAATCTTGATATGATATTATCTGTGGGATATCGTGTTAATTCAAAACGAGGCATCGCATTTCGTAGATGGGCTAATTCTGTTTTAAAGAAATATGTGATTCAAGGTTATGCTATTAATGAAAAACGCTTGCAAGCGCTTGAAAGAACTGTTGATATTCAAACAAAGATGCTTGCAAGCACATTGGAGGTTGAAGAATCAGACATTTTAAAGGCTGTTACCTCGTATACAGATGCATTAATGCTTTTAGACCAATATGATCATCAATCTCTTAAAAAACCAGTGGGAAACAGGCCTATATATAAAATAACATATGAGGAATGTAAAAAAATGGTTTCACACATGGAGGATTCATTTAAATCGGATGTATTCGGTGTGGAGAAAGAAAATGGTAAAGTTGAGGGTATTTTGGCAGCAGTTTATCAGAGTGTGTTTGGTGGAGATGTATATCCGTCATTAGAGGAAAAAGCTGCTAATTTATTATATTTTATGATTAAGGATCATCCATATGCAGATGGATGTAAGCGAATTGCAGCATCGTTATTTTTGGAATTCCTTGCTCGGAATAATGCTTTATATAGAGATGATAATAAGATAATCAGTGATGGAGCATTGGTTGCGATTACGCTTATGATTGCAGAGTCAAGACCAGAAGAAAAAGATATAATGGTGAATCTTGTAATGAATTTTTTGACAATGTAGTTAGTTCGTGAAATTTATTATTTAATGAAATTGGTAAATCGCAAGTTGTTTAACGGAGAATGTATGAAGAAGGGAATAACGCTTATTGTTTTTCAGTGCTAATAATTGCTGCTTTATATGTGTTGTATTGTTTTAATTATATTCCACATAAAAAATATACAAATGCAGATTTCAATATAGAAGCTTACAAGAGCAATATTGATAAAGACAATGATGGTATAGATGACCAAACAGATATATTAAATAATGCAAATAATTACATAAAAACTAATCCAAAATATAAAAGCAAATATTACAACACAGGTTATCCAAATGATGAATATGGGGTTTGTACTGATGTAGTAGCTTTTGCTTTAAAAGATGCAGGATATGATTTGATGGTATTAGTAAATGAGGATATAAAAAACAATAAAGAATTATATGATATAGATGCCGTTGATAAAAATATAGATTTTAGAAGAGTTAAAAACTTAAAAGTATATTTCGATAATAATGCAATAAGTCTTACTACAGAAATAAATGAAATAGAAGAATGGCAAGGTGGAGATATTGTTGTATTTAAAAAACATATCGGAATTATATCTGACAAGAGAAATCGAAAAGGTATATGTTTTGTTATCCATCATGCAAATCCATATCAAATATATTATGAAGAGGATATACTGGAACATCGTGATGATATCATAGGACATTATAGAATCAGTTAAACAACTTCAAGTTTGCCAACTTTCCCTTTGAGAAAGAAGTGCTGAAAAAAGCCGGGAAAAAGGATATAATCACCATCAGTATAGAGGAGGAATAGACCATGGAAGAGAGAAAACTGACCTGTATTGGCTGCCCCATGGGATGTCAGCTTCAGGTCATAATAAAGGATGGGATAGTGGAAAAAGTTACGGGAAATACCTGTAAAAGAGGAGCAGATTATGGAAAGAAAGAGGTGACCGATCCAACCAGGATCGTGACCAGCACGGTACGTGTCCAGGGAGGAACACTTCCTGTGGTATCCGTAAAAACCCGGGGCGATATACCAAAGAGTTCTGTGATGGATTGCGTTTTGGCAGAGTCCTATGTAAAATAATCGGACAAGGATGAAAAGAAAAAGGAGATTCTTATGGGAACAAATGAAAAAAAAATGACCACTGGATCACCTGGAAAACTGATCATTACTTTTGCCATACCACTGATGTTTGGAAATATCTTACAGCAGTTTTATACGATGGCAGATACCATGATCGTCGGACAGGTGGTAGGGGTTGAAGCACTGGCGGCAGTAGGCGCCGGAGACTGGCTGGTATGGCTGGTGTTCGGTATCATGACAGGTATCACACAGGGTTTTTCTATTCTGGTAGCTCAGTTTTATGGAGCAAGGGAAAAAGAAAATCTGAAATGCGCGGTGGCGAAAAGCTATATCATGACAGCACTGCTTTCTGTGATTGTACTTGCGGTAAGTGAAGGGGCAGTTTATCATGTTCTTTTGTTTTTACAGACACCGGATAATGTCATTGACCTGACAATGCTATATCTTCGGCTGATCTTTGCCGGAATTCCGATCATAGCGGCTTATAATATATTTGCAGCGATTCTTCGAGCACTGGGTAACAGCAGATCTCCACTGATAGCAATGACCATAGCAGCGTTGATCAATGTGGGACTGGACCTGTTATTTGTGGCAGTTTTTGGCTGGGGTGTAGCCGGAGCAGCAGTGGCGACAGTCATCGCACAGGGATTTTCAGCCCTGTACTGTCTGATGGTGTTACGGAAAATTCCGGATATCCGACTGGAAAAACAGGACTTCTATAGACAGCCGGCAATGAGTCTGCGGCTTTTGAAAGTGGCGACTCCTCTTGCAATCCAGAATGTGATCATCTCTGTAGGGGGGCTTACAGTACAGTATGTAGTCAATGGATTTGGATTCCTGTTTGTGGCTGGATTTACAGCATCAAACAAATTATATGGAGTTTTAGAGATGGCTGCCGTTTCATACGGATATGCAATTACAACCTATGTAGGCCAGAATCTTGGTGCAAAGAAATATCAGAGAATCCGGAAAGGTGTGCATAGCGGAACTTATATGGCATTGCTTACTTCTGTTGTGATCTCAGGTGTGATGGTGTTATTCGGACGCAATATATTGTCACTGTTTGTATCCGGCGAACCGGAACAGATCCGACAGGTGTTAGACATTGCATATAAATATTTGTTTATTATGGCAATTTTTCTATGGGTACTGTATCTGCTGTATGTATATCGTTCGGCGATTCAGGGTCTGGGTAATACCCTGATTCCCCTCGCCAGTGGCATTGCAGAATTTGTGATGCGTGTCAGTGTTGCATTATTGTTACCAAAACTGATCGGTGAAGACGGAATTTTTTATGCGGAAATTTGTGCCTGGACCAGCGCAGCTGTTTTATTATTTATAAGTTATATGATTATTATACGAAAATACAAAGATTCATCGGATTCATCGGAACTCCCGGCAAAAGGCTTATAAAGATGCGCTGGCAGTGGTAAAATATATTTCATAGGATGAATGCGAAGAAAAACTTCTTGCAAATCAGCAGGTAATTAAGACGCCGATTGTCAGAAATGGTAGGAAGAATGGGCTGTGTTTTCTCAACTATCGAAGATAATCATATTCATCATATTAACAATATGATGGAGCTGGGGGGTGCGGAAATCTCAGGAATTAAACTTCATGCGGCAATTGATGTGTTGATCAGAAGAAATCATATTCATCATAACACCATGGGTATTTGGCTTGACTGGGAAGCGCAGGGAGCTCGAATTACACAAAATCTGTTACATGATAATGATGTTCCGGAAGGTTCTATTAAGTTAGAAGGCGGTATGGAAAGCCAGGATATCTTTATCGAAGTAGGTCATGGACCGACTTTGATTGATAATAATATTTTGTTGTCTAGATATGGTCTCCGTCTTGCAACAGAAGGTGTGGCGGTTGTACATAATCTTATTCTTGGTTCCACCACAGTGGTTGGAGCCGGAACAGATTGGGAAGTGGATGGAAGAAGTCAGCGTCGTTACACACCATATCACATCAGACATAGGACAGAAGTTGCTGGGATGATGACCATTCTTCATGGTGATAATAGATTCTATAACAATATATTTGTACAGTATTATCCGGTTGATAATAATGAATCAAAGGAATCTCCGTATTATCAGGTTGTAGGCAATCATGTGTGGGATGAATACCCGACATATGATGAATGGATTGCTAGATTTGATATGGATGTAGAGAAACCGGATATGGATAAGCTGGCGGTGCCGCATTTTGATCATCTGCCAATCTGGGCAAATGGTAATGCATACCTTATGGGTGCTAAAGCATGGAAAAAAGAAACAGATAAGTTTGTAGATGCCGATACGGAAGTTACAGTAGAGCTTGTGGAAAAAGATGGATTCTATGAGCTGGAAACAAATATCTACGAAATACTCGGAGATTATTCTAATGGTATTATAACAAGTGACATTTTGGGTAAAGCTTTTGAGCCGGAACAGCGTTTTGAGGAAAGAGACGAATCGGATATTATCTTTAATGTGGATTTTTATGGAAATCACAGAGGAGTATCTACTATTCCAGGACCTTTGGCGAAGTAATGACTATAAAGATTTGAAAAAATTAGAGTCCTATATTGATTATTAAAAATGAAGTACCCGCTTTCATTAGCAAAATAATAGTCTAATGAAAGAGGGTATATTTGTGATTAAAAGAATTTATAAGGATTTTATCATTGCATTTTTAAATTCTCGCGGTGAAATACCTTTTACTTTTTTGAAGGAGCGGTTAAAGGAAGAAACACTGTTAAATCCACATTCAAAAGCAATATCGATATATTTCTTGTTTTCAGTCATAAACATGGATTTTGCCAATCGGATTCTTTCTTTAGAGAATTTCAAAGGGATGATATAAATAAAGTTGCAGATATATGGTTGGATACAAATATAAAGGCACATAATTTTATCCCCGCCGAATACTGGAAAAGCAATTTCAAATCAGTAAAAGAAGCGTTGTTACTAGCAGAGGTTTATGTGTATGAGTATGATACAGAAATACAGGGTTTTATAGGGTTAAATGATGAATATGTTGAGGGCATTTTTGTTTCTGGTGAAATGCAATCGCAGGGTATAGGTAAAATTCTGCTGAATTATGCAAAGGATAAAAGGAATAAGTTGCACTTGAACGTATACCAAAAGAACGCACGGGCAATATCTTTTTATAAGAGAGAAGGATTTGAGATTCAGCATAGTGGCTTAGATGAGGCTACCGGAGAAAAAGATTATGTAATGACATGGCAACACAAATAGAAATTACAGTTTGTAGAGATGATAGAATAATTATTTTGGAATAAAAAGGTATGAAGCACCATAGAAGTAATACAATTATGGTCAAAAGGATAAATTATTGATATAATATAGGTAGTCATAAAGATTTAAGAGTGAAAAGAAAGAAGGTGTATCCATGCCAGAAATTTCGTTGTTTTATGGAATAAGGGTTACAATGTATTATGAAGATCACAATCCACCATATTTTCATGCAGAATATAATGGACTTCCGCTTAATAGGATTAATCCATTAGTGTAGGAGGCAGATATGTTTTATGATATTGTGCAGGTAATTCCTAATGAAGACTATACCGTATATGTATATTTTGAAGATGGAAAGATTGTATGTTATGATGCTAAAACGTTATTGAAAAAGAAAGTTTTTGAACCATTGAAAGATATTAATTTTTTTATGAATGCATGCACCATTTTGAATGGGACATTGGCATGGGATGTTACTGGAACTAGAGATTGCAGTAAGTGTCTGGATATAGATCCAGAGATGTTGTATGGGTTGGAAAATGTAAGTGAAAAGATTGCATAAGGAGTTGCCGTCATTCAATGGCGGCAATTATTCATGACAATAGAATGCTCGCAGAGCGTGCACTCTATTGTTGTATAGATAAAAACAATATAACAAAACAGAATTTATATGAGGTAAAGCAGCATGAAGTGTCCATATTGTAGTGAAGAAATGATAAGAGGATACCTAATGAGCTCACGAGACATTACTTTTGCAGTTGATAATGTGACAAAAGTTTTTCGTATTAAAAAATCGGACGATCTGGACTTGAGTAAAGGTTCAGGCGGAATCCCGCATTGTGAAGCTTATCGTTGCAGTAGTTGTAAAAAGATTTTGATTGATTATGCAAATAAATAAATTCAAGTTTAACGAACAGGAGATGGTGATCACATGAAAATCTTATATGAACTATCTTGGTTATGGGAAACGCTGGGCATTGCACTTGTGGCTGCGGCTGTCTGTGTGGCTTGCGCCACGCTGATCTGCAAGGCAGCGAAGAAAAAGTTCGGCAAAAAGGTGTTGGCAGTCATAGGGGCTGCGGCATTTGTGGGCGCGATTCTGGCGATCATTCTGATCGCCCGGACACCGATGCCGCTTTGATAGGACGGAGGATTGAATAATAAAAGGTCGGGGTCAGACCCCGGGCAAACTTTCACCTGTGAGAAGTGTCAAGGTTTTCTAATCACCACATGAATATAAATTGACAAAATGACTATAATGACTACAATGATTATAATGGTGATTAGGAAAACTACAGGAGGTGCCTTATGACATTTATTGAGAGCGAAACTATCGAACTCAAGTCTTCGGTTGTTGCAGACCTTTGCAAAGAGGTGATTGCCTTTGCTAACACAAGAGGCGGCACTCTTTACATTGGTGTTGAGGACAATGGTACGGTGATTGGTGTGGATAGTGCCGACCGTGTTACCTTGCAAATAAATAATATGGTTCGGGATTCCATCAAACCTGATATTACGATGTTTGTCCACTACGAGACACAGGTGATAAATGATAAACAAATTATCGTCGTGACCGTTCAGGAGGGTACAGACCGTCCTTATTATCTGGGCAGTAAGGGATTAAAGCCCAGCGGCGTGTATGTCCGCAATGGTACATCTACAGATCCTGCCTCTGATACCGCCATTCGAAAAATGATTAAAGAAACCGATGGCGACAGTTTTGAAACCATGCGCTCTTTGGAGCAGAATTTGTCATTTCAGGCAGCTGAAGCACAGTTTGCCAAGAGGAAGGTTCCCTATGATGCTGCTAAGATGCAGACTTTGGGAATGGTTTCCTCGGACGACATTTACTCCAATGTAGCGTTGCTTCTGTCCGAACAATGTCCGAGTACCATCAAGGCTGCAACCTTTGCCGGTGTTGATCAGAGCGTATTCCAAGATAGACGTGAGTTTACCGGTTCGTTGTTTCAGCAGATGGAGGATTTGTATGCCTATCTCGATCTGCACAATCAAACCAAGGCCACATTTGAGGGACTATACCGAACTGATACCAAAGATTATCCAGAGGACGCGCTGAGAGAAACATTGATGAATTCTCTGGTGCATAGAGATTATTCTTTTAGTGCCAGCACCCTTGTCAGTATCTATGATGATCGAATCGAATTCGTATCCGTGGGCGGTTTGCCTGCCGGAATCACTTTGGATGACATTATGCTAGGACTTTCCGTTTGCAGAAATCCGAAATTAGCAGCTATCTTCTATCACTTACAGCTGATTGAAGCTTACGGAACCGGTATGCCCAAAATCATGAAAGCATACGCAGGCACAGGGGTAGAACCTAAAATTGAAGTGACAAACAACGCTTTCAAAATTACACTCCCCAATAGAAATGCCGTTAAGGCAACTGATAGCGTGCCTAATGAACGTAAATCCAATGAAGAAAAGATTCTGGACTTGATTGCCCAAAACGGCTATGTAGTGCGTAGCGATGTGGATCAACTGTTGGATGTCAGCCAAACAACGGCCAGCCGTATTCTAAAACGCATGGTTACAGACGGCTTGATCTATCAGGACGGAAGCGGCAGAAAAACAAAATACAGAAAAGTTAATCGTTTGCAACAACTGGCTTAAAACCCAGGGGTCAGACCCCGGGCAAAACCCATCCAAAGGTTTGTCCTCTTATAGAAAAAGTTCATTTGATTTCTGAACGGAACAGGCTTTCTTGATAGCTGATGCCACAACAGAAACCGTTACCTTGTTAAGGCTGCGTGCATGAACAGGGCAGATTGAGACACATCTCATACAGGAAATGCACTTGGATTTATCGGTGACCTTGCCATTATCCTTGGAAATCGCCTGAGCAGGACATTTCTCCGCGCACAGACCGCAATTTGTGCAATGAGAATCAGCAGAGGGAACAAATCCGCTGCTGGATTTTTTGTAAGGACGCTTGCCGGGAATGGCGGGAACTGCCAGGGAGCCGGATAGCGCTTTTTCAAAAATTTTGGTGCCGAATACAGAGAGTTGTTTGCAGTCATCTGCATTGGGACGACCTGCGGCATATTCGTGAATAATTGAATGTTCTGCAATGGCAGAAATGGCGGCAATCACCTGAAAGCCAGCGGCATTTGCAGTATCCTCCATTTGAACAAGCGTACTCCCATAGGCGCGATTCCCATATACTGCCACAAGAACGCACTTCGCGCGATTTCCATTGATCTGAGCAAAACGATCAATTGCCAGCTGTGGGGCTACATCACCAAAAGACGGCATGGCGACAAGCACCAGGGAATCGGATTCAATGAAGAACGATGCGAAATCTGTGGAGGTAGATGAAAGATCAATCGTTTGGACTTCCGGCCAGTTCTGAGTGATTGCAGCGGCGACTTTTTCGGTTCCGCCAGTGGGACTGAAAAGAATCTGATAGCACCTCATTATAAACACTCCTTTGATGTAAAAAAATAGAATTACAGTATTAATATCAGTATAGCCGTCGTGAGGTGTCGTGTCAATATTTACAGCAGGAGGGTACTATGTTAATATGAAAGTGGAGGGCAAAGATTATGCATGTCAGTAACAAATGTTCGATTGCGATTCACTGTTTGATCTTTATCCATGAATATGGAACAGAGAATAAAGTGACGAGCGAACTGCTGTCGCTTTCTACCGGCTGCAATCCGGTGACAATCAGGGGTATTCTCAGTGCGCTGAAAAAAAGCGGTGTTCTGTATGTGAAGTCCGGTACTGGCGGTGCGACTCTTGCAGCAGAACCCGAAGATATAACACTTTATCGGATTTGTACAGCAGTGGAACCGGATGCCATTGACAAAATGATCGGTATTCATTCGTCACCATCACCGTTTTGCCCTGTGGGCAGGAAGATTCAGTCAGTGCTGGATGATACCTATGAAGAGTTGAAAACAGATGTGATTGCCAGCATGAAATCCATTACGCTGGATAAGATTCTTGCCGATTATCACGATAAACAGCAGAAGAGTCAATGAAATATTTTTTGAAGCCGGGATGTGAAGCGACAGTCCAAGCCCGGGGTCAGACCTCGGGCAAACTTCAGCATAATTATCCTCCGCGAACAATGGGAATATACCAATCTTTTTATAAAAATATCAATAGTAAAAACAGAGGTCAGGGTCAGACCCGGGCAAGACCAACTTTTGTCTATGGTTCCGGTTCAACGGTATTTTTTCTCATTCTTGTAATGCCACCAATCTTCTGAGCTGATGCTTTTGTTATATTGGCAGTTTTATTAACTTTCGTAATTCCACCTATAGCAGATTCTATCAATGTCTTATTTCCAGCTTTAGTAATGCCACCAATTTTTCCACCAGCACCAGCTTTGGTAATACCACCAATTTTATTCTCAATTCCCTTAATTCCGGAAATGTTTGTATGCGTTGTAGGTGCCATTAAGTCCTTTCCATCAGTAGTAGCATAACCATTTACAGTATACTTTCTTGTTAAATATGATTCATTATCACCATCTTTGTTTAAAAACATTATTTCGATGTTAGTCAAATTCTTTTCTACAACTACTGCATAATAGCGTGTTAAATTTCCTTTTCTTAAAGGAGGTTCTTTCGCCGAGCTCCCTTTTACTGGCTGAATAACATTTGAAGATTGACGATCCTCAAGACTTTTCAACACAGATGAAAATCTTTGGATTTGTTTTTCTGATGCAGGCGAACCTTTTGCATTTCCTTGTGCATAAAAAGCATATATTGTTCCGATTTCATAAAAAGCAGCTGGATATGATGCGTTATAGCTCTCTATTTTTCTTGCCATGTTTATTCCTCCCCTATTATTTCAAGGTATATTGGCGTTCATTTAATGGGATTTCATCAATCCATCTTTGATGAACAATATCAAAAATTACAACTTCCAAAGACCCCTTTTTCTTATCAATTTGCATGAAAACGCGATATTTTTTACCGCCTGGATTTGGAATATTAATAGAACCTAACCTGTGCTCGCCTGTAATGTTTTTTTGATAAACTTTAATCTCAACAGAAGAAACATTCTTATCCAAACACTCAACATCCTCTGAAATTCCCTGCTGAGTAATTCTATCAATCACTGTGCTACGGACAGGAATTCCTTTCTTGACGATTGGAATAAATTCATTTTCTACAGAATCCCACACGCCATAATCGCTATCCACAACATCATCAATCAATGACTCATCTTTGCAACCAACCATTGCCAATCCCCGTACAATACTGGTCAAGACTTCACTTTCTGTGGCTTTATTTTTCTTAAGGGACTTAATAACAGTATCACTATCTGTTAACTTGCTTGAAACTCTATTAGAGCCAAATTTATCAACCAATAAATTTTGAACAGCAGGAATCATTGAGGATCCCCCTGCTAAAATAACATGATCAATATCATAAGGATCCTGAATGTTACCGTTTTCCAAACATTTTTCAATCAACTCATCTATTTCGTCAATCTTATCTTCAATTGCATTTGCAAAATCATCTCTGTAAAACGTTTGTTCTTCTAATTGAATGTTCTTTCCAATGAAAGAAAATTTATATTTATTTGCTTTCGACAAGTCACATTTACATTTTTCAATAGCAGATATAAATCTAATCCCGTCTTCTGTTTCAAGTAATTTTCCCCATAATTCAACAGAAGATAACGATGGCTTAAAACCAAATTCTACGGCTATTCTTTTTGTACCATACTTCTTAGGATGACAAAAACTGTTCACAAAGAATAAACGAGTTAATTCTTCTCCGCCAAGAGTAATTCTTTCTTTTGAGATGGTTTCATGCGGATGAAGAACATCATTACTGATCTGATTTTTCAAATTAACAATTGCTAAGTCTAAGGTTCCACCACCGAAATCAAATACCAAAACAGTTGTATCATGATTTAAATTCAATCCATAATGTACAGCAACTGCAATTGGTTCTGAAACAAATTCTGTTTTGCTATCTGCCTCTTTAATTGATGTATAAAATCCTGCTTTAACAAGAGCGTGCTTAAGAACATTTTTTTGAATATCTCCGTATTGAACAGGAACCCCCATTACTACTCCTGATATTTCAATTTCTAATTCATCTGTAACTTTCTCTGCCTTCATTCTCAATATTTCCAAAATAGAAGATATTAAGTCAATACCAGATATCTTATTTCCATCGATATCATATTCTAACTGACTTCCTTTATTTTCCAAGTCAAGCTTAATCTGCTTAATAAGCTTTCTTCCATTTTTGTGAAGACCGTCTTGCATATATTGGTTCATTGCATCTTCGCCAGCTAAGATGTTACCCCGATTATCCACAAGAACAACTGAAGGAATTGTTTCACGAGGCAAAGTATCTTTTACATCAACTACTAACGTATGCTCCTGTTTATCATCACCAACAAATCTAATTGCAATAGATGAGTTAGTAGTACCAAAATCTATTCCGTATTTATAGATCATCTTATATTTCCTCCATTGCTTTTTCCATTTTTCTTCTTGAGTTTTGCTTTTTTATTATTCTGTTCAGTGCGAACATGCTTTTCCTTTTTTTGATAATTTTTTTCCCCGAACTTGCCTTTTCGAAAACCAATAGTTTTTTGATCCACAAAACTATTGGTAGTATCCTTGTAGTTTATTTCGGCTACTGGTGCTGGAATATATACTTCTGCAGCTCTTATTTTTCTATTTCCTTCATCATCAATATAAGCATATCCTAACGTTTGAAGCTTTACTTTATCTTCTGGACTGATTATTGGCGATGACATTCTGTGTTTCTCAACATCATATTCAATCAATGATTGGCGTTGCCAATTCTCAATTTCATCTGCAGTATCAAGCCCTATTGCAGAAAGTCCTTCTCTCAGAGAAGCAAGGGCTTGTATCATCTGACCGGCAACAAGGCTACATTTAATTTCTCCATCTGAAAGTCGAAGATTAACCGCCAAATTTTCCAGCTGTTCCAGCGGAAGATAAATCGAACTAAATAAATCTGAACCGAATCTATTCAATTCCCTTTCTTTTGAGGCAAGTCGTCTCTGTAGCCTTCTATTTGATTGTTCAGAATTTCTAACATATCCTCTCACTAAATCCTTTGCATCTGGTGCTTCCTGTTCTAAATACTCTGAAATCAGTTCCGAAGCTGAAAGATTAATATCATTTGCTTCATTTGAATTCATTAATTCTACAAAAGCAATAAGACTTTTTCCCTCAACATGATGAAGTAATTTGGTGGCTTTTGCCTCTATTGGAACTCCATACATATCATTAATTTTTGTGAGAATATATTTCCAATCCTCAGGCGTTTTTATGGTATTCCACCAAGTAACATAATCATTGCAACCATCAAGGCAACTCTTAATTGCATACTCAATTAAAATACCGTTATCCTCGTCCATGAGATTCTCTGGATTCTTGTTATATTGGTCCTCAAGATATTCTGCAAGCAAACGTGGATGGTTATTAACAAATTGACATATCTGTTCATCCTCAAAATCGATTGCACCATCTTCATACAATTTTGATAAAACAGGGAATGCTAAGTCGCTATAGCTTTTTTTATTAAAGCATTCTATAAGGCGCTGGACAAATCCATAATTTTTCAGTTCTTGGGTATTTTCATCTGACAATGAACCAGATTCAACATATTCCAATAAGAATTCTTCTTCACGAGGCGGTTTTACTTCATCAATTGCAGCATATGCCTGTTCTCTAATTATTGCCATCTGCTCGACATTATTATATTTATCAAAATATTTTTTTGCAGCTTGATAATGTTTCTTAAATCCTTTGAGAAAAATATCTTTTTCCCCTATTATTTTATCAAGTTCCTCCACACGTAACTCATCTGGGTTCTTTGAATCACTTTCTATAGTAGCTTTTTCTTCCGTTCCAGATTCACCCTGCAATCTATTTTTTGCTTTTGTAATTTTCCCCTTAAGAGTGGCTCTTTCCTTTTTAATTCTATCGCGTTCGCTTTCGATTTTATTAAAATAATCAACAATTTTTTGGATAATATCAGAACCCACAACAGAAAGAATTCTTTCCTCAAATCCAGTAAGATCATTAGCAAACTTTGACAACAAATCGACTACATCAAAATCATAAGATGTTCCATACAGGTAGCGTACAGAAGAGTATTGTTGTGTCCATTCCAAATCAGCAAAAATAGATGAACAGCAAATTAACTTATTTACCTCTGGAAGATGAAATTTTTCAATATGTTTTATAACTTCTTTTTCTTGCTCTAAACGAGAAAATGATGGTGAAGCCATATACTCTTTTGTTGGTTTATCAAGCAAGCTGAAAAGGATCGCTAAATCTTGTTTTTCACTCATGTAACTAATTCCTTTCGTAACAATTTAAACAATATGGTACGTTAGACAATAATAATTTTCCACAGTTTTTACAAACATGATGTCCTGCCTTTAACCCCATATTTTCGACTAGATAATAGTTCAAAATCATTTTGTCACTTTGAAGATATTCCTCATTCTTTAGACATCGTATTAATTCTGCACAATCACTCACAACTTTTCTAAACATACTCGTATCTTGAAAAATACCTTTTTCCATATGCAATAAACTTGTTTTTATCAAGCGCTCTAATAGTCCCATTCGAATACTGTCTTCATTTTCTGTTTCAATAGAGAACTCTAATTTTAAACCGACCTTTTGATCAATTTCTAGTCTAAGTTTGCAGATGGCTCTATATGCGTTTTGCATTTGATGTTGTAAGGCATTCAACATATCTAACATATAAGATGTCTGTAATTTTCCCCTATTTATAATTTCTAAAACACTTTTTTCTGCAATTAAATAGCTTGCTTTTAATCTTTCTAGTTCTAAAGATTTTTCCTGAAATTCTTCTTTCATTTGCATCACTTGACTATCGCTTAACCGCTCTGGTTCATATTGGTTCAATTTATCTCTATATTTTTTAAAGCTATGTTGTGATCCTTGAAATGACCACATTATCGCACATGGATCAATATAGCCTGAATATTCACGTTCTCGATTTGCTTCAAGAATATCTGCAAATAATCCCATACTATCCCCCACCCATTCACAGTTTATATTTGTTCATAACGTAAATAACATTCATACTCTAATATGTGTCATTTTACCATAGTGCTTTCTAAAACGCCATTCTAATATATACAAAAGTGTAACTAACGATCTTATCGAATATTCTTCCTCTTTACACATATACAATGTTGAGTGGAAGTCCGGGGGCAGACCCCGGTCAAACTCCCTGACTGCGAAGATAAGCTTCAGAAGCTTAAGACCATTGATAATCCGGAAGCGATGAAGATGCTGGTGGAGAAATAAATGGAATAAGGATGAGCTGATAGACCGATGGGGTAATGCCTTGTCGGTTTATTTTTTATGGAAGAATCCATGAAATTGTGATAGAGTATAATTTAGGTTTTGTATACTTTTGACATATGCTCACATGATATTTATATGAAGTCCGTTTTTATGGACACAATACTCAATCGGGACAAACTTGCTGTGACACGAAAGACATGCTTGCAGAAGAGTGAAAAACGTTTTGAACGCACGAGTTTCTGTTTACTTAGAAGACGATAAGCGCTATACTTGAAAATAAAGAAATTATACCCATGGACAGGTTATTTTTTAGCAGGAGGCAGAGGCGATGGCAGTATCATATAACAAGTTGTTTAAGCTGTTGATTGACAAGAAAATGAAGAAGAAAGAGCTGTGCGAGCTTGCCGGAGTCAGCGCAAGTACCATTGGAAAAATGGGGCGCGGAGAACCTGTTTCTATTGAAATGGTAGAAAAAATCTGTCTTGCATTAGGATGTACGGCTGACGATGTGTTGGATTTCATCCCAGATAGTCCAGATAATGGGACAGCTGATAATGTAGAATAAGGATGGTGACCGAATGGGAAGGATAATACAGTATCGGCTGCTCCAATCCGAAAATCAAACAGGACTGATGAGACCAGTTGTCTACTGTGATGAAAAATACTGCGAAAGTTTACAGCAGGTTTCATTAAATGAGAAAATGGCGGCTCTGCTCATAAAAATTAAACCGGAGCGAAGAACCATGAGGCTTGAAAGATGCTTTCAGGAAGTTCTTACAAATATTCCGGAAAACGGTTGTATACGAGACTTTGATGTGCTGTTCAATCCAGCGTACAAGATAGATGTTTTGCAGCTTCTTACAGTTGCGAATCGAAGCAAATCGTTTTCTGTTTTATGGCCAGGAACTATGGCAGATGGAAAATTGGTTTATGCGGAAGATGGATATGCGGACTATAAAGAATACGATGTAGAACAATACGACATAACTTGTGTCGTTTAAGGGAGGATAAAAAAGTGAAGTACTCAGACTTGATCAGCTTCAACCCGATTGAGGATGTCATTCAGCTTACTACGGCGGATGATGCGAACCGGGCGAAAGAGTATGTGAAATCTTATGTTATGTCTGATACCATGGCGGTAAATCTGAAAAGCCCGGTATTGGATCAGCTTCAGATGGACGAAGTGGTTGATAACAAGGGTGTTCTTGTTGTTGGTAACTATGGTACTGGTAAATCACACTTGATGAGCGTGATTTCTTCTATTGCCAAGGATGCGGATAACCTTCAGTATCTCCAGAATAAAAACTTTGCAAAAGAGATGGAGTGCATCGCAGGCAAGTTTGAAGTACTTCGCATTGAAATCGGCGGCGTAACGATGTCGCTGCGTGAAATTCTGTTTGGCTTCATCGAAGACGATTTTTCGGCGCGAGGAATTGATTTTGAAGTGCCGGATTTTGATACGGTCCGCGATAATAAAAAGCTGATTCGTGATATGATGATGGCTTTCTCTGCAAAGTATCCGGACAAGGGATATCTAATTGTTGTGGATGAGTTCCTGAGCTATCTGACTTCCCGTGACGAGCGGCAAATTGTTCTCGACCTTGAATTTTTCCGCGCACTTGGCGAGATGTGCTCCAAGAGCAAACTGCGCGTAATTTTTGGTGTACAGGAGAAGATTTTTGATAATCCGCGATTCAGCTTTGTGTCGGACACACTGAAACATGTGTCTGATCGTTTTACGCAGATTGTCATCACCAAAGAGGCAACATCTTATGTTGTGTCTGAGCGTATCTTGAAGAAAACGCCTGAGCAGAAGGCTTTGATTCGCAAGCATTTGGAGAAATTCTCAATGCTTTATACTGGTATGTCTTCCCGGATGGACGAGTTTGTAGATTTGTTCCCAATTCATCCGTCCTATATTGATGTGTTCAATAAGATTTACCTGATTGAGAATCGGCATATCCTGAAAAACATCTCGATGACAATCCGCGATATTTTTAACCGCAATGTGCCAGAGAACGAGCCGGGCATCATCTCTTTTGATAATTATTGGCCTGCAATCAAATCCAACGGATTGCTCAAGAGCGATGTGACCATCAACCGTGTTGTTACTGCCAGTGGACAGCTGGAGGATATTATTAACCGTGCATTCCCTAAGGCAGCATACAAGCCGCTGGCAATTAAAATCATTTATGCACTGAGTGTTCATCGTTTGACTACGAATGGCTTGAATGTGCATTTCGGACTGACTGCAGAGAACCTGAAAGATGATCTTTGCCTGTTCCTGCCGATGCCGGAGCAGGATGCAGATTTCCTGTTGGCTTTGATTAAGACTACGCTGAAGGATATCATGACCACGGTATCCGGTCAGTTTATTATCTACAACGATGCCAATAACCAGTATTACATTGATGTGGATAAGGTCGTTGACTATGATGAGAAGATTAAACAGAAGGCTTCCATCATGGCAGATGGCGAACTGAATCGCTATTTCTATCAGCTGATTTACAGTTGCCTTGATTGGGATGCAAAGCAGTATGTTCCTGGATTTGAGATTTATCAGCGCGACCTGAACTGGGATAGCCATAACATTTTCCGTGAAGGCTATTTGTTCCTCGGCCTGCCGGGAGAGCGTAGCACTGCGCAGCCGGAACGGGATTTCTATATCCACATTATGCCGCCATACAGCAGCGGTAGCATTGCTGTGAAAAATTTGGAGGATGAAGTTTATTTCTTCTTCAAATCTACTGCGGAGTTCAAGGAGATTTTGGGTTTCTTCTCTGCCGCCAATGCACAGGCACAGATCAGTGAAGGCAAAGATAAGGATGCCTATTTGAGCAAAGCTGCGATGATCCGCAAAAAGCTGATTAAGTATCTGAGTGAAAATAAGAACACCTGCTTTGATATCCAGTATAAGGGGCAGAAGCGGCAGATGATCGAAGTGCTCCGTGGACGCTATAACCGAGATATGGACTTTAAGGACACCGTTGATTTGGCGGCTTCCCTGTGTCTGGATGAATACTTCTGCGGTAAATATCCGGATTGCCCTATGATGAAAACAAAGGTAACTCGGAAGAACATGGCAGAAAATGTACGGCAGGCATTTGATTATTTTGCTGGTCGTAAAACGCAGACAGCAACCTTGATGCTCCAGAGCTTTGGCGTTCTGGATGGCGATAAGATTCGACCGGAAGGTTCCAAGTATGCAGCTTACTACATTGACCAGCTGAAACAACTGCCGCCGCAGGGCGTTATCAATTATTCGGATATCTTTGATGTCAAATATGATGACCAGTACGAAGATAAGCATTTCAAGATCAACTATCTTTTTACACCGATCATCTTCCTGTCCATGGTATATGCGGGCTATGCAACGATGACTCTGCGCAATGGCACTGTTCTGAGTGCATCGAATCTGGATACTGTACCTCGCATTGGTGTTCTGGACTTGTATGAGTTCAAATATCTGGCACGGCCTGCACAGATGGCAATGGCAGAACTGAAAAAGCTCTTTGATGTGCTGGAAATCAATCCGGCTCTGCTGGACAACCCGAATGATCGTGATGAGGGTGTGAAGCAGTTATTGAAAAAAGCGCAGGAAACGAGCAACTCTGCTGTTCTTGCGAACCAGAAGCTGAACAATGGATTTGAGCTTTGGAATGAACCGCTTGTGGATGCGCAGCATTTGATTGCTATGCAGAAAGCCTGTGCAGCAGTTAAGGATGAATTCAGCAATTATTCTGCTCGGTTCAATACTCCGGCGAAGCTGAATAATTTCACGCTGACCTTTGATGAGATTGACAAGCTGGCAGAGCAGATCGCACTGATCAAGGCGATTGCGGAATACGTGACTTTCAAAACGGATTGCGCAAACAATGTTTCCTATTTGAGCAACATTGAGTTTATCGACCTTGGCGCAAACTTCAAACAAAAACTGGAAGCTGCAAAAGACGAATTCCGTTCTGCACGCGATAGTATTCTGACCGATACATCCGGAGATGCAGCCGCGCAGAAGGTAAATGCTGCTCTTGAAAAGGTAAAAGAAGAGTATATCGGCATTTATTTTGAAGAACATAAGAAAAAACGCTTGGACATTGACGATGCAAAACGACGCGGTAAATTACAGGAGAGCCTTGTACTGGCAAATCTGCGCAAGCTGCGCGGTGTTGAAATCCTTTCGGCAGCCAAACTGACAAAGATCGAGCAGGACATGGCTAACTTGAAAGTCTGCTATGAGCTGACACCGACTGAGCTGAAAACAACTCATATCTGCCCGCATTGCCATTATAACCTTGGTGATCAAGTGCCGAATGTAGCGGGCCAGCTGGATAATCTGGATATTCGGATTGATGATCTGGTGACGGAGTGGACGCAGACTCTGTTGAATACGATTTCTGACCCGATTGTGGCAAGCCAGAAAGAGTACCTGAGTGCAGAACAGCAGAAAGCCATTGATGACTTTATTGCATCCGGTACTTTGCCGAAGCGTGTTGATGATTTCTTCATCAAGGCGATTCAGGCATTGCTGAAGGGCTTTGAACCTGTGGTAGTGGATGCAAAAGATTTGATGGATAAGCTGATGAAGCTGCCGCCGATGGATGAAGTTAGCTTTAAGCTGAAGCTGAATGAGCTGATTGCTGGCTATACCAAGGGTAAAGACGAAGGTAAACTCCGTATTATTGTTAAGTAAGAAAAAATTGTGAGAAAGCGAGGCGAAGCGTGTGCTGATGAATACACCGGAGTATCTCTCCATCATCGAAAATATCAAAAGTGAGATAAAGGCTGCACAATACCGTGCAACGATTCATGCGAATTCGGATTTGCTACTCCTTTATTATGACATTGGAACGGTTATTAACGAATACAAAACATGGGGAAATAAATTCATTGAAAATCTCTCCTATGATATTCAGGTGACTTTCCCGGAGAGAAAAGGGTATTCTGTCCGAAATCTGAAGTACATGGCGAAATTTGCAGCCCGCTTTGCTGACAGAGAAATTGTGCAAGAGGTGCTTGCACAAATTACTTGGTATCACAATATTGCTTTGATGGATAAGGTTAAAACTGCGGAAGAACATATCTGGTATGCAAATGCAACGGCACAAAATGGCTGGTCCCGTAATGTTCTTGTCCATCAGATCGAAAGTGGATTGTATCAGCGGCAAGTTCTGGCGGATAAGGTCACGAATTTTGAACGCCGTCTGCCATCTCCGCAGAGCGAACTTGCAGTGCAGACGATGAAAGACCCGTATGTCTTTGATTTCATTCCGTTCCGGGAAGATATGCTGGAGCGGGACATTGAGCAGGCATTAGTGCGGGATGTGACCAAGCTGCTTCTGGAACTTGGAACAGGCTTTGCGTTCTTGGGAAATCAGTACCACCTGAATGTTGGTGGCGATGATTTCTATATTGATTTGCTGTTCTATAACCTGAACCTGTGCTGCTATGTGGTTATCGAACTGAAAACCGGAGATTTCAAGCCGGAATACGCCGGACAGCTGAATTTCTACCTGTCAGCGGTGGATGGTATCTTAAAGAAAGAGCAGGATAATCCGTCCATTGGTCTGCTCTTGTGCAAGAGCAAGAACAATGTGGTGGCGGAATACTCTCTCAAGGACATTTCCAAGCCGATTGGCGTGAGCGAATACAAAGTTACCAGTAGCCTGCCGGATGATCTAGAAAAGCAGCTGCCGTCCGTTGAAGATATCCAGAAACGGATTAAATGAAATTGTGCAAGTGCCGCTTGCACAATTTAGAAAACGAAAGTGAGGAAACAGCTATGGAACGCAGAAAGCTGACCAAAGAAGATATAGATAAAGTGCGCAATATTGAAGGCTTCCCCATCGGCACGGATGAGGATATCATTGCACTTTCAGATGCACCGTTTTATACTGCCTGCCCCAATCCGTTCATCGAGGACTTTATCAAGGAGTATGGTACTCCTTATGATGAGGCAACAGATGATTATCATCGGGAGCCGTTTGCAGCAGATGTGAGCGAAGGTAAAACAGATCCAATCTACATGGCACATACATATCACACTAAAGTACCGCACAAAGCTATCATGCAGTATATTTTGCATTATACAAAGCCCGGTGATTTGGTTTTGGATGGTTTTTGTGGTACTGGAATGACCGGTGTAGCTGCACAAATGTGTGGTTGCCCAGATAATGATTTTAGATACAAAATCGAACAGCTGAATCCCAATGTTTCTTGGGGCGCGCGGAAAGCTATCCTGAATGATCTTTCGCCGTCCGCGACTTTTATTGCCTCAAATTACAATGCTGCGGTTAATGGATATGATTTTTCTGAAGAGGCTCATCGTATCGTAGATGCAGCTGAACGTGAACTGGGATGGATGTATTCTACTCATCCCATACAGGAAAATCTCTTGGGAGAAAAGGCTGTAATAAATTATACTCTTTGGTCTGACGTTTTTTATTGTCCTCATTGTGGAAGGGAAATTGTTTTCTGGAATATTGCTATTGACAGCGATGGAAATATGAAAAAGGAGCTTCGTTGCGATTCGTGTGGCTCTATCATTAAAAAGTCACAATGCGCAAGGGCTAAAGATATACTCATTGACAGGAAAAGTGGAAAGACTATAGAAATCTCTAAGCAGGTTCCAGTGCTGATTAATTACTCTTATGGTGGTAAACGTTACGATAAAGTACCGGATGCTGAAGATATTGCGCTCATAGAGAAAATCAAGGAAATGGATACGAATAAATGGTATCCGACAGCAGAGGTTCCATATGGGGAAAAAACTGCTGACCCAATAAAAGCTGGATTTAATAAGGTCAATCTTTTCTATACGGAAAGAAATCTTTGCGCACTTGCTTTGATATGGGATATGGCACAAAGAAGTAAGTACAAAAATCAGATAATGTTTTGTGTAACAGCAGTCCTGATGAAAACAGCATCAAAATTGCATAATGTCGGTATGAAGAAAGGAAAAATCAATTTGGCGGGCGCTATGCCAAATGCACTGTATATTCCGAGTATCCTGGCAGAAAGAAATATTTTTACACTTGTGAGAGGGAAAATAAAGGACATAGAACCTGTATTTTCTTTTACAAAGAAGGATGGAAATAGTTGCGTATCGTGTGGCTCATCTACAGATTTACGTATGGTTCCCAGCAATTCAATAGACTATATTTTCGTTGATCCTCCTTTTGGTGATAACTTGATTTATTCTGAATTAAGTTTTATTTGGGATGCATGGTTGAAAATTGTCACAAATAATGAGAAAGAAGCAATAATTTGCAGAGCACAAAAAAAGGCATTGTCTGATTATCAAGACCTTTTTGAAAGATGCTTTAGAGAATTTTACAGATGTCTCAAACCAAATCGATGGATAACAATAGAGTTTCATAATAGCAAGAATACAGTATGGATGGCAATTAATGAAGCAATTCAGAAGGCAGGATTTGTTGTTTCTTATGTAAAGACTCTCGACAAAGGGCAGGGCAGCTATAATCAGCAGACGGCAAATGGAGCAGTAAAACAAGACTTGGCAATTTCTGCTTATAAACCAAAAGAGGAATTTGAACGCAAGTTCTCGGAACAAGCAGGAAGCGAAGAAACGGCTTGGTTTTTTGTTGGTCAATATTTGGATAATTTGCCTGTGGTTAGTATCGAAAATGGAAAAATACAAATGATTGCGGAAAGACAAGCCTATTTACTATTTGATCGTATGGTAGCATACCATATTATGAGGAGCATGCCTGTGCCACTGGACGCTACTGACTTTTACCGTGGATTGGACGAGAAATTCCTAAAACGCGATAATATGTACTTCTTGCCGGATCAGGTCAATGAGTACGATACCGCTCGTATCACAACCGAAGTGGAGAATATCCAGTTCGAGCTGTTTGTGACGAATGAAAAGTCTGCTATTTCTTGGCTGTATCAGCAGCTGGATGAGCAGTTCTGCGGTCCGCAGACCTATGCAGAGCTTCAGCCGAAGTTTATGCAGGAAGTCAAGGCGGTTGATAAGTATGAGCAGATGCCGGAGCTTGCTACCATTTTGGAAGAGAACTTCCTGCAAGACGAGAAAGGCCGTTGGTACATCCCGGATGTGACCAAAGAAGGCGATTTGGTCAAGCTGCGCGAGAAGAACTTGTGGAAGGAATTCGAAGGCTACATGAACAGTAAGGGTAAGATGAAGCTGTTCCGCTCGGAGGCCATCCGTGTTGGCTTCTCGCGCCTTTGGAAAGAAAAGAACTATAAAGCCATCGTTGATATCGCAGAACGTCTGCCGGAGCAGACCATTCAGGAGGATTCCAACCTGCTGATGTACTATGATATCAGCCTTGGAAGAGTGTAAAAGGAGCGTTGCCTATGGGGAAGAATGAATCATCTGAAATCAAGAGAACACCAATTCGCGAAGCAGTAAAATTGCGCTTGTGGGGAATGGCAGCAGGCAGATGCGAAATTTGCAACAAACTATTGTATTTGGATTCACATTATGGCGATGATTCCAATTTTGCCGAAAATGCCCACATTCACGCAGTTGGTAAAACAGGACCAAGACATGCTGATGATATGACGCAAGATGAAATAAATAACATAGACAATTTAATGCTTCTTTGTGCCGAGCATCACCATTTAATAGATACTAAGCCTGAAAACTACCTGTCGGATTTTTTGATTGTACAGAAGAAGGCTCATGAAGACCGGATTCGGAGATTAACGGAGATTCAAGATGCTGATTCTTGTAAGGTAGTGACATTCTTCTCAAATATAGATAATGTAGATGTGTTTAATGCAGCATCTGTACTTAGGAGAGCCACTGTAAAATGTGGTCTTTATCCAAAACAGGATGACCCAATAGAATTGCATAATGGATCGGTTACAAAATACATACCGTCAAAGGACATTTTCCAATTGCAAGCATCTGAACTGGAAAACCAGGTCAAGCAGTGTTTTGGTAGCATTGTAAAGAAGGAAGATGTTGTTGCATTGTTTGCACTTGCTCCGCAACCACTTCTTTTTAAATTGGGGTGTTTACTTTGCGATCAATTAAATGTTCGTGTCTTCCAGTGCCATCGTGAGGGGGATAAATGGGCATGGCCAGAAGATCAGTCAACAGTGGATTTTCAAATTCATCAGTCGAAGGCAGAATCTGAAACTATGGTGGCATTAGTTATTGATTTGAGTGCTGAAATTGTTGATCAGAGAATTGAAAATGCATTGGGCAAGGAATGTTCTATTTACCATCTGACTATTCGGGAACCAAATCGCGTGTTTGTCAAGAATCCTCAGATTCAAGATAGTTTTGTTCGCACTTTTCGGCTGGCAATGGAAAGAATAAAGAATGATAATCCTAAGGCAAAGGAAATCTGCCTATTTCCAGCTATGCCTGCATCTCTTGCAGTTCGTGCGGGTATGGATATCATGCCCAAGGTGGATTTGCCAGTTAAAATCTATGATCAGCTTTCACAGAAAAATAGTTTTGAAGAAACGATAACGATTGGAGGGTAAATGATGTATACCAAAGAAGCGTATAATAGCCTGCTTAAATCGACAGCTCAGAACATTGATATTAGCGATGAAATGTTTGAGGCAGCAGAAAAGACCTATAAAGATCTTGGGAAATGGATAGATCAGGAGACTCCTGATTATGAAATTAGTATTTATCCGCAAGGTTCGTTTGCCCTTGGAACTGTGGTTCGTCCAATTACAAATGCAGATGATTACGATTTGGATATTGTCTGTCAATTCAAGAGTCAATATGGCTTGACGGCAAAGGAACTTAAGGTTGATGTGGTTAAACCACTGCTTGTTCGTTATAAAAAGACGAGTAGAGAAATTGAAGAAAAAAAGAGATGCTGGCACGTTGAATACGATGATGTTCCAAACTTTCATATGGATGTTATTCCTGCTCATACTTATGGGAGCGTAATTCGTATAACGGATCATAATGAAGACGATGACACTTATGATTATTTGGGAAGCAATCCAGCAGGTTATGTGAAATGGTTTTTCGATGCTTGTGCAAAGCAACGCAACAGATTATATGAGCAATATATCAAGGATCATCGTACAGTTGTTGCGCAAGCTGAGGTTGAAGATGTAAAGCGTAGAAAAGTAAAAACGCCATTACAACGCGTTGTACAGATTCTTAAACGGCATAGAGACATTAAGTTTGCAGATGACAACAGCGGTAATAAGCCCATATCAATTATAATCACAACAATAGCGGGAAGGCTGTATGAAGAAGAGGATAATATTTACGATGCTCTTTTCAATATCCTTTCTAAAGCTCCTTCTTGGATTATGGATAACCGAAAAGGTCAGCAATTTTACATAGAAAACCCAAGTTATAAAGGTGAAAACTTTGCTGACAAGTGGAATACACATCCGGAACGTGCTACTGCATTTTTTAAATGGTTAGATACTGCGAGAAAAGACTTGGTTGATGGAAGACTTTTGCAATATAACAAAATTGAAATGGGAAATCATCTAAAAGAATGCTTTGGCGGCGAGACCGGAAAAGCTGTTTTTAACAGTGAAGCAGAGACGGTGAGATCAGCTATTGCAGCGGGAACGTTGAAAGTAGACACATCGACAGGGAATATATCAAAAAATGGCACAGTTTCAGTTCCACCAGCACATCACTTTGGTGCGTAAATATTTGAAACCTAAGCCTATTTCGTTGGTGAATCAGCAAATACAGATGCAGTATTTGTACAATAGGCTACTGGTAGCAAACTATATTGAGAATTCCATGCTTGTATGTATTTTAGATATACAGCCGTCCTCCGAGTCTCAAGTGTATAGAATCAAAATTACTTATAAACTGAGTGATGGAGCACCAAAGGCATGGCTGATTTCGCCACCATTACAAAAATATGAGGGAAAATATCCACATCATAAGTACGACAAGGATGGTAGCGGAAATTACCAACTGTGTGTTTATTACCCCAAATATAAAGAATGGAATCAGCAAATGTATGTTGCAGATTCGTTTGTGCCATGGGTCTGTACATGGTTGAGTACTTATGAATACTGGCTTGTGACCGGAAAGTGGCACTACGATGAAATGTTTACAGGCCGAAATCAAATTAAGGAATGGAAGAAAGAGAAATGATATCTGTCGGCGATTTCGTTTTTGACACAATAGAAAAAGCAAATGTGCAGGTTTTGGAGAAGATCGAAGCATGGGGCTATATCTCCTACAAGGTCTTTAATCCGGCAACCGGTCGGGTGTATAAGGCAAATGAGGAGCAGCTTAGCTCATCGGGCAGTACTATGCAGTACGATGAAAATTATCTGCGCTATGTTACGCTGCTCTCTAAAATCAAAAACGAAACTGCCGGTGGATTCCTTTCTTCTCTTGCCAGCGGGATTATTCCGTTGCCGCACCAGCTCCATGTGTTGAACCGCGCAATGGAGACCAACAACATTCGCTATATTCTGGCGGATGAAGTTGGTCTTGGTAAGACGATTGAAGCTGGTATGATCATCCGCGAATTAAAGAGCCGTGGTCTTGTCAGTAGGATTCTCGTTGTTTGCCCGACGGGTCTGGTGACCCAGTGGGCAAGCGAGATGCAGGAAAAGTTCCATGAGAAATTTCAAGTGATTTTACCTTCCGATTATGATACGATTCGCCGCCTGACGGATAATGATGATGTGTATGGTCAGTTCGATCAGGTGATTTCCCCGATGGATTCTATCAAGCCGATTGAAAAACACGCCGGTTGGAGCGAGGAAAAGGTTGAAAAGTACAATGAGGAACGAATCTATTCCATCATCAACAGTGGATGGGATTTGATCATCATAGATGAGGCGCATCGTGTGGCTGGTTCCTCCGGCGAAGTGGCTCGCTACAAGCTGGGCAATCTGTTGGCACAGGCAAGCCCATATCTGCTGCTGTTGTCAGCAACACCGCATAATGGCAAAACTGAGCCGTTTTTGCGGCTGATTCGTTTGCTGGATGCGGATGCTTTCCCGAATGCCAAATCTATTGTCCGAGAACAGGTTGCTCCATTCCTGATCCGCACGGAAAAGCGCGAGGCCATTGACAATAATGGTAATCTGCTGTTCAAGAACCGTATCACGCATCTTGTGACGATTTCATGGGACGAACGCAATAATTTGCAGCGGGAACTGTATGAGATGGTCAGCTCCTATGTCGCAAAGACCTATAACAAAGCACTGCGCAATCGCAAGAAAAATATGTGCCTGATTTTCCTGTTGATTATCATGCAGCGCATGGTGACGAGCAGTACGGCGGCCATTCGACAGAGCCTGGAGCGCAGATTAAATGTTCTTCTGGAGCAGCGCACCTGCGTTGGTAATTTAAGGGAAGAGGACTTGGACGAACTGAACATCGAGGATGGTGTTGAGGATGCTCTTGAAGCGATTTCTCTGGATATGGAGTTGGAAATCGAGGAGCTGAAGCAGATCATCTCTCTTGCAAAACAAGCACAGTTCCAGAATCAGGATGCAAAAGTAGAGCCGCTGTTGAATGAGATTGATGCTATTCTGAGTGAGGATCGTACACAGAAGGTCATTATTTTTACAGAATTTGTTGCTACGCAGACTTATTTGCAGGAGCTGCTTGTGAATAGAGGATATACGGTAACGATTCTGAACGGTGGCATGAGCATTGACGAGCGAAATGCTGCCATGCAGGAGTTTAAGGCCAGTACCAGTATTTTTATTTCGACAGATGCCGGTGGCGAAGGTCTGAACTTGCAGTTTGCCAATATTATCATCAACTATGACCTTCCGTGGAACCCAATGAAAATCGAGCAGCGGTGTGGTCGTGTTGATCGTATTGGTCAGCAGAGAGATGTACATATTTATAACTTCATTGTGGGGGAAACAGTAGAAAACCGTGTTCGTGAAGTGCTGGAAGAAAAACTGTCCGTTATTCTGAAAGAGATGGGCGTTGATAAGTATTCGGATGTTCTGGACAGCGAAGTGGCAGAATGTGACTTCACTGATGTGTATATGCGCTCTATTGGTCATGCTTCACAGGTAGAGAAGAATCTGTACCCAGTTGAGGCAGAGATGAAGCAGCAGCTTACGAATGCGCAGAAATATAAAGATGTGATTCGAGAAGAGAAAGACTTGACAAAACTTGTCGGAACGGAGTCGAATTTCGATGTAGACAGTGCGCTCCGCACAATGCTGACATATTATGAGTGCTGGCAGGGGCATGACCCGCGTTTGATTGACCGCATCAGCATTGCAGATGAAGAAATCACACAGCATTTGAAGACGGAGTTGGTGCAGGATCGGACGGCACCGCTTATGTCCATCCAGATTGATAACTTCCCCAATGAGGAAGGCTATTTTATGCTTTGGGAGCTGTCTATCTCTGAAAAAGAGAGCGGAAAGCGGATTTTGCCGATATTCGTCAACAGTGCAATGGTATTGCGGCCGATGGCAGGAAAACGTATTATGGATGTTTTCCTCGATGGAGGTAGCAAGCTCAGGGTTTCGTCTGTGCCGAATGTGGATGCGGAAATTTATTCTAAGCTCGAAAAAAGTTGCATGGATTTTGCTTATGACACATTTGTTGAATTAAAAGAGAAGCAGATGCAGCAGAATGAGGAAAGTTTCAAGAAATATATGTATGCTTTGGTGCTGAGGCAAGAGGCTGCAGAACATATTGGGATTGAGAATATCCGCAGAAGTCGCCTGCAAAAGCTGCAAAAAGAAAAGGCCAACATTGAAGCACAGCACAGGAAAGGGTCACAGGTATATCCGGATTTTAGGTTAATCATGATGGCAAGATTGGAGGCGTAACAGATGTTTGGAGACTATGTGTTTGAAAAAACAGCTGCACAGTATACGAAAAAAATGATGCTCATTGATGCAGATCATCTGGAAGAAAAAGCGCATTATAGTGCGGTGTTTCAGGCACATGGCTTCAGGACTGTTGTGTATACTGATGATTTGAACTTTCGGGTTAATAATACAAGCCTTCTAAATGGAGAGGAAAAGCTTGTGATTCTGGTGCAGCCGGGTGTTTATGTGCCATATGATATTCGGAAAAAATGCCGGGAGGAAGAAATTTCGTTCGAGACATTATTTCCAAAGTTGAATAGCGTAGTTTTGCGAGAAAGCAAAAATCTGGATTTGGAACTTCTTACGCTGGCGTATCAGACTGATTTTGAGGAATACCATGAACGGAAACAGACGGAAATGTTTCTTCGCTGCAAAATGTATTCTCAGAAAAATGTTGAGTACTATTTGAGAGATTTATATGAATGTGCGTTAAGTCAAGCGAAAAGTGTTGAAGATTACAGGGCTTGGTTTGAGCTTGCGGAGAAAAAAGCGACGATTGATGTAACCGCAGTAGAACACAATGTTGACATTGATACTTCGGAATTGAATCGGACGTTCTGCGCCTATGCGATGGAAAATTTTGGTAAGCTGTCTTCGGAAATTAACCCGGAATCACCGGTCTTGGTAAGCAGTGTAATGGATTATATCCATGACCATAGTGAAAAGGCTGCAATTATCGTAATGGATGGTATGTCAGAATTTGACTGGACGATATTGAAAAGATCGTTTGCAGGAATTTGTTATCGCCAAAGTGCTGCCTTTGCCATGATTCCATCTACGACATCTATTTCTCGCCAATGCCTACTGAGTGGAAAATATCCCAGTCAGCTGGTTGAACCGTGGAAGCAAAGTAAAGAGAAGAATGAATTTTACGAATGCGCAAGAAAATATGGGTATAAGGACAATCAGATAGGCTACGAACGAGGGTATGATGCGAGCTTTTCGGCGTTTGTAAAGTGTGGGGCTGTCATCATTCTTGATATTGATGAATTGGTACATGCCCAATATCAGGGACGTATTGGAATGTTGAATGACGATACGGTGCTGATGAAACAGAATAAGCTTGCTGAGCTGATCAAAAGATTGTTGCAGGATGGCTTTGATGTCTATATTACAGCAGATCATGGAAACACACCTTGTACAGGACTGGGGCGATTAACCGGCTCTGGCGTTGAAGTCGAAACAAGAAGCCACAAAATGGTGGTATTGAAGGATTTTGCTAATAAAGACAGTTTGATAGAACGATACGGCCTTTTGGAATATCCGAAATACTACTTGCCCAAAGATTATGACTATCTAATCTGCAATGTAGGGGATTCTTTAGATATCAAAGGTGAAAATGTAATGACGCATGGCGGGATTTCGCTTGACGAAGTGGTGGTTCCGTTCATAATCGCGAGGACGGAGGATTATCATGGCTAAAATGGTTGGTTTGTCAAGAAAACTGAAATTGCCTTGGCTGAAATATACGGTTGACTTAGTGGCGGACGGAACATCGGAATCGGAGATTAAAGATAAGCTCAATGAGTATTTGAGCTATGAGATTGAAAGCCCAACAGTTCTTCGTAAGACCAGAGAGATTTTGATGAATATCTGGGTTTATGATAATCCGTACAGCTCTCGCTTAAAAAGCGAGGCAGTAGAGCTGATAGAAAAGTATCCGGAATATGCGGTGAGTATCAACTGGTGCATGATGTTGGCAGCATATCCGGTGTTTCTTGATATGTGCAAACTGATTGGAAAAATGTCGGAATTTCAGGATGAAATAACGCTTGCCCAGTTGAAACAAAAGCTATTTGATGAGTGGGGAGAAAGAACAACATTATATCATTCGATTGATAAATTGATTTCAACACTAAAGGAATTCGATGTGCTGCGTTGTGAAAAACCGGGAAAGTATCACATCAACAGGATGGCAGTAAATAATGGACAAGTCAGTGCATTTATGGCATATGCAGTGATGAATATTGATGACAGTGGATACTACTCTTTTCAAGAATTGAATGATTCAGTATATCTGTTTCCCTTTGAATATCATGTTGAAAAGGAAACTGTTGTTTCAGATGACAGATTTTCAATCAGTACATTTGGTGGTGAGATTTCGATATCTTTAACTTGAAGTAATCCGGGCTCTGACCACAATATGCCACAAGTGCCGGCAAATGAACAGAAACAGTAAATTTATAAGTATGTGATGCTAGGTCAGGGGTCAGACCCCGGTCAAATTCCGATGACCTTAAGTTCTAGTTTGAAAAGAAGGATTAGTGTATGTTTAAAATTATTGAGGGCGATTTTAAAAATCAAGAATATGGAACGGAAAATTATCTTACGAATTGGCCAATGCTTTATATTTTAGAGAATGGGAAAGAGGCTTATATTGGTGAATCAAATCATGTAAAAACACGTATGAATCAACATCACATGTCTGTTGAAAAATCCATATTTGATAAAGTACATTTTATCTATTCGAAACAGTTCAATCAGTCGGTAACTTTTGATTATGAGTCAAAACTTATTCAGTATATTGTTGCAGATGAAAAATTTGTTGTTACAAATAAAAATGCCGGAATTGCGGATAAGGAATACTTTGACAAAGAAAAATATGACGTGAATTTTCATATCCTTTGGCATAAATTACAACGAGAAAAATTAGCTAAGCATTCAATTGAAGAAATAGAAAACTCAGATCTATTTAAATATAGTCCGTTCAAGGAACTGAATGATGATCAGCGAGATGCGGTTGATAAAATAACGCAGAGAATTAAACAAAATCCATATCAGGCAATTGTTGTTAATGGTATGCCGGGAAGTGGAAAAACTATTGTAGCAATTTATATTATGAAGTTACTTCGTGATAGTGAAGAATATAAGGATAAAAAAATAGGATTTGTTGTTCCTCCTACATCCTTGCGGAAAACGTTGTCTAAAGTGTTTCGAAGTATTTACGGATTAAAAGCGACAGATGTAATTGGACCTTCCGATATTGTAAAGCAACATTACGATATTTTACTTGTTGATGAGGCACATAGATTGCACCAATATAAAAATATTGTAAATAGAGCCAGCTTTAAGGCGAATTGTAAGGCACTGGGGTTGACGACCGAAAGTGACGAACTTGATTGGATTATGCAACAGTGCGATTGCCCAATTTTGTTTTATGATAAAATGCAGGTAGTTGGCCCATCTGGAATTAATATAGAGCGATTTGATGAAAAAATGAAATTGGAACAGAATCGCAGATTAGTCACGTATTATAGTTTACTTACACAAATGAGAGTAAATGGTGGAAATGATTATATTAATTTGGTGAATAGTATTCTTTCTGGAAAATGTAATCAACAAGCTTGCTTGGAAAATTATGATTTCAAAGTAATGAGTGATTTTAACAGGTTTAATAATCTTCAGCAAAAACTGGAGGATGAGTTTACTTTGTCACGCATGATTGCGGGATATGCCTGGGAGTGGAAGAGTAAAAAGGATAAGTCTCTTTACGATATGGAATTGGATGGTGTTAAAAAGCAATGGAATTATAGATTAGAGAATTGGGTGCTTTCTGAAGGTGCTGATAAGCAAGTTGGATGTATTCATACAATACAAGGTTTTGATTTGAATTATGGATTTGTCATTATGGGGAATGAGATCGGCTATGATCCTGAAAGCAAAGAAATAATTGTTAGACCTGAAAATTATTATGATCAAAATGGTAGAAAAACAGCTTCGAAGGAAGAATTGTTAGAATACATAAAGCATATTTATTATGTACTTATGACGAGAGGAATTAAGGGAACATATTTGTACATTTGCGATGACAATTTGAGAAAATATGTATCATCAATAATAGGAGAGATTTGAATATGAAACAGGAAACAATAGATCGAATTCGAAAATTTACAGAGGATAGGGATTGGGACCAGTTCCATTCTCCGGCCAATCTTGCAAAATCAATTGTGATTGAGGCAGCTGAACTTCTGGAATGTTTTCAATGGAATGATGAGGAATATGATTTACAGCATGTAAAAGAGGAAATAGCGGATGTCATGGTTTATTGCCAGAATCTATTGGACAAGTTGGGGCTGGATGCAGATGAAATCATCAATATGAAGATGGCACAGAATGAGGCAAAGTATCCAGTGGAAAAAGCAAAGGGAAGTGCAGCGAAGTATAATCAGCTGTAATATACTGTGTGAAAGAGAAAAATGTGTCAGTAACTTTTGGAAGGGTATAAGAAGTTATACAGTAATCCTGGGTCGGATCTGGTCAGACTCCGGTCAAAGCCGGTCGCATTTGAACTGGCAGAGACGAATTTCCGAAACACCGTTTCGGATTTCTGGCGATGATGTTCCATTTACGCTGTCATGGTCATATGCCTCTGAATTTTGTAGAAATGGAGGATGCAGTGGGAAGTGCAGACGGGGCTGAGATTCAGAGAGGATGTTACCAAAATGGATATGGATACAAAGGCGATTGTAGAACGAATTCAAGATATAAGTGAGTTGTCATATAATTACTATAAACCGCTCGTGGGTAGCATTATTGTAGAAAAGGCATCTGAAAAGGAAGTGGAACATTTTTTGGATTACATGCTTGATGTATGCCATGATGATAGAATGCTGAATCTGTTCAAGAAGGTTTGCAGACGATATCATGCTCTTTATCCGGAAATGATTGCATCTGAGATACTGGTCTATAAGGAATGGTATGAGGAGTGAATGATTCTATCTTAAATCAAAGGATGAGGATGATTGCTGCTAGGTCATGGGTCAGATTCAGTGTCTGATTGAGTTGCGAAAGTAGGTTGGACAAGTATACGAAGGGGAGAGTATCATGACCAAGAAGAAAGCAACGATGTCACAGGTGCTGGCAGATATAAAGCCTTATATAACGAAAAAGTTCATGGCGGCACCGTGTATTAAGGAGCAAGATATTCAGGCTATCTGTCAAATCCTCCTGCCCAGATACAAGAATGTGTAGCTCATGCAGAGACTGACCAACAACAAGCCAGATTTCAGAATTCAGGTGAAAGGTTTGTTCGGAACGGAAGAGAAACGGTTTGAAGTGGTTGGCGGTGATAAGAAAAGACCAGCAACCAAGAAGAAATCCGACCTGGGCTGGATTGATCGGCTGGAAGAAATAGATGCTGCATTAGATGATTTTTGATGGCGATGCAGTGTGGAGGAGGTGCGGCTAAGTGACCTGGGCTGAATATTATGAGCGATATGACGGATGGCAGGAAAGTACTCAGTATAGCCGTCTGGCCTCTATCAAGGACTTCGGACCGGATGGAAGTCCATCTGAGGAAATATGTGACTGCATTCAGTATGTGGATACGCGCACAGCGACCAGCATTCTTCGCAGAGCATTAGCAGCGGGAGTCCGGTTTCGAGCCGCAGAGGTTACGGAGATTGCAGATAGCGGGCAAATCGAAGATGAAGAAGCACTGGAAAAGTTGATTCAGACAGCTGTGGATGCTTATACGGGGGAACAGCTGGATACGCTGCTAAGTTGTCTTCCTGATCCGGAACCGGTGCTTGAGTTGATTGATAAGATTACTTCCAAACCAACGCACTTTACAGAGGAGGATGTTCTGACACTGATTCCTAATCTGCCAGATGAGGAATCCATCTATCAGCTGGTCAACTCGACAGATGCGATTTTCACAGAAAATGGGTTGAATGAGTTGTGTGATTATGGTGTGGACGAGTCACTGATCAGGAAGATTTCAAAGGGCAGTGGCATTCGATATGCTGATCCGGATGAGCCTGAC
>ERZ832522.1201-NODE-1201-length-35311-cov-13.228472_pt1 | contig 35311 bp, 35 predicted proteins | sample MGYA00519951_ERZ832522 | MGnify/ENA primary metagenome ERZ832522 (study PRJEB31850, sample SAMEA3708728) | human gut metagenome | biome: human gut; feature: human-associated habitat; material: faeces | place: China | collected 2014 ... | reverse complement strand
GGCCAAGTGGTAAGGCAGAGGCCTGCAAAGCCTTTACCCCCGGTTCGAATCCGGGCTTCGCCTCCATAGCATTGTAAACGGGCGTCCTTCGGGGCGTCCGTTTTCTTTTGGCGAGTCCATGCGACCTCTTCGCGACCGGACCTCTGGCTCCGTTATTCGTGGGGGAGCTTGGTTGCGCGCTGCGCACAACATGTAGGCCGATCATGATTCGCCCAGCATGCCTCGAGGCGATCGTCCCGTGTCAAGCGGAGAAGTTATGGACACCCCGCCGGCCTTTTGCGTCGCTGTTTTTGCATCCGCGCAGGTTGGGCGCCTACGTCTTGTTTCCGGCGTCCCGCAGGTTCGCAGATTTGAATGCGGGAAGAAGTCAGCACATTGTCTCTGACCTGCTGAAACACAATATATAGTGTTGGTCTAAAAAAGTGATACCAGATATTGATGCAAAAATGGCCTATCATACTGTCCCAGGCAACTTATGGCCTCGGTTTGTCCGCGCGCTGTCATATCGTGTGGAGCCGAGGTTTTCCCATCATTGTGGCATGTACGGGTTAGTAGAGCGATTCGCGGAGGAACGCCATGAAGATCATCAAGCGCAGCGGTTCTGAGGTCAACTTCGACATCCAGAAGATCATCGACGCCATCAAGGGCGCCAACAGCGAGGTCAAGGAGGCCGAGCGCCTCACCGATCGCCAGGTGGTCTACGCCGCGCAGAACGTCGCCGATCGCTGCGAGTCCGCCGGCCACACCGTCTCCGTCGAGGAGATCCAGGACATGGTCGAGGATGAGATCATGGCCCTCGACCGCTTTGAGGTCGCTCGCCGCTACATCATCTATCGCTACGTTCAGGGCCTCAAGCGCCAGAAGAACACCACGGACGATAAGATCTTGTCCCTTATCGAGTGCAACAACGAAGAGGTCAAGCAGGAGAACTCCAATAAGAACCCCACGGTCAACTCCGTGCAGCGCGACTATATGGCCGGTGAAGTCTCCAAGGACCTCACGCAGCGCGTGCTCCTGCCCGCCGAGATCGTCGAGGCCCACAACGAGGGCATCATCCATTTCCATGATTCCGACTATTTCGCCCAGCACATGCACAACTGCGACCTCGTGAATCTCGAGGACATGCTGCAGAACGGCACGGTCATCTCCGGCACGCTCATCGAGCGCCCGCACAGCTTCTCCACCGCCTGCAACATCGCCACGCAGATCATCGCCCAGGTCGCTTCGTGCCAGTACGGCGGCCAATCCATCTCGCTCACGCATCTCGCCCCGTTCGTCGAGGTGAGCCGTCAAAAGATCCGCCGCCAGGTCGATGCCGAGCTCAAGGAGCTCGGGGTTGAGGCGCCTGAGGAGAAGGTCTCCGAGGTCGTGGAGACCCGCCTGCGCGACGAGATTCGCCGTGGCGTTCAGACCATCCAGTACCAGGTCGTCACCCTCATGACCACCAACGGCCAGGCGCCCTTCGTGACGGTGTTCATGTACCTCAATGAGGCCCGCAGCGAGGCCGAGAAGCGTGATCTTGCCATGATCATCGAGGAGACCCTGCGCCAGCGCTACGAGGGCGTGAAGAACGAGGCGGGCGTGTGGATCACCCCCGCGTTCCCCAAGCTCATCTACGTCCTCGAGGAGGATAACGTCTATGAGGGCTCCGAGTACTTTTACCTGACCCAGCTCGCGGCCAAGTGCACCGCCAAGCGCATGGTGCCCGATTACATTTCCGAGAAGAAGATGCGCGAGTTCAAGCTCTCCAAGGGCGAGACCGAGGGCAACGGCGATTGCTACACCTGCATGGGCTGCCGCAGCTTCCTCACGCCCGATCGCACGGGTAACGGCTATGACAATGTTGCCCGCGCCAAGAATTACGAGCCCGGCAAGCCCAAGTACTATGGTCGTTTCAACCAGGGCGTTGTGACCATCAACCTGCCTGATGTGGCCCTCTCCTCCCAGCGCGACATGGACAAGTTTTGGGAGATCTTCGATGAGCGCCTGGAGCTGTGCCATCGCGCCCTGCGTTGCCGCCACGAGCGCCTGCTGGGCACCCTGTCCGACGCCGCCCCGATCCTGTGGCAGTATGGCGCCCTGGCACGCCTGGATAAGGGCGAGAAGATCGACAAGCTGCTCTTTGGCGGGTATTCCACCATCAGCCTGGGTTATGCCGGCCTGTATGAGTGTGTGAAGTACATGACGGGCGCGAGCCACACCGACGAGCATGGCACGCCGTTCGCCATGGCGGTCATGCAGCGCATGAACGACAAGTGCAACGAGTGGAAGGCCGCCGAGGATATCGACTACTCCATCTACGGTACCCCGCTCGAGTCCACCACCTACAAGTTCTCCAAGTGCCTGCAGCGCCGCTTCGGCATCATCCCCGGCGTGACGGACAAGGGCTACATCACCAACAGCTACCACGTCCATGTGTCCGAGGAGATCGACGCGTTCGACAAGCTCAAGTTCGAGAGCCAGTTCCAGCGCCTGTCTCCGGGTGGCGCCATCTCCTACGTCGAGGTGCCCAACATGCAGGACAACCTCAAGGCTGTCATCCGCGTCATGCAGTACATCTACGACAACATCATGTACGCGGAGCTGAACACCAAGAGCGATTACTGCCAGGAGTGCGGCTTCGACGGTGAGATCAAGATCGTGGAGGATGACGGCAAGTTGGTGTGGGAGTGCCCGCATTGCGGCAACCGCAACCAGGAGACGCTGAACGTCGCCCGCCGTACGTGCGGCTATATCGGTACGCAGTTCTGGAATCAGGGCCGCACCGAGGAGATCCGCGATCGCGTACTGCATCTGTAGGTGGATTTAGCGTGTGGGGCCTTGCGCTCCCGCTTGATTTGCTTGGACGTGGGTATAGTTAATGACGCAAGCCCCGTGTGACCGCTGGTTTCCATGTCACCGGGGCATCGTCTTATTTTGGAGGTGTAGATGACTCTGGATATTGAGAAGAGCGCTGCACCTTTGATGTGGATGGAACGCTGGCTTTCTGAGCCACGTCTCAGGAGATATCTTGATGTCTGTCAGGGAGATTTCGCTCGTGCGTTGGAACTGTATGAGTGGAATCTCGATCTTGGCGCCGCGCTCATGAAAGACATCGCGTATTTTGAAGTCGCTCTGCGCAATGCGTATGATCGGATGATGCGTGAGCGATATGTTGAGGGTGGGAATTGGTTACTTGACGACCAATCTCCCGTCAATCGGGAGTTGCCGCGTAAAACCCGTTCCGGAAGCGTGCGTGATGCCAACGCCTTAAATCGCATAGACATTTGTCGCGACGGAGCGGGAATCCTATACATTCGACGGCTGTTCGGTTATTCATTTTGACGAGCAGGGTCGCATCGATTCCATTCGGGAATTCGAGGCGAAACATGAACGCCGCTTTCCACAGCGGCGGAAAGAGGGGGCCGGGCAGTGAACTATGCTGAGATCAAGCATTTCGATATCGCCAACGGCGAGGGGGTTCGTACGACGCTGTTCGTGTCCGGATGCCGCCGGGGGTGTAGGAACTGCTTCAACGAGGTGGCGTGGAACTTCGCCGCGGGCAAGCCGTTCACGGCCGAGGTGGCCGACGAGATCATCGAGAGCATGCGCCCGGCGTATGTCGACGGCCTGACCATTTTGGGCGGCGAACCCATGGAGCCGGAAAATCAGGAAGGACTCGTTGCCTTCGTCGAGCGCGTGCGTGATGAGTTTCCGCGCGAGAACGGCAAGACCATATGGTGTTTCACGGGGGATACCTGGGATGTGGAGCTCGTGGACGGTGGCCGCCATCACACTGAGTTCACCGATCGCATCTTGAGGTGCGTGGATGTTTTGGTGGATGGTCCCTTCGTGCAGGACCTGCATGACATCACGCTTCGTTTCCGGGGATCTTCGAATCAGCGCCTCATCGACATGCCCGAGACGCTCGAGGCCGTCGCGGCGGGGATTGCCCCTGCGGACGCCGTGCGTCTGTGGAGGGACGCCGAGGTGTACGCAGCGCATTCGATGTAGAGGGGTCGCGTGGTTGCCCGCTGCGCCGATTTTGGTGCGAATGCAGTGTGTATGCGAATGTGGCGTGCTCGTTAGGGCGCATTGCGCAGAAAGGACGGATGAACAATGGACGCGGTGATGACGGACAGGCTCGTGTTGCGGCGTTTTACCGAGGCGGATGCACCGGCGCTCTTTCCCATGATGAGCGATGCGCAGGTGAATCGCTTCCTGCCGTATTTTGCGCATACGTGCGTGGCGGACACACAGTCCTATCTTGAGCGGAACTACCTGCGATGGTATCGCGCGGCCGACGCGGGCGAGCGCCGTGCAGATGGTTTGCCGCTCGACATGCACGCCGCGATTTGCGGCAAGGGCGTGGATGGCGAGGCGGCCGAGCTGCTCGGCTTCGTGAGCATCGACGCCGAGGGCGACGCATATGATATGGGATATGTCCTGGCAGGCGATGCGCAGGGCTACGGTTACGCGACCGAGGCCGTGACCGCGATGCTTCTGGAGGCGCGCCGTGCGGGGTATCCGTTTGTGACAGCGACGCACGATGAGCTCAACGCGGCGTCGGGGCGCGTGATGGAGCGCTGCGGGATGACGTACCGTTATTCGTATCGGGAACGCTGGCAGCCCAAGGACATCGATGTGGTGTTCAAGCTGTTTCAAATTGACTTTGCGAGGGGCGTGCCAACCTACTCGGGGTACTGGGAACGTCATCCGCAGCATTGGGTGTGATGGGCCGTCTGAGGTCGGGCCGGAGCGCTCGCCGTGCGTGGTACGATAAGACGATGTCATCTGCGGAAAGTGAGTAGAACATGGTCGATCAGGATAAGGCGCGCGAGGCGGTCAGGATGCTGCTCGAGGCCATCGGCGAGGACCCGTCCCGCGAGGGGCTCGTCGAGACCCCCGACCGAGTCGCCCGCATGTACGCCGAGCTTTGCGACGGCATGGACCGAAGCGCTTCCGAGCATCTGTCCAAGACCTTCGCCGTCTCCGGCGACGACCTCGTCATCGAGCGCGACATCACCTTCTACTCGCTGTGCGAGCACCATATGCTCCCGTTCTACGGTAAGGCCGCCATCGGCTACATTCCCAACGGTCGCGTTGCGGGACTTTCCAAGCTTGCCCGCACGGTCGAGGTCTTTGCCCGTCGTCTGCAGCTGCAGGAGCAGCTGACCGCGCAGGTCGCCGATGCGCTCATGGCCGAGCTCGACTGCAAGGGTGCCATCGTGTACATGGAGGCCGAGCATATGTGCATGACCATGCGCGGTGTCCAAAAACCGGGCACAAAAACCGCCACTCTCGCCCGTAGGGGTGCGTTCGCAGACGATCAAACGCTCGAGGCGCGGTTCTTCCGCATGCTCGGCCGCTGATCGCCGGGTGATTGACCTTGTTACCGCCCGCGCGCGGCCGGACGCACCTCGGTTGTCCGCACTCCGCCGCCCGCGAGCAATGTTGATGCGTGGGGAGCGTGTGCACCATGATTGAGAGCCATGTCGAGACTCTTCCACCCATCGAGGTGATCGATCAGGTGGGGTCGACTAACGCCGAGCTCAAGCGTCTCGGGCGTGGCGACGCCCCGCATGGAACCGCGCTTCGGGCGAACGTCCAGACCGCCGGCCGTGGTCAGCGTTCGCACACGTGGGTGTCTCCCAAGGGCGGTCTTTACCTTTCTGTCCTTATCCGCCCCAACGTTCCCGGCGAGGCGCTGCCCGCCTTGCCCGTTGCGCTCGCCCTGGGCGCTCTCGGCGCCCTGCGCGAGATGGGGTGTCCGCGCGTGAGGCTCAAATGGCCGAATGACATCGTCGTGGAGCATCGAAAGGTCGCGGGTATCTTGACCGAACTCGTTTCCGGCGGGGATGGGGTATTCGCGGTTTTCGGCATCGGTGTGAACATGGAGCCGCCTGCGATGCCCGATGATTTCGATGAGGCCGATGCGCTGTTGCCGGCGGGGCTTCGCGACGAGTTGTCTCCCACCGCCCAGATGCCTTCGCTCGACGAACTCGCCGAGCGTATTCGTCTCAGTATTTTGAATGCGGTGACGTGGTGGACCGAGGCCTATGGACGGGTCGGTGGGCGAGCGGCGCTGCCGAAGCTCGCGACGCGCGCCGTCGGTGTCGAGGTGGACCGTTGGGCCGAAGACCCGGTGCGCGGAGGGGCGGAGGGCCCCTTGGCCTCCCTGCTCGCCCCGTACAACGCCTCGCTCGCGTTTGTGGGCGAGAAGGTGCGCATGGTCGCCATAGACGGGGGCGAGGTCGCTCGGGGGACGTTTCTCGGCGTCGACGGTTACGGCCATGCCCTTGTGGCTCATGCGGACGGCTCTGTGGAGATGCATGACGCCGCAGATGTCTCCCTGCGCCCGGACTCCCTATGACGGTGCCGGTACGGCACCGATGGCGCAGCAGTTTGGCGCGCGATTGAAGCGTTTTTGCCTCCCGAGGTTGATATTCTTCGATAAGTGGGAATAATCAATACTGTTAATCATTTCAATTGACGCGCGCCGCGTGGCGTGCGGGTTGGGGGCTTATCGTGAATTACGAGGAGGCGGCTCGAAAGCTGATCGTGTACTCGGGCGGCCTTGCGAAGGGGTCCCTGGGGACGGCCCGCGCCGCCTCCGTCGGCGAGGGACCGGTCCTGCAGTACCTTGTGGACAACAGGGAGCCCATGAACCCGTCCGTGTTGGCCGACACGCTGGGTTACACCCGCCCTCGCATGACGCGCATACTCGACGCTCTCGTTGCGAAGGGCCATGTGGAGCGCTCGAACGACCCGGACGACCGCCGCAAGGTGATCGTCATGGCCACGGAAGAGGGAAAGTGCCACGTCGAGAGCTCCTCGGGCAACGGCGTCGCCGCGGTCGCCAGCCAACTGAGCGCCCTCGGCGACCAAAACGTCATCGAGCTGCTCAACGTTTTAGAAAAGGCGTACAGCATCACATATGACCGGGAACCCGAGATCAACCGTTCGGGAAAGGGGTCTAAGCGCCGCAGGCGCAAGGATGCGGGGGAGTGAGCCCGGACGAGAGGCCTGCGGCCCGTGTATCGCCCGCGGACGGGCGAGCGGGGCGGAAAGGGTCTGCCCGTATTGCCCGCCTGGAGCGCGCGATGGGTTTTACCTGACAGTTTAACGGGGCTCAAGCCCCGTTCCTCTTTTACGGCGCCGGTAGGTCCGAAGCCCGACGGCGACATCTCGATATTTTGATTGAATAATAGTTAATACCGTTAAACGAATCGTTCCTACCGTTCGCGGAATGATTGATGTCAAAAAATAGTTAACAGTAATAATTATTTACGAAATGAACAGGCAGGCTAATCGCCGTCGGAGGGAAGGAAAGGACATGCGGTATCTCGTTTTGGTAAGCCACGGCACGCTCGCCCAGGGCATGCACAGCGTCCTGAAGATGCTCGGGGGAGATTCCCCGGCCATCAAGGACTGCTGCCTTGAGGACGGCATGGGCGCGGATGCGTTCGTCGCGCGCTTCAAGGAGGTCATCGCCGAGATCGCGCCGGAAGACGAGGTCGTGCTGATGGGCGATATCCAGGGAGGCTCCCCGCTCACCAATGCGATGAACGAGCTCGCCGCCGCCGGCCTCCTCGGCTCCTCCGTCGTGTTCTCGGGCATGAACCTGCCCATGGCCATGACGGCCTTCATGGGCCTTGCCGCCGGCGATCTCGAGTCCCTGCGGGCGAACCTCATCTCCGAGGCGCGCCAGGGCATCACCGAGATCGTGCTGGCCGACGACGAAGACGAAGAAGACCTGTAGGCCGAATCGGCCATTCGGATTAGAAAGGGAAGCACCATGATTTCTTTTGTCCGCATCGACGACCGCATGATCCACGGGCAGACCTGCACCCGTTGGGCCGTCGAGTACCCCTGTGACGGCCTGATCGCCGTGAACGACGCCGCCGCCGGCAACGCGGTCCTGAAGAGCGCCTACAAGAGCGCCGCCCCGGACAAGAAGACGTTCGTCTGGACCATGGAGCACTTCAAGGAGAAGGCCCAGGCCGTGCTCGACAGCAAGACGCGCTACTTCCTTATCACCAAGAACCCGCTCGATATGCGCGAGATCCTGGTCGAGATGGGCTTCGTGCCCAGCGACGTCAAGACCGTCATCGTTGGTCCGTGCAATGACCGCCCCGAGACCGTGAAGCTCGGCAACAACCAGTCGATCACCCAGGAGGAGGCCCAGGCCTTCGAGGATATCCAGAACGCCGGCTACGAGGTGGACTTCCGCCTGCTGCCCGACAAGGGCATCGGCAAGTGGGACAAGTTCCGCGCTCAGTTCGGTTTCTAAACGCGCGCTTTAAGGCGGCCCGTCCCTGGCAGGGGGCTTGGGACGGGTATGCAGCTTGAATAATAAGCTGATATTGGAAAGGTGGTACGTATGACAATCCAAATTTGGCAGGCGGCGCTGCTCGGCATCTGCGCATGCCTCGCATCCATGCCGGGTCTGGGAGGCACCTCGTTCGGCAACTACACCCTCGGGCGCCCGCTCGTCGCCGGCCTGGTCGTCGGCCTCATCATGGGCAACGTCTCCCTCGGCATCATCGTGGGCACCGCGATCCAGGTCGTCTACATCGCCCTGGTGACCCCCGGCGGAACCGTCTCCGCCGACGTCCGCGCCGCATGCTACATCGGCATCCCGCTGGCGATGATGGCCATCCAGGCGCAGCCCGACCTCGCCGCCAACCCCTCCGGTGCCGAGGCCGCCGCTGTCGCGACCGCCCTGGGTGCCACCTGCGGCACTATCGGCGCTATCCTCTTCTACGGCACGGCTACCATCAACCTCGTGTGGCAGTCCTACGGCTGGAAGGCGCTCGAGAAAGGCGATGCCCACAAGCTCTACCTGGTGGACATGGTCTTGCCCTGGATCTCCCACATCATCTGCTCGTTTGCCCCTACGTTCTTCATCCTCATGGCCGGCCAGAGCGCCATCGACTTCGTCATGACCAGCCTGCCCATGGACGGCCTCGCCATGAAGACGCTCTTTGCGGTCGGCTCGCTGCTTCCCTGCGTCGGTATCGCCATTCTGCTCAAGCAGGTCATCTCCAAGGCGACCGACTTCCTGACGTTCTTCTTCGGCTTCACGCTTGCCGCCGTCATGGGCTGTAACCTGATTGCCTGCTCCGTGATCGCGTGCTTCTTCGCACTGATCAACTTCCAAATGACCACCCTTAAGCAGAAGCTCGCCACGGTCGGCGCTGGCGCCGTTCTGACCGCCGCCGACGACGAGGATGAGGAGGACATCTAATGGCTGAGAACACCGCTGCCAAGACCGGCAAGAAGGTCTCCAAGAAGGCTTTGGCCAAGTCGTTCCGCAACTGGTACTACGGCAACCTGACCTGCTTCTCCCAGGAGCATATGCAGACGTTCGGTTACCTGGTCTCGATGCTTCCGATCGTGGAGGACCTCTACGAGAAGAAGGAGGAGCAGTCCCGCGCCCTCAACACCTACACCGCGTTCTTCAACACCGAGCCGCAGATCGGCGCCATGATCGTCGGTGTGTCCGTCGGCCTTGAGGAGGCCCGCGCTAACGGCGAGGCCATCGACGACGAGACCATCAACGGCATCCGCGCCGGCCTCATGGGCCCGCTGGCCGGCATCGGCGACTCCCTGATCGTTGGTACGCTCATCCCGATCCTGCTCGGCATCGCCATGGGTCTGTCCCAGGGCGGCTCTCCGCTCGGTGCGATCTTCTACATCGTGGTGTGGAACGTCCTGGCCTACTTCGGTATGCGCTTCGCCTACTATCGCGGTTACGATCTGGGTGGCGCCGCCGTCGAGGCCCTGGTCGGCCCCAACGCGACCGCCCTTCGCGAGTCCATCGTCATGATTGGCACCATGGTCATCGGTGCCGTGGCCGCCACGTGGGTCAACATCACCACCGCCATGACCCTGCCCGGCGGAGGTACCCTCCAGGGCACGCTCGACGGCATCTTCCCCAAGCTGCTGCCGCTCGGCTTTACCTTGCTGTGCTGGTGGCTCATGGCCAAGAAGAAGGTCAGCCCCATTGTGACGATGCTGATCTTGTTGGCCGTTGCATTCATCGGCGCTGCAGTGGGCTTCTTCGGCGCCGCCACCATCGCCGCGCCGGTCGCTTAGTCGCGCAGCACGGCACGACGCGCGTATGATTTGAGACGGGTCGCGGCATGTGCTCGCGGCCCGTCTTTTCATATGGGGGCGGGCCTCATGTTCAAAGGCTCGTCCTCTCGTTTGGTTCACGATTGTCCGAAAAGGTGAAGTCATGCCTCAGTCCATAGATACGCAACATTGGACCCGCGCCGACCTGATCAAGGAGGCCAAGATGCAGACCGATGCCATTCAACGTCTCAAAGTGTGGCTGCGCTTCGGCTATTCGCTCATGGCAGTTGGTGCGATCCTGCTCATCTGGAGCTCGTCTGCGAGCAATGGCACCGCGGCGGTTATGGGCGGTGCGTGTTTGGTTCTCGGAATCCCGGTCTCGGTCATCCTTAAGGTGGGGATTACGCGCGCGAAGGCGAACGTCGAGGGGATTCTCTCCCAGGCGGGCGTAGACATCAACGAGAAGTAGAAGCGAGGAAGGCCTTATGGAACAGAAGAACACCGTTGCGTTCGATGCGGTATTTACCGACGTCGATGGGACGTTGCTCGATGCTGAGCACCGCGTGATCGCAGCTTCTCGCCCAGTGATTCAGAAGCTGACTCGCATGGGCGTGCCATTTGTGCTGGTATCGGCGCGCATGCCCGAGGGGTTGAGCACCATCCAGCATGAAATTGGCTTTGAGGGACCTCTGGTAAGTTACAGCGGTGCATATGTGCTGGACGCCCGGGGTCACGAGCTTTTAAGCAAGCCCATCGGTATCGACGAGGCGCGCGATCTCAAGGGCTTCCTCGACGCCGAGCTTCCCGACATCCGCTGCTCTGAGTACGGCTTTCACGTCTGGGCATGCGACGACGACACGGATCCGCGCATCATGAATGAGGAGCGGATAACCACACTCAAAGCGTTGCGCGCGCCGCTTGACGAAGCGTTCGGCGAGAGGGGCGTGCATAAGTTCCTGTTGATGGGTGCGCCGGGGCAAATCGCCGAAGCCCAGCGAAAGATCGCCCGCGCATACCCTGGATTGACTGCTGTGCGCTCGTCCGAGACGCTGTGTGAAGTGATGCGCGGTGACGTTACCAAGAGTGAAGGGGTGCGGTTGCTGTGCGACAACCTGGGAGTCGACATCGGCAGGGCCGTCGCATTCGGCGATGGGTGCAACGATGTCGACATGCTTCGCGCAGTGCCCAACAGCTACGCCATGGCCAACGCGCCCAAGGAAGTGAAACGCTCGGCCGCGAGAGTGACGCAGCTCACCAACGATGAGAACGGGTTGGCGTTCGAGCTGTTGAGCTTGATGGAGTCTGCGTAGATCGACGCACTCTGGTGTGGGATGCGCCCTTGACGGCGCATATGGCAATTCGCCCCTGGCGCCGGTGGCAGGCATTGCGTCCTGTGGCTGGCGCCGGGGGCGAACGGTTATCGCAGCGGTTCTTTTGCATTGAACGAGCGATGATTTCACATGAAAATGCGGGCGCCCGCGAAGGAGATGCGGGCGCCCGCCGTAGGGAGACGCTATGTCGCGCGGTCTTTACGCCACGTCGATGGAGACGTTGACCTCTTGGACGGGGACGTCGTAGAACGGATCCTCGCGACGGCCCAGGAAGTCGCGTGCCTGCTCGGGGAACAGGGCGTAGGACAGCACGTCCTCCTCCGAGCGGGCGTACTGCGAGATCTCCTCGCGCAGGTGCGGCATCGCGGGTTCGATCAGGTCGGCCGGACGGCAGGTGATGACCTCGTCGTCGCCGATGATCTGGCGGCGGATTTTCTCTGAGATGGTCACGGGCGGACGGCCGTATTGACCGCGTACGTAGTCCTTGATCTCGGCGGGGACGACTTTGTAGCGCTCGCCGGAGATGACGTTCATGAGCGCCTGGGAGCCCACCATCTGGGACAGCGGGGTCACGAGCGGCGGGTAGCCCAGGTCGGCGCGGACGCGCGGGACCTCGGCGAGCACCTCGGCGTACTTGTCCTCCACATGCATGTCCTTCAGGTTGGCGAGCAGGTTGGAGAGCATACCGCCGGGGACCTTGTACAGCAGTGCCTTGGGTTCGACGGCCATGACCTTGGGGTTCAGGCCGCCTTCGTCCAAGAAGCGGTTGCGGATGGGCAGGAAGTGCGCGGCCACGGCCTCGAGCTTATCGATGTCCAGGCCGGTCTTGTAGCCGAGGGCCTCAAGGGCGATCGCCATGGACTCGGTAGCGGGTTGGCTCGTGCCCTCCGCGAAGGGGGAGGAGCAGGTGTCGATGATGTCGGCACCGGCCTCGACTGCCTTGAGGTAGGTCATCTGGGCGATGCCCGCGGTGCCGTGTGTGTGCACCTGCAGGGGCAGATCGCACGATGCCTTGATTTCACTTACGAGCTCGAAGGCAACATCGGGGGTGAGGACGCCGGCCATGTCTTTGATGCAGATCGAGTCGGCGCCGGCGCGGGCCATCTCGTTGGCAAGGCTCACGAAGTAGCGCACGGTGTGCACGTCGCTCGTGGTGTAGGAGATGGCGGCCTGGACCTCGCCGCCCGCCTCCTTGGCGGCGCGGATGGAGGTTGTAAGGTTGCGGGTGTCGTTCAGCGCGTCGAAGATGCGGATGACGTCGATGCCGTTCTCCACGGATTTCTTCACGAGGGCCTCGACCACGTCGTCGGCGTAGTTGCGGTAGCCGAGCAGGTTCTGGCCGCGCAGCAGCATCTGCAATTTGGTGTTTTTGACGTGGGCGCGAATGGTGCGCAGGCGCTCCCACGGGTCCTCGTTCAGGTAGCGCAGGCAGCTGTCGAACGTGGCGCCGCCCCAGACCTCGAGGGACTCGAAGCCGCATTGGTCGAGTGTTTCGAGGATGGGGAGCATGTCCTCGATGGGCATGCGCGTGGCGATCTGACTTTGCTGGCCGTCGCGCAGGACGGTCTCCATGAAGCGGATCTTGCGGGTCATGCTAGGCCTCCTTCGACGGTGGGAAGAGTCGGGCGAGGGCGAGCGAGATCACGTAGATGACGAACATGACGATGAAGATGCCGCCCCAGCCCAAGATGAGGATCTGGATGGCGAGGGACAGGTCGGTGGAAAGTCCGAGCGATGCGATGAAATCGGTCATTGCCAGCACCCCTTTCTAGAGCAGAAGGCCGAGGACGAGACCGCCGGCGACGACCGAGGCGATCTGACCGGCGACGTTGGCGGCAGCGGCCTGCATGAGGATGAAGTTGCCAGGATCCTCCTCGGTGGCGAGCTTTTGCACCACGCGCGAGGCCATGGGGAACGCGGAGATGCCCGCGGCGCCCACCATGGGGTTGATCTTCTCCTTGCGGAACAGGTTCAGGAGTTTGGCGAACATGACGCCGCCCACGGAGTCCATGATGAAGCCGATGAGGCCGAGGCCCATGATGATGAGCGTGTCAAATTGCAGGAACTCGCTGTACTCCATCTTCACGGAGACGCACAGGCCCAAAAGGATGGAGATGAGGTTCACGAGTTCGTTTTGGGCGGAGGCGGAAAGCGAGTTGAGCACGCCGCACTCGCGCAGGAGGTTGCCGAACATGAGGAAACCCACGAGCGGCAGGGACACCGGGGCGATGAGGCCGGCGACCACGCAGATGGTGACGGGGAAGAGGATCTTGGCCGTCTGCGAAACCTGGCCGGGGCGGTAGGTCATGCGGATGGCGCGCTCCTTCTTGGTGGTGCAGGCCTTGATGGCGATGGGCTGGATGATGGGGACGAGCGCCATGTAGGAGTACGCCGCGACCATGATTGCGCCCATGTACTTTGAACCGAGCGAGTTGGCAACGAAGATCGAGGTGGGGCCGTCTGCGGCGGCGATGATGCCCGCGGAGGCGGCGTCGGCGATGTCGAAGCCGAACACGCCCGCGGCCACGATGGTCACGAAGAAGATGCCGAACTGCGCAGCCGCGCCGAACAACAGCAGGAATGGGTTGGCGAGCAGAGGGCCGAAGTCGATCATGGCGCCGATGCCGATGAACAGCAGCAGCGGGAACAGCTCGGTTTCGATGCCAGCGTCGAACAGGATTTGGAACGGTCCGGGCTCGGTGCCGGTCATGAGGACGCCGGATGCCGGGATGTTCACCAGAATGGTGCCGAGCCCCATGGGCACGAGCAGCGTGGGTTCGTACTCCTTCTTGATGCCCAGGTACATGAGGACGCAGCCGATGAGGATCATCGCGATGCGCCCCGGCTCGGCGATAAGCGCCTGCACGCCGTCGAGTAGGATTTCCATAGTGCCTCGTTTCTGGATAAAAGCGCCGCCTCATCGGCGGCGCGTCGGAGTGGGTGCGCTTAGGCGAGGGTGAAGAGCGTGTCGCCCGGGTTCACCATGGCGCCTTTCTCGACGTTGATGGAAGCGATGGTGCCCGCCTGCTCGGCAACGACCTCGTTCTCCATCTTCATGGCCTCGAGGATCATGACGGGCTGATTGGCGGTGACGACGTCGCCGACCTTCACGTGGATATCGAGGATGGTGCCGGGCATGGGCGCGGTCTGGGCAAAGGACCCGGCAGCGGCGGGAGCGGCGGGAGCCGGTGCCGGCTCGGGTGCCGGAGCGGGTGCGGGAGCCGGGGCGGCAGCCGGCGCCGGGGCGGGAGCGGTGACAGGCGCAGGGGCGGCGTCGGCCGGGGTCGGGGTGGGGGCGCCGACCTCCTCCATCTCAACCAAGTACTGGGTTCCGTCGACGGAGATCTTGAATTTACGCAGCATGGCTGCCCTCCTCTTTCATCTTGTAGATGTTCTTGACCGTAAATGAGCTCTTCTCGAGCGCGCCGGCGGCGAGTGCCGTGGCGATGACCGAGACCGTGCGGTACTCGGGATTTGCGACGAGCACGCGCTTCACGCGAAACTCACTGCTGGGGTGGTCCCCCGCGGCGATGGCCGACGCGATGACGCACACGTGTTCATGCTCGCGCGGGTCGACGGGGAGAAATGCCGGAAGCGGTTCCCAGGCGTCTCCGTCGCGATCGGCGGCGTTGGCGGTGTCCGCCGTCGCCGCGGTGACGGCGATCGGGGCTTCAGCTGAAGACTTCCGTCCCCCATGACCCGTGTGGCGTTTGATCCAAGAGCGTAGTCCCATGGCTCTTCCTTTCCCGTGCGATGCACGCTCGATCGGAGTCGGCGCACAACCTCACGAAGGCCCATGCTAGCGAGATTTGTAGGAATTGTGGCGCTTGCAAGCGCCATCTTCGGTGACTGGTAGGAATTGGCCGGGGCGGTGGTGTTTCGTTTTAGCACCGGCAAAACGCCTTGCGTTGTGTTCGCGCCGTTTTGCCGTCTCGACCGTGCCGCGCACGCCGTATTGGGTACAACATGGAAACGAGTGTCGACGTTTGGAGGCGAGCATGGAACGCACGGCCGCGATCGCTGAGAGTGAGCTGTTCACCCGCTGTCTGGCGGGGATCGAAGCCGCGGAGGCCGATCGGGTTTTTTGCCGTCATGGGTTGCCCCACTTGCTCGACGTCGCCCGCATCGCCTGGATTCTCAATCTCGAGAGGGGCTGCGGCCTGCGTCGGGATGTGGTCTACGCCGCGGCGCTGCTGCACGATATCGGGCGTGCCGCCCAGTATCAGACGGGAGAGCCCCATGATGAGGCCGGGGAGCGCATTGCGGCCGAGGTTTTGGACGCTCTGCCCGAGCCCCTGCGTTTCGATGGGACCGACCGCGCGGCGATCTTGCACGCGGTGGGGGGCCATCGCGGGCCCCTTGCGGGACGGGAGGGGGATGCGCATGAGAGGCCTGCCACGGCCGATGCCCTCGCGCGTCTCATCAAAGAGGCCGACGGCCGTTCGCGCGCCTGTTTTGCCTGTTCCGCTCGTGACGCCTGCTATTGGTCGGAAGAGCGCAAGAATCTGTCGATTGATATATAAGCGCGCGTCCCGCTGGGGGCGCGTATCGTCAAAGGAGCACATCATGGATACGAAGCATCTGCCTGAGAACATCGTGGACGACCGCGGCACACTGGCTTGCCGCGATGCCGGCCTTCCTGCCACGCGCCGGCAGCTCGCGCATGTGGAACCCGAGCACCTTCGGGCCCTCGACCGCATTTCGATCGAGGGCCTTGAGGTGTTCGCCAATCACGGCGTGTTCCCGGAGGAGAATGCGCTGGGTCAGAAGTTCGTGGTGAGCGTGACGTTCTACACCGACACGCGCCGAGCCGGCGAGACCGACGACTTGTCGGCCTCGATTCACTACGGTGAGGCGGCTCATGCCATCGACGAGTTTATGCGCGCGCATACGTTCAAGCTTATCGAGGCGGCCGCCGAGGGCGTGGCCGACATGCTGCTCGGGCGCTATCCGAGTGCGTACGGCGTGCGCGTCAAGCTCGAGAAGCCCTGGGCGCCCGTGGGCCTGCCGCTGAGCTCGGTCTCCGTCGAGATCGAGCGCACGCGCGCGTAGTTCGCAAACCGCATGAGGACGATGGAAGAGGAGGTCCCCATGGATTCGACGACGACCGGCTCCCGCGTGTGGGGCACATGCAAATGGCTGCTCGCGATGGTGGGCGTTTTTGGAGCGTACATGCTGATCCAGGTCGTGACGATAGGCCTCGGTGGCGTTGTGGTCGGCGTCGCGGCGGCGCTCTCGACGGGCGACTACGAGTTGTTCGTCGAGTCCCCGGCGTTCTCGAATATGGCTTTGGCCCTTTCCGTCGTGGCGCAGCTGGTCATCATTGCGGTGTTTTGGCCGCGATGGCGGCGTATGGAGCGCACCTCGTTCGTTGCGCGCCGCGAGGGGGTTGTGCCCAGTGGCGCTTCGTTTGTCAAATCCCTCGCCCTTCTCTTGTTGATCGGAGTTTCCGCTCAGTTTTTGGGGAGCGGGCTCTTGGGGGTTGTCGAGTTGTTTTTCCCCGAGGCCATGGCCGAGTACTCCGAGCTCATGGAGGATTCGAGCGTAGGCGTGTTCGCCGTCATCTCCGCGCTGTCCATCGCGGTGCTCGCGCCCATCAATGAGGAGATCGCATGCCGCGGCGTCATGTTCGAGTACGCCATGCGGTCGATGAGCCCCGGCTGGAATGCGGCCGACGGTGCGCGTTACCGCGCCGTTCCCGCGCGGGCGTTTTGGATCGCCAATACGCTGCAGGCGCTCGCGTTCGGCGTGCTGCACATGAATCTCATCCAGGGAAGTTACGCGTTTGTGCTCGGAGTCTTGGAGGGCTGGGTGTTTTGGCGCACGGGCAAGCTGCGCTACCCGATTATCCTGCACTTCGCGCTGAACATCTCGTCGTATTTGGTCGAGCCATTGGCGCCCATGGTCAACGCGCTGCCCGCGCTTCTCGTGCTCGTCACGTTTGGGGCCCTGCTCGTGGGAGGCATCGCCATGTTCGAGCGCACATGGCACGTCTCGGACGCCCTGTCCGAGGTTGCGGTGGCCGAGGACGACGAGGGGGACGGGGCCTTGGTGGATGACGATGCGATTCTGGGTGACGTTCTGCCAACCGACGATGCCGCCGCGCGGGCTTCTGCCGACAGCACCGGCCCTGGTAAAGGAGGCGGCCCGCTATAGAAGCGCGAGCGTCTTGGCGCAGTTCTCGCATACGGCGCCGAGCATGCGTCCCCGCAGTTCGGCGGCGCCCGGGATGCCGTTTGCTTCGGCTTCGTCAAACACCTCCGCCATGCTCACAGGGATCTCCTGGGCAAGATCGGCCATGATTGCCGTGCAGGAATCCTCCGCGAGCCCCGCTTTTTTGAGCATGGCGGCGAGTGCGGGGTCGTTTCCACCCATGTACCGGTGGATTGCCCCCGCCCCCACGCGGCCAAAACGGTTCTCCCCGCCAATCGCCATGGCGAGGCGTCCCTTTCGGCGCAGGTTCTCATAGGCCAGCCCGGATGCGACGTCGTACATGGGGGCGAGTGCGGCGTTTCGACCGTTTCCGAGTATGAGCGAGTAGTTTTTTGCATGCGCGTCAGGGGCGCCAATGAGGCAGTTGAAGAAAATCATTTGCGTAAAGAGCAGCAAATTGAGATGGGCGTTCTTTGTCGAGCAGAGCAGTCTGAGCGCATCGTGAGTGGTGGGCCCGCCGTCTACCGCGTACTTCTGGTTCGGCATGACGCCGAGTGCTTGGCAGAAGTCCTCCTGATGAAGTCGCGCAATATTCCCCGACGCATCGAGGACGCGATCGTAGCGGGACACGATGAGAGCGGGCTCGTCTTCGAAGAAGCGGTATTCGACTGCCGCCGTGCTTATCCCCGAGCGCGCGGCCGTTTTCATGCACACGTACTCATTGAGCGCTTGGAGCCTGAAGCCCACGACGCCGTTTTTGAAGATGTGGGTAGTGGCTGCTGCGCCGATGCATTCGCACCAAGCGCCATTGTGAAAACCGAGCGCGAACTTACCTTGGTTCCCGCCGAGCGACCAACTCTCATCACCGCCCATCCAAGAGGCTGTCTCGTCTTGGCGGATGGATGAGAGCCTTCGGGCAATATCGTGCTCGCTGATCGGGCCGTAGGCCCCGGTCCGGTCGAGCGTCGCCCCAAGGTCCTCCTCCCTGCAAAACTGGACGCCGCCCGGACAATCGCGACCGATATGGGTGAGCAGCGCAACTGGATTGTTGGGGCGAACCCCGAATTCGAGGGCGATCGCGCGGCGCTGCCTCTCGCTGTCGGGGAGCAATCCGAACAGGTAGGGCAGAAGCGTTTCCTGCTTATAGGTGCGGTTCGAGATGGGCATGGACAGCGAGAGGGGAACGCCCTGATAACCCTCGGCGTAGCGGAAGCTGATGAGCCCCGCCTCGTCTTGCGTCAATGTTCCGGCTGGTGTTCCGCCTATGATCGTCTTGAGTGAGGTTTCCGCCATGATTTACCTCGCAATTCCGATGAAGGGTGGCGTGCTTTCTGTGGTCAGCTCTATACCCTGGTCCTGAGCGATGTCTGCAAGGAGATTTTGATAGGCGAATGAGAGACTGGGTTCGTGGACACCATCCGCGCTCCAAGCTTGCGTGCGGTACTTTGGCTTTTTGGTTTTTGGGTGCGCAAGGCCGATGGTTGTTGTTTTCGGACGAGGGATCGTTTTGGTTGGCCCCTTGTCGTCAGCTTGCCTGCGCCCGATGTTTTCACCTTGCGCGGCAAGGCAGATGCCGAGTGCGCCGAAGACGGCGAGGAGCTTGTCGAGGCGGATGCCGGTGGCGTCGCCGAGCTCGAGGGATGCCAGCAGGCGTTCGGACACGCCTGCCGCCGCTGCGAGCTGGGATCGCGTGAGGCCCTGCCCCTCCCGGGTGCGACGAACGTAGATTCCAGCTTGACGCGGTGTGACAATCGGCAGTGTTTCCATGGGCACCTCACGTATGCAGACTTCTGCAGATATAGTATACCTGCAGAAGTCTGCATGTACAGGCAAGGTGCAAAACTCTGCATCTATGTGCTGAGATGGTGTGAGGTAAAGCTTTGAAGTCCGCTCATCGACAAGCTATTGCATATTGAATACAACGCCCTATATTAAGAACGAAGTGTCCTATGGCATGAAAGGCGACTATGCGACTCGCTTCCCACATCGTTCGTTTTGATATGCGGGGCATTCCTGTAGTTGGAAATACGGCTTCCGGCGTCCTTGTGGGCCTCACGCCGGAGGGCGCGGAGCTGTGTGACGCTATGTTGGAGCGTGAAGTCGCCCAGGATGAGGTTCCCGCCGGATGCGAGAAGCTCCTGGCTCATCTTACTGACCATGGGTTTACAGAAGAGGTGGAGATGGATGGGCGCGCCCGCCTTGCGTCCGCCTATCTCCACGTGTCGAATACCTGCAACCTCTCGTGTGTGGGGTGTTATTCCGCCGATTGTAATCGCAATCGTTCCGCCGATCCGAGCTTTGATGATTTGTGTCGCGCAATCGACACCCTTGTACGTCTGGGTGTTACGCGCTTGGTGATTTCGGGCGGGGAGCCGTTCTTGCGCGAAGACCTTCCGGCAATCGCGCAGTATGCGCGCGAGCAGGGGATGGCGAGCATAGCCGTTTTGACCAACGGCACGTATTGCAGTGACGAGGCCCTTGCAAAGCTGGCGGGTAACGTCGAGGTGGTTTCCGTTTCATTCGACGGTGCGAGTCCGGAGGCTCCTGCGTGCATCAGGGGAGAGCAACTGTTCGACACGCTTGTTGACGCCGTTAAACGTATGCAGACGGCGGGGATTCACGCGCACATGTTGCCCACGTTGCATGCGCGCAATATTCAGGATGCGCCCGCTTATGTCGAATTGTCAAAACGGCTGGGGTGCACGATTGGTTTTAGCCTGCTGAGCGGTGCCCGTGCGGATCTGGGCGAACTTGTGCCCGACGATTCTTGTCTTGCTGAGCTTGCGAGCATCATCGTCGAGGTGGCAAGCAAGGGCGATGCCGTGTCGATTGACGATGCTTTCAATCCCGTGCGGGCGTTGTCCGTCCGCACCTGCTGTGGCGCCGGCAAGAACTCGGTTAGCGTTGCCTCGGACGGAACGGTGTATCCCTGTCATATGCTTCACAGCTCCGAGTTCGCATTGGGTGATGCGTTTACCGATAACGCCTCTACGATTGCGGACAATCTTTCTCGGTTCACCTTGCCCTCGGTGGAGGAAATTGAGGGCTGCTCATCATGCGAAAACCGATACTTCTGTGGAGGTGGATGTAGAGCGAGGGCATATGATGAGCACGGCTGCATGACGAGGCGTGATCCGTATTGTGCGTACTATGCTCATGCGATCGAGCAGACGGTTGAGGCGTTCGTAAGTCAAATTCAAGGATAGGAGGGGATAATATGTTGTTCGCTATTGAGGGGCAGTGGGTCGTCTTGAGCATCTGTAATGATATCTTCGGCATCCATGTGGGATTTTAGAGGGTCGGAGAACGTGCAATGAAACAGTGTTCCGAAGGCAGAATGCCGCTCTTACTTAGGCTAATCTCTTTAGTTATGATTGCAGTTGCGTTCTATTGCGCCTTTAGTCTTGTGACGGGTGTTGCCGCCTTGTTGGATGCGAAGATGAACAGCCATCTATTCGTCTTTGGCCTTAATCAACTTTTTGCCGCCTCGCTTACGGTTATTCCGCTTTTGATTTTTGCGAGATTAGTGCATGTTGTAATCGTATCTAGGGAGTTTTTCTCCAAGAGGCAGAGTGAAAGAATGCTGACGATTGCGGTCTGCTTTGCCGCTCGCGTTGTACTAGATTTGCTTGCCCCTTCTATTGAAGTCCCCGCTTTGCTCGAAGGCGCAATCGGCCCTATGTCAATCGGCCCCAGCCTGAACCTCACGTTGCTTGCCGTGACGATCATGTTCTTCGCGCTGACTGGTGTTTTTGAGTACGGCAGGAAACTGCAAGAAGATTCCGATAACATCCTGTGATATCCATTGGAAAGCGTTCAAGGGGAGGACAGCCGAATGCCTATCGTCATGCGACTCGACCGCGTTATGGCAGATCGGAAAATGTCCTCCCTTGAACTTGCCGAGAAGGTCGGCATCTCTCCCGTCAACATCTCTCGCATCAAGACCGGTCGTCTTAAGGGTATTCGCTTCTCCACGCTCGAGGCGATGTGCGAAGCATTGCATTGCAAGCCCGGTGACATCATCGATTGGATGGATGACGAGGAATATATTGCGGCGTTTGGAATGTCGCCGGAGGAATAGCTCTGTCTTTAAATCTGCCGTTTACCGACAAGAATCACTCGACTGCCGATGTAATTAAAATAAAATATTAATTACATAGAATACAAGATATATTTCAGTAAAAGGACGTCCTAGATTCGGCTCCTAAAACTGGAGGTAGTCATGTTCAAGTCAAGTAAGCGTGATTAAGATGCACGAGAAAACAGTCCGGGCCTGCTTTGTAAGCGTAGCAGGCTACCTAATCTTTAGATTTGAGCTTATGTTGGATTTGCTTGCACTTCCGAGCATGCTGCTCTATGAATTGGGCCTCGGCGACGTTTCGGATACGTTGCTTTACGGAGTTCTGCGGAATGCGATACTGACGATTGATGGGATTGGACGTTTTGTCTGTGTCGCCTCGATGATGTTTCTATTTGCACGAGCGGTTGTCGCGTTGTTTACGCCAGGAAAAAGTGAAGTTTGGTAACGGGTAACAGTTACTATACCCTGTCTTACCTCAACCGTAATTCGGGCAACGTTTATTTGCGCGGCTGCACCGATGGTTGGCAGGAGCCCAACTATATCAGCGGAACTGTGAACTTCTAAGTTCCGTTTACCGATTTGACGAACCAATCCCTTCTCTGCTCGTTTGCGCGGTCTCCCCTTTTCAAAGAAAAGGGGAGACCGCGAATCTGCGGGAGGTGCTAAAAGTTTATGTCCGCATTACTTAGAGTGTTCTGCATTCGTGCGCTCAGAAGAACAGAATGCAAGATTGCGATTACCGTGACCTTGCTGTTTTGTCTGATTTCATTTGCCGAGACATGCTTGAGGTTTTACGGCGCAGATCAAGGCGAGCTTCCCTCGGCTGCCTATGCATGGGCGTGGAATATGGATGCAATGCAGGTGAATGCCTCCCGAGTGTATCTGTTCTTTATCATGCCCATCGCAGGTGCGTTGGTTTTTTCCGATGTCGCTCGGCAAGATTTGAGGTCCGGAAGCGCCTGCTTGCTGGCGTCTCGCTCTTCCGTTACTACATGTGTTCTCGCTTATGGGGCAACGAGTTTCATCGGCGCTTTCTTGCTGACGTTTGTAGGGCTGGAGTTTTTGCAGCTGCTCGCGTTCGTGGCGTTTCCTGTAGAAGGGGCGTTCGAAGGATATTTGGGAATGCCAATGTATCTTGACCTGCGAACGCCTGGAGGGTTGTTTGCAGAAATTTGGAACGACGCCCCTTATGTATACAACTTGATTTTTGCTGTTGCGGCCTCATTCTGGTCGGGCGCATCGGCGCTGTTGTCGTGCGCACTGGGAATGATGATGCGTCGCAATAAGTTGGCCTTGATTTTACCCGGCGCTATTTCCCTGGCGGCGTTTGTAGTTCTTCCGTTGGTAGTTCCGGGCTTGAGTGGTTTGCTGCATTTTTCCTTGATGTATCCCAAGCTAAACGATCAGGCTGTAAGTGTTGTGCGCTTCATCTTGACTCCCTGCCTGTATATGATTCCGTCGTTCTGCCTCATTGCGATGGCATGCAAGCGTGGGAGGGACGTGTTGCTATGATTTCCTGGATGTATGTTCACATCAGGCGCAATGGCTGGGCGTGCGCTGCACTTTTCGCGTTAGTGGCGTGTCGCTTGTTGCAGATGATGGCTCTCGCTCGATCAGTTCATGCTGCTGAGTCGCTTTTTGATTCCTACCTCTCGATTAACTCCGTAGATTTAGCCGCGTTTTTGTTCGTCCCGTTGTTTTGCATTGGACAGATGCGCTCGCTCAAATTGTACTCCTCGCCTCAGTGCGCCCTGGCGCTGGGGAGTCGCGCGCGGGCGATGTTGCGTATGGGCGTGGATTGCGTGCTGACCGGTATGTTTATGGCCGCATTATTGCACGCGTCATCTTACCTGGTCCTGCTTGGTCGGTTTGGCTCCGTTTCTGTTTGGGAAGCATTTCGTCCCGTTGACTTGGTGCTGCAAGGTATCGTTCTCAGCAATTCGGGCATCATCGCCTTTCTTGTGATGATGATGTTTCGCTCTTCGGCATTTGCGTGCTTAGCGGGCTTTTTGTATGGGATGTGGGATTTTATGGCAATGAATATCGTTGGCGGCGGATTACCCGCTATTGGATGGAGCCTGGCAATTATCCCGGACGGTGCGGGATGGCAAACGATTGCCGTGCATACGGGAGCTATTGCGTCTTTGCTGCTGGTGTTGGGCGTTTTGCTGTGGATTGTTGTGGGTAAGGTCGATTATCTTGGTTATGACAAATGCCTTAGTAAAGCCTGACATTTCGATGGAGCCAAAGGAATGGTGGAGGTTGCTATGAGCAATTGTGCGAACGCGCGCCCGACACGCTGCATCGGTGTTCGCGTCCTTGGGGTATCAAAGTCAATCAAAGGCAATCCGGTGCTTGATACCGTAAGTGCAGACTTTGCGCTGGGGCGTGTGAGCGGGATTCGTGGACACAACGGGTCGGGAAAGACGATGCTCTTGCGTGCGATAGCGGGGCTGATCTCGGTTGACAAGGGATCGATAGAGGTGTTTGGCGAAGAGGTTGGCGTTGACGGCAGCTTTCCTATGGGCGTTGGATTTATGATAGAGCCCCTCGAGCTTTGGGATGAGTTTACGGGGCTTGAAATGCTAACGCTTCTCTCATCGTTGCGTGGCAAGTTTTGCGTGGACCACCTGCGATCAACGCTCATTCGCGTGGGTCTCGATCCAAATGACACGCGCAAGATCAAGAGCTTCAGCCTCGGCATGAGGCAGCGGCTGAACCTTGCCCAGGCGCTCATGGGAAATCCTCGCTTGCTTTTGCTGGATGAGCCTACAAACGCTCTTGACGAGGATGGACAAGAGACAATATGTCGCATTCTGCGGGACGAGCGTGATCGAGGGACAACGATCATCGTCGTATCTCACGATCGAGAGCAGCTCGATCGCATCGCCGACGTTCAATATGTTATGAGCGATGGACGGATACGGGAGGTGTAGCGATATGAAATCGGGGCTTGTCTCTAGATGGGCAATCGTGTGGAGCCTCATAGCGGTTGTCGCATTTGGAATCGGAATCACAGCGCGCATGAGCCACGGTGATGTATCCAACCATCCCGAAGAGCTTGATCGGATGGAGTATCAAGTGGCGTCGTTTTCCCAAAAGCAGTTTGAGCTGTATGCGGAGGGCGTGGGCGACTTTGGCACAAAGCAAGCGTTGAAGGACGCGGATATCGTCGTTCGGGTGAAGAAGGAGGGCGTTTCCACATATCGATACAAGGCATTTGTTACGCCTGTGCGAGTTGTTGAGGTTCTGCGTGGCGATGCGCAGCTTCAGGATTTGATGATTGATGTATATGAACCGGTTTCTTTGAATGAATGGGATGGCGTCAAGATCTTGCTTGCGGCTGATGCGTATCAGTTTGGCTCTACGCCTATGCACGAAAACGAGGAATATGTGCTATTTCTCAATCGAGCCCCCAGTAACCGAGTGGTGGGCGATGCATGGACCATCGCATTATCACCGTATGCAAAGATGCCAGCCGACGGCGATCCGGTTTGTATAGTTCATGCGGGCGTTGAGGCGAACATGATCTTACGTGATCTAAGTGACGCCGATTTGATCGCAGAGAGCGCCGCTGACGCGGAGGCATATCTCGCTGGTTCTAAGGACGTGCTTGAGAGTTCTGCTATCGAGTAAGGGGTCACACATCAGTTGTCTTGTGGGAATTAAAGGATCTTCGCGTGATTGCAAGTGGGCTTGATGACGAGTTTGATTGATCTGTGCTGTCGGCCTGTTCCTCTAATGAAGGTGAGGCTCCACTTGTGTGTCCGTTTCCGTCATTAAGCGGGCGAATCGATTCAAGCTGGGCATGAGCGATAGCGCTTTTTGCTACGGCCGGCAGTGTTCTGTTGTTGCAGAAGTCGGTTAGATTTTCCAAGAGTTGGAGGCTGCCTAATAAAGCCCTGCAAACCGAATGGCTCATTGCAAGCTTGCTGATTCGGCCATGATCCATGCACCCGTTTCGGATGAGCTTCTAGTGAATCTGTCGATCCGTGCTTGGGGATAATCCTCTAAAAGGGCTCGACCAATGATGGGAGGACGCGATGCTCACGTATGGGTCTTTGGGTTTCGGTATCCTGGCTGTGGTGGTCCCACTGGTCCTGTATCGGGTTAAGCGTGCCGAGGTGCCCATCTTCTTGAGCATGGCATTTGGCATGGCGTCGCTGACGTGCGTGGCGGCGATCATGGGGACGAGTGCGCTCGAGGACAACAGCTCGATGTTTTACGACACGGCCCCCGCGTTCATGTACTGCTCCGTCACGTTGCTTGTACTGGTGATCGTCATCAACGCATGGCTGCTGTGGCGTTCACTTCATAGGCATGCGTGACGCCCGCTTTGCGTTGACCCAGTAGGCTGCTCCGACGAGAGGAGGTTTCAATGACGGGTTTTGGTACGTCTGAGCTGTCGGTTTCACTGGTAGTGATTTTTCTGCAGTTGATCATCCCGCTCGCGCTGGTGTGCATTGCCGCGTACTTCGGCGCGCGCAAAGGCGCCGAGCGAGCGCTGCGCGACAAGCGCGATAACGGCAGGCCGGGCGCCTGATCGCCCGCCTGTGTGGGCAAAACGAATTTCGGGCGCCGGCGCGAGATGGGTCGCGGCGGCGCCCGACGTCGTTATGGGCGCGCTCTAGTGCCGGTTCGCCCCCTGGCGCCCCTGAGCGGCGCGGTTGCGTGCATGGGGGTTGGTACCCGCGGCGCCCTTCCCGGTCGCGCGCCCGCCGGGCTTGCTGGGGTAGGGGCGACCGCCTTTCTTGGCGGAGGGGCGCCCGTTCGACGGGGCAGCACCCTTCTTGCCCGCGCCCGGCTTGGGTGGCACGGGGCGGATCAGGCACTTGGCACCGTAGCCGATGAGGTCCTCGCGCCCGGCTTTGCGCAGCGCCTCTTTTACCAGCTTGTAGTTCTCGGGCTTGCGGTACTGGATGAGCGCGCGCTGCATGGCCTTCTCGTGCGGATCGCGCGGGATGTAGACCGGCTCCATGGTGCGCGGGTCCACGCCCGTGTAGAACATGCAGGTGCTCATGGTCGAGGGCGTGGGATAGAAGTCCTGCACCTGCTCGGGCATGTAGCCCATGTCGCGCACGGCCTCCGCCAGCTCCACGGCCTCTTTCATGGTCGATCCCGGATGGCTCGAGATGAGGTAGGGCACCACGTACTGCTTGAGACCGTACTCCGCGGAGAGGCGCTCGAAGCGCTCGACGAACGCGTCGTAGACCTCGCGGCGTGGCTTGCCCATCACCGAGAGCACCGCGTCGCTCACGTGCTCGGGTGCCAGGCGCAGCTGGCCGCTCACATGGTGCTGCAGTAGTTCGACCAGGAACTTGTCGCTCGCGTCGGCCATGGTGTAGTCGAAGCGGATGCCGCTGCGCACGAAGACCTTCTTCACGCCGGGGACATGGCGCAGGTCGCGCAGCAGCTCGGCGTAGGCGTCCTCATTCGTGTCCATGTTGCGGCAGACGTTCGGCCACAGGCAGCGGCGGTTCTTGCACACGCCGTGGGTGAGCTGCTTTTTGCACGCCGGCTTGAAGAAGTTCGCCGTGGGGCCGCCCACGTCGTTGATATAGCCCTTGAACTCGGGGTCGTGTGTGAGGGCCTCGGCCTCGCGCACGATGCTCTCGCGGCTGCGCACCTGCACCATGCGGCCCTGGTGGAAGGCGAGCGCGCAGAAGGAGCACTCACCAAAGCACCCGCGGTTGCTGGAGATGGAGAAGCGGATCTCGTCGAAGGCCGGAATGCCTCCGGCCACGTCGTAGTCGGGGTGCCAGTGGCGCGCGTAGGGCAGCTCGGCTACTTCGTCCATCTCACGTTCGGTGAGGGGCGCCGAGGGTGGGTTCTGCACCACGTAGACGCCGTTGGGATAGGGCTCCACCAGACGTCCGCCCGTGATGGGGTCCATGTTCTGTTGCTGGATGTTGAAGGAACGTGCGTAAGCGAGGCGGTCGCGCTCGAGCTCGTCCCAGGAAGGGAGCAGCTCGTAGTCGAAGACGTTGTCCAGCGCCCCCGCGCCGCTTGTGCGGTAGACCGATCCGTTCACGAAGGTGATCTGATCCACGGGCAACCCGCCGTCGAGCGCGTCTGCCACCTCGACGATCGAGTGCTCGCCCATGCCGTAGAGCAGGATGTCGGCGCCCGAGTCAAGCAGGACGGAGCGCTTGAGCTTGTCCTGCCAGTAGTCGTAATGCGCGAGGCGCCTCAGGCTCGCCTCGATGCCGCCGATGATGATGGGCTTGTCCTTGAAGGTGCGGCGGATGAGGTTGCCGTAGACCGTGACGGCGCGGTTGGGACGTGCGCCCGCGCGTCCGCCGGGGGTGTAGGCGTCCTCATGGCGCGGCTTCTTGTTAACGGTGTAGTGGTTCACCATCGAGTCCATGTTGCCGGCCGAGATGAGAAAGCCCAGGCGCGGCTCGCCGAGCGCGGCGATGCTCGCCGGATCGGTCCAGTCGGGCTGGCAGATGATGCCTACGCGGTAGCCCGCGTGCTCGAGCACGCGGGAGATGATCGCCATGCCGAAGCTCGGGTGGTCCACATAGGCGTCGCCGCAGACGTAGACGAAGTCGCACTGGTCCCAGCCCCGTGCCTCCATGTCGGCGCGGGAGACGGGCAGGAAGGCCTCGCGGCCTGGGCGCCCCTTGGTTCCCGGGCAACGGGCGGGGGCGGAGGCGCGCTTGGGTTTGGGGCCCTTCGGGGCGGTGTGGTTCTTTGCGGGGTGCTTGGGCATGCTGATCGCTTTCGTCGCTGATTGTCGGGTACTAGCATACGTCAAGCAAGATGGGCAACGTGCAAAGGCGGTGGATGTCCACGGAAGGGGCTCGGGATGCCCCGAAATGCCAAGGGGATGGTGCGCGTGATGTCCTTAAGTGGGTTGCCCGGCATAGCTTCGCGCCCTCAAAGAGGTTTTTCGTACTCATTTGAGAAAACCGCCGATAAGCCGACTGAATTGCCCCTCTCCATCAGGGCTTTTCCAGATGGAAAGGGGCGTATGCCGGGCGGTTTCAGAAAGCAGTACGAAAAACCTCAAGTTTGAGGACGCGCCCTTAGGCTTGAGGGTGTTCGACGGCCCAGATGTCCACTGAGCGCCCCGTCAGAAGGCACGGGCTCCCGTCAGACGCCCAACCTCAGGTCGCGCGCAACCTCCGCCGCGCATGTGAGCGCATCGGCGATGGCGGAAACCACGAGCGAGGACCCGCTGCGTGCATCGCCGGCGACGTATACGGGGGCGCCGGCGATGCACGCCGACTCATTTGCGTCGAGCATGATGCAGCGATGCGATGCCCCACCGACGGTGACCGGCAGGTTGCGTGGCCCCGTCACCTTGACATCGAGCGTTTCGAGCAGCCGCGCTTCGGGGCCGGTGAACCCGCATGCGATGAGCACCAGCTGCGCGGGAACGATCCGCTCCGAGGAGGCGATGCGGCGCGGTGCTCCCTCGCTCCAATCGAGGTCGACGACGGCGAGGCCGCTGACCGCGCCGGATGCGTCGCGCTCGACGCGGATGGTGTCCACGGCCCACTGGCGCATCTCGCAACCCATGAGGTCGATCGCCTCCTGCTGGCCGTAGTCGGTTTTTTTGACGTTGGGCCACTCGGGCCAGGCGTTGTCGCCGCGGGGGGTCTCGGGCGGTTCGGGCAGGAACTCGAGTTGGCGCACCGAACGGGCGCCCTGGCGGACGGCGGTCCCCAGGCAGTCGTTGCCCGTGTCACCGCCACCGATCACCACGACGTCGAGCCCTTGTGCAGAGATACCGGGGGCCTCGCCTCCGAGAAGTCCGCGCGTCGCCTGCGTGAGATAGTCGAGCGCGAACACAACTCCCGGACCGTCGGCCGCCTCGGCGGTGATGCCTCTGGCCACGCGTGCTCCGGCAGCGATCACCACGGCGTCGAGGGACTTGATGAGCTGGTGGGCTACCGCTGGATCGGCGACGTCCGTTCCGAGGAGGAATTCGACCCCGAGTTCCTTCATGAGCGCGACGCGACGCATCACCACCGATTTCTCGAGCTTCATGTTGGGGATGCCGTACATCAACAGGCCGCCGGGACGGTCATCGCGTTCGAAGACAGTTACGCGTGCACCGCGACGGGCGAGCTCCCAGGCGCATGCGAGGCCCGCGGGACCCGACCCGACGACGCCGACGCGCGGGGCGTCGTCCCCGGCGGGCTCGAAGCGCTCCGGCCCGCCGTGCTCCCACACCCAGTCGGAGATGAAGCGCTCGTTGTCATGGATGGTGGTGGGCTCGCCGTCGACCGTCCCCAGGTTGCAGGCGGCCTCGCAAAGCGCGGGGCACACGCGGCTCGTGAACTCGGGCAGCGGTGAGGTCAGTGCCAAGCGACGCGCCGCCTCGTCCATCCTTCCGCGGTACACAAGATCGTTCCACTCGGGGATCAGGTTGTGCAGAGGGCAGCCGCTCGGGCGCGCGTGCCCGAAGGAGATGCCCGCTTGGCAGAACGGCACGCCGCGCATCATGCAGCGGCTCGCCTGGGCGCGGCGATGCTCATCATCGAGTTCGACGTACAGGGGGTCAAAGTCGCGAACGCGCTCCTCGACAGGTCGTAGACGATGGGCGTCTCGATCGATGGTCAGGTATGCTCCGGGTTTACCCATGGCGCACCTCGCTGTTCTTCTCGGTGGTGTTCTGATCGGTGCATGACGGGCGGGAGGTAGGGGCGGTGATGCCAGCGGAAGCGCATGGCGGACAGATGCCGGCCGCGACCGCGCCGGACCGCGCGCCGGCTCGCGTCGCCGCCGGGGCGGTCACGGCCTGAAAGGCCGTCTCGAGCGCCTCCTCGTGCGTGGCGCCACCTGCCTCGGCCTCAGCCACGATGCGGCAGACGCGCTCGTACTCTCGGGGGATCACCTTTACGAAATGGCGCGAGATATCCGGGAACTGATAGAGCAGCTTGATGCCGCGCGGGCTCTGTGTCCGTTCGACGTGCTCTTCTATGAGCGCGCGGATGCGCGCGAGATCGCCTTCGGTGGGCGTCTCGCAGGCCACGCCGGCGTCGCCGATGCGCGAGCGCAGTGTGCCGCGCTCGTCGAACACGTAGGCGACGCCGCCGGTCATGCCCGCGGCGAAGTTCTGACCGACCTCGCCCAGGACCAGGACGCACCCGCCCGTCATGTACTCGCAGCCGCACATGCCTAGGCCCTCGACGACCGCGGTCGCTCCCGAGTTGCGCACGGCGAACCGCTGGCCGGCCAGGCCGTTCACGAACATGCGACCGCTCGTGGCGCCCATCAGGGCGACGTTGCCCACGATCACGTTCTCGTCGAACTTGTAGCTGGCCTCGGGCATGGGTCTCACGGAGAGGACGCCGCCCGAGAGGCCCTTGCCGAAGTAGTCGTTCGCGTCGCCCGAGACGGCGAGCGTGATGCCCGCAGGCAAAAATGCGCCGAAGCTCTGGCCGGCGGAGCCGTCGCAGTCGATCTCGATCGACCCGTCGGGCAGGCCGTCGGGATGGGCGCGGGTCACCGCGTGACCGAGCATGGTACCCACGCAGCGGTTGACGTTGGCGATGTCCGCGTGGAAGCGCGTGGGTAGCAGGTGCTCGCGGGCGTGCGCGGTGTGCGGGATGAACAGGGTCGCGTCGAGCGTGCGGTCGAGCTCGGAGTCGGCTGCCATCTCAGGAAGGAAATGGCGTTCCGCCGCACCCGGGATGTCGGCACCGAAGGAGCAGACGCCGGGCGCGAGCACGCAGGAGAGGTCGATGAGCTCGGACTTCCAGTTGCCCGCGATGCCCGTCTGGCGCAGGCACTCGGAGTGCCCCACCATCTCCTCGACGGACGTGAAGCCCAGGCGCGCCATGACCTCGCGCAGCTGCTCGGCAACGAAGAGCATGAAGCGCTCGACGTGTTCGGGCTTGCCCGCGAACCCGCGCCGCAGGCGGCAGTTCTGGGTCGCGATGCCGGCGGGGCAGGTGTCCTGCTGGCAGTCGCGCTGCATGAGGCAGCCCATGGCGATGAGCGGCATGGTGGCGAAGCCGAACTCCTCGGCGCCCAGCAGGCACGCCACGGCGACGTCGGTACCGTCCATGAGCTTGCCGTCGGCCTCGAGGACGACGCGCGAGCGAAGGCCGTTTTGGATGAGGGTCTGCTGGGCCTCGGCCAGGCCGAGTTCGAGTGGCAGCCCGGCGTGCCAGATGGAGTCGCGCGGGGCGGCGCCGGAGCCGCCGTTGTGACCGCTGATCAAGATCTTGTTGGCGGCGCCCTTGGCCACGCCGGTGGCGATGGTGCCCACGCCCGCCTCGCTCACGAGCTTGACGCTGACGCGCGCGGCGGGGTTGGCGCACTTGAGGTCGAAAATCAGCTCGGCGAGGTCCTCGATGGAGTAGATGTCGTGGTGGGGCGGGGGAGAGATGAGTCCGATGCCGGGGGTCGAGCGGCGCACCTCGGCGATCCAGGGGTAGACCTTCTTGCCGGGCAGATGGCCGCCCTCGCCGGGTTTGGCGCCCTGGGCCATCTTGATCTGGATCTCGGTCGCGCTCGCCAGGTAGCGGCTCGTCACGCCGAAGCGCCCGCTCGCCACCTGTTTGATCGCCGAGTTTTTGGAGTCGCCGTTGGCAAGCGGCGTCTCGCGAGCCGGGTCCTCGCCACCCTCGCCTGAGTTGGAGCGTCCGTGCAGGCGGTTCATCGCGATTGCCATGCATTCGTGTGCCTCGCGGCTGATGGATCCGTAGCTCATGGCGCCGGTGTTGAAGCGCGTCGCGATGCTGCGCGCGCTTTCCACCTCGTCGAGCGGAACCGGCGTGCGGCCGGCGGTATCGAAGTCGATGAGGTCGCGCAAACGCACGGCGCGTCCCGGGCGGTGCAGGCGCGCGCTGTACGCGTCGAAGTCTGCGCGGCTGTTGGTGCGGACGGCGTGCTGCAGCAGGTAGATGGTCTCGGGGTCGATGAGATGATCCTCACCGCCCAACGGGCGCCAGCTGGTCAGGCCGAGTGTGGGGAGCTGGTCGGGCGCCGGCGAGGCGAGGATGGACATCGCAGCGTCATAGCGCGCGTCGAGCTCGCGCTGGAGCTCGGCGACTCCCAGGCCGCCCACGCGGCTCACAGTCCCGGTGAAATGGCGGTCGACGAGCTCGGGGGCGAGGCCCACGGCCTCGAAGATTTGGGCCGAGTGGTAGCTCTGCATCGTGGAGATTCCCATCTTGGACATGATGCTCACCATGCCCGCCACGGCAGCGCGGTTGTAGCGCTCGATGCCTTCCTCGGCGGTGAGCACCCGACCCGTCCCGTCCGCGAGGTCGCCCGCCTCGGCGAGTGCGGATATCTGGTCGTGCGCACCGTAGGGGTAGATGCCGCTTGCGGAGTAGCCCACGAGTGCGGCGAGGTCATGGGCGGACAGGGCGTCGCCGCATTCCAGCACGATGTCGGCGAAGGTGCGGATGCCGCGCCGGATGAGATGGTGGTGGACGGATGAGACGGCCAGCAGCGAGGGGATGGGGACCTCGCCGTCACCGGCACGGTCGGAGAGCGCGATGATGTTGGCGCCGTCTCGCACCGCCCGTTCGACGTCGGTGGCGAGCTGCTCGAGGGCGCGTTCGAGGGCGCCCTCGCCGGCCTCGCGCAGGTAGACGGCACGGAACCGCGCGCTCGTGAACCCCGCCCGGTCGACGTTCGCCACAATCCGGAAGGCCCGCTCGTCCAACAGGGGCGCGTCGAGGCGGATGAGGCGGCAGGTGTTGCGGCAGTCCTCCAGCAGGTTGCCGTGGTTGCCCAGATACAGGATGGTGGAGGTGACCACCGCCTCGCGCAGGGCGTCGATGGGGGGATTGGTGACCTGCGCGAACAGCTGATAGAAATAGTCGAAGAACGAGCGGTTCTTGATGGAGAGGCACGCCAGGGGCGCATCGATGCCCATGGAGGCCAACGGCACCTTGGCGTTCTCCGCCATGGGGCGCACAATCTCTTGGACATCGTCCCAATGGCAGCTGAGCTTGGCGGCGCGCACGGCTGGTGCGACGGCGGCGTCGGCCCGTTCGTCCGCGCCTCCAGCCTCGGGACACGCCTGACCCGCGTCGACGTCTTTCGCCAGATCGTCCAGCGTGAGCGTCTCCTCGGCTATCCAATCACGGAACGGCTTGAGCTTTGCCATCTCGGCGCGCAGTTCCTCGTTGTATCGCACCTTGCCCGCCGTCATGTCGACCTCGAGCATCTCGCCGGGCCCCAGGCAGCCACTCGCGAGGATGTTCGCGGGGTCGACCTCGATGGTCCCCACCTCGGAGGACAGCAGGAAGCGGTCGTCGCGCGTCACGTAGTAGCGCGCCGGGCGCAGGCCGTTGCGGTCCAGCGCCGCCCCCAGCGTCCGCCCGTCGGTGAACGCGATGGCGGCCGGACCGTCCCAGGGCTCCATGAGCATGGATTGGTACGCGTCGTAGGCGCGCCGTTCGGGTGAGAGCGCCTCGTTCTTGTCCCATGGCTCGGGTATGAGCATCGACACGGCACGTGTCAGGGGGCGCCCGTTTTGCACGAGGAACTCGAGCACGTTGTCGAGGATCGCGGAGTCCGAGCCTTCTCGGTTGATGATGGGCAGCGCCCGCTCGAGGTCCTGTCGCATGATGGGCGAGTAGAGGTTGGGCTCGCGGGCGCGGATCCAATTGACGTTACCCTTCAGGGTGTTGATCTCGCCATTGTGGATGATCAGGCGGTTGGGGTGGGCGCGCTCCCAGCTCGGCGTGGTGTTGGTGGAGTAGCGGGAGTGCACGAGGGCGACCGCTGTCTTGACGGCGGCGTCGTTGAGGTCGGTGTAGAAGCGACGCATCTGCGTGGCAACGAGCATGCCCTTGTATACGATGGTGCGGCTCGACATGGAGCAGGCGTAGAAAATCTTTCCAGCGAGCGCGGGGCAGGCGTCCGCGCGTTTCTCGATGGTGCGGCGACACAGGTAAAGCGCGCGTTCGAAATCATCCCCCGCCTCGATGCCCTCGGGGCGTCCCACGAACGCTTGGATGATGGTGGGCATGCAGGCGCGGGCGGTCGCGCCGAGGTCGTGCGGGTCGACGGGGACGGGGCGCCAGAACAGCAAGGGCAGGCCGGATGCCGTGCACCCCTCCTCGAACACGCGTCGCGCGTCGAGCGCGCCGCACTCATCCTGCGGGAAGAACAGCATTGCGACGCCGTAGTCGCCCTCTTGCGGCAGGATCTGCCCGCATTTCTGCGCCTCCTTGCGGAAGAATCGATGCGGGATCTGGAAGAGGATGCCCGCACCGTCCCCGGTGTTGCGCTCAAGTCCCACGCCCCCGCGGTGCTCGAGGTTGACGAGCGCGGAAAGCGCGTCGTCAAGGATCTGATGGCTGCGTGTCCCGTTGATGTCGGCGAGTGCGGCGATGCCGCAGGCGTCGTGTTCGAATTCGGGGCGGTATAGCGTCTTGGGCCCGGGGATGCCCTTGGCTGCGCGTGCGGGTGCTTTTTCGGGGGAGCCGATGTCCATGGTGCGCTCCTTACAGTCGTCTACCGGTGGTCGCGATTCGGCTGAACATGGTATTTGCCGAGTTTTTCAATTCGTTTGCGTCTTCGTTGCCCTTGCGTTACGAAACACGGCTGCAACGAGACGTCCGTACCATCCGTGATGTTTCGATCGGACGCCGCCCGTCGCGGGCGGTGCGATGTGAAGGAGGCGCGTATGGCTAATCTGACTGAGCGATACGGCACGATGGTCTTCTCCGAAGACGTCATGAAGAAGTGGCTCCCCAAGGACGTG
>ERZ832522.1183-NODE-1183-length-35546-cov-18.650644_pt1 | contig 35546 bp, 25 predicted proteins | sample MGYA00519951_ERZ832522 | MGnify/ENA primary metagenome ERZ832522 (study PRJEB31850, sample SAMEA3708728) | human gut metagenome | biome: human gut; feature: human-associated habitat; material: faeces | place: China | collected 2014 ... | reverse complement strand
GCAAAGATACAGAGTAAGAACTATAGAAAAAAGACGGGGTTCACCGAATGCTTACGATACATATTGTTTCAAAAAAGTAAAATCATCATCCATCTTAATTTTAATAGAAAGAGACGATGGAACAAAAAAGAAACAAACTTTGGAGAGAACAACAATGCAAGCGTGTCTTTAAGGCGAGAATGATTTATTATGCATCTTTTGAACATGATGTTATTGATGATGAAGGTAATTTGATTCATTCACCTCACTGGTTTGAATTGGCAAAATTGAGATGTTGGAAAGTCTATAAAACTACTGGTACTCCTTGTAGTTGTATGATTTGTCAGGGTGAACGTTACAATCGGCTGAGTTATAAAAAGGAAACTCAACGTATCATTCAAAAGGCAGTGGGATAATGAACAAATAAAAAAGATTAGACTTGAAGCCATTCAGCCTAACTTTTTTATAATTTCTAGAGACTGTAATAATGCGAATCAGTGTCTACCTCCCCCTCTGATTCGCATATATTACTAATATTTGTATTTGTATTCATTTAGTATGATCGTAGGAATTTTTCCTCTATCTTGTTCAGATATTAAATATAAATTTTTTCTAGCCCTCGAAGCTATAACATATAAAATACGTTTTGCATTCTCTATTTTATTAACATCACTAAAATGGGGAACATAATCTTCTAAAAGTCCAAATGCTATTACTGTATCAAACTCAGCTCCTTTTACTCCATGATTAGTTGAAATAGTAATTCCTTCTTTTTGACGAAATACCTTTCTAAAAGTATCAACATGCGAAATAAATTCTGAACCATCTTTTCTTAACTTTTCTATTCTTTTAGCAGAGCTATCAAAAAAAGCATTATAATGCAATTCTAAATAGTTATATTGATGTAAATCGACATCTAATTCACGGAGAAACTGAAAGAAAAACTTTCTTAAATACTCTAAGCCTTCTTGTTCATTTACAGATATACTGTTGCAAATATATAATATCTTTTTAGCAGATAGATTTCTATCAATTCCTATTGATATTAGATCTGTTTTTATTTCATTAGCCCAACGAAGCCTTCTTATATATAAAGATGGTGTTGCATCTGTTAATATAATACGTGATAATTTATACCAAAAGTTATCTATATCTCGTGCAAAAGGCGCCATACCAGGACCATCAAAACTGTATTGAGGTAAACGAGCCATTAGATTTCTTGTCAACCCAGATAAGTGAATCCACCATGGTGCAAGAACGCATATTTCATTTGGAGAAATACCACATTCATCAATATTGAATTGAATTATGCGAATTATTTCATCCTCTAAATCATTAATTGAAACTATTTTGTTATAACGAATAATGCTTTGATAATCTTTATATTTTCCAACCGCTTCTATCGTGTTATCATAGGTCTTGAAATAATCAAAGTACGATACAAGAAGAGATGATGACCTATAATTCTTAGTTAGTGATAATTCATTAAAATGTAATCCAGTTGTTTTCTCTAAATCAACTTTAGTCATAGGAAATCCACCTAAATTACTAAATATAGATTGATTGGGATCTCCTACAATGAAAGCCTTATTATTCTTTCCAATCTTTAAAATGGCACCTAGAATCATATATTGTAATTCTTTTGTATCCTGATATTCATCAACTAATACAAAAGGGAAAATATGTGACAATGTTTTACAAATGCCTTTATTATCTCTTAAAAGGAGATATGAATAATATAGGATCAGTTCAAAATCAATTTCTTTATTTTCTTTTAGATTTTGAAAATAGCTTTTAATTATAGACACTACTGATTCTTTTTTCTGAGAATTTGTACATTTTACAACCAATCCACGTGATGTAAAATAAAAACACTGGCAATCCCAATATGTAATTTTAGGCTTTGTAGATGCATATGGAACACATAAAGAAGTTAAATAGGATTCCGTATCGTGTGCGTTAATAATAGTATATCCATATTTAAGTTCTTCAATATACATATGATAAGGTTTGAGTATCCATTCAACACAAAATGAATGAATAGTACCAATCCATAATTGTTTAGTATCTATTCCTAACAATTCGATTCGTTCTTTTATCTCATCTGCTGCACGATTTGTATATGTAATGGCTATTATATATTGTTTATTTGAATTCAATTTAGATAATTCATAAGCAATTTTATAGGTTAGAGTTCTTGTTTTACCACTACCTGGACATGCTACTAATAAAACACTATCTTCATAAAATATAGCATTCTCTTGCTCTGGATTCAGATCTCCATTTTTCCACACAAACATATTTAAAGTCGATTTAATATATATAAAATAGGTTCTGTCTTTTGTATCCCTTTTCCTAAACACTCTTTTAATTCACCTAAGGTAATTTCATCTTTTTTATATGTAAGCAGATCGTTTTTCAGTTTGTCAATTTCTTCACTTTGTTTGTATGTGCTTAATACATATGTGAAAATCTGTAATAATAGCTCCTTGGAAAATTCAGGTTTAGCAAAGATAATGGCATCCAATATATAATTAGGAATATGAGTGGATGATGTTATATACTTACCCAAAAGTATAGCATACCATCCTTTTCCCATTTTATTAGCCATTGTTAAAATTCTTTTTCCGTATTTTTTTATGTCTTCTGATTCTATCTCTTCTTTAGATTTTTGAATAGCTTGTTCATCAATATACACCTTTTTTATTGTTGACAAAACAGCTTTTTTATTACCAGCTTCCAAAAAATCTATTTCAAATGTATGAGGTGCATAAAATGCTCCTATCCACTTATTTTTCTTTTTTAAAGCATCCAAGTTTTCTTTTCGAGTCTTTCCTCTTTTCGAAGCTTCCGTCTTTTCTCCTGTAATCGAGACATCTAAATCTGTAATAATTGCGCATCTTTTCTTTATTCTATGATTATGAAAGAGCTGTGCTAAATTTTCAAATCCAGTACTTCGTACATTTATCAGACTTATTCCCAATTCATCTAAGCTAACGCCTAAGGTTTGCTTCACCATAATAGGTATGAGTATTTCTTCAGCATCTCCTTCCACTAATATAACGCTTTTTGCAAATAATAAATTACTTCTTATAGCATCTAGGAACCTTTGCACTTTCATTATTTCTTCTTCGCCTAGTCCTATAAATGGCTGATATACTTCTGAATAATTACGATATTTTCCTAATATATTCATGCTGGAAATATTTGATACTTCAGAAATATGGGTAGAATGTGTCGAATAAATAATTTGTGTATCAGTATAATTTAGCTTATCAAATAATGCTTTCTGTATATGTGTATGAATATGAGCTTCTGGTTCTTCTATTAAAAGAAAATTTGCAATTTTATCTTTTTCTTTTCTATACTTATATTCAAGTAGTTTTAAAGTTAGAAATATAAGATTTGCTCCCCCTAAACTCAATTCATGAATACCACCTTCATAGTCTTCTTCTGGTTCTCCTATAAATAATTTTAATGACTGAAGTAATTTTTCAGCTTCACTAGGTAAGTTGGATTTAATAGATAGTGAAGATGGAGAATATGTAGTACCTACAGCCTCCTTTATAGTTTCAGATATATTATTTGTAATCATCTGTATATCATCCAATTCCTCTATGGATTTATTTAAATCATCAACTTTTATTGATATAGGTTTAAAATCTTCCTCCTTTATATCTTCACTTTTATTTTTAAGCAATGTTAATAATGGATTTTTTCTATTGTCTTGGAAGTCTGACACGACATCTCTTAATGCTTTAATAAAAGTAAATGAAACTTCTCGACTTATAGATAATTGATGTGGAATACGACCTCCATATTTTGATTCATCCATATCAAAATTAAAAATAACATTATCAAAATCCCCCATTAATTCACGCTGAACATTTTTATCATTGAAGTCAGCAGTACTTTTCCCTGTGAAAAATGTTTCATAATCCTCAATCGTTATTTTATCTAATATGCCATTCAAACCATCTTTATCGCCAGTCTCCAATTCTGCAAGCTGTTTCCTTATTTCAGGTTTGGGCCTAAAAAACAAATTATATGTTGCTTTCTTTGTAATGTCTCCTTCTACAACTCCACTTCCGTAAATAAATAAAGATTGGATTGCTTCATCATTAGATATTTCATTAAACTCTAAACTAATAATAATCCATTTTCCTTTCCAACTTTTCAAATTGCGATTAAAATCGTTTTCATTTAGTTTATATGCTGAAGATAACAAGCTGTCATCTAAAATTAGACGAATAGCTCGAAATAAATTAGTTTTACCAGATGCGTTTTCTCCTATTATAGTATTTATCCCTTTATTGAAAAGGAAAAAAGCATTTTCAAAATTGCGATAATTGACTAGTGAAACTTTTGATATATACATTATTGGTGTCCTCCTTTTTATTACTACTGCTTACAAATATAGCAATTATATAATTTTTTACCATTGAATTTTTAAGAAATAATCAGGGGAGTAACTTTTATATTTTTGTAGGATAGTTATTGTTAAAAAACAAGTCACTACACTGCATTATTACAGCAGTAGTGACTTGTTAGTTAGATTTTGAAACCTTTTGGGGACTTGGGGATATGGGCGGTGTTCGGGTCGTCCTTGTTGCCGGGCTTGGGGATGCCGCCGATGACGAGTTTGCTGCCTAACGAGTTCATGGCATCTTTGATGCTGAAACTGACAGGGGGCTGGTTCAGGTGCGGGGGCTTCTTTTCCGGAGGGGCGGAAAGGAAGTCGGGCGGCTGATGGACGTAGGGCTTGCCGTCGGATGCGGGGGACGTTATCGGTGATGCCGGAGATGTTCCCGATGCCGGGGGCTGGATGGTTGCCGATAGCGGCTGGATGGTGCCTGCGGTTTCATTTGTGCCGTGACCTTGGTTCTCGGTTTGGCTCTCGTCCTTGCTGTTGCTGTCTTCATTCTGTTTGACGGGTTTGAGGGAGAGCTGGATTTTGCGGTCAAGGGCGGCAAGGTCGGATTTGAGCTGTTTGAGCTGGTCTTCCTTTTTCCATGTTTCTTTGACGACTTCCTGAAGGATGGGGATGTCCTTGGAAATCTGTTCCACTTCTTTTTGGTATTTCTCCAGAAGAGGGGGAACGGTTTCGAAGGTGCGGAGGAACATCTGGGCGGCAATGTTGGGGTCTTTTGCCAGTCTGCCGCCGTTGAAGTTGTACAGGATGTTGCCTTCGCCACGGACGAAGAAGCGGTTTTCGATGAAGTCGAAGCCGTCTTTCATGCTGGCTTCGGTCTTTACTAAAAGGTCGAAGCCGTAGAGCTTGCCGATGGGCTGGGATGTGCCGTGGGTACGGGATTTGTCCTCTATCTCGGCGAGCTTTTTGGCGATGAGTTTGGGGTCGTTGCCTTTGACACCGTCCAGTTCGATGAGATTGAGAGGGTTGCCCTGGCCGTCGCGCTGGACGCGCTGCTGGAAGTGCTGTATGTCCGTGCTGATACGGGTGATCAGGTCGCCGTTTTTGGTGACGGTTTGCATTATGTTTTCCAGTTTGGCTTCGGCGGAGGATTTGCCACGGTGGAAGGATTTGCGCTCGCTTTCGAGGGAGGCAATCTGTTTCTCCAACTTGGCTTTGTCCAACAGGTCGGTGTTGCCGGAGAGGATGGCAACGTACTCGGAGAAGTTCATGCCGCCCTGCTCGTCCATGCTGCCCTCGTCGATGGTACGGGCACCCATCGTGCCTTTTTTGAGCTGGGTGATGAACAACTGCTTGTTGTGAAGCAGGTTGAATTTGTAGCTGTCGAGGGATTTCTCGACGGCGTAGTTGATAATATCGACTTTGTTGTCGGCAAAGAGTTTGGCTATCTCGTTGCCTTTTCTTACGCCACGGCCGTTGCGTTGCTCCAAATCTTTGGGCGTCCAGGGAATGTCGAGCTGATGGATGGCGACACACTTGTGCTGGGCATTTACGCCGGTGCCGAGCATGTCGGTGGAACCGAAGAGGACACGGATTTTGCCTTCTTTCATGGCATTAATCATTGCCATGCGCGACTTTTCGGTCTTGGCTTCCTGAATGAAGCGTACCTGGTCTGCCGGGATGCCGTAGTCGTCCACCAATTTGCGCTTGATTTCGCTATATGTGTTCCACTGACCGGGCTTGTAGGTGCCCAAGTCCGAAAAGACGAACTGGGTGCCTTTGTGCTCGTCGTACTTCTGGTAGTATTGGTTTATCAGGGCGGCGCAATGGGTGGCTTTGTTATCTATGTGGTCGTCGTATTTGTCCTCGTCGATAAGGCGCATGTCGAGGGACATCTTGCGGGCATAGTTGGTGGCAATGAGCATCTTGGCTTTTTCTTCCCGGCGGCTTAACGGGGGACGTCCGAGGACGGTGGCGTTGCCGGACTTGGCAAATGCAACCAATCGCTGGATGAAGTCCTGCTGGTCGGGCGTAGGCGGGATATTGTGCAATATCTCGTTCTTCTTGGGGCGGTCGATGCCGATGTCTTCGGCGGTACGGAAATCGGTGATTTCGTTGTACATGGCGGCAAGCTCCGGGACTTTGATGAAGTAACGGAACCGCTCTTTCTGGATGATTTCGTTGGTGACGGAGAACTCGTAGTCGATGGACTTTTTGGCAAAGACCGCCGCCCATGCGTCGAAGGTGTTGATGCCCTGACGTTCCAGTTCCTTGGGACGGAGGTATTTAAAAAGCAGATATAACTCGGTCAGGCTGTTGGAGATGGTGGTGCCGGACAGGAAAGTGGCTCCCAAATCCTTGCCGGTACGCTCCTGAATGGTGCGGAGGGCGAAAAGCATGTTCAGGGCACGCTGGCTGCCTTCGCTGTTGCCCAGACCGGCTACACGGTCGTGGCGGGTGGTGAACATCAAGTTCTTGAATTTGTGGCTCTCGTCCACGAGCAGGTGGTCGATGCCCATGAGCTTGAAGTCCACGACGTCGTCTTTGCGGTTCTCGATGTCGAAAGTGAGTGCCTTGATTTTGGCTTCGAGGTTCGCCTTGCGTTTCTCTACGCCTTTGAGCATACCGTTGGAAACGTCTTCGCCTTGCTGGGTGAGGACTTCGAGGTTCTCTTCTACGCTGTCCAGTTCCTGCTGCAAGATTTGTTTCTGTATCTCCGGGGATTGGGGGATCATGCCGAACTGTTCGTGAGACAGGATGATGGCGTCCCAATCGTTGTTCTGCATCTCACGCATGATGCGGACACGGTTTTCGGGGGTGAAATCTTCTTTGCCGGGATAGAGGACACGGGCATTGGGATAGGCGGTCTTGAAGGTCTGGGCTATCTCGTGGATATTGGCTTTCAGACCGATAATCATCGGTTTGTTTGCCAATCCCAAACGCTTCATTTCGTAGGCGGCGGCACACATAATCAGGGTTTTGCCGCCGCCTACTTCGTGGTCAATGATGCCACCGCCGTTGATTTTGGTCATCCAGATGGCATCTTTCTGACTGCCGTAGAGGTCAGGGATGCCCAATGCTTTGAGGTCAAGGTCGGGAAAGGACTGCATGGAGCCGTCGTACTTGGGTTTGACGGAGTTGTTGAACTTGCGGTTGTACATGTCGGTGAGCCGCTGTTTGAACTCCGGGGACTGTTCTTTCAACCAATCGCTGAAGCCGTTGCGGATTTCGTCTATCTTGCTATTGGCAAGCTGGATGGCTTCGGTGTCGCGGACTTTGACTACATCGTCGCCTACCAATACTTTTTTGGTGATGTCGGGCGAGGTGTTCTGAATGGCGTGTTTCATCAGGTTGAGTCCGTCGTAACGGCGGCTCTCGGCCTTGACGCAATATTGTTCGCGGATGCGGACGTTGCCACGGGCGGATGCGCTGACGCTGAACTCGTCGCGGCTGGCGGCGTAGGTAATCTTGACGTCGGTATCGAAAAGACGGGAGGCGTATTTCTCGTAGATGCCCATTGGTATCCAGCGTTCGCCGAAATTGAAGTCGAGTTCTTCAAACGGGATGGGTACGGGAAAGGCGGCACGCAGGGCATCGAGCGACTGTGAGGCACGGTCGTTGCCGGGGTGGTTCGCGATGTAGTCCTCTATCATTTCGGCTTTGGAAATGACGTTACCGGCAATGAATTTGTCGGCTATCTCGTAACCTTTGATGAGAGGATTGAAGAATACACGCCCTTTGAGGTCATCGAGCAGGGCGTCTTCGGTCTTGTCGGTGAGCCTTGCCATGTATTCGAGGTTGACTTCGCCGTATTTGTTGAGTGAGGCGGAAAGGGCTTCGTCCGAGGTATCGACGTGGGTCAGTTCGTTCTTGTTGAAGGCTACGGGATGGTCGAAGATGTCGGCTTTGAGTGCCTGACCGTCTTTGTAGCGTTCCAGTGAGAGGATTGTCCGGTTGTCGTTGTCCATACGGATCAGGTCTATGTTCTTCGGGCTGTTAAGGTTGCCGAACTGACGGACAAAATCATCGTACAGGGCGTTGAGCTGGTCGCGCCGGACGGTGTTTTCTTTGCGTTCGGTGGCTTCGCTGTTGTAGAGGTCGTGATAGGTATCACGGATTTCGACATAGAGCGAGAGTTTGCGGAGCTGTCGGTCGGGCAGTTCGAGGGGGTGGAACATCGGGGCAATTTGGGTGTCGCGGATATAGCCGATGCCGTTGCCCAGAACTACCAATGAGCCGTCTTTGTAATGGGACGGGATTTCGTTGGGGTATGGACGGGGCTGCATCCGCTGTTTGCGTTCCTCTTCGGCGGCGATTCTTGCTGCTTCTGTTGCTGCCTGGTCTTCGATTTTGGTTTCTGTCCGAAGCAGGATTTTGTTATCATCGCTGGGGACACCGGAGGCTGCCGGGGTAACGGTGGGTTTCACTACGGACTTTCCTTTGGGCTTCTTGCCGGTGGGTTGGGCTGTACCGGTAGCCGGTTCGCCGAAAAGGTTGCCTTGTACGGGCTGTTTTCGGGAGGAGGATGCGGAACGGCGTTTGCCGCGTTTCGGGGTTATCTGGGTACGCTCTTCTGCTGTGAACTCAAAGAGGTCGTACAGGCTCAATACCGGTGGAGAGAAAAGGGAAAGTTCGATTTCTTCTTTCGGTTCGGGCAACGGTTTTTCCACGGTAGCGGTTGTCGGTTCGGATCTATTTTCCGGTTCGGGAGCTTTAGTTTGCTCTGGTACTGGTTTCGGTGCCGGTACTTGTTCCGCTTCTTTGCTCTGTTCCGGTGCTTCATTCAACCGTGTGGGTTGGGTATGTTGCATCTGTACCCTGCTCTGCTGTTCTTCCAACGGGAGGAATTGTTGATAGAGGGGGACGTTCAACCGGCGGTAGAAGTCATTGCGAAGCAAGCTCCGGAGCTGGGAAGTGATACCGGGCAAACCTCCTTCGTGGATGTAAACCATTGCGGGATGCCCGTAGGGGTCGGTATCTACACAGGCTTTGGTATGGATGATGGGGATATTCCGGAAGATGTAGTCATTCGTACTGAACCCCTCCGGTCGCGGGCTGGAAGCGATGAACGCATGTTCGTCATCGGTAAGCGGCTCTGTCTTATCGGATTTCTTTTGAAGGATAATCAGGTCACTGCCTACTTCGGTGCCTGCACCGTCTGTAAAGAGGTTGTTGGGCAGACGGATGGCGGACACCAAATGGGAATGTTGCATGAGCTGGTAGCGGATGTTTTCATTCGCCGGGGAGTCCAGTACGCCCTGCGAGGTGATAAAAGCCAATATGCCCCCTTCGCGAATGTTGTCCAGTCCCTTCAGAAAGAAATAGTTGTGCAGGCTCTTGGCGGCGTGCTGACGGACAAGGCTCTTGCTCTTGGTGAATGAGGGGTCGAAGACCGCCACATCGCCAAAGGGAATGTTGGAAGCGGTGATGTCGAAACGGTTCAGGTAACGAAGCCCGCTATCTTCGAAACCGGTAATTTCTACTTTGGCTTCGGGGTGAAGGTGAGAGAGAATTTTGCCAGTCAGGAGGTCTTTTTCAAAGCAGACTATTTCGGGACGGGATAATCCGGCTGGGGATAATTCGGTGCGAGAGGGCTGCTGTTCGGATGACTGCTGCTCGGAGGGTTGCTGTTCAACGGACTGCTGTTTGGCGGACTGTTGTTCAGATAGCTGTTGTTGTGCGGATTGTTGTTGGAAAGCATCGACAAATACTCCGGTTCCGCTCGACGGGTCGAGGAAACGGGACGGGGCAATTCCGTAGTTGCCCAATTCGGAAGCAAGAACCGATACAATGTCCTGCGGCGTGTAGAACGCCGTCAGGACAGAGTTTTTCAAACTGGAAAAGTAACGCTTGTATTCCGCTTCGTCTTTTGAATGGCTGCGGATGACGCTGTGGAGCTGGGAAACAAGTGGGAACAACTCGCGGTCGCTCTTTGTCCAACGGGCAACGTCGGCAAGGCTGGAAGCGGGATTGAGCACTGCCTTGATCCCACCGAAACCGGAATAGGCACGCAAGACTGCCTGTTCTTCGGGGGTGGCGGTGCGCCCTTCACGCTCCAACGCAAATGCCAGTTTGATTGCTTCGATATTGTCTTTCAGGTGTGCTTTCTTATTGTATGCCATTCTCGTCCAACCAGATTAAGATGGTACCTGTGATTTCCGTATAGAGGTTGTCGAAAGCAGGCTCGAACTGAAAATCATCGGAAAGGGGGTGTTTTGAGAAGACTTCTTCACAAACCGGAAGGAGCTGCAAGGCAAGGGTCTTGGCACTGCCCTGCGGCACTTCATCGCTGAACTCGTTCCAAAGGACGGTGACGATGACATCGTACTTTGAAAAGTGAAGACCGGCAAATAAAACCTGATTGGCGGCTTCGGAGGCGGCATCGTGGGTAGAGCCGGAACGGATAGATTCGCTATACTCTTCGGCGGCACTGTCGGCACGGGCGGCGATAAAGTCGCTGTCACCAGCTAATTCGGGATGGGATTCTTTGAGGAAAGAAAGCAATAATAAACGGTAATAGGACAATTCCTGCGGTTGCTGTCCGGGGTGTTTCTGCTGCTGTTTCTGCTGCTTTCCTTGTTGCTGGAACTGTTGTCTGTTCTTATTTTTCTTATTCTTATTCATTACTTGGATTTTTTAGAGGTTGGAAAGGAAAAGGTAACATTGAACTGTGCATCGAAGGCAAGGGCGGCATCGAATGATTTACCGCTCTTGCCCTGCAAGCCTTTGATAACACCGGTTTTGCCTTTGGTTACGAGTTCGGTGATCTGTTTGTCGGTCAGTTGCTTGTTACAGATGCCGCGGAACACTTTCAGGGTGCAGTCCACATTGCTGCATTTGGCTATCTTGTTGAAGAACAGCACATGCCCCTGCTTGCATTTGGGGCAAACGGGACTGTCCGTTGCGGACGCTATGGAGATAGTGGCGTTGAGCAATTCGGTGGTTATCTGTGCGGTATAGACTTCTATTCCCCGGTGGAAGGTGTCGGAATCCATCCCGCCGGTTTCGATCTTGGCAAGGGCACTCTCCCAACTGCCGGTCATGGAGATGTCGGCTATCTTCTTGTCCCGGACAATGGAATGGACGGCCAGCCCTTTTTCAGTCGGGACGAGGGACTTTTTCTCACGGCGGATGTAGTCACGGCTGAACAATGTCTCGATAATAGCGGCACGGGTTGCAGGCGTGCCGATGCCTGCCTCTTTCATTGCCTGACGTTCTTCTTCGTTCTCCAACTCCCTGCCTGCGCTTTCCATTGCGGCAAGCAGGGTGCTTTCGGTATGCAGCGGGCGGGGCTTGGTCTGTTTCTCCAATGCTTCGCTATTATATATAGGTAAGGAGTCGCCCTGGTGAAGTTCGGGCAGGGTGGCATTGTCCTCTTCGTCTTCATCGGGAAGGTTGAGCACGGAACGCCAGCCGGGAACCCGGATGATGCTGCCACGCACGGAGAAGGTGACACCGGCAGACTGCAAGGTGACGGCTGTCCGCTCCATGAGGCATTTGGCGGAGAAGGATTCGAGCACGCGGGCGGCTATCATCTCGTAGATGGTGCGCTCGTCCGGTGAGAGGTCGCCGGGGAGATTCTCGGTGACAAGCAACGCATGGTGGTCGGTGACCTTGGCGGCATTGACACTGCGGGAGTTGAGCGGCTGACCGTCCAATGTGGCGGCATAGGCTGCAAAACGGGGGTATGAGGTCAAGAGGCGGATGCGATCCGGGATAATCTCAAATACATCGTCGGAGATATAGCGGCTGCCGGTACGGGGGTACGAGGTGACTTTCTTCTCGTATAGGCTCTGTGCTATGGAGAGGGTCTTGTCGGCGGAAAAGCCGTGCCGGACGTTGGCTTCTTTCTGGAGGGCAGTCAGGTCGTAGAGCAATGGAGGCTCCTGCGACGTTTCCTTTTTCTCGGCGGCGGTCACTTGCAGGGTGCCGGAGGACTGGATTTGCTGCAAGTGTGCGGCGGCTTCGTCCTGACGGTCATACTTAGCGACGGAGAGGGAGGAAAAGGTGATGCTGCCGGTGCCGGACTGCACCCGTAGCTGCCAGTATTTCTGCGGGGTGAAGTTCTTGTTCTCCATGTAGCGGTTGCATATCATCATCAGGGTGGGTGTCTGCACCCTGCCGAGGGAGAAGACGCCACGCCCGGCGGAGAGGCAAAGGGCTTGGGAGGCATTGATGCCGACGAGCCAGTCGGCTTCGCTGCGTGCCTTGGCACTGCGGTAGAGGTTGTCATATTCTCTGCCGTCTTTCAGGTTGTCCATGCCCTGACGGATCGCCTTGTCGGTAAGGCTGCTGATCCAAAGACGGGAGAAGGGCTTGGTACAACCGAGGTAATGGTAGATGTAGCGGAAGATCAACTCGCCCTCGCGCCCGGCATCGGTGGCTACGATGATGCTCTCGGACTTGTCAAACAGTGACCGGATAACGGCCAGTTGTTTGACTGCTCCGGGGTCGTCCTTGTACTGCTTGCCGTCTTTCACCTGACGGGGGACAAGCTGGAAACACTCCGGAAAGATGGGGAGATTCTCCCGGCGGAAGCCTTCGAAGCCGTAGGCTTCGGGCATTGCCAATCCCACCAGATGACCGAATCCCCATGTAACGGTGTAGCCGTTACCTTCCATGTATCCGTCCTTGCGCTCTTTAGCGCCCACAATGAGGGCAATATCCCGTGCCACACTCGGTTTCTCTGCAATAATGACTTTCATAACTTTACTTTTTTAGGTTTTACGTCTTTATAATTTTCTTCCTTTGCCGCTCTTTTTCTTCACTTCTTTCTTCTCCTCCTGCTTGGCAGCTTCGACTTGCGCCGGTTGTGCCGCCGCCGGTTTCAGCGGTCGTTGCACATGCCTGGTGGCTTCGTCGGTTGCACCGTTGTTCACCGCTACCTGTGTCTTGTGGTCGGCTGTGGGGGTGATTTCCCTTGCCTGACTTTTGGCTTTGTCGGGATTGTAGCGGAAGAAGTCGGGCTTGCCCCGGTCGAGGTTCATGCGGACGTAGGCATTGAAGGGTTGCCCGTCGCGGTCTTTCATGCCGGTGACGTAGATAGTCTCCATCTTGCCGAATTTCTCCTGCTGTTCGGGGGTGAGTTCCTTGCCGAGCAGCCTTTTGGGGACAAAGAATTTGGCGGCGGCGGTCTGTGCATTGTCTTGGGACGGTGCGTTGTCCTGTGCCGGTGCATTGCCTTGCGACTGTGCGGCGGATGCCTTTTGCTGCTGCTCCATTTTCTTGTAGCGGTTCCTGTCCAGCCCGTCGAAGTTGTAGTCGAACTTTTCTTTGGCTACGTTGTACTGCATGTAGGCGTCGAACTTGCTTTTCCATTGCGAGTCCATGCCCTCTATCAGTACTTTGCCGCCTTCGGAGAGCTGGCGGTGCTGCTCCGGGGTGAGGGTGACGCCCTTGATCTCCATCGGGATAAGGATGTCGTCCACCGGAACGGCGACGAGGTTGTTGGTCAACTTGTCCAGTGAAACGAGGCAGGGCTTGGGGTCGGCGCCGTCCAACGGGAGAAGGACGGGATGACCGGCGTTGCCGGTGGCGAGGATATTGTCCCTTGTTTCCTTGTCCAACAGTACGCCGTGGAACGGCAGGTCGAGGACAGGCTCGCGACGGTAGCAGTCAATCTTCAAGTCCAGTTTGCCGTCCGCGCCTTCCTGAAAATGGATGCGTCCCTGCGTGGTGATGGGGATGCCCTCTATCTCGGTGGAGATGGTGACCAGACCGGACTTGCCACCGGAGAGGACGGCTGACAAGTCGCCGCCCTGTTCCAACGACTGGCGCGTGATGCCCAGACGGGCGAGCTGTTCCCAATCCACGCGGCTCTCAAAGCCCAACGGCTGTGCCTGCTGTTCAGTTACCGGTTGCTGTCCGTCGGTGGGTTGCTGTCCGGTTGCAGACTGTTGCGCCGTTTCGGAGGGAGATTCCTGCTCCTGTGCCAGTATCGGATAATCATTCGGATTGATCTTGTACAGGTCGATGAAATCCTTGTTTTCTTCGGGATGCCGGAGCATGTCGGTAAACACGTCCAGCGTATCCAGCAGGGAGGCGGGAATACGGTAGAAAGGAAAGTCGGTGGGCTGCTGGAACTGGTGCCTGAAATTGAGAAAAAAGTCCTCCAAGATGGAGGACTGCTTGTTCACTTTCAGAAAGTCATCGAGGTTTTCCATTGAGGGCAGCAATAAACGCCATATCCCTTCCTTTGCAGCGGACTTGTCCACTGCCTTGAGTTTGCCGTCGTCGTCCTTGTCGGCCACGAGCAATACTTCTTCTTCGTTCTGATTTTCTTCCATTGTCTTTTGTTTTATGTAACTTGCATCAATTGCAATGCGGGGCGAAAGTAGATGCAAGCAGTTGTAATACAATGGATTCTTGCAGGGGTGGCATTGAGTGGCACCCAAGTGGAAGCAAGTGGCACCGGCGGAATAAAATTGATTTTCACCGGGCATTTATTTCTCCCGTGATTAATTTTATCTTAATTTTGCCAAAGGTTGTGTCGCATGGCATGATACTAAAACACGAATTATGAATAAAATTTATTACTATATCCTCTGTTTTGCCTGCTTCGTATTAGCGGGCAGCCTGCCCACCGGCACGATGGCTGCGGAAAAAGTAACTGTGGAAACGGAAGCATTGCCCGACAGCCTGCTGACCGACGACTATGTCTATGAATACACCTTCTCGGACTTCGACAAGGCAGAGCGCATCATGCAGGAACTGCGGAAGCGGAAAAGCCTGCCGGACTATAAACTGGACGCCACCGAAGGCGACCTCTACTTCAACACGGGACATTATTACCGGGCATTGAAATTCTACAAACGCGCGTTGGAGAATGATTCCGTGCGACTGGACGACCACCGGCAGATGGAGCAGATACACCGCCTGATTTCCTGCTACGACTGCCTGCACAATGAAACCAAGAAAGCGCAGTACGTGGATATGCTGATGAAGAAGGCGGAGCAATGCGGCAACAAAGAGATGCAGTCCGTAGCCCTGTTCAACATGGGGAAGATGCTCTATTACCAGGGGAACAAGGACAAGGGATATGACTATATGCAGCGTGCCGCCGACCTGATGGAACAGACGGACTATACCTATAAGTACGATAACCTGCGCTATAACTACAACACCCTGCTGACCTTTCAGGAACTGGACAGACAGAGCGAGGATGCCCTCCGCACGCTCGAAGCCCTGCAAAAGGTGGTGACCGGGGAAACCGGCAGTGAAACTCCGATGGAAGGGTTGGGCGAAAAGGAGAAGAAAGCGATGTTCGCCCATTACGCGGTAGTCCTTTTCCGGCTCGGACGTGTGGGGGAAGCGGAGGAATATTACAAGCGGTTCCTCTCCACCGCCCAAGAGTATGACCGGGACAACTATCTTATCATGCCCTACCTGTTCGACCGCCGGATGTATGACCGGGTGATAGGTATGAACTCCGCCCGTGAAAAGATACTCGCGGCACAAGGGGACACGGTGACCTACCACATGACCACCATCAAGAAATCCCTCGGACGCGCCTACGAGGAAAAGGGCGATTACCGCACAGCCGCACGCTATTTCCGCGAACTGGCCGTGCTGCGCGACAGCATCAAGAACCGGGAGCAGAAGAGTTCGGCTCTGGAACTCGCCACCCTCTATGAAACGCACGAGAAGGACATGATTATCCAGAAGCAGGATTCCGATGCCCATATCCGCAACCTGTGGTTGGGGCTGGCGGCAAGCACCACCGTCCTGCTGGGGATCATCCTCTGCTTCGGCATCCGCTACTATCGGAAAATACGGTTCAAGAACAATGCCCTGGTGAAGAATATCAATGAACTGTTGCACTACAAGGAGGAGCTTTATCAGGCGAAAGACGCCCATTTCGCATTGCAGGAGAAAGTCCGCGCATTGAATGATGCTTTGGAATCCCTGCAAGCCCGGCAGGCAGCGTCGCCTCTTGACAGTGCAGAAGTCAAAGCAGGTACAGACGCAGATGTTGCGATAGAGCCTGAAACGGAAAAAACGGTAGCGGATATGCCGGATGTCCATGAAACTGCAAAAGCGGAAGCCGCAGAAGATGAAAATGCGGAACCGGAGGAAGCCGGGGATGCGGAATGGGGTACGGAAGCAGGCGACGAGCGTTACGGTAAAGAGCTGTACGAACAGATGGAACACCTTATCATCGGCGGGCAACTTTATCTTGATCCTAAATTCAACGGTGAAGCAGCCAGAAAACTGGTCGGTATTCCCCGCAACCGGTTTGTGCCCTTTATCAAACGCTATACGGGAGTGCGTTTCCTTAAATACCTGAACAAGTTCCGGCTGTACCATGCGGCACGCCTGTTGCAGGAAAATCCGGACTACGGCATAGAAACCGTAGCCAGGGAAAGCGGCATACCGGCACTCCGTTCCTTCCATCGCCTCTTTCTGGAAGAGTTCGGGGTAACGCCAATGGAATATCGTAAAAAAAGCAAACGGGCTGATAGTTAGCGACATGGCGAAGAACGGTGCAAAATTGGCACAACAAGATGCAGAATTGGCATAACAAGTGCCCTGAAAATCATTGTGTTACCATTTTATTTCCCTAATTTTGGAGCGTGCAAACAATTAAAAAGTGCGTGTTCCAATGAAAACAAACTGCATTGACATATTTAACAGTTATTGTTTGGGAATTAGAAATAATTTCTTAAACACACACACACACACACACACACACACACACACACACACACACACACACACACACCGAGCAGGCGCATATAAACAAAGTTCGTGCGCGCGTAATATACCTGATAACAAACAAATTGCAATACATACCCACAAAGAGAATATCTTTTCTTTTTGCGTTTTTTTTATGTTCCTATCCCTCCTTCCGGAGTATGTGAAATCAATCCATAAAGAGACTATGATAAGAAGAATGAAACGAACAGGATTTACCCTCTTGCTCGCATTGCTTGCGTTGGCAGCTGAAGCACAGGACAAGACGGCTGATACTGCCTTTGTGTTCCGTTTTGTGCCGCATAAAGATGTGTTCTATGTGCCCTACGCCGACAACCAGACGGAACTGAACCGCCTTTGCACCGTGCTGCAAGCCCATATCGACCACCTGCGTGCGGGGCGGATGTACATTTCGGTGAGCAGTTACGCCGCCACGGGTAACAGCCGGACAACAGGGCAACGGATGGCCTACCTGCGTAGCAGCCGGGTGAAATCGGAACTGATACGGCGCGTGGGCATCACCGAGCAGATGTTTGTCACCGACCGCCGCATTGCCGCCCCCTACGCCGACAGCCTGCGGGAAGTGGTGGTAGTTGCCTTCCCCGCCGGTGTGGAAAAGATAGAGCGGATTGCCGGAGCGAAAGCCGCCGAGGTGGTGCGGAGCTATTACCGCGAGATAGAGGAACGGCAACAAAACGAAGCCCATGCCCGGCTTGCCGCCAAGCAACAGCAACAACAGGAACTTGCCGCACGCGAAGCCGCCGCGAGCCATGAAGCGGAAGCTGCACGCCGGAGGGCTGCCGAAGCGGAGGAACAACGCCGGGCAGAGGACGAACACCGACGCCTCGAAGCCGAAGAGCAGGCACGCCTGTCAGCCGAAGCCACCGCCAAGCCCTATACCATCGCCCTGCGCGCCAACCTGCTGCGCTGGGCAACGCTCACTCCCGACCTCGGCATCGAATGGCGCATCAGCCGCCATGTGGGCATCCTCGTAAACGGCTCGTGGACTTCGTGGAGCTGGAGCGACAAAGACAGAAGATATGCACTGTGGAAAGTATCGCCGGAAGTGCGCTATTATATAGGTAAAGAAAACCGGGGTTACTTTGGAGCCATGTACCACATTGGCGAGTTCAACTACAAGCTCGGCAAAACGGGCAAGCAGGGCGACTATCAGGGCGGCGGCATCACGGGTGGCTATACGCTGCCGCTGAACAGCCGGCTGTCGCTGGATTTCCATGCAGGCATCGGCTATACCCATGCGGAGTATGACAAATACCGGGTGACGGACGGGGTGCGTGTACGCGGAGAGAACCAAACGAAAAACCATTGGGGCATCAACCAATTCGGTGTCACGCTGGTATGGTTGGTAAATTGAGAGTTGAGACTATACTTTAATGTTGAAAATCAAATAAGGTTTTGAACGAAGTTAATTAAAAATTGAGAAATAGATGAAGAAAACAGTCATTCATAAAACAGTCCGGGGCAACCGAAAAATAATTTTGTCCGGCATCTGCAAACTGCTGATATTTGCAGCCGTATGCCGGTCATTTGGCGGTTGCGTAAAGGACGACCTTTACAATACCCCGCATCCGGACAAGGGCGCGGTGCGGGTAACCACCGACTGGTCGGGACGCTCGTCGGAGGCATCTGTGCCCGGCAGCCATACGCTGCGCATCGGAGAAGAGAGCCAGGAGGTGACGGCGGAAACCAACACTTTCAAAAGCCTGCTGGCACCGGGCAGTTACCGGTTGTTAGTGTACAATACGCCCGAAGGTATTTCCATAACGGGGAATACCGCCACGGTGGACACGAAAGACGACGGCACGCTCACCCCGCAACCGGGGTATCTGTTTTCCGCCGCAAAAGAGCTGGACGTGGCGGCTGACGATACGCTGAAAGTAACCCTGCCGATGCAACAGCATATCCGTTGCCTGACGCTGACACTGCAACTGGCGGAAGGCGACAAGGAACGCATCGCCGGGACAACCGCCACGTTGACAGGCATCGCGCATAGCCTCGACCTCACGACGGGCACACAGACCGCCGGGCAGACGGGACGGACAATCGCACCGGAGTTCAAGTTCAGCACCGTGACGCCCACCCGTGCGGAGGGCAAACCGGCGCTTGCCGCCATGCTCCGGCTGATGGGCGTGATAGCCGGTGAACGGCAGACGCTCACCCTCGCCGTCACCCTGACGGACGGCAGCGTGCAGACCCTCGTGACCGACCTGACCGACCTGCTGAAAGACTTCGGCGGCACTATGGAGGCTTTGCGGCTGGATGCACTGCTCAACCTGCCCACGGCAGGTAGTATGGGCGGCACCATTACCGGCTGGAAGGAAGTGGACAACGGTAATATCACTATCCACTAAAGCGAGTGACAACAATTAGAAGAAGCGAATAATTGAATTTAAAAACAAGATAAGAGTATGAAAAAGCAAGCATTTATCTGCGCGCTGCTGGCAACCGTCCTGTTGCCGGGATGCAGTGAAGACGGAGAAAACACACGGCAACCCACCGACGGACGGGTTGCCCTGGAAGCCACCAGCGGCATCCGGATGAACACCCGCGCCTACGACAAGACCTGGGAAGCGGGCGACGCCATCGGCATCTACATGCTGAACGGCGATGCGACGGACGGTGACGGGAACCGCAAGTACACCACCGCCGAGAAAACGGAAAACGGCAGTTTCACCGCTGCCGAAGGACAAACCCTTTACTTCCCGGTGGATGGCTCGCAGCGCGACTTTATCGCCTATTACCCCTACCGGGAAACATTGGCAGTCGGCAACGTGTACACCGTCGATGTAAGCCGTCAGACCCCGCAGAAGGACATCGACCTGATGGGTGCTGCCAAAGTGACGGGCAAAAACAAGTTCAACCCGCAGGTGGCGTTCGTCTTTACCCATAAGTTAGTGAAGCTCGACATCACCATCAAGGCGGACGGGACATCGTTGACGGATGCCGACCTGGCAGGCACCACTGTCAGCATCAGCAACCAGCAGACGGCTGCCACCTACAACGTGGTGACGGGCGGCGAGGCGACCGTCACCGCAGGCACACCGGCAGAAATAGCCCTGCATACCGACGGACTGAAAGCCGAAGGCATCGTGCTGCCCGCAGCGACTACGGAAAACATGGAGTTGATGTTTACCGTGCCCAATTTGAATAATCAGAAGTTCCACTGGAGCGTGAACAGCGCCGAGAAATCAAAGACGTTTGTAGCCGGAAGCAAATACCTGTACACCATCACCATCGGTAAAGCCGGTGTGGAAGTCAGTTCCAAAGTGGAGGACTGGGCAGCAGGCAACGGGGCAGGCGGCGAAACGGGCAATGCTGAATAATCCGGTTAAGCGAGGCAGAATCAAGCTTGCTTGAATTATGCCGAGCGTGAGGATTATGGAGGATGCGAAGCAGACTCAATAAGAGATAACCAAAACGTATGTATTGTATTATAAACAAAGAATTAAAAATGAAAGCGAAATTATTTATGACAATGGCAGCCGCCGCGATGATACTGGCAGGTTGCAGCAACGACGAAAACGAGGTAACAGACAACTGGAACGGCGAGATACGCCTCACGAGCGGAGTAACCGTGCAGACACGCACCAACAGCGCTGACGTGCCCGACAAGCAGATAGCCAGCGGCCGGACGGTTTATGCGTGGGTGGACAAAGCTGGTGACCCCAGTGCGACGGAATACATCAAGGCATGGACACTCACCGCCCAGGGCGACGGCACTTTCACCGGCAACCTCCAGTATTATCCTACCGACAACGCAAACCTCGACTTCTATGCGATGCACGGCAACTTCGCTGCCTTCACCGAGGGCAGCGATGCTTTTCCCACATCCGCATCAGCAATTACCCATGCCGTGGACGCCGACCAAAGCGAAAACCTTGGCGACAATTACCTGAAATCCGACCTGCTGTATGGATTAAAGAAAGATGTGACCCGCAGCGCAAGTGCGGTGAACCTGACTTTCTACCATCTGCTGTCGAAGGTGGAAGTAGCCCTGAAGTCGGGCGATGGAAATCCCGACCTGACCGGCGCGACCGTTACCATCGAAAACACCAAGCTGAAAGCCGCATTTACCCCCAGCAAGACTGCTGAGATCAACAGCGGGACCACTTCAACCGCACAAACTGCCCGTGCCGGGTTGGTCACTTGCTCAACGTCCAGTAACGACCCGGCTCCGATTAAAATCGCCACGAAGATAACTTCGAACGATTTTGCTGCCGGAACTGAATATGCCGCCGCCATCATCGTGCCGCAACAAGTAACGCAGAATACCAAATTCATCAAAGTAGCACTCGCGGGTGGTGGCGGAACATTCTCCTACAGCATCCCCGATGCGGGTGGTATTACGTTTGAAAGCGGCAAAAAGTACCAATACAAAATCACCGTCAACCAAAGCGGCTTGACGGTAACCTCCGAGATCGGCGACTGGTCACCGGTCAGTGCAATCAGCGGCGATGCCGTAATGGATTAACCCTTTGGCGGCAGCTATCCCGACAGAGTGAAAACAGCCGTTCCAAAATCCTTTTCACTTGTCGGCGACAAGACGACGTCGAGTCAGCGACTCGACCGCCCCGAGTCGGCGACAAGTGAAACAGCCCCCGGCGGCATTCCATAATAACGATTAAAAACAGAAGAATTATGCCATTCTGGAAAAAGATGTTTAACAAACAACAAGCGGTTTACTACCCCCGCGCCATCGTGCAGGGCAAACCCGTGGAAACGGAAACCATCGCCAAGGATTTGGCGAAGATTTCCACCGTAAGTAACTCCGATGTCCAAGCCGTACTGGGCGACATAGCAGGCGTGATGCACACCCGCATGAGCCAAGGCAAGAGCGTCCACATCAAGGGGCTGGGCTACTTCCGCTACGTGCTGGACACCCGTGGAGTGAAAAACCTTGATGATTTCAACTTCGACAAGCAGGTGCAGGCCGTGCGTGTGGAGTTCGTGCCCGAACGCACCCGGCTGAGTAGCGGCGCCTACACTCGCGCCCTCGTGGACAGCGACGAGCTGGAATGGATAGAGCTCTCGCCCGAAACCAAGGACGACGACCCCGCCGGTAACGGAGGAGATGTCATAGACCCGACGGCATAACCGCCGCACCGCCACTGCCGGACACCGCAAGCGTTAACGTCCGGAACGAGCCGCCTATAAGGTAGCACGCTGGCAGCCTCGCCGCTGCCGGTGGCACAGATAAGAATAAACGGAAAAAACCGGAAGACAAGAAATAAAAAAGAGAACGATATGAACAGAAAAATGATGAATTTGGGTATCAGCCTGTGCTTTGCCTGCGTGGCAGCACTGCTGGCGGCAAGCTGTACGGACGATACCGACGACGGCACCACGCTGCCCGACGGCACGTGCCCCATGACCTTCACCGCCAGCGTGGACGGGCTGGCCGCTACCCGTGCCACCACCGATACGAACGGCAAAACCTCGTGGCAAGCGGGAGACCCCGTAGCCATCAGCATGGATGGCGGAGCGAACCATAAACAGTATAAGATAAGCAATACCGGCACCGGTGCGATGTCCCCCGATGGCGAAGCGAACATCCTCTATTGGAGCAAGACGCAGGAAACCCTTGCGGCATGGTATCCCATTGGCTGTACAATCGGAAGTGGGGGTGGCGGCAGTGAAGTAAGCATCACCGACCAGCATTCCAGCTTCGGGGAGTTGGAGAATATCCTTCATGCCCCGGAAAAGAATTATACATACAGTAGCGGCAATCCCGTTGCCTTTGTCTTCCGCCACGCACTGGCAAAGGTGAAGGTTACATTGCAGAAAGGCGACGGCATTGAAGACGACTTGTCCGGCGCCACCGTCACTTTTATGGGTTATACCGCAGGCACTTTGGGATATGGCGGTATGACGGGTAGCGGCAGCAACGGCGACATCATCCCGAAAACGGAAACACCCGCTAACGGCGGTGCCTCCACCTACACCGCCCTGCTTATCCCGCAGAACATGCAGGGAAAAAAGTTCATCAAAGTAACCGTTGGCACCAACACCGCCGCCCGTGATTACTTCTATACCCCCACCAACAGCACCGATGCCAACCTCGAAGCCGGAAAGGAATACGCCTACACCATTACCGTAAAGAAAACGGGACTGGCGGTGCAGGTGACGGATAACGGCGCGGCATGGGGAAGCGGGACGGACATCACCGGCAGCGAGCCTTCCACCATAGAGCATCACGTCATTACCATTACAAATAAAAACAACTTAACGAACTTGGAAGTGAAAAATGCCAATGGAACCGCCATTACTGCGCAACATGACGGCACCTATCAGCTTCCGGCTACCGCCACCACTTTCAGTGTCAGCTATTCTCCTTCCGATAAGACCAAGAGTCTTGTCCCCATCTCCGGTTTGTGCCGGTTGTCCTCTCGCAGTGCCAATACGGATAACGGCTTGAAATATATCTGCAACTACAGCAGCGTGATTTCCGATGTCACGCTGGATTTGGACAAGTATGTGCAGGCGGGCGACTACTATTACAGTGACGGCACGTGGACTCCCGAAACTCCCTCTGTTTCCAATGGTGGCTCCCCTACGGCTATCGGTGTGGTGTTCTATGCAGGTGCCGGGCCCGACGACGATATCAGCCATTACAGTGGCAGTGGGCTTACAGGCAAAATACACGGCTACGCGGTGGCTGCCAAAGATTTGTTGGACGGTAGCATGACCAGTTACGGCGGCAAACTGCCCAAAGTGAGTGACCGGTTGCAGGACTATGATGTCCCCGAAATAGCCAATAACAACAATAGCTCCTACAACGGCTATTCCGTAACGAAAATCATCAAGGAGAGTTATATCTCCCAAACAACCACGTACGAATTTCCTGCTTTTGCCGCCTGCGCAACGTACCACAGTAGTGTTCAGGCTGCCCCCAACAACAGTAGTGGTTGGTATCTGCCCTCTGCCGCCATGCTGGGTGCTATCAACGGGATAAAGAATAGTCCGAAAAATTGCCCGGGCGGTTCTGCGCTGAAAAACAGTTGGGGCACCGATTATATGTCGTGCTCTGAGTCGGGTGCCGGAACTGTACAAGGATATTCTTTTTATAGCAGTGGATATACCGGCCGTACCAAGAACGATAACTGTACTTATGCCCGTGCCGTGCTTACCTTTTAAATACCAACAGTGCAATGAAGAAAATAGAAACCAAGAGATTCATCTATATGGCAGCAGCGTTCAGCCTGCTTCTTTGCGGTTGCAGCAAAGAAGATGCGTATCATCAGGACGATGCGGACAATGCCATCGGCACCGTGCTTTCCTTGCAGGTCAATGCCGCCGCCTACCAGTCCTCCACCGGCACACGTGCCACGGATGCAGAACTCACCACCACTTTCACCAGCGGTGACCGATTGGGCGTTATCATTACCCACCAGAGTGGAAGTACGGAGCACACTGTCTATACTTACAACGGTTCGGCATGGACAAGTTTCGCCCCGGCTTATTATGACCCTCAAGACACATACGCCGCCTACTATCCTTACAAGGAAAGTTTGCAAGACAAGAATACACTTGCCGACGTAAAATCCGCCTTCACCCCGCTCACCGACCAGTCCGACTATTCCACCGGCTACACCGCTTCGGACTTGATGACGTGCGAAAGCGCCACAATGAATACAACAAACAAAACGCTGTCCATCACCCTGACGCATGCCTTCTCGATGCTTCGTATGCCAGCTAATATCCCGGTAAAAATCAAGTGCGGGGATGGCAAGACTTATGAATATTCGCTTCCGGGTATTACGGACATCGCCTTCCATATCGGCGATGTCCCTTACCGTGCCTGGGTGGACGGCGACGGCTACGCCCGGCTGATTATCAGCAACAGCGGCAGTGACATAGCTGTGAAAAGTTGCTATACGTTTCAGGGAGAACGGGCTGAAACCAGTTGTACGATTAGCAGTTTCGCTTCCGGTCAGTATTATACCGTCGCTCTTCCGCGTGCCGACTTGGGCGAATATCAGTTATCAAATGCACGTGTGGGCGATTTCTATATCAAGAGTTCTGACGGACAGAGCGGCTTTGTGTTTCCTAAAGAAGCTTTATCGCTCCCTGAAAGTTTGAAGAGCAGTTGCCTCGGTGTCGTGCTCAAGGTGGGTAAAGACGAGAGCGATGATTGGAAAGACGATTGCCAATACAAGAAGAAAGACGGCAGTACCACTATGTCCACCATCAACGGTTACGTTCTTGCGTTGCACGATGCCAACGGTGGTAGCTATTGCCAATGGGGGAGTTATAATACAAAAGTAGATCATGCGGATATGAACCGGGAGCGGTACACAGGTTTTTACGGTTATAAGAATACGCAGGCCATCATCAGCTTCAACAAAAGCAAGAGCGGTACTTTGTCTTCCGCTTTTCCCGCCACTTATTACGCTACCGTGGGATACGAAGCGAGTTATCCTGCTCCAGCTAATAGTAGCGGTTGGTTTTTGCCTTCCGCCGGTCAATGTAAATATTGGTTAAACAACAAAGAGACGCTTTTAGCAAGTGTAAGGAAAGCTACTGGTGATTCCAGTTACAGTTGGAGTTACTATTGGTCGAGTTCGGAGGTCAGCGACATTCCAGCGTGCTACGCGCGGTATGCGGGCTTCGGCGGCAGCGGCGGCGTGAGCGCCGGCAGTAAGGACGACAACAGTTATGTTCGGTCGTGCTTGGCTTTTTAATCAATTTATCTATTAAAATTATTTATCTATTAAAAACCAATCCCCGCGAAGCGGGTCGATGATATTTTTTTATGGCTCTGACAGAAGAATTACCTATTTACCGTGCCACATATCGGTTGTTGAACCTGTTGATACGTGCCACGCAGGACTTTCCCCGATTCTATAAATATAGTTTGGGGGCACGAATGGTAGATGTGTGTCTGGATATGTCGATGTTGCTCTATAAAGCGAACAGTAGTTACGAAAAGACGGCAGTGTTCGCCCTTGAAAAAAAATATAAAAATAACACCTTATCCATCTATCCAATTTATGAATGAAACGAAAACCTATCATCCCCTGCCTTGCAACGAAATGCCGGACAACTGCCATTTCCTATTGAGAAGTTTCCAAAAAGGGGAAACATTCAGCAATGCAGACAAGGGAATGAACTACATCGTATTCTGCCGGGAAGGGAGAGTACGGCTGACAAGCAGCCTGTTCCGCGAAGAAACGCTGCACGGGGGCGACATACTGTTCCTGCCCCGCATGGCTGACTGCCAGGGAGAGATACTGGAAGATACCCATGCGGTGATCCATACCTTCAACAACACGGTCTGCCGTCCGGAAAACTGCATACTGAACTACCTGTACACGCACAAGAAGCAGGAAGAGGGCGGCAACCCCACCACCTATTGTTGCAAGCTACCGGCACACGAAGCTATCGCGCTGTTCATGGAAAGCATCCGCCATTATCTGGCGGACGGCACGGAAGATATACAGCTATGGCACCTGAAACATAAGGAACTGATACGGCTGTTCAGCCGCTACTATACACCGGAAGAGCTGCAAGCCTTCTTCCACCCGATGACGGGGGAAGAGGTGCCGTTCAAAAGCCTCGTACTGGCGCACTACATGAAAGCCAACGACACGCAGGAACTTGCCGACCTGTGCGGCTACGGGATAACGACCTTCCGGCGCATCTTTAAGGAGGAGTTCGGAACGGCGGTCTATCAATGGCTGCTGAAGAAACGCTCGGAACATATCCTGTACCGGCTCTCTTTCCCCTATATCCCCTTCCATGACATCATAGAGGAGTTCAACTTCGCCTCGCCCCAGCAATTCTACCGTTTCTGCAAGGCGAACCTCGGCGACAGCCCCACGAACCTGCGGAAAAGACATGGGCAATAATGATGAATTTATGATTATTTTCGGTAACATGCCGAAACGGGAATATCCGTACCTTTGCAGCCAATTTAAAGCAAAATAGGTATTTACGGATATTTTCATACATGGAGGAATTTAAGACAACACCCTATATACGGCTACTCTCCCAAGGGGATGCCACAAGCGAGGAATTAGAAGAGGCGTTAGGTGATTTTACCCACCGGATTTATGAGTTCTGCATGAAGGAAAAGAATGTGACATTCATCTACTTTTCCCTGCATCACTTACGGACACTGCTGATCCATATCGAGGACAGGAGGACGGAAACGGGCGGCAGGCTATCCGCCAACGGGGGCATCGCATTTGTGGACGCCGCCATCGAATGGGCAAAGGGCGGCACGCAAGGAAACGCGGAAGGAACGGAGGAAGAAGAAGGAGAAGAAACACTGCCGCCGATTGTATGGACGGGAAAGGTCATCCATCTGATGGAGTTTATCTACGGCTCGGACACACTGAAGAATTTCAATGACGGCAAGGTGACCATCAAGGAGGTGGCGGCGCACTTCGGCAAGATGTTAGGGATAGAAATTAAAGACCCGTCGGGCTGTTATGTGAACATGAGGGAACGGGTGCAGGAGAGCCGAACCACCTATATAGACAGCATGAGGGACGCCCTGCTGGAAAGGATGGACAAGGACGACGAGAAACTGTACAGGAGGAAAAAGTAACTGCTTTTTCCTCCTGCCTGTTTTGAGGGGTTTAGTCCTTTTTACCCAATTCCAACAGATGGCAGAGGGCGGGATCGTTCTTGATACGCTCCAATTCATCGGCGACAATCTGCCGGACGTCTTCTTTGATTTGGTTGTAATTAGCCTGTACCATCTCCTGCATGTGATCGACTCCGTTGTCATCCACGAAGTTGGTGATAACGGGGATTTTCTGATAACTCTTCTCTTCCTCGGCTATCTTAGCGGCATCCACCACTATCTCGCAATGGAAAATCTTCTGCTCGATGCGCTCGGAGAAGTTGTCGGCGACGGAACCGACAAACATGCCCTGCGTCAGCCCGGAAATCTTGCTGGGTGGTATCATGCTGTCCATCTGGGTGGAGATGGAGGTGGACTTGTCATTGCGGTTGATGGTCATGCTCTGCCGTTTCTGTAATATCTTGCCGAAACGCTCACTTAACGTCTTGGCGGTTTCACCGACAACCTGACCGGAAAAGAGATTGCCGACGGTATTGATGATTACTTTCGCCTCCTTGTCGGTATAGTCGCGGATGAGCTGGGAGAAGTCCTGAAAGCCCAAGAGTACGGCGACTTTGTTGCTTCGGGCGGTGGCGATGAGGTTATCCAACCCTTTGATGAAAATGGTAGGAAGCTCGTCGATGATGATGGAACTCTTCAACATTCCTTTCTTATTGACCAACTTAATGATACGGCTGTTGTACAGTCCCAAAGCGGCGCCGTAAATTGCCTGCCGGTTGGGGTTGTTGCCGATGCAGAGGACTTTGGGTGCATCGGGATTGTTGATGTCAAGGGTGAACTCGTCGGCGGACATGACCCAATACAAGGCGGGGGAAATCATACGGGACAAGGGAATTTTGGCGGATGCGATCTGTCCCATGAGTTGGTCGGCGGCTCCGGCGAGCCATGCGTCGAGGAAGGGACTGAGGTAGTTCTCCAATTCAGGATAAGAGGACATGATGGGGAAAATCTGCTCGTAGGGCTTGTTGAGAAACTCGACGGCATGGGGGAAAGTGCAGTAGCGCCCGTCCTTGTAGATGCGGAGGAACCAGATGATGGCGGCAAACAGGATGGTGGGCGATTCGACAAAGAAGTCGCCCTGCTTTGCCGCCCATGAACGGTTGAGGTTCAACATGATGTTGTACGAACTTTCGTAGGCATCGGAGATGTCGGTCATGAACCGGGCGTTCAGCGGATTGCACCGGTGGCTGCGGCTGGGGTCGTCGAAGTTGATGATGTAGAACTGCGGCTTGACCTTGTACCCGTCCTGATGGGTGAGCAGGTGGTTGTAGGCAATGGTGGTGAGGTCGGGAAACTTGAAGTCGTAGATGAACATCGCGAAGCCTTTTTCAATCTGCTGCTTGATGTAGGAATTGACCACGGCGAAGGATTTGCCGCTGCCCGGTGTTCCTAATACGATGCTCGCACGAAAAACGTTGACAACATTGATCCATCCGTCGTTCCATTTCTTCTTGTAGAAGAAGCGGGTGCGGAGATTGACGGAATATTCATTTTCCATGAGCCGGGTTTCCTGCATGAAGCTCTCGTTTTCATTATTGAAAACGTCATCGAGCAGGTTGTTCTTCAGCAAGCGGCTGATCCAGATGCCTGCCGCCAAAAGGCAGAGGTAGCCGACGGAAAGGGTGAGGATATAGAACGCGGTGCGGACGACAAACGACACGGGCATGTCCAGTAACCACCAGTTGAAAAAGAAGAGTACAAAGCCCACGGAAAGGACTGCTCCTATATGTACCCATTTTATCTTTTCTTCCTTCACTCCTTTGGTGCCGATGCAGGAAAGGGCAAGGAACACCACACAAAAGAGTTTGGTGTAGAGCGCATAGGTGAACAGCCCGGCGGTGCGGTGGAAGTTGAGCAGTATCTTGTCCACCACTCCGATGTTTATCCCCCATTCTTCGATGGCGGGGTAACAGTACCAATAGATATTGATTATTACAAACAGAATACTCAACGCACGCATGAAATCCATCACCCGTGCCAATCCTCTTAAATCATCTTCTTGTGACATAATATTTTCTGAATTTTAATAGTGTGATACAATATGTTATGGGGTTAATCCTGACGTCCGTAACGGCGACGCTTCTTCCTGCGCTTCCGGGGAAGCGGGGGCTCGCGGTCGGGCAGTACGGGGTCGGGAGAGAAAAGGGAAAGCAGACCGCCGTCGGCGGATGTTACGGTCGTATCGGTGCGGTTGTCTGCCGACGGTCGCTGTCCGGTATGACCGCCGGTGACGGTTGGCTGCTCCTGCTGCGGTTGCGGTTCCTCTCCGCTGCGGCTGAAATATTCGTTGAAGACATTCGCGGAGAAGTCTTTGCCCAGACGGGAGCCGTTCAGGACTGTCCGGCTATGGTGGTCGATGAAGGTAACGCCATAGATGCGGTGGTCTTCGTTGCGGCGCAACACGAGGTCGATGCCCTGCGCGGAGAGTTCCCGGCGGAAAGCGGACTCTGTCCGGATGCGCTGCATGGCGGCGGAAACGATGCGGCGGGTATGCTCTTTGAGCTGCTTGTCCCGGATTGCCGTGGCGGACTGCTGCATCTGTTTTTCGATGGCGGCAATGCCGGTGGTCTTGCCGAGGACGGAAGATTTGATCGGTGTGCCGGTCTTTTCGCCGTCCTTGTCCAGTGCGGAGTACACGATGCCGTGGTAAGGGCGCCCGCCGACTTCGCCTTTGACTTCGTCCATACTTATGTTGTACAGGGAAAGCAGGGCTCGGAACTCACCCACGGACTGGAAGCGGTACATCTTCAAGAGGGGTTTCACTACATTGGCGATTTGTTTTTTCAGGTTGCCTTTGCTGCTGTCCACGGGGGTGAGCTGCCAGTCGTCACCCTGTTTCTGCCCTTCCGCCGGATGGAGGTTGTACTTCTGTTCCAGTTCTTCGGTGATTGCCTTGCTGCGGCGGTACTCGTTGCTGTCGTTGATCTTCCTGCCGGTACTGTCCACCCGGAGGCTGACGATATGGATGTGCCTGCGCTCGATGTCTTCGTGCTTGAAAATCAGATAGGGCTGGTCGCCATATCCCAATTTACGCATGTATTCCTCGCCGATGGCCGTGAGCTGTTCGTCGGTGAGTACGTCGTCGGGGTGCGGATTGAGGGAGATATGGATAACGGGCTTCTCCGTCCGGTAGTGGGACGGCATCCACCGCCGGAAGTCGTCCATGCAGTCGCCGATGCGGAACTGCCCGTCTTCGGGTTGCAGGACGAGATTGGCGGCAAGCACACGGGCATGACCTTCGTCCACCTTGTCCTGGTTGTAGGCAAGGGCACCGTAAAGGGACTGTCCGGTACTTATTTTCGCAACCATCGGCTCTCAAAGGTATTGGACAGTTCGACTATCTTACGGCTCAATTCTATCAATTCCAGTGTGGATTTCTCCAATCGGTAAAGCATGGCGAGGGCTTTTTTCTCGGAGAAATGGACGTGGAGTTCCTTCACCACCTGATTGTAATTGACGCCCACGGCGCGGAACTGCTGGTACAATGCGGTGAGCTTGGCGACGTATTCGAGCGCGGCACGGTCGGTACGGACTACCCGAAATTCTTCGGAAAAGACACGGGCGGCAATGAACTGCGCCATAGAACGCAAGCCGGACTGCTCGAAAAGTGTGAGGAAACGGGCGTGTTCGACGGCATCGAAGTTGACCGTGTAGCGGTAAACGGCGGGGTTGGTCTTGGGACTTCTGCCACCCTTGCGGCGGCTTTTTTCTTTTTCATCATTCATACATACGATTTTTTTAGTGGTACAATGACAGCCCGGCGGAGTATCTACGCCCTACCACTCTCTCCCCACAATTACCGACTTCGGAGGTAATTGTCCCCCTTTCTCCATCGGAAAAGGGGCAAGCGTTTTTTGCGGCAGAACTTGTTTCGTGCAGCAAAAAACACAGCTTGCTATGTTCGGGTGAACATAAAAATCCGACCGTATCCGGTCAGATTAGGGTTAGCGACAGACGACAAGGGCGGCGGTTGCAACCCGGACTGCTTAACGATGCAAAGTTAGGGGGACGGAAACGGGCGGAAGAACCCGTAACGGTGCCACTCGGTGCCACTTTGGTGCCAGTTGATGCCACTGATTTTCAAAGTGATACAGGGGAGTTCAATTAGTCGTTTATTTGCGCCGCCATTCTTTTGAGGCACGGAAACAGTGATGTAAAGAGGCAATGATTTCTATCATTGACGAAAGGATGAAGTCCTTCATTGAGGATGAACTAACGTGCTGACGTGAAGATGTAGTGAAGTATTGTCGTACTGACGTAAAGAGATAAGGAAGTATTGAGATAATGAATTGAATAATGAACGATTTAAAAATTGAACGTATGAAAAAGGAACCGAAGTACATCGCTTTCTCCACCCAAAAGGGAGGAGCCGGTAAAACAACGCTGACCGTATTGGTGGCAAGTTACCTGCACTATGTAATGGATTATAATGTTGCCGTGGTGGACTGTGACTATCCGCAACACAGCATCGTGGAGATGCGGGAACGTGACCTGAAAATGGCAATGGATGACCCGTACTACAAGCGGATGGCATACGAGCAGGTGCAACGACTGAAAAAGAAGGCGTATCCGGTGATCGAGAGCACACCGGAGGATGCGGTGACGAGAGCTGCAGAACTGGCGGACACGGACTTTGACTTTATCTTCTTTGACCTGCCGGGAACTATCAACAACGGCGGTGTGGTGCGCACGCTGGCACGGATGGACTATATCTTCTCCCCTATATCGGCTGACCGGGTGGTGATGGAGAGCACGCTCCGCTTCGTGGTGGTGCTGAACGATACGCTGATTACTACGGGGAAGTCGAAAATCCAAGGGATGCACTTGCTCTGGAACATGGTGGACGGACGGGAGAAGTCGGAACTGTACGATGTGTATGAGGAGGTGATCCGTGACTTGGGGCTGTCGGTACTGAAGACCTTCCTGCCGGACAGCAAGCGGTTCCGGCGGGAGTTGTCCGCCGGGCACAAGGCGCTGTTCCGCTCGACTATCTTTCCGGCGGACAAGGTGCTGGTGAGGGGTAGCAACCTGAACGAGATTATTGATGAGATACTGGAACTGATTCAATAGGGATGCGTATGGCGAAGAAACTGAAAGAGGACGTCAATCTGGACGAGATTGACGAGAACTTCATCATCTCGTCGTTCAAGACGACGGAACCGCAACAAACGGGCGGAACACTGCAAGCGGTGGAACGGGCGAAGGAGAACCGGGAAACGGGAAAGGGAAAGAAACGGGGACTGTCGGAGTACGGCGAAAAGTTCCTGAAACGGAACGAGCTGAAAACACGGCAGTGCGTGTATATCAGCGGGCAGATTCATGCGGTCATCTCCCGACTGGTGCATGTGATAGCGGACAAGGATATAACGGTGGGCGGCTATATAGATACGGTACTGGCGGAACATCTGGAAAGGCACAAGGAAGAGATTAACGAACTGTACCGGCAAAAGAGGGAGGATCTGATATGAGCAAGGATGTGGAACTTATACTGCTGTTCGGGCTTGCCATCCTGTATGTGCTATGGGCTGCGGTCTATCTGCACTATGAGAAATGGAAGCGACGGAAGGCGGCGCGGAACGCTGCGGCGATATTGCCCCGAAAGGATGCGCCGGTTGCCGGGATTCTGGGGAAAAGCCATTTTGTACTTCCGGTAACGGTGCCACTCGATGCCACTTTGAAGCCACTCGAAGCCACGGAAAATGAAAGCGAAAAAGGAGTTGAAAAAGATGATACTTTTGTCGCCGAACCGGAAAAACACCCGTTGCAAGTGCCTGACGAAGAACTGGATGGGATATTCAACGATGCACCACCGGAAGGGGCAGACAATGAACCGATGGATATTGATGTGTCGCTGGATTATGAGGAGGAAGACGAGGAACTGGAAGGATGCAGCGAGCCGGGAGCAATGGCTTCGGGGGTGAGTTTTGAGGATATGTGCGCTGCCGTGAAAGTGCTGGGAAAGGCAAAGGAAACGGTGAGCGAACAGGAGGAACAGGAAGCCGGAAGGACACTGACGGAACTGCAACATACGGACATGTTCGAGCAGTTGGTTGCCAACCACCCGCAACGGGCGGAAAGGGTGACGGAACTGATAAACCTGCACATGGAGAACTACCGGCAGGAACAGTCCGACGGAACGGATGATAACGGCAATGAGGCTGACGGGGAGGTTCCGGAAGACTTCAATATATATGATATTGTGTAACCAATTATTAATAACCGGATGCGGGGTTATCCAGCCCTGCATCCATTAAAAACAAGTGTTTATGAATACAAAGAGATTTCTTTTAGCTGCCGCCGCTCTGTTTGTGGCTGTGGGCGCTACTTATGCGCAAGGTAACGGACAAGCGGGGATAACGGAGGCAACGAACCTGATAACGGGATATTTTGACCCGGGGACGAAGTTAGTGTACGCTATCGGAGCGGTCTGTGGATTGATTGGCGGGGTAAAAGTCTATAACAAATTTTCATCGGGCGATCCCGACACGAGTAAAGTTGCCGCTTCGTGGTTTGGAGCTTGTATATTCCTGATTGTGGCGGCTACTATTTTGAGGTCGTTCTTCTTGTAATTTATATAATGTACGCGTACAATATATAAAATAGAGAATGGAATTTGAACTAAACAAGGGGATTGGGAAAAGTGCTGAATTTAAGGGACTGAAAGCGCAATATCTGTTCCTGTTCGCTGCCGGATTGCTCGCGGTATTTGTAGTGTTCATCATCCTGTATATGGTGGGTATCAACCAGTGGATTTGCATCGGGTTCGGTGTTGTCACGGCTTCGGTACTGGTATGGGCTACATTTGCGCTGAATGAGAAATACGGCGAACACGGACTGATGAAGCTGCTCTCGTCCCGACAGCATCCCCGCTTCCTGATTAACAGGATCACTCCCCGAAAACTATTCAAAAAGAGAAGAAAATGAGAAATGTACTAAAAGCTGCCACGATAGAAAGCAAGTTCCCGTTGCTTGCGGTGGAACGGGACTGCATCATCAGCAAGGATGCGGATATTACCGTCGCCTTTCGGGTGGAACTGCCGGAGTTGTTTACGGTCACCACACCGGAATATGAAACGATACATTCCACATGGGCGAAAGCAATCAAGGTATTGCCGAACTATTCGGTGGTACACAAGCAGGACTGGTTTATCAAGGAGAATTACCAGCCGAAAACGGATAAGGATAGCCTTAGTTTCCTCTCCCGTTGTTACGAGATGCACTTCAATGAACGTCCGTTCCTCAATCACGGGTGTTATCTGTTCCTGACGAAAACGACGAAGGAACGGGCAAGGATGCAAAGTAATTTTTCATCGCTGTGCCGCGGGTTTATCGTGCCGAAAGAGGTGAACAAGGAGATGGCTACGCGCTTTCTGGAAGCGGTGGGACAGTTCGAACAGATCGTGAACGATTCGGGACTTGTCCGGCTGGTACGGTTGGGCACGGATGAAATCGTGGGCACGGACAAGGGTGCGGGACTGATCGAGAAATATTTCTCGCTCTCGCTGGAAGATACGACGACACTGGAAGATATGGAGTTGGGAACGGACGGGCTGCGCATCGGTGACAAGAAGCTGTGCGTGCATACGCTCTCGGACGTGGACGATGTGCCGGGAAAGGTGGGCACGGATATGCGGTACGAGAAGTTATCGACTGACCGCTCGGACTGCCGGTTGTGCTTTGCGGCTCCCATCGGGCTGCTGTTGTCGTGCAACCATATTGTGAACCAATATATTTTCATTGATGACAGCAACGAGAACCTGAAGAAGTTCGAGAAGACGGCACGAAACATGCAGTCGCTCTCCCGCTACAGCCGGTCGAACCAGATTAACAAGGAATGGGTGCGATACGTCGCTGTGTAAGTAATTGTTAAACTTAGATTTAACCCGTTGT
>ERZ832522.1178-NODE-1178-length-35709-cov-6.219639_pt1 | contig 35709 bp, 30 predicted proteins | sample MGYA00519951_ERZ832522 | MGnify/ENA primary metagenome ERZ832522 (study PRJEB31850, sample SAMEA3708728) | human gut metagenome | biome: human gut; feature: human-associated habitat; material: faeces | place: China | collected 2014 ... | reverse complement strand
ACCTTGTAGGCGATCTGGTTCATTACCTCGGGGATCACGGGGTTCACCTTACCCGACATGATCGAGGTGGGTAGTTACATAGGACTTGCAGCATTGACCCGCTCGGAGATCACGATTAAGAATGTTGCTATTCCTCAGTTAGGTATTATTCCGGATGCGTTCCGTAAGTTGGGAATTCGGGTAGAGGAACGTGGGGATGATTTATATATTCCTCGTCAGGAACATTACATGATAGAAGATTTCATTGATGGTTCAATTCTGACGATTGCCGATGCTCCTTGGCCGGGATTGACGCCCGACTTGTTGAGTGTATTCCTTGTTGTTGCTACTCAGGCAAAAGGGAGCGTGCTGATTCATCAGAAAATGTTCGAGAGCCGCTTGTTCTTCGTGGACAAATTAATCGACATGGGGGCGAAGATTATTCTTTGCGACCCGCATCGGGCCACGGTTATCGGGCAAAATCATGAATCTCAGTTACGGGCCACCAAGATGACGTCGCCGGATATACGTGCCGGAATTGCCTTGTTGATTGCGGCGTTGTCTGCGCAAGGAACAAGTGTTATTGATAATATCGACCAGATAGACCGCGGTTACGAGCATATTGATGAAAAGCTGAATGCGATTGGTGCGGAGATCAGACGGGTTGATTGAGGAAGAACGCAATAATTTTAGATTTAGGGATTTTAGATTTTAGATTGAACACCCCTCCTTCGGGTAGGAGTTGTCCAAAAAGTCATTTCTCAAACTCCCTCCCCCTTTTGGGGTACTCCCTCTATAAACAGAGGGAGAGTTGAAATACTCCCCGTCTTCAGGAAGAGTCACCAGCTCCTCCTCTGTTTATAGAGGAGGTGGCACGAAGTGACGGAGGAGTTTTTTGATATAAAAAGACTTTTGGGACAGCCCCTTTTTTATATCACTTTTTAAACTGTCTTGAAAAATGGCATGAAATTCATCGAAACAAAAAATAAGGCTCTACACCCTGCATATTCCGAGAAATTGACTATCTTTGCCCAATTTTTAATCAAACCGCATAAAGATAAATTCTATGGCAATCTATTTGGACGATGTATCAAGAACTTTCGGAGAATATCTGCTTATTCCCGGTCTGACCACGAAACAGTGTATCCCAACCAACGTTTCATTGAAAACACCCTTGGTGAAGTATAAAAAAGGCGAGAAATCAGCCATTGAACTGAACATCCCGTTTGTTTCAGCGATTATGCAGTCCGTTTCCGATTCTGGATTGGCAATTGCACTTGCCCGGAACGGGGGATTGTCATTTATCTTCGGTTCGCAACCTATCGAATCACAGGCAGAAATGGTTCGCAAGGTAAAGAAATTCAAGGCCGGATTCGTTACCAGTGACTCCAACATCACCCCGGAAGCCACGTTGGCAGACGTGCTTGCTTTGGTGAAACGCACGGGACATACCACAATGGGTGTTACCCATGACGGAACCCCGAACGGCAAATTGCTGGGTATAGTTACCAGCCGGGATTACCGGGGAGAAAAAGACCCGAAAGACAGAAAAGTGAAAGAATTCATGACTCCCTTTTCCAAATTAACCGTTGGAGAAATCGGGATGACCCTCAGCGAGGCAAACCAAATCATCTGGGATCATAAACTGAACACCTTACCGATCATTGATAAAGATCAAAACCTTGCTTACTTCGTGTTCCGCAAGGACTACGATAGCCACAAAGATAACCCGAATGAATTATTAAACACCACGGACAAGAAATTACTAGTAGGTGCCGGGATTAATTCCCGTGATTACAAAGAACGTGTTCCCGCGTTAGTAGAAGCCGGGGTGGACGTTTTATGTATCGATTCATCTGACGGTTTCTCCGAATGGCAAAAAGAGACATTACAATGGATTAAACAAGAATACAACGGCAAAGTACTCGTTGGTGCCGGAAACGTGGTAGATCAGGCCGGATTCCGTTATCTAGTGGAAGCCGGGGCTGACTTTATCAAAGTGGGTATCGGTGGAGGTTCCATCTGTATCACCCGTGAACAGAAAGGTATCGGCCGCGGACAGGCTACAGCCGTGATTGACGTGGCCAAAGCCCGCGATAAATACTTCGAGGATACCGGTATCTACGTGCCGATTTGTAGTGATGGCGGTCTCGTACATGACTACCACATGGTGTTGGCTCTTGCCATGGGTGCCGATTTCTTGATGATGGGACGTTATTTCGCCCGATTCGATGAATCCCCCACCAAAAAACTAATGGTGAATAACTCCTACGTGAAAGAGTACTGGGGAGAAGGTTCTAACCGCGCCCACAACTGGCAACGTTATGACATGGGCGGCAGTGAATCCCTCAAATTCGAGGAAGGCGTGGATAGCTACGTTCCATACGCCGGAAAATTAAAAGACAACTTGGATGTAACCATCGGTAAAATCCGCTCCACGATGTGTAGCTGCGGAGCAACATCTATCTTTGAATTACAAAAGAATGCTAAAATCACCCTGGTTTCTTCAACCAGTATCGTGGAAGGCGGTGCCCACGACGTGATATTAAAAGATCATAACAGATAATATCAAAAAATCCCGGAGTTTAATCCGGGATTTTTTATTCTATCTTTCTTCTTGCTGACAAGTGTTGCAATAGTAAATACTACCCCCCAAATAATTCTCTTTTAATATATAATCCCCGCAGTACACACAATGGCTCCCCACTGTATCCTTAGACAAGTAAGGAACGTACCCCCCTTTTTGATCAAACAAATCCTTCTCGGAACAACGTCCTCCCAGTCGGTATATCTCCCGCAAAACCTTCTTCACACACCCGAAAAGCTCTTCCCTTTTCGCCTGCGAAAGAACCGCAATCTTCGTCTTCGGATGTACCCGAGCCAGATACAGAATATCTTGCAACACGCCATTTCCCAAACCGGGAATCATCTGATCCGTGGCAAGAAACGCCTTGGCACTCTTTTTCTGTACCCCTTCGTCATTAATCAAGGACATGAAATACGCCTTGTCAAAAGCATCCGACAACACCTGCGGTTTATTTTTTGCCCCTCCGTAATATGACATCAAACCACCTTCGAAAGAATCCCCCACGAAACACCACACGGCACCATACATCCTCACGGAAACGATAATGCAACTCTGATCTTCAAACCCGATCAGTAACTGGTGTTTGTTCGGTAACTTCGCCTCGGGTTCGTAATAACGGAGGTTTACCCCGTCGCTAAACACCACCTTGGCATCCCTCACGTTTATTTGCACCATTCCCCCGTAAGCACAAGCCCCATCCACCATTTTACCGAGTAACATCCCCGGGTATTTTTCCGGGTCCCCGTTGAAAAAGGCAAATTTATGCGAGGTGTAGCAAGGTATAACATCCATCACGACCTTTCCTTTGATAACCCCGTTCAACTGTTCCGACAAACAAAGCGCTTCAGGTGCCTCTATCATAATTCCATCATTTAAATTTATACTCTTTCTTCCTCAAATATAATCGAAAAAACGATACAAAACATTTTATTGCTTATCTTCGTTACATCAAAAAACAAAAACTATGAATTACAAAGTGACACATTACCCCACCCGGCAACGTTTCGAAATCGAGCTGGAAAACATGAAGGCTTACGCAGAATACAGGTTAACGGACAATAGTCTCGACATCATTCACACGTTCGTTCCCCCGGCTTTAGAAGGGAGAGGAATCGCTAGCGCACTCACGGAAGCCGCTTATGACTACGCGAAAGCCAATCACCTCAAACCGGAAGGCACTTGCTCGTATGCGGCCGTGTGGTTGAAACGACATCCGGAATATTTACAATAGAAACATTATTCAAGTCTACTGGCAGACACATTCTCCGGTGTTCTGCCTGTAACTCGGGCGTAATCCAACTATTCATCAACACGAACACTGGGACAAGTTACCACTCCCGCTCGATAACTTATCGGCAACTTATCGGTAACTTATCGGTAACTTACTAACGAGACAGCGACGCAAGTACATGGTAACTTATTCGGAATATTAAGCTTAGAATAACCCGGAACACACGCCCTTATTCACGTCCCATGTAACGACAATAAATGTTAAACAATTCCTTGGGCATCTTCAGTAAATGCTTGAACTTGATACGGCTATCCCCCTTCTCCACCCATGTATTCAAGGGAACTTCATGAATAATCCGGTCATAATCAGCGTATTTTTCCCGGATTCGTAAGATTAGTTCCACGTCGAAAAGCCAACTGGAACGAAATTCCTCGCTAAATCCAACAGGTATTAACTCACTTTTCAAAAGCTTAGCCCCACATTGAGAATCGTACACGGGAAGTTGATATAACATCGAAACTAACGTCGCAAAGCCCCGCCCCAAATAATGGCGATACGCTTTCCTTTGCACGTTGGCCCCCAAGCGTTTCAGACGGGCCCCCATCGTCATGCACACTCCCGGTTTCCTGTCCATCACCTCTGCCAGCAAATACAGGTCCTCCAATGGCGTGGCCAAATCGGCATCCAGATACCCCACGATATTGTAACGATTCAAGGAACTGACATACAACATCCCACTCCTGACGGCCTCCGCCTTTCCCCGGTTGTCCGTGTTGTCTACCAGCAAGAAACGCCCCGGTTCCAACTCCACGGCCCGCCGTAAAACCTCGGATGTATTATCCTGACTACCATCGTTCACGAAACAAAAATCAAAACGTTCTTCTCTACCCACGAATTCCCGGAAGACCTCCAACTCCAAACGTTGCGCCTCGTTATAACACGGGATGATGACACATATCTTTTTCATTTATAATCGTTTTATTTCCGAATCTCCATTTCTTTCGACAAGAAACGCTGTAATTCAATCGCCTCCCTGTTCTTCGGGTCCAGTTCTATCGCCTTTTGAGCCATTTCTGTGGCTGTAGCCCGGCGTCCTGCCGCAAGTTCACATAGCGCACGTAACAATACAAACTCGCTATCCTCCTTGACCCCGTTCATCTGTTTCAACAATTTCTCGGCATCCTCCATGCGTTTTTGCTGAATCAAAGCCCGGAGTTCAATCTTCTGCAACGCCTCTTTATCCCGTCCTTGCTCACGTAACAATGATGTGATCTGTTCCAGTAACTTGTAGTTATTCACACGACAGTAACATTCCGCCAAAGAAAGCAACACCCGCTCATCCGCCCGTTTGGCTCTCACCACCTTCTCGTAAGGTTCTATCGCTTTCGAATAACTCCCGTTTCGCCGTAAAATATCCCCACCTAAGGCCAACGCCTGCACGTTTCCACCGTTATACCTCAACGCTTTATTGACATTATCCAGCGCCTCCTTATCCTTTCCCTCCGTGTAGTAAATCAACCCCTTCAAATAATAAGAAGAAGATGCCACGTCATTTTGGGCCAACATCGCGTCAACCGCCTGATGAGCCGTCGTGAACTTTTTCAAATCCAAAGCACTCAACGCCCGGATATTCAACGCATCCATCAACTGCGGTTGCCATTTCAGAGATTCACCCGTACACCGAAGAGCCTCCTCCGGCTTGCCAATCGTGTAGTACATCCGGGATAAACGCATCCACATTTCCTCGTTCCACGGGTGATCCTTCAAATAATTCTCCAATTTCGCGATCGCCTCCGGGTACTTCTTCTGTTCCTCCAACTTGATCGCCTCGTAATCATCCCTAGACGTTCTCTCACCCACCACGCACATCGGCAACCCATCGGCATCCACCGAATACAAAAAGCCCTCTTTCACTGGGAAAAGACCATTTTTCAACTGGAAACTATTGATATACACGTTATCGAATATCATGTAATCCCACTCCTTGCTGAATTTATCGTAATACCGGCTATACACGATGGTAATATTCGTATCTTTCCGGAAATAATGTTGCAGATTCGCACTATGATTCGTCACGATCCGGAGAGGACGTCCCTTATAATCCACGTTCTTCTTGAACCAATCCACCCCTTTTTTCAAGGAATTATAATAATAATCCGTTTCGTAATCCCCGTAAGCACCTCGCAACCCTCCCACCAACTCGTTAAAATAAACATAGTCATTGGGATGATTCACGGCCATGTGACGTGCAGGTAAGAATAACAACCCGACAAGCACAACCACCATGACACCCTTCAAATATTTAGGGGAAACAGATAACATTAACGTCCAGAACCGGGCTGCCAGCAACACCATGAAAGGCATCACGAACAACAAATGACGAATTCCCCCGTACAAATTTGATTTCTGGTAAATAACCCAGAACACGGGAAATACCAGTGAGAATAAAATAAAGAACGACAACAGAGAGAATTCCTTCTTCCGGAAAGCCATGAAAAAAAGATACCCAATAAAACCGATAACAACCACCAAGGGAGACCCGATCATCAAGTATTTCGGGGCATAATGAACAGGCAGCATATTCGACATCATCTGTTCTCCCTCGAATATAGTGCGCAACCCGATATTATAATTCGTGAATTCCTTCAATGACACAACCACGTTAGTAAACGGGCGAGCCAACGCAAAAGGCCACGTGATGATAGACAAGAAATACCCAACAAATAAAACGAGTATAATCAAAAACAAGACGTTTTCGACATCCTTACGATATTTCATAAATTTATAAAACTCCTTGAATCCGACCCATAAGATGTAAAACAAACCGCCATACATCAACAAGTACGGAAACAAAAGCAAACCCCCGGAACGGGTTCCCAATGCCAAAGCGATTCCCAGCATGGCCCCGATCATGTGTCGTAGTTTGACCACGGGATAACGATCGAACATCCGCACGAAATAGAATATGGCAACCAAGTATCCCACGGCAAACGGAATGTCCTTCAGGTTATTCATACTATGCCCGAAGAAACGGGGCGAAAAAAAGAGTAACAACATGGAAATAAGTCCACACAACCCTCCCCCGAAACGCATTCCCAACAAACCGATCATAATTATCCCCAAAGCTCCCACCAAGGCACACACGACATGACGCACGGCATAAACATCATCCGCACCGATCATGTTAGCCACGACAGCCGCCACCACCTGCATCGAATTACCGTAAAGGTGTAAAGCCGTTTGAGGCTGATTCAGCGCAGCCTTATCCCCTTTCGTGAAGAAATCAAGTACATAACCGGAATGTCGGTGATCGACAAACTCGTCCCCGCTAATCCCGTAATCCTTACTGATATAAGGCATATAGAAAAAGACAAACAAACCGAATAACAACATAAGCATCCGGTATGTCATATCCCGAAGAGACCGACCGGAAACATCAAACAACGTGGTAAAGAAACGGCCTGTCGTCAAAAAACGAAAAGGTATCTTCCAAAAATAATTCATGGCAGGATTTGAAACGTTTTCCAAATCTTTCCAGGTAACAGACACCTCCAAGGTACCGAATTTCACGAATGCTTTCTGTAAACTGTAACTCACAGCCCTCAACAAATTACCGTCCAGATCATTCCCAGCATATGCTTTCATGAACAAAGACTTGTTACCGATTAACACAGGAGAATCCGTGATACTCCGATCGCTCCGCCACAAGACTGTATCCACAAATCCAAGCCACAACTTACGTTTCCGGCTACTCACATAATAAATATGATCCTTTCGTTCCGTTTTCCCGTAAGCTTGTCCAAGAGCGTTCAACATAGGCAAGGCCACCCGGTCCAGATCGACAAGCATTATATCCTCAGCCCGAACCTGTTGTAACACGTTTAGAAACTCTTCATGCTGACAACCAACCCGTAGCAGAATGATATTCTCCTGCAATAATTCTTTATCGGTATTTAAAACGGGTAATTGAAAATCGGCATTTCTCGTAAAACCAATTACCTGAATAGACTTATTTACGACTTCTTCCACTGTAAAATCTTTTACATAACTAGTTAATATATTTTACCGTCTACTTACGACCTTTAACGGGTATAAAGATATAAAATAAGTTATCAACTCCCAATACTCTTTCTGCCATTTCATTGTCAGATTGAAACATCTTGACCTGTTCAATTCATGACGTTCTGTCAGTAAACGTGACACCAGCCGCATGTCTGTAAGAGATTTTTATGAAAATAAGTCTTATTTGGGAACTGGCACACCGTTTGATAAAAGATAAATGTTCTTGAAACTATTCAGGGACAAAGAACGAAAAAGTAAATAGAAAATAATAACATTATAAATATTAAACAATATGGGAAAGATTATTGGTATAGACTTGGGAACCACGAACTCTTGCGTTGCCGTAATGGAAGGTAATGAGCCGGTGGTGATCCCGAACAGTGAAGGTAGGAGAACAACACCATCTATTGTTGCTTTTGTTGACAACGGCGAAAGAAAAGTAGGTGACCCTGCAAAACGTCAGGCTATCACGAACCCGACGAGAACAATATACTCTATCAAACGTTTCATGGGTGAAACCTATGATCAGGTAGATAAAGAAATCAATCGTGTAGCTTACAAGGTGGTAAGAGGAGAAAACAATACCCCGCGTGTTGAAATCGGTGACCGTAAATATTCCCCGCAGGAAATCTCTGCCATGATTCTTCAGAAAATGAAGAAAACAGCTGAAGATTACTTGGGACAAGAGGTATCTGAGGCGGTAATTACCGTTCCTGCATATTTTAACGACGCCCAACGTCAAGCGACGAAAGAGGCCGGAGAAATCGCTGGATTGACCGTGAAACGTATTATCAACGAGCCGACTGCCGCAGCATTGGCATACGGGTTGGATAAACAAGATAAAGATATGAAAATTGCTGTCTTCGACTTGGGAGGAGGTACTTTTGATATTTCTATCTTGGAATTAGGTGATGGAGTGTTCGAGGTAAAATCAACCGATGGTGATACTCACTTAGGAGGTGACGACTTCGATGACGTAATCATCAACTGGTTGGCAGACGAATTCAAGAAAGACGAGAACGTGGACATCCGGAAAGACCCGATGGCTCACCAACGTCTGAAAGAGGCTGCTGAAAAAGCTAAAATCGAACTGTCCGGCATGACCCAGGCTAACGTTAACCTGCCATTCATCACTGCTGATGCTACCGGTCCAAAACATTTTGACATGAACATCACCCGTGCTAAATTCAATGAACTGACCGCAGACCTCGTTGAAAAAACCATGGGTCCAGTAAATCAGGCTCTGTCCGATGCAGGCTTGAGCCCATCCGACCTGAACAAAGTTCTGCTGGTTGGCGGTTCTACCCGTATCCCAGCTGTACAGGAAGCTGTTAAGAGAATCACCGGCAAAGATCCATTCAAAGGTATCAACCCAGATGAATGTGTTGCTGTTGGTGCTGCTATCCAGGGCGGCGTTCTGGCTGGCGAAGTAAAAGGCCTGCTGCTGCTCGACGTTACTCCACTGTCCCTTGGTCTGGAAACCCTCGGCGGTGTATCCACCAAGATCATTGAGAGAAACACCACCATCCCAACCAAGAAATCCCAGATCTTCACAACTGCTGCTGATAACCAGACATCCGTTGATATCCATGTTCTGCAGGGCGAACGTGAAATGGCAAAAGACAACAAGACACTGGGTATGTTCCGTCTGGATGGTATCGCTCCAGCAATGAGAGGTACTCCACAAATCGAAGTAACCTTTGATATCGATGCAAACGGTATCGTTCATGTATCTGCAAAAGACCTTGGTACTGGTAAAGAACAGCACATCACCATCACTTCTTCCACATCCATGTCCAAAGACGACATCGATAAAGCTGTAAAAGAAGCAGAGCAGTATGCAGAAGCTGATAAGAAACAGCGTGAAGAAGTTGATATCCGCAACGGCGCAGATCAGATGATCTTCCAGACAGAAAAAACTCTGAACGAACTTGATGGCAAGATCGATGCTGCTGATAAGAGCGAACTGGAAACCAAACTCAACGCTCTGAAAGAAGCAGTAAAAGGCTCCAACATCGACGACATCAAAGCAAAACAGGAAGATCTCCAGAAGAAATTCTATGATGTATCTGCAAAACTGTACCAGAATGTAAATCCACAGGCTGGTCAGCCAGGTCCTGACATGGGTGCTCAGAACAACAATAACGGCAACCAGAACAACGACGGCTTTGTAGATGCTGATTTCAAAGAAGTTTAATCGCTAAATCGTGTTGATGAGGATTGGGGCAATACTCCAATCCTCATGGCATGTACATGAATAAGTGATCGGAAAGATAAACCGAAACCTAAAAGAGAAAGTACGCATTATCTGCCTTTTCTTTCAAAAGAGTAAAAATACTCTGATGGAGGAGATTAGACAGGAATATTCAGGAAAGTGACTTGGGAAATGAACACTTTTCTTTTTGCCTGCCTTTTCCTTCAGAAGAGTAAGAGTACTCTGATGGAAAAGATCAGACAGAAGTATTCAAGAAAGTGGCCTGGGAGACAAACACTTTTCTTTTTGCCTACTTTTTCTTTTAGCAAAGAAAAAGTAGGTGAACAGAGTGGCAGAGGAAAAAAGAGATTATTATGAGGTGCTGGGGGTACAAAAGGGATGCACAGACGATGAGCTGAAAAAGGCATACCGTAAACTGGCAAAGCAGTACCATCCAGACTTGAACCCTGGAGATAAAGAAGCAGAAGCAAAATTCAAAGAAGTAAATGAAGCTTACGCTGTCCTTTCGGATTCGGAGAAACGTGCCCGTTATGACCAGTTTGGTCATGCTGGTGTTGACCCGAGCTATGGCGGCGGCAGCGGATTTGGCGCAGGCGGCTTTGACTTTGGAGATATCGGTGATATCTTCGACAGCTTTTTTGGCGGCGGCGGATTCGGCGGATTCGGCGGTTCCAGCCGTACCAGAAATCCAAACGCACCAATCCGAGGAAACAATATCAACATTGATATTGCGCTTTCCTTTATGGAAGCTGCAAAAGGCTGCAAGAAGGAAATCAGTTTCAGCCGTCTGATTAAGTGTGAAGAGTGTTCTGGTACTGGTGCAGCAAAGGGTACTTCTCCTGAAACTTGTCCGGAATGTCATGGTTCCGGTCAGGTCCGCGTTCAGCAGCGTACTCCGTTCGGCGTAGTCCAGAGCGTAAAAGCCTGCTCGAAATGTTCCGGTACCGGTAAAATCATCAAGACCCCTTGCGATAAATGTAAGGGAATGGGCAGAGTCAGAAAATCGGTCAAACTGGAAGTGGATGTTCCAGCTGGTATCGATAATGGTCAGACCTTTGTTCTGCGCGGACAGGGTGACCACGGCGTTAACGGCGGTCCGGCAGGCGATGTCAATGTTACTGTATCGGTTCGTCCTGACCCATTGTTTGAGCGTGATGGCTTTGATGTATGGTGCGAAATTCCAATCACCTTCCCACAGGCTGTATTGGGCGACGAGGTCGTTGTACCAACCATCGATGGTAAGGTAAAATATAATATTCCGGAAGGAACCCAGCCAGCAACCGTATTCCGCCTGAGAAATAAGGGTATTCCTTATGTAAACGGCAGAGGCCGCGGCGACCAGTATGTCCGCGTTAACCTGGAAGTTCCAACCAATCTGACCAATAAGCAGAAGGATGCGCTCAAAGAATTTGATACTCTGACTGGTGATAAGAACTACCGAAAACGAAAAGGGTTCTTCGATAAGCTGAAAGACTTTATGAAGGACTAATCAATCTCTGTAAATAAATGGCTTAGTTAAGCAGTTGTATGTTATAACATATATTACAATTACTTGATTTGACACCATTTTTACACCATGAAAAACACCCCGTTTGTTAGATGAATAGTCTAGCAAACGGGGTGTTTTGTTGTTGGGATTTCTAGTAGCAAAGGGATCAATCAATGATCATGACGTTCTGATACCAATGTTAAAGCATTTTATGATTGAGCGATCTGGTCGTCAGGTACTGCTGTTTGGGAAGGGGTGCGCAAGGCAACTTGGTATTGAACGTTTGATTGATCGACATAATCAAAAATGATTTCTGCAAGCTGATATGCAGTCCGATAAATATTGACAGAACTGCTTGCGCGGGCATAGTCCGAAGGGTTCATCAAATTGCCAAGGTCAATATTTAGGGATGGAGCAAGAGAAACATCACCTGGATAAGAGGAAGTTTGTACTACCGGCTGTGCAGAACATTGAAGCTGTTTGGAGAGCTGGTCGGAAAGCTGCTGTGCCAGTTCTTCTCCAAATTGATTGCAGGAAATTGAAATACCACTTTTCTGATTTCCGCAATGATGGATGGAAAGGAAGAGGTCAGCTTCCCGATACTGAGCAACCATAACGCGGTCAAGTCCAGCCATGGCACTGTGGTCACTTCGGGTCAGGAAGACGTTTGCTCCCAGATTGTCCAGACGGTCATAAAGTGCTTCGGCTACGGCAAGGTTCAAAGCTTCTTCGTTAGCGCCCTGAATGCCCATCAGGCTGTCTGCGCCTAAATCCTTTCCGCCGTGTCCGGCATCGATGACGATGTTCATTCCCTGAAGCGGAGGGGTGTTTCCACGGGGATCTTCCGAAAGGTGAGAACGGAAGTAGACAATCATATTTCCTTCGTGGAAAGAAACCTGATATCCATAAAACGGCATATTCTCTTTTAGCTTTAAGGTGACATGAATCTGATCTTCGTCCTTGTCTACCTGAATGTCCTCAAATAAATCACTGTTTAGATAATTCAGTCGGTCATTCATCTGGGTGATGTGGGACAGAGTAAGGGTGACAACCCTTTCTTCCGCATCATATCTTACGGCGCAAGGAGCAGAAGAAGCACCAACAAAGGTGATGTATTCTCCGCGGTTGGTTGTCTGAATGACAACATTTTTGACCTTTTTGGACAGGGTGTAGATGTCAGCGGTGCTGGTCAAAATGCGGGCGGAGTCTTTTTGAATGCAGCCGCCGGAGCTGAGATAGAAGTGATCTTCTGTATAGCGGTCGATCGAGTCCTTAGTTCCTTCCGGAAGAACATACAAAATCTCACTTTCGGAGGTGTCTTTGAATACAGGGGTGACTGGAGCGGTCAACTGAACAGCAGCAGTCTGCTGGCTGCCAAGCAGAATCAGTTTTCCATCAGAAACCTGCTGGCTGATCTTTCCGCCATAGGTCATGGAATAAGAAACCTGTCCTAAAATTCGGACTTCTGCTTCATGATCTTCTTCCAGATAGAGAGGAGCTGTGTATTTGGCGGGTTCTCCCTGCGGGATGGAAGGATTCACCTGAGTAAGCGGATAAACTTCTGTACCGATTCTTGCAGTGACCTGTGCTCCGGAAGGCGCAACGCAGGAAAGGAAAGAAGGAGTTGTGGATGAGACAATCTCATCGTTTACAGGGTAGGTCGATTCAGGCTGGATGCAGTTGATCGGGGTTGTCTCCTGCGAAGCATCATCGGTTCGGGTGATGGTTACGGTGCGCTTTTTGCCGTTCTGTTCCAAAGAAAAGCTGTTGATACCGACCGAAAGCGGAACTGAAAAGGAGAAATATCCGGAAGGAAGGATTTCACCATAAGCACCCTGATATTCCTGCCCGTTAAGGTAAAGTGGCTGGTTTGGATCACAGCTTCCTGTGATCGGGTAGGAACTTTGTGATGTAGTAACGGTATCGGCTGGGGAGCCGACAGTCAGCCCCGAAGTTTTTTTCAGGAAGCTGTCCTCATACCAAAGGGAACTGTTTTGCGGGGTGCTCATATCCGAATAAAGGGAAGGGAGCAGAAGAATATTCCGCATGGAGTTGATCACACAGCCGTAGACCGAGTTTGTCTGGGTGGAAAACTGACGGAACAGTGTTTCCTGCGGGTCAGAATAGAAGGTCTGTTCTGTGCGGGGCGCCAAAACCATCGAGGCGTCCTGATATGGGAACAAAGCCAGCTGCGGCAGAGTTTGCAGCATGTTTTTCCAGACAAGCAGCTCCTGCTCATACACATTCTCTCCAGAGACACTGCCGACAATCTGCGGCATGATAAAGTCCACACATTCCTCGGCTGCCAGTTCCTTTAAAAAGCTCAAAATTTCCTGCTGGGAAAAGAGCTCCATCATCTCTTTTGGAAAGATCACACCAATTTTGACCACCGAAGAGCGGCGGCGGACATTATCCCGAACAGAGAGCATGATGTTTTTTAAAGCGGGCAGAGATGCGCCATATTTGGTAAAGCAGTCATTGAAATCGATGACGACACCGTTGATTTTATAGTTTGAAACAAGCTCCAGCGAAAGATTTCCGATCAGCTTCCAGACCTCTTCCTGTGAGGGATCGAGGAAAAGGGAATTTCCATTCTGTTTTACCAGCTGGGGATAATCAGATGCGCGGGTGTTGTACTCTTCATTGTAAGAAACATTTCCAAGATCAAATGGAGAGATGACAGCACAAAGAGAAAGGCCGCTGCTTTCACTCTCTTTAATCAGGGATTTGAGCGGGTCTTTCAGAGAAAATCCACCATCTTTGGAAAGAGCTGGATTTTGTTTGAGATAGGACGAGTGGTACATCGAGCCCATTTGGGGATTGACCGGGTAAAAGATGGTATCCATCCCGATACTGGATGCTAACGCTACTATCTCTTCTGCTTCGGGACGCAGCTGCCAGTAACCGGTTTCACTGGACTGGGGGTAGCTGCAGGTACCGATGCTGTCGATGACAACACCATTTAAGCTTTGGCCGCCGGAAAAATAGGAGCGTTCCTGCTCCAGACGGTCCTGGACGGTATTGGGTTCGGTTAAGGTATCTGTATCGGTTGCAAATCCTGAAATGCTTCCGGATAAAAGCAGGGCAACAGCTAATATCATCGAAAGGAGTCTTTTTTTCTTCAAAATCCTCACCTCAATTTCGACTGAAAATCGAATTTCGACTTTTCATCGAACGACGATTTCTTTTATAATCTTAGTCTAACAAAAATTGACTCAAAAAGCTATTGTGAGGATCTGTTTTTTCAAAAAATTTAAAAACTTTTGGTGTTTTTCATGGGATAAGGTGTGTTGTAGCGGTTTTGTGAAAGTTCGAACAGAAATAGAATGCTCATCATAATCAGACAGCCAGTCAAGAGAGGGGTATTTTCGTTACTGATGGGAAGTGGCTGGGAGGAAGAAGAAAAGACCGCTGCCGTTTGTGGAAAGAGTTTCAGATAACAGAAGACCAGAAAAGACGAACAGACAGCGTGCAGTACCCTTGCAGCCAAAAAGGGGCGCATGGATAAGGTGGTGTCCTTTAAAATTCCCGCCAGCTGGGCGATAACAGAAAATCCCCCAAAGGAAAGAAAGCAGGACGCAAACAAGATACCCAGCGGAAGGATGCCGGAAAGCAGGCATCCATTAGTCACTTCCAGACTGCCGAGCAAAATGCAGGAAAGAAAACGATTTTGAAAGAGATTTGCGGCTGCTTCGGATACGGCACGAAACAAAATGATAAATCCGCACATCTGTGCTAAGGAGGAGACAGCACCGCTTACCGCCGATACAAATGCCTGACCAAAAGGGAGAAACGGTTTTGGTGTGTTTGCAGGAGTAAAGCAGGCAAGAACCTGTTTTTGTTTTTTTCTTCGGGCAAAGACTCCGGTGACGACAGCGAAAATCAGAGAGGTGATAAGCTGAACCAGATAAAGCACAAATCCTGCCTGATAGCTTCCAAACATGCCGTAACCCACAGCGGTGATGATAAAGGAAGGTCCGGCACAGCAGCAGTAAAGCAGCATCCGTTGAGCACAGCCAGGCTCAATTCGGTGCTGATTCAGAAGATCAGCGATGGATTTTGCCCCCATCGGATAGCCGCCAATCAGGCTGAGCAGGACAACGCTCCCCAGTTCCGGCGGCAGAAAGAACAGATGTTTGGTGATAGGGGAGAGAGGAACAGACAACAGGCGGTACAGTCCGCTCTGCAGCAAAAATCCGGTCAGTACCATAAAACAAAACAGTGATGGAATAACGGTTTTCAGACATAATTCGATTCCCGACACCACTCCCTTGGAAACAGTTTGTCCGTCCACAATCAGGAAAACGGCGCAGAACACGCAGAAAACGGCTGCCAGAAAGCTGCCGGGGTCGGTGCGAAAAAGGGTCGATTTCTTTTTGCTACTTTCTTTCATAAATCATCATCCTTTATTTTGTTGATAGTATGCGCACTGCTCTGGGAATGCGGTGCGCGGTCATCCTATCCTTATGCACAGGAGAAAGAAAAATTGACTGCTAAAATGATTTTTCTTTTCATATACTTGTCAATAAAACAACAGGAGGGAAACACTGATGAGTCGACGAAAGAAAGAACAGTCCCAAACGCAGAAAATCAAGGAAGCAGTTACCCTGACGGGCGCTTTGTTTCATAAAGAGCTGCATATCGAGATGGTCTCGAACAAGGAAGCGCTGATTGATGGCTGTAAGGGAATTGTAGAATATAACGAAAATATCATTCGCCTGAATATTCCGGAAGGACAGATCCAGTTTCGCGGGCGGGGATTGGAAATTGCCTGCATGAGTGAGGAAAGCATGATTGTCCGGGGGTATATCATGGGGCTGGAATTTTGTCATTAAGGAGGGATTTTTTTGCTGCTGGTTCGGAGCTTACGATTTATCAGGGGAAGTGTCACCTTTGAGGTAAAGGGAAAGTTTGCGGAGCGCTTCTTTAATCTGCTGGGGCGCAACGGGATTCCAGTTTTTTCGGTGTCCCCGACAAAAGATGGGTTTTATGCGACCACTACGGTGAAAAAATACTTTAAAATCCGCCCTTTTGTCAGAAAGACGCATGTCCGGGTGCATGTTGTCAAGCGTCAGGGGCTGCCGTTTTTGATGAAACGCTACTCCAAGCGGATTGGCTTGCTTGCCGGTGTGCTGGTATTTGCACTGGTTTTGCTGCTGTCTGGAGAATTTGTATGGGAAATTCGGGTAAACGGAAACGAGCTTGTCAGTGAGCAGAAGATTTTGCAGTCCCTGGAAGAGATGGGGCTAAAGCGGGGCGTGTGGAAAAACAGTCTGGATGTACAGAAGCTGGCGTTGTCTTTGCGAAGAGAGTATCATGAGATTGGATGGGCAGCGGTCAACTTGATTGGCAGTGTAGCGGAAATCGAAATTGGAGAACGGGACGAAGGAGACGAAGTGGTGGAGGACAGCTCTCCCTGCAATGTGGTGGCTTCCCGCGGTGGGCAGATCGTTTCGATGGAGGTGTATGACGGGCAGAAAGCAGTCAGCAAAGGGGATACAGTAAAACAGGGTGATCTGGTTGTGAGCGGAGTGGTTGTCAGCAGCAAGGGGAAAACCATCCTGCGGCATGCAAGCGCAAAGATCATGGCGGAATATCCCGAACAGTATCAGGTGACGATTGCTTTGTCGGAAGAGCAGAAACTGATTGCGGGCGGGGCAAAAAATTATCGCTATCTCAATATCGGTTCGCTGCGCCTTCCGCTTTTTCTGGCAGGAAAAAAGCCGGATGAGTGTTTTGAACGGGTCTACACCCGCCCTATTAAAGTGTTTGGAATTATGCTTCCGTTTGAGATGACCGTCCATCAGGTGATTCCGGCAAAAACAGAGATGGTAACTATCAGCAAGGAAAAGGCAAGGGAATTTGCCGAGCAGAAATTTTCAGAATATGAGCGCCAGAAAGGGGACTGTCAGGTAATCAGCCGAAAAATCAGCGAAAAGGCAGAAGGAGACAGCATCATCTTTACCGCAGACTATGTGTTTTGTGAAGATATTGCAAAAACAGAACCAATTTTGCTGAACTCTCGGACAGAATCATACGACAAACCTTAAAGAAACCGATAAAAAGCGCAGAAAAATCAAAATAAATTTGTAAAATTTGATTGAGTGTGGTATAATATTGAGCGAATAAAAATAATAGAGGAAATTTTGGCTATCAAATGGTCTGGAGGGAATATTCATCGAACAGGTATTGCAGATCGAACAGATCGAACATGTTCTGGTCCTGTTTGGCAATGCAGATCAGAACATCAAAATTATTGAAGAACATTTTGGAGTAAACATTGTCTGCCGTGGAACCGAGGTCAAGATTACCGGCGAGAGCGAGGCGGTTTCCAAGGCACAGAGAACCATCGATACTCTGCTTGCCATGATTCAGAAGGACGGTAATCTGTCGGAGCAGAACATCCGCTATGTCATGACACTGGTGGAGCAGGGCAGCGAGCAGAGCATGGTGCAGATGAACAACAGCTGCATCGCGGTGACCGTTAAAGGAAAACCGATCAAACCAAAAACTCTGGGACAGAAAAAATATATTGATGCGATCGAAAACAACACCATCACCTTCGGCATCGGTCCGGCAGGTACCGGCAAAACCTATCTTGCTGTTGCCATGGCGGTTCACGCATTCCGCGATGAGCAGGTCAGCCGCATCATCCTGACCCGTCCGGCGGTGGAAGCGGGCGAAAAGCTTGGCTTTCTGCCCGGCGATCTTCAGGACAAGGTTGACCCGTATCTTCGTCCGCTGTATGATGCGATGTTTGATATGATGGGACCGGAAAACTTCCAGCGCAACATGGAAAAGGGCTGCATCGAGGTAGCACCGCTTGCCTACATGCGCGGACGTACTTTGGACGATTCGTTTATCATTCTGGATGAGGCGCAGAACACCACACCGGAACAGATGAAGATGTTTTTGACCCGTCTGGGCTTTAACTCCAAAGCGATTGTAACCGGTGACGTGACCCAGATCGACCTGCCAAACGCGGGACGTTCGGGATTGATCGAAGCAGTTAAGGTGCTTAAAAATATTGATGACATCGCCATCATGAAATTGACCGAGAAGGATGTTGTGCGCCACAAGCTGGTTCAGGACATCATTACAGCATATGAGAGATATCACAACAAGGAGGCTCGCAGATAACTATGGACGGAGTAAAAGTTGCTATTTCAAACAGACAGAAGGCAGTGAAAATTCCGACAGGAATCAGACTGCTGGTTCGCCGTTGTTGCAGTGCGGTACTGACACAGGAAGAGTTTCAGGGAGCTGCGGAAGTCAGCGTCAGCTTTGTAGATAACGAGCAGATTCGAGAATTAAACCATGAATTTCGTGATAAGGACACCGCAACCGATGTTCTTTCCTTCCCATTGGGAGAAAATGGCGTATATGACTACAACAATGAAACCGGCGCATACATGCTGGGTGACATTGTAATTTCGGTAGAGCGTGCAATCGAACAGGCACAGATGTATGGACATTCTCTGCGCCGTGAGATCGGTTTTTTGACCGTTCATTCGATGTTGCATCTGCTGGGATACGACCATGAGGGAGACCATCTGGAAGCGCTGCGTATGAGAGAAAAGGAAGAGCTGGTTTTGACCAAGCTTGGATTACAGCGCGATATGAGCTTTGTTCCAGAAGAAGATGTCGACGCTTAAATCATTTTTGTCTTCCTTTGGTGCGGCAGGAAAGGGCATTGTATGCACCATTCGGGAAGAAAGGAACTTTCGCTTTCATCTGACGGCAGCCTTTTATGTTTTTTGCCTGCGGGGATTTTATGGAGAATATTTTTCTTTTTCCCGCGCAGAGGACGCTGTTTTATTCCTGACCATCGGGGCGGTGTTTGCCATGGAGCTTTTAAACACCGCAGTAGAGAATGCAGTCGACCTGTGTTCTCCGCAGCTTCACCCACTGGCAGGAAAGGCAAAGGATGCAGCGGCGGCAGCGGTACTGGTGAGTGCAGCGGCGGCAGTTTGTGTTGGGGTGTGCCTGTTTTGGCAGCCAGAAGCCCTGATGCTTGTCGCGGTAGATTTGCTTACTCACCCGTTTAAGCTTGCCGCACTTTTTTTCACCGCGATTTTAAGCGTGTTTTTTATTTTTAAATCAGGAAAATCATAACGACTTGATAGAGGAAAGGCAGGATTTCCATGACAAAATCGGCATTCGTTGCCATCGTAGGAAAACCGAATGTGGGAAAATCTTCCCTGTTAAACCTGTTGGTTGGGGAAAAGATTGCCATTATCTCGGACAAGCCCCAGACAACCCGCACCAGAATTACCGGCGTCTTGACCGAAGGAGAGACCCAGCTGGTGTTTATTGATACGCCTGGTCTGCACAAGCCAAAAAACAAGCTGGGCGATTATATGGTAAAACAGGTGACCGACTCGGTTGGTGACGTGGACTGTGCCGTATTTGTGACCGATCCGCTGGGAGAGGTGACCGAAGCAGAAATGCAGCTGATTGAAAATATCCGTCAGCTTCATCTGCCGGCAATCCTGGTCATCAACAAGATTGATACCTTGCAGAACAAGGAAGATATGGTCAAAAAGATGGTGACCATTTCCGGAATGTATGATTTCGAAGAGGTCGTTCCGATCAGCGTTTATCAGAAGGATGGAACAGAGCTTTTGCTCAAGCTCATTCAGGATCAGGCGCAGGAAGGACCGCATTTCTTCCCGAATGATACCCTGACCGATCAGCCGGAAAAGGTGATTGTGGCAGAGATTATCCGTGAAAAGGTTCTGCGCAACATGCGTGACGAGATTCCGCATGGAACCGCCGTTGTAATCGAGCGGATGCGCGAACGTCCAGGCAAGGATATCATGGATATCGATGCGACCATCCTCTGTGAAAAATCAAGCCATAAAGGCATGATTATCGGAAAACAGGGAAGTATGCTTAAGAAGATCGCAAGCCAGTCCCGTCAGGAAATCGAAAGCTTTTTGGAAACCAGAGTTAATCTCCAGTGCTGGGTTAAGATCCGCGAAGACTGGAGAAACAGCGAGTTTTCCATCCGCGATCTGGGATTTAATTAACGATAGCAGTATTTGGCAGTGCTGATAAGTGAAGATTTTTAGGGAACAATCCTTTTAAGCACCAAAATTCTGATTGCAGGATTTTGGAATCGAAACAAGTTCGGAGGGATTGGAATGAAAAAATCAGAACAAGTGTCAGCACAGCTTTTGTGGAAGCAGTTTGAACAGACCGGAAAGATCAGCGACTATCTTAATTACTGCGCACAGCAGAATGAAACTATAGAGGAAGGAACAGAAGAGTATGCAGGTGACAGCAAACGGACTGGTGATCCACGAAAGGGTTCTGAGCAACGATAATCGTCTGCTTACCATCCTGACCGCGGAATACGGCATTGTCAGGGCGTTTGTCAAGCTGGTAAAAAAGCTTGGGGGTACCATGTCTGCCTCCACCGACCTGTTTGCTTATTCTTCCTTTGTGCTGTTTCACAACAAAGATCAGTACAGCATCAACAGTGCCGAAGCAAACCGGATTTTCTATCATCTCAGGGATGACCTGGAAATGACGGCGCTTGCTTCCTATATGGGGCAGCTTGCAGAAGAGCTTGCTCCCGAAGGGGAAGAGGCAGAGGAATACCTCAAACTGTTTTTAAACTGCCTTCATCTGTTGGAACAGAAAAAACGAACGGTCGACTTTATCAAGCCTGTGTTTGAGCTTCGGATGCTGACCATGTCCGGCTATATGCCGGATCTGGTCGGATGCCAGCAATGTGGAGAGTACGAAGCGGAAGGTTTTTATTTCTTTCCGGCAACGGGAACGCTTGTGTGCACCGATTGCCAGAAAGTGCCGCCGCAAGGCAGTATTCTGCTGACCAAAGCACAGCTTGCAGCGATGCGGCACATCATCTATTCGGAGTCCGGCCGTATTTTTGGATTTAAGATGTCCGGGGAAGGGCTGCAAAACTTAGGAAAAATCACCGAGATTTATCTCAAAGCGCAGTTGGAAAAGAGTTTTCCTTCTCTGGATTTTTACCATAGTCTGCGTGATATGACCCTTTCGGTCATGAAGACAGCGCAGCAGCAACAACCTTAAGTGTGTGAATAAAGGATGTGAGAGAGATGTACCAGGCACAACGGTATTTTCGTGCACTGGAATTGAATAAAGTGCTGGAAAAGCTTTCGGAGCAGGCAAACTGCGATGACAGCAAACAGATGGCACTTTCTCTGACACCGCTGGAAGACTATGCACAGGTGAAAGCTCTGATGCAGAAAACAGCGGATGCCTATATGCTCAGCGCAAGATACACCTCGCCGGCTTTACATAAACTGAAAAACTGTGAAGCGGCTTTAAAGAAAGCAGAAAAAGGTTCCAACCTTTCACTGCGGGAACTGCTGGATGTTTCTGCAGTGCTGCACAATATCCGCTCGGTCAAGGACTGGCGCAAACGCTGTGAAGGGGAGAGCACCTCTCTGGATGTATTGTTTGAGCTTTTGATGCCAAACCGCGAGCTGGAAAACACCATCGACAACGCAATTCTTTCTGAGGAAGAGCTTGCGGACAGCGCCAGCCGAGAGCTTGGCGATCTGCGCCGCAAGATCAATCAGGCAAAACTGCGTGTCAGGGAAAAGCTTGATGCAATCATCAAGTCCCCGACCCAGAGCAAATATCTTCAGGAAACGCTGGTCACCATGCGTGACGGACGTTTTGTTGTTCCGGTCAAGAGTGAACACCGCTCCGAGATCAAAGGTCTGGTTCATGACACTTCTGCCAGCGGTGCGACCATCTTTATCGAGCCGATGGCAGTCGTAGAAGCAAACAACGAGATCCGCGTGCTTCAGGCAAAGGAAAAACGTGAGATCGAGCGCATCATTGCGGAACTTTCGGTGATGGTCGGCTCTTTTGCAGAACCGATTATTCAAAGCTACCGCGCTTTAGTGGAGATCGACCTTTATTTTGCAAAGGCTTCTCTGGCTTACAAAATGAAGGCAACTGTTCCAAATATTGTGGACAGCGGAGAGATCGATTTAAAACGTGCCCGTCATCCGCTGATTGATCCGGAAAAGGTTGTCCCGACCGATGTAAATCTCGGTAAGGATTTTAATACGCTGGTCATCACCGGTCCAAATACCGGCGGTAAGACTGTTACCTTAAAGACATTGGGTCTGCTTACCCTGATGGCAATGTGCGGCTTGATGCTGCCGGTTGCTGAAAACAGCACGATTTCGGTTTATAAGAAAGTGCTGGTTGACATCGGTGACGAGCAGAGCATCGAACAGAGCCTGTCCACCTTCTCGGCGCACATGACAAACATTGTGTCGATTATCGAAGAGGCAGATTCGGACAGCTTGGTGCTGCTTGATGAGCTGGGAGCAGGAACTGACCCTGTTGAGGGTGCGGCGCTTGCAATTTCCATTATGGAGCGCCTTGCTATGTACGGTGCAAAGATTGCGGCAACCACCCACTATGCAGAAATCAAGGAATACGCGCTGCAGACCGAAAACGTCTGCAATGCAAGCTGTGAGTTTGATGTCGAAACCTTAAAGCCGACCTATCGTCTGCTGATTGGTATTCCGGGAAAATCCAACGCCTTTGCAATCAGCCAGCGTTTGGGACTGCCGGAGGAAATCATCGAAGCGGCAAAACAGAACATCTCAGCAGAAAAGACCCGCTTTGAGGATGTTCTGGCTCAGCTGGATGAAGCACGTCAGGCACTGGAAAAGGAAAAGGAAGAGGTGGATAGACTCAAGGCAGAACAGCTTGAGTCCAAACGCAACCTCGAACAGTACAAGCAAAAGACCTATAAGATGATGGAGCGCGAATTGCAGAACGCGCAGGAAAAAGCAAACCGAATCGTTTCTTCGGCAAAAGCCGAATCGGCGAAACTGCTGGAAGAGCTCGACGATCTGCGCAAGCAGAAGGAGAGTGAGGAGTTCTCCAAGCTGGTGCAAGGTGCAAAATCCGTTTACAAGTCCAACATCAACCGTCTGGAGGATATTGCAAACCCGGTTATTGGAAGGATGAAGGAGGAATATGTTCCACCGCGTCCGTTCAAGAAGGGCGATCTGGTTCTGGTTGTGCAGCTTAACGAGGAAGGCGTACTTCTTTCCGATCCTGACAGCTCCGGAAATGTACAGGTTCAGGCGGGCATCATGAAAACCAAAGTTCCGGTCAGCGATCTGAGATTGGTGGATAAAAAACGCCGCAGACAGATTGACCGCATGGAACGCAAGAATAACGGCGGTGTCACCAAGACACTGAAAGATAAATCGCAGCGCAGTGCAAGCAGCGAGATTGACCTGCGCGGACAGACCATCGAAGAGGGAATCATGATGGTCGATCAGTATATTGACAGTTGTTTACTCATGGGTATCAAAACCATCACCATCATTCACGGTAAGGGAACCGGTGCACTGAGAAGCGCAATCCAGCAGCACCTGAAAAACCACAAAATGGTACGCACCTTCCGCCTCGGTGTTTATGGCGAGGGAGAAGATGGCGTAACGATTGCCGAATTAAAATAACCGGAATGTCCGGTGAGGAGTGGATGGAGTTTGAGTGGAACAAGCGGCATATTAAAGTATGTTTCCAGCGAACATCTCGCTAGGAAGATTGATTTTCAGGGACCAGTTCCATCGACCAAGGAAGTGTACCGCAGAGCATTGAATATTGCGTGGCCTTCCGCAGCCGAAACGGTACTGGTCAGCCTGGTCGGTTCGGTCGATACCATCATGGTAGGCGGACTGGGACCGGCAGCAATTGCAGCGGTGGGACTGACCAATCAGCCGAAGTTTATTTTGCTTGCGCTGATTAACTCGTTAAATGTCGGTGTCACTACTGTTGTTGCACGAAGAAGGGGACAGGAAAACAGAGAAGGCGCACAGAAATGTGTGCGTGTCGCATTAATGATCACCTTCACACTTTCGCTGATTCTGGCGATTCTGGGATTTGTCTTTGCAGAGCCGATTATGAGCATTTCCGGCGCTGCGGCGGATACCATGCAGGACTCGATTGATTATTTCAGAATCCTGATGATCGGTTTTGTGCCGATGTGTATAGGACTTACAGTAAATGCTGCACAAAGAGGTGTGGGCAACACAAGAATTGCGATGACCACCAATTTGACCTCTAACGGCATTAACCTGATTTTTAACTATCTGCTGATTCATGGAAATCTGGGATTTCCGCGTCTGGAAGTAAAGGGTGCCGCACTGGCAACCATTCTGGGAAGTACCGTTGCGTGCCTGATGTCGATTCGTTCGATCCTGCCGCATGATACTTACCTGCATATCAGACTCAGGGATAAATGGCGACTGGATAAAGAGACACTGGGCAGCATCTGGAAGATCAGCTACAGTGCAGTAATCGAGCAGTTGTTTATGCGAATCGGATTCTTTACTTACGTCAGAATCGTTGCAGGACTGGGTACCATCGCATTTGCAACCCACCAGATCTGCATGAACGTGATCAACCTTTCCTTCTCGTTTGGAGATGGATTCAGCATTGCGATTGCTTCGCTGGTTGGACAGTCACTGGGCGCAAAACGTCCGGACATGGCAAAGCTGTATGTAAAGGTGAACAAGGTATTGCTGTACGCAATTTCCGGCACCTTATCGGTTATCTTTGTTGTGTTCCGATACCAGATTATCGGACTGTTTACCGATGAAGCGGCAATTATTACCGAAGCGGGAACCTTGATGCTGATTATCGCAGCAACTACTGTTATTCAGACATCCGCACTTTCCTATACAGGATGTTTGAGAGGTGCCGGTGATGCACGATACATAGCTATTACGGCATTTATCAGTATTGCGATTATCCGCCCATTGTCAGCATGGGTACTTTGTTATCCGGTTGGCTGGGGACTGGTTGGTGCATGGATTTCGCTGTTTATCGACCAGTGCATGAGATGTATTCTCAACGGGACCCGTTTCCGCAAGGGAAAGTGGGCAGAAATCGAAGTCTAGCAGGCTGACCAGCTTGAAGCTGGACTCAGTTCGCGTTGTCGGTTTCGCGCAAACTTGAAAGTCTCGTTCTCGCGCAGGTCGCTTGCCTCTGGCTGCGCTCGGCAGCTTGAAGCTGCACCCATAATTGCGTCTTGGTTTCGTGCGAAATGGTAGTTTCAGCACACGGCAATGCTTTCGTTAGCACACTCGCTCGTTTAAAGAAAAACAGAAGTTTTCGTCGGGCATATCTTTTAGATTTGCCCTCCTTTTCCCAAAAGTGGTGGTACGGGGGTGAAACCCCTGTGGCACTCTACAAAAGGAAGATAAAAACAAAGGACTTTACCGGAGTTAATCCGATAAGTAATATATATATTTTGGGAGGTATTTGTCATGGATGTTTTTCAGGTAGCAAATTACAAGGAATATCTTTTTGACACAGCAAAAACAATTTTTGGTATTGACAGCCCAAGCGGTTACTACCATGCAGTTGTAAAGGAAGTTGAGAAAATCGCAACCGGTCTGGGTTACAAATTCGAACAGATCGAAAAAGGCTGCGGTATCATCACCATCGACGGCGAAGACAACAGCAAAACTGTTATGCTTTCCGCTCACGTTGATACTCTTGGTCTGATGGTTCGTTCCATCACCTCCGATGGTAATCTGAAATTCACAAAGGTTGGCGGTCCAATCATGCCAACTCTCGACGGTGAATACTGCCGCATCCACACCAGAGATGGTCGTGTTTACACCGGTACTATCATTTCCGAAAGCCCGGCTGTTCATGTTCATCCGGATGCTTCCACCAGAACCAGAGATGAGGACAACATGATCGTCCGCATCGACGAACAGGTTCACAACAAAGAAGACGTTGTGAACCTCGGTATTCAGGTAGGCGACTACATCTGCTACGATCCAAAGACTGTTGTAACAGAAAGCGGCTTCCTCAAATCCAGATTCATCGACGATAAAGGCAGCGTTGCTTGTCTGCTGACCGCTCTGAAGATCATGAAAGAGCAGGGACTCAAACCACAGTACAAGACCAAATTCTTTATCTCTGTATTTGAAGAAGTAGGTCACGGTGCTTCCTACATTCCATCCGATGTATCTGAAATTCTGGCTGTTGACATGGGTTGTATCGGTCTGGATCTGACCTGCACAGAATACGATGTATCCATCTGTGCAAAAGATTCCGGTGGTCCTTACGACTACGACATGACCAGCAAGCTCATCGAGCTGGCAAAAGAAAATGGTCTGAAATATGCAGTTGACATCTATCCAAGATACGGTTCTGACGTTGGTGCTGCTCTGCACGGCGGCCACAACATCAAGGGCGGTCTGATCGGTCCTGGTGTTCATGCTTCCCACGGTATGGAAAGAACCCACTACTCTGCACTGGAAAACAGCATCAACCTGATTCTGCTGTACCTCGGCTGCAAGAAATAAGTGATAAGAAAAAAGCTCATTCCCGATTGGGAATGAGCTTTTTGTTTGTGTTGATAGAGAAGAAAGTGAATTCTATCTTTAGGAACACTTTTATTATTAGGTTAGTTTGGGGCTGCTCGCCCCAAACCCTCGCAAACTTTTGTGTACAAAAGTTTGACAAAAAACTTTATTTTTCTCAAGCTACCCGTCTTTACGCCGTAGGAGAACTGGGTGCAGCTTCAAGCTGCCGAGCGCAGCCGGAGGCAAGCGACCTGCGCGAGAACGAGACTTCCAAGTTTGCACAAAACCGACAACGCGAATCGCGTGCAGCTTCAAGCGGGTACCGTCAAAAATCATCCACCGGATAATTTTTGAGTTCGCTCCTTACAAACAATCGGCTCTTGAACCTCTTTTCTCTTGTAAAAGAGGTTCAAACTTCAGAAAATACGCCTGAACGGATAAAAGCTTTTCGCTCGTTGCGACGAGCGCCCAAAGGCGTTGCCTCTGGACACCACGAGCTTTTTGTAAAAAGCTCGACCAAAAACTTTTGTATATATGCCATACTACCCGTCTTTGCGCCGTAGGCGAACAGTGACCAGCTTCAAGCTGGTCAGCCTGCTTAGATGTGGTTCATCAGGTAGATCTTGACGGCAAGCTCCATGCTCAGCTTTTCTTCGGTGCGGTCAAGGTCAAGTCCCGAGATTTCCTCAATCTTCTTGTATCGATACTTGATGGTGTTGTAGTGCAGGTACATTGTGTCGGATGCCATCTTCAGGTTCCAGCCGTTCTGAACAATGTTGATGAGTGTTTCCATAAAGTCGGTGTTGTGCAGTTCATCGTGACGGCAGATCTTGTCGATGTATTCTTTGTAAAATTCCTTGACACTGTTGTTGTCCTTGATACCGTCCAGGAATTTGTAGATACCAAGCTCGGTGTAGAGCATAACGTTGTCGCGTTTGTAGATCAGACGGCTGATTTTAACAGCCTTCTGGGATTCCTGATAAGCAGTGTGACATTCCATAATGCTGTCTTTGGCTTCGGAAATACCGATGGTAACCGAGAAGTTGTACAGTGAGAGAATCTCGTTTTTCAGTGTATTGCAGCAGGCAGCAATCTTTTTGCACAGTTCCTCATCCGGCTTGTCGTGTTTGAGGATGAAAGCGGTGCTGTCGGTAAATTTGGTGTACAGGACGCTCTTAAAATGTTTGCGGAAGAACTTGAGCGAGTAATCGAAAATCTCGTCATTGTGTTTTTCGATGTTTTCACTGTCCTTTTTGCTGCGGATGTTGAGGTACTGAATCTTAAAGTCATCGATATCGACAATGATGGTGGTATAGAATTTTTCGCTCAAATCCCAGCCATAAATCTTGCCGCGCTTGATGACCTCCTGGAAGCTCTTGATATTGTTGAGGACAATGTCCTGAACAAAACCGTCACGGTAGCGCGACTCGATTTCCATGTTGGAAATATATTTCTGCGCAATCAGCTTTAAAGCAGTGGAGGCATGGTTTAAGATCATGCTTTCGTAGCTGCTCAGTTCCTGGCGACCTTCGTCAATGATAACAATGTATCCATAATCCTTATCGTCAAAGGTGACACCCATGTGTGGGTAGGAGAGCTGGAAGCTGTCCTTGAAATCCTCTTTGAGGGAAGCGTTTTTGGAAAGATAGATTTTGTTGAATGCAACGTCATAAAACGCGATATTCTGGTTGAGCAGGGTAGAGAGGGTGTTGATGATATCAGTGATGCTGCCCCCGTTGATAACCGTGTTGATGAAGGAGGTGCTGATGTTTTCGGAAAGGCGAATTGCGGAAGCCTGTACATCGATCAGCTTTTTGAAGACCGGATTGATGATCTCGGAGATGGTGCAGCTGGATGGCATGTGGATGATCGGGAATCCGATTTCGTTTGCAGTGCGGATGGTTTCATCATCCAGAGAGTCCAGATAGGAACCGAGTTTTACAAAGAGGGCAGAAGCGCCGGTGCGATCCATCTTGCGAATCAGTCCTGCAAGATCGGTGATGCCGGTCTTGATGACATAACCGGAGGTGACCAGAAGTTCCCCTTCCCGAATCCATTGCTCCGGATCGGGAGTATCAATTACCGTTACGGTGGAAACTTCGCGCCCAAGTCCCTTTTTTCCGCCCAGGATACGGTAGTCCCGCAGTTCTTCCATATTCAAAATGTCGCCAACAGTTAAGGACATAAAAACACTCCTTTGCCATAATAAGAGAATATCCAGAAAATTACACCCTTATTATACAATACTTTATTTGAAAAGTACAGGTTTAAAAGCAAAAAACTGTTCTGCTTTACAAAAATCTGCGGAATGTGAGCGGTGAGGGACAGGAATTCCCTTGCATTTTTTGCGATTTTTTTATCAAAAACAATTGACAGATAAAAATAGGAAAAGTATAATAACAATCGAAATAATTTTGTAGGCATTGATTTTGATACGATTTGTTCTGAGGCTCAATATCTTCTGAGGTTCAGAACGTGTAATGAAGGAGGTCTTTTACAGATGTTAAGTGCAATTGTTGGTATCAACTGGGGAGACGAGGGAAAGGGAAGAATGGTTGACCTTCTTTCCGAGAACTATGATGTTGTTGTTCGCTATCAGGGCGGAAACAACGCTGGTCACACCGTTATCAATCACCTCGGCAAATTTATCCTGAATCTGATGCCATCCGGCATTCTCCGCCCAGAAGTTGTCAACGTAATGGGCAATGGTATGGTTATCGACCTGGAACACCTTCACAAAGAGATGGGCAAGCTGATCAGCGCAGGTGTGAAGATCACTCCAGAAAACCTGAAGATTTCTGACCGCGCAGTAATCTGTCTGCCATATCATGTTATGCAGGACTGCTTGGAAGAAGAGCGTCTTGCTGATGCAAAATATGGTTCTACCCGCCGCGGTATCGCTCCGGTTTACGGCGACAAATACATGAAAAAAGCAATCCGTATTGGTGACCTGCTCCAGCCAGAAGCACTGAAAAAACATCTGGAAGGCGTAATCGAATGGAAGAACCTCACCATCGAAAAGGTTTACGGTGCACAGCCAGTCAGCTTCGATGCAATCTGGGAGTGGCTCAAAACCTACGGTGACCCAATTAAAGAATTTATCTGCGATACCAGCCTCTATCTGGATGAAGCAGAAAAAGCAGGAAAGAAGATCATGTTCGAGGCACAGCTGGGCGCTCTGCGTGACATTGATTTCGGTATCTACCCATACACTTCTTCCTCCAACACCATTGCAGCATACGCTCCAATCGGTTCCGGTATTCCAAACCACAAACTGCATAACGTTGTCGGCGTTATGAAAGCATATTCCACCTGCGTTGGCGAAGGTCCTTTCACTTGCGAAATGTTCGGCAAAGAAGCAGAAGACCTGCGTGAAGCTGGCGGCGAATACGGCGCAGCTACCGGCCGTCCAAGACGTGTTGGTCCATTCGATATTCCTGCTTCCCGCTACGGTGTCCGTGTTCAGGGTGCAGACGAAATCGCTCTGACCAAGATGGATGTTCTGTCTGGTTTTGAAAAGATTCCGGTTTGTGTTGCTTATGATGTAAACGGCACCATCACCAAAAACTTCCCATTCGGCGCAGATCTGGATGCTGCAAAACCAGTTGTAGAATATGTTGACGGCTGGAACTGCGACATCACAAAATGCAGAAAACCAGAAGATCTGCCAAAAGCAGCTCTGGACTATGTTCGCTACATCGAAAAAGAAGTTGGCTGCAAGATCAAATATGTTTCAGTTGGCGCAGAGCGTGAAGAATACATCGAATTCTAGGACAAGCTATTAAATGCATGAAAAAAGCACCTGTTTTTACAGGTGCTTTTTTGTTAACAGGTGATGCGGATTTTAACGGAATAGGCTCCGAAAGGTTCCTCGGTCTGTTCGATCACCACCGTCTGAATGAGGCTGTGGGACTCAATGCGGGAGAGGACATATTCCCGGTATTCTTCCGGAACAAAACCAAAAACTTCTGCCTTTTCATTGGTGACAGCAATCTGCTCCTGATCTTCTCCCATGTAAGGGCGGAGGAAAAGCTGCTGACCCTGTTTCAGAGCGGGGGAGCCGTCTGGAAGGAAGGAGGTGAGCTTTTCAAACGAAAAGCTCATGCTGTGGATTCCTTCCGGCTGGGTGTCAGATTTTTTTCTGCGCACTACAATCAGCAGCAGTGCGATGATCAGAAAGACAGCGACGGCAATCCATTCCGGTGTTTGCATCTGAGAAGGGGAAAAATTGTTGCGGATCAAAACCGGGAACACACCGGCAAGAATCAAAAGCAACGCAAGAACAAAGCGCATACAATCTGCCCCCTTAGCTTGCTTTCTGTGTGAAATTCAGGTTATCAAACGAGGAGACGTTTGCAACACCATCCGAAGAGAGGGAGTAGGTGACAGAAACCTTATCTCCTGGCTGGGTCAGTGCAAGTTCCAGACCGGTGCTGGATTCTGCCATAAAGAGGATGTCCTGATTTTCGGAGAGGATGAATTTGTAGATGCTGTTTCCACCGCTGTATTCTCCGGAAATTCTCAGAATGGTTCCCTGCATGGTTTCGCTGCTTTCGCCAAGATCACCAATGGTGACGACGCCGTCGGTGCGCAGTTTGCTTTCGTAGTCGCGCATTGCAGCACTGACCGATTCGCCGGTTCCTACGGTAGAGTAGTTGGTAACCGAAACAAAGGCGTATTGTTTAATCAGACCGATGCGGTCTTTGAGGGTCATAAAGTAGGTAGGCTGATTGTCGATGTTTAAGATAATCGGGAAGGTTGCCTGGTAGCCAAGGTCCTGTACCCGTCCTTCTGCAGAGTGCTGGGCAGCCTGCTCGGTTGCACCGCTCATCTCGTACATGATCGGTTTCTTGGTTACCATGTCTACCATGATAAAGCCGATTGCACTGTCATCGGCGCCGACACTGGTCAATCCGGTGAACAGATAGCATTCTCCGTTGTTGTAAACGATGTTGTGGCCTTCACTTGGACGATATTTATCCTTGTTTGCAAAGTTAAAGATACCATGGACATAGGCGCCGCGGTTGGTGATCTGCTGGATGATAAAGTCTTCCGGCTGAACGCGGTCTACCCACTCCGGAGCATTCTCAACGGAATAACGCTGCATTTCACCGGTGGTCGCGTTGAGCAAAACGATGCCAGTTGCTTCCGGCAGGGCAAATCCGCGGGTGTACTGATAGGTGGAAACTGCCCAGTATGGCTGGCCGTCGTCATCCAGCTCGAAGGAATAGTCGGTGATGCCGGTCATCAGACCCGGACCGAAACGAACCTTTCTGGCAACATCAAACAGCAGGTAGCTGTCCGGATGGTATTTGATCTTGTAGCCCTCCACATAGCGGACGTCGTTGGTGTTGGTTGCAGATACCACGATGTAACCCGGTGTACCGTCCATATTGGTCAGCCATTTAAAGAAGCCGGAATGATACAGCGGAACGACCCAGACCAGTTCGCCATCCACCATCTGGATGGTAGCGGTGTACAGTGCGACCTGTGAACCGAGTGCCGGACGCTCGCCGAGTTTTTTCTGTGCCAGCTGGAGCGCAAGCTCCTCATCAACAATTGGAATCTGGGAGACATCGATTGCCTGAACCTCGCTGTCAAACTTTTTGACTTCCGGTTCTCCCAGCTGGTCGCGGTAGGCTTTCCACTGGAAAAAGACCGAGGAGATAATCATGACAACAACGATGACAGCCCATAGAACTGCAATGATGATTGCCGGAATCTTTGGGAATTTTGCTTTTGCCGAATAGGAAAAGGGAACGCGTCCCGGCTGAACATCCTCCGGATGAAAGGAAAAATCACCAATTTTCATCAGCGCCCCGACACCGACATAAATGGTGATCAAAGTCGCCCAGAAAACGGCACCATCCAGATACAGAGGGTTCAGGTTCGGCGCTTCAAAAAAGATATAAAGCGCCACAAGCAACGTGATGATCAGAAATACGATCGATTTTGCTTTGGTTTTCTTCATGTGAGATTTCACCCTTTTTTGTTATACTTGTCCCGGAAAGTTCCGGGATACCAGAGCACAAAGGAAGCCTTCGGCTCTGGATATTGTAGAACAGTATAACACAAAACAGGAGCAATTGGAAATAGATTTCTCCCTTTTTATGAAATCTTTATCGGTCGCGGACACTGCCGTCGGATAAAAGAAGGATCTCATACGGGTCATAGGGAGTGTTTGGCAGATATTCCTCAAACCACTCGAAGGAAAGCGGAGATATTTTGGGAAGCTCGGAAACAGGCATGGAAAAATAGACATTATATTCCGGAACCGAAAACAGCATCTGCGAACCTTTTTGTGCAATAACAGAAATGTACCCCACGAATCATCCCTCCTTTGGTCGAATATTTTGGATATGGGGCTTTTCCAATCAGAGTATAGCAAAAAATAGGTGAAAAAAATGTTGAAACTGGTATGCAAAAAATGTGGAAAAGTGGAAAAGCCTGTCGCAAACCAGAAAACAGAGCGTGATTTCTTTGATAAATTGCATATTTGCTTTAAAGCGATAAAATATTTTTGCAAAATCTATTGACAAATCATGCCGGAATAGGATATGATAAGGGCAAATCAGAAAGAAGGAGCGAGAAAAATGGTCGGTATCCAGATGACAACACGATATTATTCCTACCAGGGCTATTTTTATGGCGTTGGTCTTTCGTGCTGTTTTCCTTTCGACCGATAATCGTTCTTATCTTTTTGGCGTGACTGCATCCATGCAGCCATAAGAAGGTAAAATTGAGCCGGTGCTTTTGGAAACAGAAGGCACCGGTTTTTTTGTGTAATGAACAGAATAAGGAGAATGAACCATGATTGTTATTGTAAAACAGAATGCTTGTCCGCAGCAGGTAGAGAATTTGAAAAAAGAGCTGGAAGGCTTAGGGCTTCAGATCCACTTTTCCAAAGGTGTGAACACCACTTTGATGGGTTTGGTCGGAGATACTACCAAAATTGATATCGGCAAGATTGAGTCGCTGGATATTGTAGAAGAAGTAAAGAGAATCCAGGAGCCATACAAAAAGGCAAACAGAAAATTCCATCCGGAAAACACCGTTGTGGATGTTCATGGAGTAAAGATTGGTGGCGGAGATTTTCAGGTAATCGCGGGTCCATGCTCGGTTGAGACACCGGAACAGATCTGCGAGGTTGCAAGGGATGTGAAAGCTTCCGGTGCAGGACTTCTGCGCGGCGGTGCATTCAAGCCAAGAACCTCCCCATACTCTTTCCAGGGACTGAGAGGGGAAGGAATCCAGCTGCTGCTCAAGGCAAAAGAGGAAACCGGACTGCCGATTGTCACCGAGATCATGAGCTACGAGGATATCGACCTGTTTAAAAATGTGGATGTGATTCAGGTCGGTGCAAGAAATATGCAGAACTTTGAGCTGCTGAAACGTGTTGGCCGCCTGAACAAACCAATCCTGCTCAAACGCGGACTTTCCAGCACCATTGAGGAATTTCTGATGAGTGCAGAGTACATCATGGCAGAAGGCAATGAGAACGTTATCCTCTGCGAGCGCGGTATCCGTACCTTTGAGACCAAAACCCGCAACACACTGGACCTTGCAGCAGTTCCGCTGCTCAAAAAGCTCACCCACCTGCCGGTCATCATCGACCCTAGCCACGCAACAGGTATTCCGTGGATGGTAGAGCCACTGACCCTGGCTGCAATCGCTGCAGGTGCGGACGGCGTAATGATTGAGGTACACAATAACCCGGAAAAGGCACTGTGTGACGGTGCACAGTCTCTGCGTCCAGAACAGTTTGACGCACTGATGAAGAAGGTAAACAAGACGAAGGAATTTTTCAAAACACTGTAAGCGGAGGGAAATCCCTCCCTTTGGGGAAGAAGGACAGAGAATGAATCAGAAAATCGGAATTGTAGGTTTGGGACTGATTGGAGCATCACTGGCAAAGGCGATTAAACAAAACACCGAGTGTACCGTCTATGGACTGGATATCGACGGGGAAACCATGAAATCCGCCCTTGCGGATCACAGCATCGACGGGGAACTGAACGATTTTGGACAGCTTGATCTCCTGATTGTAGCGCTGTTCCCGAAGGTTACGGTAGAATTTATTCTGGAGCACATCGATCAGATGAAGCCGGGCAGCATTATCATGGACATCTGCGGCGTAAAAAAATCGGTGGTTTCTCAGGTGGCGCAGGTCTGCAAGAGCCATCATGTGGAGTTTATCGGCGGTCATCCGATGGCAGGAAGAGAACGCTGGGGCTATCAGAACGCATCAGCAGATCTGTTTTCTGGTTCCAGCATGATTCTGACCCCGATCTTCACCGATTCCTGGGCACTGGATCTGGTTCAGCAGCTCTGCAACGAAATCGGTTTTGGACGCATTGTCTTTACCGATCCGGAAAGCCACGACAAGATGATCGGCTACACTTCGCAGCTGGCACATATTCTTTCGAGCGCTTATATCAAGAATCCGCTGTGCATGAATTACAAAGGTTATACTGGCGGAAGCTTTCAGGATTTGACCCGCGTGGCAAAATTAAATCCGGTAATGTGGAGTGAATTGTTTTTACTAAATCGTCAGAATTTGCTGGATGATCTGGACATTCTGATTTCCAGTTTGCAGGAATATCGCCATGCAATTGCAGAAAATGACAGCCAGCGCCTGACACAGCTGTTGGCGGACGGAAGCCGAATCAAGGAAGAATTGAATAAGTAAACGCCAAAAACAGAAGTTTTTTGTCAAACTTTTGTACACAAAAGTTTGTGGGGGTACAGGGGCAAAGCCCCTGTGACAATAAAACAATACAATCCAAAATC
>ERZ832522.1150-NODE-1150-length-36292-cov-12.401441_pt1 | contig 36292 bp, 28 predicted proteins | sample MGYA00519951_ERZ832522 | MGnify/ENA primary metagenome ERZ832522 (study PRJEB31850, sample SAMEA3708728) | human gut metagenome | biome: human gut; feature: human-associated habitat; material: faeces | place: China | collected 2014 ... | reverse complement strand
AACATGCCCTCCACGCCTATCGAACCCTCCAGGCAGAGCTCGACGCGATGATCGCGAAGCGCCTCACCGAGCTGTTTTAGCCACCTCGGGCACGAGCGCCCTCCTGGCAAAAGCTCGGACAGGGCAACTACAACCCCAAAAACGCCTTGATGCCGATCAGGATGAGCACGATGGCCTCCTACAACTGCGCAGGATTGCGGAACCAGCGCATGGCCTGATCGAGATCGTCGGCTATAGCGAGGGGGTCATCGAGGCCGGCGAATATGCGAACCGCGCTCCCCTGCCACCCATCGCGCGCATGCAGGCGCGTGCGGGGTCCGCCGGCGTGGCAATCTCGGCCGCTGAGACGACAGCGCCCGATGAAATCCCCCGCCGTGGCGCCCCAGTCCCCAGGGAGCTCGAAATCGACGGCGGGGCCGAAGCCGTGACGCAGCACGCGCTCAGCCAGCGAGCGATCGGGATGTGTGGCGAGACCGGGGTAATCGACCCGGACCAAACCATCACAACAGGCAAGGTACTCAGCGAGGGCGCGCGCATGATCGAAATGGCGCTGCATACGCGTCGAGACGCTATCGAGTCCATGGGCGATGACCTCGAGATCGGCCTGAGCCAACGCGCAAGAAGGCTGGTCCCCCACGCGAGCGACCGCGCGAGCACCACGTGCGGAAAGCGCAACCACCTTACGATCGAGTAACCCGCCAGCAACGCGGTCGAGCGCCTCGCACTGCACGTCGGCACCAAGCTCGAAAGCATGGCAACCGAAATGCGACGGCACGGTGATGTCAACCCACATAAGACCGCCGTGGGCATGAACCTCACGAGACTCGGCACGGACATCCGCCACGCGAAGGCCCGTGGCGCCGACCATATCGGCCAAACGGTCTTCGTCCGCCACGATGCCAAGGCGCGAGAGCGCCTCGTCGACGCGATCGCCGTACACGAAGACGACGATCTCGGCGCAGACGAGCTGCGCATATCGGGTCTCGAGTTCCTGTTGAGCCATCACGCTGAAACCGCCCTTCCTCTCCTGGACAGTGGGCCCGAAGCATAACGCACGCCGCGCCGAGCCCGTGGGGCCCGAGGCGGCGTGCGCATCATAGCGATGAACCCGGTTGCGTCCTACGCGCGCGTACGGGTCTCCTCAACGACCTTGGCAATGAACTCATCGACGGCCATCGGAACGGTCTCGTTGGAACGGTCGCGGACAGAGATGTTGCCGGCCTCGACCTCCTTCTCACCCAGGATCAGCATGTAGGGCACGCGATCGACGCCGCGGGCCTCGCGAATCTTGTAGCCGATCTTCTCGTCGCGATCGTCGCACACCACGCGGATGCCGGCCGCCTCGAGCTGCTCGGTGACCTGGTGAGCGTAGTCGCGGCTCTTCTCGGACACGGGCAGGACCTTGACCTGCATGGGGGCGAGCCACACCGGGAACTTGCCGGCATAATGCTCGATCAGGATGCCGATGAAGCGCTCGATGGAGCCGAAGCACACGCGATGCAGCATGATGGGGCGCTTCTTCTCGCCGTCGGCATCCACGTAGGTGAGGTCGAAGTTCTGCGGCATCTGGAAGTCCAGCTGCACGGTACCGCACTGCCAGGTGCGGCCGAGGGAGTCCTCCAGGTGGAAGTCGATCTTGGGACCGTAGAAGGCGCCGTCACCCTCGTTGACCACGTAATCCATGCCCAGCTTATCGAGTGCGACCTTGAGGCCCTCCTCGGCGGCGGCCCAATCCTCATCGGAGCCCATGGAGTCCTCGGGGCGGGTGGAAAGCTCAACGTGGTACTTGAAACCGAACTTCTGGTACACGGAGTCGATCAGGCGCACAACGCCCACGATCTCGTCAGTCAGCTGCTCGGGCGTGACGAACAGGTGCGCGTCATCCTGGTTGAAGCAGCGGACGCGGAACAGGCCGTGCAGGGCGCCCCTGAGCTCGTGGCGATGCACCAGGCCGATCTCGCCGGCGCGGATGGGCAGCTCGCGGTAGCTATGGGGCTTGGAGCTGTAGACGAGCACACCACCCGGGCAGTTCATGGGCTTGATGCAGTACTCCTCGTCGTCGATCATCGTGGAGTACATGTTGTCCTTGTAGTGGTCCCAGTGACCGGAGGTGAGCCACAGGCTCTTGTTCATGATCTGGGGCGTGGAAATCTCGACGTACCCAGCCTTGTGATGGATCTCGCGCCAGTAGTCGAGCAGGGTGTTCTTGAGGACCATGCCGTTGGGCAGGAAGAACGGGAAGCCGGGAGCCTCGTCGCGCATCATGAACAGGTCCATCTCGCGACCGATGCGGCGATGGTCGCGCTTCTTGGCCTCCTCGAGGAGGGCGAGGTGCGCCTCCAGCTCATCCTTGGTGGCGAAAGCCGTGCCGTTGATGCGCGTGAGCATCTTGTTGTTGGCATCGTTTTTCCAGTAGGCGCCAGACACGCCGGTGAGCTTGAAGGCCTTGAGGGCCTTGGTATAAGTGAGGTGCGGTCCGACGCACATGTCGATGTAATCGCCCTGCTGGTAGAAGGTGATGCGAGCGTCATCGGCCAGGTCACCGATGTGCTCGACCTTATACTTCTCACCGCGCTCCTCCATGAGGGCGATGGCCTCCTCGCGGGGCAGCTCGAAGACCTGGAACTTAAGGTTCTCCTTGACGATCTTCTTCATCTCGGCCTCGATGGTGGGCAGATCGTCCTCGGAGATCTTCTTATCGCCGAGGTCGACGTCGTAATAGAAGCCGTTGTCGGTCGCGGGACCGTAGGCGAAGTCGGCCTCGGGGTAGAGGTGCTTGATGGCCTGGGCCATGATGTGGGCGGCGGAATGGCGGATGACGTGCTGGGCCTCGTCGGCCTCAACCTCGGCCACGGAGCCGTCGTTGTACAGTGCCTTCATATCTAGAACCTTTCCGATACGGTGCATTACCTCTGTAACTTTTCCAGTGTACCCGTTTGCCCGCGCAATTGCGCCTCCAATCCAGAAGAGCGCCAAGAAGCACGGAATAGGAACGCACCCGCCATCCAAAGGGTGACGGGTGCGTTACGGCGCGGTTCATCGGCCCCGTGCGGCGCACGGGGGAAGCTCGCGCCTATTGGATGTGAGTTCGGCAGAAGGGGCAGACCTTCCAGTGCGCCTCCAGCGGGCGCTTGCACGTGGGGCAGACGTTGCGGACCTGCGTGTTGCACACCGGGCAGACGATGAAGTCCTTCTCGATGGTGGTGCCGCAGTTGGGACAGCTGCCATACTGGGCGAGCTGGCGCTCGCGCAGCGCCATGTCGAGCTCCTGCTCCTCGCGATCCGCCACGTAGGACGCCGGGCGCATCACGATATAGGCCATAAGGCCGACGAACGGGACGAGGGCGAGCAGGCCCCAGGCCCAAAACGCCTGGACGCCGCGACGCTTCGCGTCGATGAAGACATACACGACGGAGAGCAGGTAGAGAGCGACCACGAAGGCGATGGAGCCGTACATGGCAAACATCAACTGCGGGGACATGAGCTCCTCGATGTACTTGGACATGAGCCTCACCTTTCAGCCGGTTGCGAGATTGCAAAGCTGTTCATAATCGCACCGTATTGTATACCACCCGCCCCCTCATCGGAAACGACCGGCAACCGCGCACGTTAACGACACAGCGGGCCCGTCGACCACCGCGACCGCGCAGCGCCGGGGCCGTTTGCGGACCTAGCCGCCCGCTCGCCCGATTGGCCCTGGCGAAGATAAACGACACGCGTAGCATTATTTGTTGACACTTTGTCTATAGAATGCACCGGCTGCGGGCCCATGGACACGCGCCCGGTGCTCAGACGGGAGCGGCACCATGGAACCTAGGTACGACATCGCCATCGTAGGCGCGGGCATCACCGGTTGCGCCATCGCACGGCAGCTCGCGCGATACGACAAGACGATATGCCTCATCGAGGCGACCGACGACATCGCGCTCGGGGCATCGAAGGCCAACGGCGGCCTGATCCACGCCGGATACGACCCCGCCCCCGGGACGATGAAGGCGAAGATGAACGCCCGCGGGTGCGAGCTGTACGGAACGTGGTCAAAGGAACTCGGTTTCCTGTTCCAGCGCACGGGCTCCCTCGTTCTCGGCTTTACCGACGAGGACCTCGCCATCCTCGAGCACCTGCGCGACAACGGCCTGGCCAACGGCGTCCCCCAACTCGAGATCGTCGGCCCCGATCGCATCGTCGAATTGGAACCGCGCGCCAATCCGGACGCCACCTGCGCCCTATGGTGCCCCTCCACCGGCTATGTCGACCCGTTCGAGGTTGCCATCGCCGCAGCCGAGAACGCCGTAGCCAACGGAGCCACCTTCATGCGCGGCGCCCCGGTAACGGCTATCGGCCGCCCGCAAGAGGGAGGGTTCGTCCTCTCCACGCCCAAGGGAGACGTCCGATGCGAGATCTTGATCAACGTCGCCGGCAGCGGCGCGGGCGAGATCTCACGCATGGCAGGAGATCGCGGGCTGCGAATGGTATGGCGCCAGGGCAACATCGCCGTGCTCGACAAGGAGCCCCGCGCCATCATGCCGCTCTACCCGGTGCCGACCCCGGTTTCCAAGGGCGTCATCGTCACGGGAACCGTGCACAACAACACGGTCATCACCGCCACCGCCGAGATGCGAGAGCAAGGCGACAAGGACACGTACGCCGGCGATGTGGAGGCCCTGCTCTCCGGCGCGCGCAAGCTCGTACCAGACCTGGATACCCGCCGCGTCGTCCGCACCTTCGCAGGGGGCCGCGCCGTACTTGAGAAAACGAACGACTTCCTCATCGAAGCCTCCGAGTCCACGCCCGGCCTGTTCCACGCCGCGGGCATCCAGTCCCCCGGCGTCGCAAGCGCACCGGCAGTTGCCGAGCGCATGGAGCAGCTCCTGCGCGAGGCAGGTATCGAGCTCGCCGAACGCGCCGATTGGAACCCCATCCGCCGCATGCCGGACGACTTCGACCTCGCCCCTCTCGAGCGCAAGGAGGAGCTCATCGAGGCGGACCCGGCATGGGGCTGTATCGTATGCCGTTGCGAGACGGTGCCGGAGGCCGAGATCGTCGCCGCCATCCACCGCAAGCCGGGCGCCATCTCGGTCGAGGGCGTCAAACGCCGCTGCCGCGCCGGCATGGGCCGCTGCCAGAGCGGCTTCTGCCAGAGTCGCGTCGTGGAGATCCTCGCCCGCGAACTCGGTGTCGCCCCCTCCGAAGTCCCGCTAGAAGACACGGGCTCATGGATCGTCGACGGACCGCTCAAGAACCCGGGCGCCCACATGGGCGCTATCGCCGAGGAGGACTGCTAGCATGGCTCAGATCGAAACACGCGATTATGACGTCGTCGTCATCGGCGGCGGCCCCGCGGGCATGGGAGCTGCCCTCGCAGCGCACGAAGCCGGCGCGTCAACCGTAGTCATCGAGCGCAACGAGCATCTTGGCGGCATCCTGCGCCAGTGCATCCACCCCGGCTTCGGCCTCACCCATTTCAAAGAAGAGCTCACCGGCCCCGAATATGCCCAGCGCTTCATCAACCGCGTCCGCGAGGCCGGCATCGATGTCATGCTCGGGTCCATGGCGCTCGGCATCGACGAAGGCGGACGAGAGGACGCGGCGCACAGCGTCACCGTCATGGGCGAAGACGGCATGGTCCGCCTCACCTGCCGCTCAGTGGTGCTCGCCATGGGCTGTCGCGAGCGCACCCGCTTCGAGATCAAAATCCCGGGCAGCCGTCCTGCCGGTGTATACACCGCGGGCCTCGCCCAGCGTTACATCAACATCGAGAACCTGCGCCCCGGACACCGCGTCGTGATCTTGGGGTCGGGCGACATCGGTCTCATCATGGCGCGTCGATGCGCCCTGGAAGGCCTCGAAGTCGAGGGCGTCTACGAGCTCATGCCCTATGCCAACGGGCTGCACCGCAACGTCAAGAACTGCCTTGAGGACTTTGGGATCCCGCTGCACCTATCCACCACCGTCACGCGCGTGATCGGTCGAGACCGCGTCGAGGCCGTCGAGGTCTCGAACGTTGGAGAGAGCCTCTCCCCCATCCCCGGAACCGAGCGCATCATTCCCTGCGACACGCTGCTGCTCTCCGTTGGCCTTATCCCCGAAAACGAGCTCGCCAGAGCCGCCGGGGTCGAGATCGACCCGCGCACACGCGGCGCATGCGTGGATCAGGACCTGCAAACGAACGTCGACGGCATCTTCTCCTGTGGAAACGTCTTGCAGGTACACGACCTCGCCGACAACGTCACCGCCGAGGCGACGCGCGCGGGAGCGGCCGCGGCCGCCCACGCCCTCGGCACGGCGCACCCCGACGCTCTCTGCGAACCCGTGACCCTCGAGCCCGGCGGCATGGCCGGCTACATCGTGCCGGCCCGCATCAACCGAACGGAAACCACGAAGGCGTTCTTCCGCGTGCGCCGCCCCCTCGAGCAGGCCCAGCTCGTGATCCGTGCGGGCGACGCCGTCCTCTTCCGCGGCAAAACGCGCGACTACAAGCCGAGCATCATGGAAGCGGCTCCCATTACGCCCAAGATGCTCACCGCCGTGAAACCGGGCGAGACCCTGACCGTATCCATCGACCCCGTGGAAGAAGCGTGATGTCCCATGACGAGCACTGAGACGTTCCACTGCACGACCTGCCCATCCGAATGCCTGCTCACGGTATGCGTGGAGCGAGACGGGGACGGAGTCGCACGCGTCACGAGCGTACATGGCAACCGGTGCCCGCGCGGCAAGCGCTTCGCCGAGCAGGAAGTCGTGTGCCCGATGCGCATTCTGGCCACCACGGTCGTGGTCGAAGGCGGAGACGAGCGCCTCGTCCCCGTGCGCACCCGCTTCCCCATTCCCCGCGCCCTGCACAAGGACGCCATGGAAACCATACGGGAACTGCGCGTTTCCGCCCCCGTGCGCATGGGGGACGTCATCGCCGCCAACCTGCTCGACACGGGCGTTGACCTGGTCGCGAGCATGAACGTGGACCTCGCATAGGCTTTCTCACTCCGGCACAGTCTCATAGAAGATTTGAACGCAACCCTTAGGCTCAACCTCAGCTTGAGGGTTGCCTTATACTGATACCGTCAACGAGAAAAGGCGGTTGTTACATGGCACGTGCCACCATGAGAGGGATTTGTACGCACAGAGGGCGAATCGCATGCGTCGCGGGGCTCACGGCGGCGCTCGCCCTGGGCGCCGGCATACCCGCGCTCACGGGCACGCCTGAGCCCGCACTGGCCGCAACGGCGGCGACGCGCGGCGAGCTCGCCTCCCTGCAAAAAGAGGTCTCCCGCGCCGCCGGCACCTACGCCGACGCCACGTCACGCGCCGCCGAGCTCAACGAGCAGGTGCGAACGGCCGCCGACGACATCCTTCGCATTGAGCAGGAGCTCATGCCGCAGGTGCAGAACCGCGCCGCCCTGGCAGCGCGCGAGCTGTACAAACGCCATGCGTCCAACGGCGGCACCCTCTCCATGCTCCTCAACGCCGGTTCCTTCGCCGATTTCCTCAGCATGACCAAGTACCTGGGCACCGTGCAGAGCGCCAACATCGCCGCTCTCGACGAGCTGCATGCACTCGAAGATGAGCTCAACGGCAAGCTCGCGGAGCTGAGCTCCGCGAAAGACGAGGCCGACCTGCAACTCTCCCGTGCGCAGGACGCGCTCGACACCGCGCAATCCGCAGCCGCCAAGATCCAGGCGAAGGCGAATGCCGAAGACGCCGAGGAGGCCGAGATCGCGCGTCAGGCCGCCGAGCAGGCCGCCCAGCTGCAGGCGCAGCAAAACGCGAGCCAGAACAGGCCCAGCGCTCCAACCCCCGACACGGGCTCAAACAACGCCGGCACCACAACCCCGCAGGCACCCGACACACCGGCGGCGCCCAAGCCCGAAGACACCACCACGCCACCAGCGCCCCCGGCGCCCCCTGTAACGCCAACGCCTCCGGCACCGCCGGCCATCACATGGAAGACGGGCGTGGCATCCTATTACGGCATCGGCGACGGATTCATGGGCGGCACGACCGCTAACGGCGAGACGGTCACCGAGACCTCGATGGGCATCGCGATGCTCAACGTCCCGTTCGGCACCCGCGTCGAGATTCGCTATGGCGGCCGTTCGGTCATCGCCTATGTGAACGACCGCGGCCCTTATGTGCACGGTCGCGTGATCGACATGCAGCCCGCCGTGGCCCGCGCCCTGAACTTCCTGAGCGTGGGCGTGGCGACCGTCCAGTACCGCTTCCTGTAGCGAGAATCGCCCTTACCTGAGCAGGCCCGCGACCTCACCTGCAAGCGTGATGGTGCCGGCCGCGATGACAGGTTCCCCCGCCTCCGTGAGGGCGTCGAGCGCCTCGCGAACCGAGGGGTAGATGGCGATGACATCCATATGCGGACGATTAAGCGCGTCGAGCTCACCATAGACGAGCTGGGCGAGCTCCCCCGCAGGCAGGGCGCGATCGCTCGCCGTGGCACTCACCACGATACGGGGAAACTCCGGCACGAGCACGTCGAGGATGCCCCGTACGTCCTTGTCCGAGAGCGCGGCGACCAGAAGTACGGGCCGCGCTTCGCGCTCAGGCTCGGCCTCGCGAACCGCATTGATGAAATTCTCGCAGCTCTGCGGATTGTGGCATGCATCGACCAATACGAACGGCTCAACGCGGACCACGTCGAAACGGCCGGGTATAGGACAGGACTCGAGAGAGACGGCGAGCGCGGACGCATCGAGCGGGCGGCCCACATACCCTTCCGCCAGCGCTATGGCACAGGCGGCGTTCTGCGGTTGGTAAGCGGGCTTGTGCATTGAGACCTCGTACGTGGCACGAGCGGTCTCGGTCGAAAACGAAACCGTGCCGTCGATGCCCACGGGCAATTCGACGACCGTATGTCCCACAACCCAGGGTACGACGCCGCAGGCATCGCAACGTGCGCGCATCACGCGCTCGACGCTCGGCTCGTGCGCGCCCTCGCCGAGCACGACCGTGCGACCGGGCTTGATGACAGCAGCCTTCTCCCCAGCGATCTCCTCGAGCGTATCGCCCAGAATATGCGTGTGATCGAGCCCGATGCCCGTGATGGCCACGGCCACGGGGTCGGTGGCGCTCGTGGCGTCCCAACGACCGCCCAGGCCCACTTCAAGCACGGCCACATCGACTCTCGCCTCGGCGAACACGACCATGGCGGCCGCAGTCAGGAGATCGAACGGCGTGATGGTGTAAGTCGGCTCACCCGAGGCCGTGCGCCGTTCGTTCACGCGTCGACCCGCCTCTGCGGCAGCGGAGACGCCGTGCGCGAATGCAGAGGGGCTCACCACACCGCCATCGACTTCCATACGCTCCTCATAGCGTACGAGCTGGGGAGAGGTGTACAGCGCCGTTCGCAGCCCCTCTCCGCGCAGAATCGCCGCGGTGAACCGAGTGGTCGACGTCTTGCCGTTGGTTCCCGCAACCTGGATGCAATCGAAGTATTCGTCGGGCCGGCCGAGCTCATCGAGCATATCGATGACAGTCTCGAGCAGCGGGCCCGCCTCGCCGACGATCTTTCCGGTGTCGGCGGCGATTGTCACCGCCCGCTCGTAGGAAAGCTCATCGAACTCGAACGGTACGGCATAGGCACCTTCGCGCTTCATATCAATCCCCTATTCGCGCACATCGCGGCCGTAGACGAACCAATAGGCGGCAGCCACAGCCGCACCTCCCACAATGTTGCCGAGCGTGACGAACATGAGGTTGGATACCATGCCCGCAAGCGGGATCGCGCCGACGCCCAGCATGGACTGCGCGGCAACGCCCAAAGGAAGGAAGAACATGTTCGCAACGGAGTGTTCGAATCCCAGCACCACGAAGGACACGACCGGTAGAATCGTCGCGGCGAGCTTGTCGCACACCGTCTTGCCGGCACTGCCCATCCAAACGCCCAGGCACACAAGGACGTTGCACAGGACACCGCGCGCAAAGGCGGTCACAGGGTCGAGCGAGGCCTTGGAGAGTGCGACGGCATAGGCGAGCTCGCCCACCGAACCCTCCTGCATGGAGAGGAATCCCGAGGCGAGAAGCAATGCGACGGCGAGCAGCGCGCCCACGGCGTTGCCCGCGTACACGACGGCCCACTTGCGGACCATCTTCATCATCGGGTACCGACCGTCGAGCGCGCCGATGAGCATGAGGCAATTGCCCGTAAACAGCTCGGCACCGGCGACGAGCACGAGAAACAGGCCCAGGCAAAACGCCAGGCCACCCAGGATGAGCGACGCCGACGGTGAGAGCGTGGAATCCGCTCGGACCATCAGCATGAAGGACGCACCGAGCGCGACGAAGGCGCCCGCGAGGATCGCGAGCACGAACGCCCGTCCACGCGGAAGCTTGGCCTTGGCGAACCCGATGTGGACGAACGCCTCCTGAGTCTTAGCCGGCGGCAGCATCACCGTGCCCGTCTCGTTTTCCGCCATCATTTCCCCCTATCCCGTATGCAACACAAACCCCGCCGCAACCGATGCGGCGGGGTTCGAATCAACGTATGGACCGATTACTCAAAGTCGGCGAGCTGTGCCTTGACCGCGGCGATGGTCTCGGTGAGCTCGGCGGCGCGCTCGCGCTTCTTGGCGACGACCTCGGGCGCAGCCTTGGCGATGAAGCCCTCGTTGCCCAGGGTGCGCTCGGCGGCGGCGAGCTCCTTCTCCGCCGTGGCGAGTTCCTTGTTCAGACGGGCCTTCTCGGCGTCGAAGTCGACCAAATCGCCCACGACGACATAGGCGTCGAAATCCGCACCGGCAAGTGCGATGGCGGCCGCGGGCTTCTCAAAGCCCTCGGAGGCGCGCACGGAAAGCTCGCTGATGTTGGCCAAGCCGCAGATGAAGTCGGCCATGTCCTCGATGGCCTCGGCGACCTCGGCGCTCGCGGCCTTGACGACCACGGGCAAAGCCTCCTTGGGGCTCAGGCGGTAGCGAGCGCGGGTGGAGCGGGCGTCGGACACGACGGCGCGGGCGAGCTCGAAGGAGCGCTCGGCCTCCTCATCGATGAAGCGCTCAAAGGCCTCGGGCTCGGGCCAGGAGGCGACCATGAGGGCCTCGGCGCGCTCGATGGCGCCGTCCTCGTTCATATCCAGCCAGCTGGCGGGCATCTGATCCCAAATGGCCTCGGTGACGAACGGCATGAGCGGGTGCATGAGGCGCATCGACGCATCGAGCACGAAGATCAGGTTGCGCTGGGCCTGCAGGCGCGCCGCATCGTCCTTGAGGCGGGTCTTGGTGACCTCAACGTACCAGTCGCAGACCTCGTTCCAGAAGAAGTTCTGGACGCCGCGCGCCATCTCGCCGAAGGTGTACTTCTCAATACCCTCGGTCACCATGCGCGTGGCCTTGGCCAGGCGGCTGAACATCCAGGCATCGGCCGCGGTCTCGGCGACGGGCTCGCCCGGGGTGTAGCCATCCATGTTCATGAGCAGGAAACGGCTGGCGTTCCAGATCTTGGTGACAAAGGAGCGGGCCTGCTCGGTACGGGCCGAACCCTTGAGGGCCTTCGTCTTCTTATCGATGTCGGCGTCGAACTTGACGTCCTGGTTGGTGGTGCACAGCGTGAGCAGGTTGTAGCGCATGGCATCGGCACCGTACATGTCGATGAGGTCCATGGGGTTCACGCCGTTGCCCTTGGACTTGGACATGCGGCTGCCGTCCTTGGCGAGGATCGTGGGGTAGATCACGACGTCACGGAACGGGACCTCGTCGAGGAAGTACAGCGAGCTCATGACCATGCGGGCGACCCACAGTGCGATGATGTCGCGCGCGGTGACGAGCGCCGTGGTGGGATGATGGCCCTCGAGCTGCTCGGGATGCTGCGGCCAGCCCTGCGTGGCAAAGGTCCAAAGCTGGGAGCTGAACCAGGTGTCCAGCACGTTCTCATCCTGGTGGACATGGGTGCAGCCGCACTTGGGACAGACCGTCACGTCGTCCATGCAGGCGTCCTCCCAGCCACACTCCTCGCAGTAGAACACGGGAATGCGGTGGCCCCACCACAGCTGGCGGGAGATGCACCAGTCCTTCAGGTTCTCCATCCAGGTGGTGTAGGTCTCGGTCCAGCGGGCCGGGTGGAAGGTCACGCGACCATCCTGGACGGCCTTGAGTGCGGGCTGTTTAAGCTTGTCCACGGCGACGAACCACTGCTCGGAGAGCCAGGGCTCGAGCGTCTGGTCGCAGCGGTAGCAATGCATGACGGAATGATCGTGCTCATCCACGTGATCGAGCAGGTCGTGCTCCTCGAACCACGCCAGGACGGCCTCACGGCACTCGTCGCGCGTCATGCCGGTGAACTCGCCATAGCCCTCCACAACGACGGCATGCTCGTCGAAAATGTTGATCTTCTCCAAGCCGTGGGCCTCGCCCATCGCATAGTCGTTGGGATCGTGCGCCGGGGTGACCTTGACAAAGCCGGAGCCGAAATCGGGGTCGACGTGCCAATCGTCGAAAATCGGGATCTCACGGTCGACGATGGGCAGCTTGACCGTCTTGCCCACGAACGCCGCCTTCTCGGGGTCCTTGCTCGAAACAGCGATACCGGTATCGCCGAGCATGGTCTCGGGGCGGGTGGTCGCGACGACGATGTACTCCTGGCCGTTAACGGGCTCGGTCAAGGGATAGCGCAGGTGCCAAAGGTGGCCCTTCTCGTCCTTGTACTCCGCCTCGTCGTCGGAGATGGCGGTGGTGCAGTCGGGGCACCAGTTGACGATGCGCTTACCGCGATAAATCAGGCCGTCGTGGTACCAGTCGCAAAAGACCTTGCGGACCGCCTCAGCGTACTCGTCATCCATGGTGAAGCGCTCACCATCGAAGTCGACGGAGCAACCCATGCGCTTGATCTGCTCGACAATGGTGCCGCCGTACTCATGCGTCCAATCCCAGCAGGCATCGAGAAACTTCTCGCGCCCGATCTCCAGGCGGGAAACGCCCTCGCTCTTCAGCTTCTTATCCACCTTGGTCTGCGTGGCGATACCGGCGTGGTCGGTACCGAGGATCCAGCGGGTGGAGCGACCGCGCATGCGGGCCATGCGGACGATGGCATCCTGGATGGAGTCGTCGGTGGCGTGACCCATATGGAGGATGCCGGTGACGTTGGGCGGCGGGATGGTGACGGTGCAATCGCCCACGCCCTCGCGACGCTTGTAGTAGCCGCCGTCGAGCCACTTCTGCAGGATAGCCGGCTCGTTGACCGCCGGATCGTAGTTCTTGGGCATCTCTTCTGCCATAGCCATGCTCCCGAAGAGTCGAAGTTTGCGTAATTGCTCAACAGGATAGCACGTGGGAGATACGCTTTGGAGGCTGGCACGCCATTGCTCACGGGCAAATCCCGTCAAGGCATCAAAAGAAAAACGGCTGACACATGGCCAGCCGTTTCAAAGATAGACAACGCATGCATGCGCGTCGAAGATGCTAGTCGAGGTCGATATCGGACCCGGCATAGACGCGACGCGGCTGCTCCTCGCCGCGAACCGCCGCGGCGGTAACGACGACACGGAGAACGCCCTCCTCGCTCGGGAGGTCGAACATGGTCTGCTGGAGCAGCTCCTCGCAAATCGAACGCAGACCGCGGGCACCGGTTTTGCGCGCGAGTGCCTTCCTGGCGATCTCGTGCAGCGCGTCGGGCTCGAATACGAGCTCCACGCCCTCGAGGGAGAACATGCGGCGATACTGCTTGACCACGGCGTTCTTGGGTTCGGTGAGGATACCCACAAGATCGTCCTCGGAAAGGGCCTGAGTCTGCGTGATGACCGGCGTACGGCCAATGAACTCGGGGATCATGCCGAAGTTGTTGAGGTCCTCGGGCAGAACCTGCTTGAGCAGGACGTTCTCGTCCTTGGACGTGGGGCCGGCGATCTCGGAGTTGAAGCCGATGCCCTGGTTGCCAACGCGATCGGAGATGATCTTGTCCAAGCCCACGAACGCGCCGCCGCAGATGAACAGGATGTTCGTGGTGTCGATCTGGAGCAGCTCCTGCTGCGGGTGCTTGCGCCCGCCGGTGGGCGGGACGCTCGCAACGGTGCCCTCGAGGATCTTGAGCAGCGCCTGCTGCACACCTTCGCCGGAGACATCGCGCGTGATGGAGAGGTTCTCGGCCTTGCGGGCGATCTTGTCGATCTCATCCACGTAGATGATACCGATCTGCGCGCGGTCGATATCGCCGTCTGCCGCGGTGATGAGCTTGAGCAGGATGTTCTCAACGTCCTCGCCCACATAACCGGCCTCGGTGAGGGCCGTGGCGTCGGCGATGGCGAAAGGGACCTCGAGCACGCGGGCCAGCGTCTGCGCGAGCAGCGTCTTGCCGGTACCCGTGGGGCCGAGGAGCAAGATGTTGCTCTTGGCAAGCTCGACATCCTCGTCGACGGCATGGGCGCCCAGGGAACCCTCGGCGGTATCGCCCATCAAAACGCGACGATAATGGTTGTACACAGCCACGGACATGGCGCGCTTGGCGTCCTCCTGGCCCATGACATACTGGGACAGCGCGTCGTAGATCTCGTGCGGGGTGGGCACGCGGGTGATGATGCGCTCGGCGGTCTCGCGCATGGTGGGGGCCGGCGCCTCATCCTCGTCCATATCGAAATCGTCCATGGGCTCGGCGTGATTCACATAAGAGCCAAAGGCACGCATCATCTCGTCCTGCGCGAATGACTGCTCGAGGATCTCGTTGCAGGCCTCGACGCATTCATCGCAGATGAACATGCCGTCCTGGCCCTTGACGAGCTTGCGAACCTGCTCCTGGGTCTTACCGCAGAACGAGCAGCGAACCTGGCCGTCGCCCTCCATGCCGGCGGTGCGGCCGAACTCGTCGCCCGCCATTAGCGCTCGCTCCCGGAGTCGTTGCGGGACGTGACGATGCGGTCGATGAGGCCGTACTCGAGGGCCTGCTCGGCACGGAGGTAGTTGTCGCGCTCAGTGTCGCGCTCGACCTGCTCGAACGGCTTGCCGGTGCAATCGGCGAGAATCTGGTTCAGGGTATTGCGGGTCTCGCGGATCTCACGAGCGGCGATCTCGATCTCGGTCTGCTGACCCTGGGCACCGCCGCTGGGCTGGTGGATCATGATCTTGGAGTGCGGCAGGCTGAAACGCTTGCCGGGGGCGCCGGCGGCCAGGAGGACGGCGGCCATGGAGGCGGCCATACCGACGCAGATGGTGGAAACGTCGGGCTTGATGTAGTTCATCGTGTCCAAGATGGCCAGACCGGAATAGACCTCGCCACCGGGCGAATTGATGTAGAGGGAGATATCCTTCTCGGCATCCTGGCTCTCGAGGTGCAGAAGCTGCGCGATGACCAGGTTGGCAGTCACCGAGTTGACCTCCTCGCCCAAAAAGACGATGCGGTCGTTCAGGAGACGAGAGTAGATGTCATAGCTGCGCTCACCGCGAGGGGTCTGCTCGATGACGTAGGGCACGAGCGCGGAGTCGATGCGATTGATCATATGGCTCCTTTCGGGTTGTGCGGCGCATATGCGACGCGAGGCAAGTTCGGCATGTGCGGACGGCGCTCGTCCGCGAGATAGAAACATACGGTGCCCTACCTCGACTTCGCGCGGTGGGGCACCGTAAGAACTTCAGCCGTTCAGCTGTGTATGATACACGTTTTCGCGGACACAAACTTGCATGTGCCGCATCACGTGATGGAGAGACCTAAGGGTTACTCGGCCTTGGCCTCGGCGGCGCGAGCGGCCTCGTCGACCTCGGTGACCTTCGCGTTCTCGACCAGCCAGTCGACGGCCTTGGAGCGACGGATGGAGTCGCGGACGGCGGGCATGCGGCCATCGGCGACGAACTGGGCCTTGGAGGCCTCGACGTCCTCGATGCCGGCGCGCTCGAACTCGCCGTCGACGTCCTCAGCGGAGACCTCGACCTTGAGCTCACGGGCGAGGGCGTCCAGCGCGAGGGACTCACGGGCGACGTCGTTGGCCTGACGGTGCAGGTCGGCGATGAAGTCCTCGGAGCTGATGCGGTTGGCCTGCAACCAGCCGTCGAGGCTCATGCCGCGGGCGGAAAGGCTCTGCAGGAAGTTCTGGCCGAGCTCCTGGAAGACGGACTGCTCGTAATCCTCGTCCATCTCGTCGAGCTGGAGACGCTCGGCGAGCTTGGCGACGCAGCGGTTCTCCTTGAGTTGGGGAAGCTGGGAGGACTTGTCGGACTCGATCTCGAGCTTCACGGCGTCGCGCATGGCGTCCACACCGTCGAAGCCGAAGTTGGTCTTCGCGAACTCATCGTTGAGCTCGGGGAGCTTGCGCTCCTTGACGCCCTTGACGGTGACCTCGACGGAAGCCTCCTCGGCACCCTCGACCTCGGGGGTCCAGGAGATGGTCTTGGTCTCGTCGACGTTCATGCCCAGCAGGCCCTCATCGAACTCCTTGGGCAGGTGACCGGCGCCCATGGCGATGACGCGGCCCTCGCCGGCGAGCGCCTCGGCGTTCGCGACGTTCTTGATGTCGACGGTCACGTAGTCGGAACCCTCGACGGCGCGCTCGACGTCCTCGAAGGTGGCGTGGTAACCCATGAGCATGTCGACCTGCTGGTCGATCTCGGCCTCGGTGACCTCCGCGGGGGGCATCTCGATCTCGACGGCGTCGTAGGAGGAGAGCTCAGCGGACGGGCGCAGGGTGAACTCGACGGTGTAGGTGTAGTCGGTGCCATCGGCGCACAGGTCGATCTCCTGGTAATCGCCCTCCTTGACGGGGACGATGTCGAGCTCGTTGAGGACGTTGCCCTCGTTGGAGCCGATCAGCTCGTTGGTGGCCTGCGCGAGCACGGCGTCCTTGCCCAGGGCGGAATCGATCACGGGACGAGGGGCCTTGCCGGCGCGGAAGCCGGGGAAACGATACTGCTTGGCGGCAGCCTTGTAGGCCTTCTTGATGATGGCGTCGACGTCGGCGGCCGGGATGGTGACCGTAGCGGTGAGCTTGGCGTCCTTCACGTCAGAAGTGATGTTCAACGTTCCTCCTCTAATACACTCGGCAAGGATTTGGGTGCCGATCCCTTGATACCTTGTGTGCGCGCGACTGGTGCGGGCGAAAGGACTCGAACCTTCACGGGAAAGCCCACTGGAACCTAAATCCAGCGCGTCTACCAATTCCGCCACGCCCGCAGCTGGTCACACAGGCGAACATAATAGCAAAAAGGCCGTTTTCGTGTACGTGAGCATAAAAGTGGACACATTGCCGCACCGACCCTGCACATCCATCGCATGCAGCGGCTCCCACATGGGTACAGTATGAAATCAACAAGCTTGTTGTCGCCTTGCTCCTTCTGCCCTCCGTCGCAAGGCACACGGAAGGCCCGTCGTGCGGGGAGGGATTGTTATGGAGCAAACAAAGCACACCGTCGTGTTGTCGGGGGTTACAGCCCTGCGCGCCCTGAGGCGCGAAAGGCGTATTTCAAGTGAGATCACGTGGGGCTGGGTCGAGCTGAACGAGCAAATCGATGCCATGAGGCGCGCAACATGCCTGTCCAGCCTCATCGATCTCGAAGATCTTGAGCGCCTCGGCGTCCTTGTTGAAAACGAGCAGGTCGACCTTGCCGTCGGACGCATCGCAAAGCGCACGGCAACTCCTCCCGTAATCGCCCATTGCATCGGAAACCTTGGAGAGGGCGGGCTGATGCGCATAGCCAAAGAGCTGTATGCCCTATCTCCCGCCGCACTTACGCTCGACCTCGCCCGCGACTCATCGTTCGAAGGACTTCTCGCCCTGATGGAAGAGCTCTCCGGCAATTGGTCGTTACCTGAACGGCCCCTCGGAACCAACGAGCTAGAAGACAGTCTTGATTTCATTGATAAGCCGTGCGGCTACTACGAGAGCGCTCCCGCCCTCGACCTCGAAGAGCTCCGGTCTTTTCATGCAGCAGCCACGCGCATGCGCGGCCGAAAGGCGGCAGAAACGGCAGTGAAATACGCGGTCGGGGGAAGCCGCTCGCCAATGGAAGCAATTATGAACTGCGTCTTCGCGCTCCCACATGAATACGGCGGACTCAACTGCAGGCCCGTCGAAACCAATCGAAAGATCGCAATGGACGAAACGGCGCACGCGCTCTCGGGCCTGCCCTACGTTATCGCGGATGCGTATCTGCCCCGGTTCAATACGATCTTGGAATACAACGGCTCATACCACGACGACGCAACGATCAGGCGCCGTGACGAAGCCCGGACACTCGGACTTATGTCGATGGGCATCGACGTATACCGGCTCAACAGCGACCAGCTGAGAGACCCGAACGCGCTCGAGGCCATTGCGCGTATGATCTACCGAAGGTCGGGAAGATTTTTCAGGCCCAGGGCAAAGTGCTATCAACAAAAACACTTGCAATTACTCAACGGGCTTAGAAAAGCCTTTGGCCTGAATTAAATCAGCGCCAAAAAGACCGCGGTTAGAGGCCCCGATTGCCAAATTCGACCAAAGTGTAACCATCGGATGTCGAGTTTAGAGCCGTCAAGCCTAAAATTTGAACGTTCGAAGCTCTGACGTCCAACTTTGGCGCACCAATACCCAGAATATCTTCTAAATTGGCGGCAATAAGATGGAAAGCAGCGCCCTTCGCCAGTCATCGGTCACACATCTGTCGAATTTGACAGTACGAACCAGGTCCGCAGGCGCGCGCTCAAGCGACCAAGGGGGGGGCAAAGGCGTGCGAACCCCGGCCACCCACAAAAACCGACATTTGACGCAAACTCCCGCCGATGAGACAAACGCTCCATCGGCGGGAGAATCAAAAGGTTAAATCAACTAAAAATGGTTACACGATGCCCTGGGCCATCATGGCGTCGGCGACCTTTTTGAAGCCAGCGATGTTGGCGCCGACCATATAGTTGCCCTCATAGCCGTACTCGGTGGCCGCATTGTCGCAGGCATGATAGATGCCGCGCATGATGCCCTCGAGCTTGGCGTCAACCTCTTCGAAGCTCCAGGACAGGTGCTCGGCGTTCTGGCTCATCTCCAGACCGGAGGTCGCCACGCCGCCGGCGTTGGCCGCCTTACCGGGCATGAACGCGACGCCGTTCTCGATGAGGTAGTTGGTAGCTTCGGTGGTCGTGGGCATATTGGCGCCCTCTCCCACCACCTTGCAGCCGTTCGCCACGAGCGCCTGGGCGTCCTCGAGCAGAAGGGTGTTCTCACGCGCGCAGGGCAGTGCGATATCGCAGGGAAGCTGCCAGACACCGCGGCCGTCCTCGGCATGCCACACGGCATTGGGACGGGCGTCGACATACAGGGCGAGGCTCACGCCGCGGTCGTTGCCGGAGCGCTTCTTGTTGTAGATGTCCTCAAGGACCTTGTAATCGATGCCCTCGGGGTCCTCGATCCAGCCCTTGGTGTCGGAAGCGGCGATGACCTTGCCGCCGAGCTGGGTCGCCTTCTGGACGGCATAGATCGCCACGTTACCGGAGCCGTGCACCACGACGGTCTTGCCTTCGAAGGAGTCGTTGTGGCACTTGAGATACTCATCCACGAAATAGACGAGGCCGTAGCCGGTCGCCTCGGTGCGGGCGAGCGAACCGCCAAAGGAGAGGCCCTTGCCGGTGAGCACGCCGGTCCACTCGTTCTTGAGGCGCTTGTACTGACCGAACATGTACGCGACCTCACGGCCGCCCACGCCCAGGTCGCCGGCCGGGACATCGGTGTTGGGACCGATGTGGCGGTAGAGCTCGGTCATGAAGGACTGGCAGAAGCGCATGATCTCGTTGTTGGACTTGCCCTTGGGATCGAAGTCCGAGCCGCCCTTGCCGCCGCCCATAGGCAGCGTGGTGAGTGCGTTCTTGAAGATCTGCTCAAAACCGAGGAATTTGAGCATACCGAGGGTGACAGTGGGGTTGAAGCGCAGGCCGCCCTTGTACGGGCCGATGGCGGAGCTGTACTCCACGCGGAAGCCGCGGTTGACCTGGCACTTGCCCTCGTCGTCGATCCAGGGGACGCGGAACATGATCGTGCGCTCGGGCTCCACGAGGCGCTCGAGCAGACCAGCGGCCTCATAGGCGGGATTGTCGTTGACAGCCGGGGCGATCGAGGTCAGGACCTCGTCGGCGGCCTGGATGAACTCGGGCTGATCGGCGTAGCGCTCGTGCAGCTGGGCGATGACCCTATCGGTATAGGTCATGATAGTGCTCCTCAGAAGTGGGAATTCTCTTGCGCTGCATATGGTACTACGGCCGGATAAAGCGATTATGGAGAAGGGCTCTAGGTTTCGTAGTGGTTTCGAAACGTCATGTGTTCAATTGTCGGCAACCGTTGCCGAAGTCGCGCGGGTACTCTATAATCGCTAACGCCTTGGGATAAGCAGGGTCTTGGTACCCCAGCTGCTCAGCACCTTCGGGACGTGGCGCAGTTTGGTAGCGCGCCTGCTTTGGGAGCAGGATGTCGCAGGTTCAAATCCTGTCGTCCCGACCATACATGCGGGCGTAGTTCATCGGTAGAACCTCAGCCTTCCAAGCTGATGAGGCGGGTTCGACTCCCGTCGCCCGCTCCAGGAAACGTTATGGGCCCGGTACCGTTGTGGTGCCGGGCCCTTTTCCATCAAATGGCACCGTTTTCGAACCCGGCCCTGTCACTAGCGCTTGCGGGACCTGAGGCCAAGACCGCCGATCAGCGCACCAAGGGCGGACACGCCGGCGGCCATAACCGCGGGGTCGCCGGTCTGGGGAAGCTCGGAGCCGGGCTTTGCGGAGGCGCTGTGGGACCCGCCATGCTGCCCGCCGTCATGACCCTGACCGCCAACCTGGCCCTGACCGGAGTCCTGCTCCTGGCCCTCCGGGCCCAATTGCCCATTACCCTGCTCATTTCCCTGACCCGTGCCCCCAGGGAATTCAGGGGTGGGGTCACCAGGAACCGTGATGCGATGGACAGTGCCACCCACCAGGACATCCGTCGTTCCGGGACCCACGGCCGTGACCTTGAGTCGGTACTGGACGCGATCGGGGTCGACCTTGGCGACATGGGCGTACTCTCCCGCCCCCTCGCGTGCGGGATTCAAAACGTAGCGAGCGTCCCCCACCTTTGCGACGATCAGGTAGCTCTCTCCGTCCTCAAGCTCCGAAGCGGAGGCGACGCGCTCGTACCCGGGGATTTCGGACGCACCCCGCGCTTCCCCGGCGAGCTTCCACAGCTCAAATGCATCACCGGCTCCACAGGAGTTACGACAGCGGTCGAACTTCGCCTTTCCATCGCGCCAAAAATGCAGATGAGCTCCACTCACTTTGTCGTCGAGCTGACCGCGGTCGTATAGCTTGAACGTACCGTCATCATTCGATTTGAGCTCGATGGGATGAGATTGAGCCTTGTTGGGGCTCAGCATCTTGCCGCCGGACAGGTTCAGATACACCCGCTCACCGGCAGCCGTCTTCCCGGAGATGGCCCATGCATCATCTGTCTGCTCGAACGTGTAGAGCGACGAGCTCAGGCGCTCCACGTCCTCGGCAAAGGAGGAATCCGAGCCCAGAGCCGCCGCCGGCTCGCCCCAAACCTCGACAAAGGGAGCCTGAGTCATCTCGACTCGCGCCACCGGGGCATCGGGCTTGCGCTCGATCGTGCCGGCGGAAACAGGGATGAACACCTCCTTTCCCTGCTCGACCTTCACTTCCTCCAGCGCAGAGGGGGCGACCGTGACCACGTACTCGATGCCCGAAGCCGCATCGGTGAAGGTAACTTCCCCCTCTTTGAGGCCTTCGATCGTCAACGTCGCCGTACCGTCATTGTTTTTGTCGAGCTTGATCTTGGCGATGGAACCGTCAACGCCCCCAAAGCCGGAGAACGAAGCGGCGACCTTCATCTTGACCGACCCGTACAGCGGGACTGAGACCACACGCTTGTTGGAGACCTCCGCACCCGGAGCGATTTGGGCCATCTCGAAGTGCGTGAAGATCGAGGCGTCGCCCTCGCCTTCCCAGAGCAGGTCGACGGAACCGTCCGTCCGCTCGGTCAGACAGGAGTAGGCGAACCGCCCCTTGGCACCGGGCACCTCATGACTGTATTTCCACTCGATGCTGCCGTCTTCCCCGACGAGGCCGACGTATACCTTTCCGTTTGCGCGACTGCTCCCCGTGGGACACGAGAGCAGAATCGCCGGCTTGCCGTCGATGAGCTTGGAATACTTGAGCGCGCTGATCTGGCAGCCGGTGTAGACGTCTATGCCTGAATCGCGCAGGCTCCTCTCCTCTTCCCACGTGGCACCGCCGTCGTGCGAAACCGCATACCAGCCGTGGCGCGCGAACAGATAGAGGACGCCGTCGACTTCGACAACCGTCGACTCCGATGTCTGGTGCTGCAGGGAGGTGCTGCGCTTCCAGGTAACGCCGTCGTCGGAGTAGATGACGCTGGCATTGCCATCGCCCTTGCCACGGAAGAAGGTGTAGCACGGGAGCACGATGCGGCCGCCCGACGTCACCAGGCCGCGACCCGGCCCCACGCCGTAAAACGCCGCGTTGCCGCCGGGCAGATTGGTGCGAACCTGCTCGTTCAGCATGAGCGGATCGGTCCACGTCGCCCCTGCGTCATTCGAGCTGATGAGCCACAGGTACGACGTCGCCATCACATGGAGCTCCGCCTTGTAGAAAAACACGTTCTGCTGCACAAAAGCGGAGCTGCCAAGCTGCTGGCAATAGAGCGGGTCTTTATTCTGATCATAGAGGTAGTAGTGCCGGTCGACATACCGCTCGACCGCGCCCCCATCCTTCCGGTAGACGGGCGCGAAACCGTCGGCGGCGAAATCGCCCACGTAGTGCGTATAGCCCTCGCCCTGCTCGGCACCCACCTTGCGCTGCTCGCTCGGCACCGGCGAAGCAAAGAGCACGAGGCGCTGGCGCCCGTCGATCTGAACGTATCCGCTGCCGTTGACGGGGTCTTGGTGCTTTGCCGTGTTGAGCGCGACGCCGCCTGGCCATAGGTCGACCATCATGTAGATCGTATCGCCCTTCTGGGCCATCACCGGGTCGATGAACGCAGTCGCCTCGCTACTGAAGGCGTCAACGGAGTCGGGAAAATAGTTGGGGAAGTTGAAGGACCAGGTCTTTCCGCCGTCCGTCGAGCGGCTGAAGATGGTGTCCAAACCGGCGGCATCGCCCACATGGTTCCAGCGAGCGTCGATGGCAGCGAGCAGGCTGCCGTCCTTGTGCGTAATGAGGGACGGGATGCGGAAGTTCTTGCTTCCGCCCGTATTGGGAGCAAAGGGGCGATCTTGGGTGGTCCCCGTGGTCAGCTTGCGGTTCGGCACAACCTCTGGCAGCACCTCGACGCGCTGATAGAACAGCACTTCATACGGCTTATCTGCAGAGGTCCAACCGCGGTCGTTATGCATGAGGTACCGAGTCGCACCCTCGACCTGCGCGCTCACAACGTATCCGCCATGCTCGCCAGGAGCGATGGAAAGCACCTGGGGAGTCGCACGCGCCTCTCCCCCGCGCTCGGTCAGGTTGAGGTAGACATCCTCGGCATTCGACTTGATCGTATAGCCGCCCTCTACTGCCGAGACCGTCCACTCATGCTCATGCTTGTCCGCATGCCCGCCAATCGTGCAGTCGACCGGCGTCAGCTTGTCGGCGGCACTCCCGACCTGGCAACGATCGAGTTTTGGGTTGCCAGCGGTCAGGTGCAAGATGCGCTGTTTTTGACCGGCAGGGGCATTGGAGGAGACGAGGGCGTACGTCTGGCCCGATTCGATTCCCCTCGTCACCTTGTGAAACTCATTCGTCTTGGGCAGGTTCGCGGTTGAACCCACGCGCTCGACAGCCGCCACGGGTCCATCCACCTCGGCGGCGATCGCCAGCGCAGGTGTCCACGACAGCGCGAGCGCCGTCCCCGCAGTCAAAGCCGCAAGGGCGATTCGACGTTCCTTGACCATGCAATCCTCCAAGCCGCGGCCCTTCGGCCGCGAAACACTCGGTCGACACAACGTCATTAACTTATTTTCATAGTCGTTAAGTTGGCATTTGTTTTAGGCAAACGGCGCCAGCCCGCCGATAAGCGGCTACAGATGTAGCTTAGCGCAGGTCATATGGGGTGTTATACAATTTGAGAAACGCAAAAGGACGCCGAACGCGTCATCGATTCACCAAGAGCAGCCTGCTCGCATCGAAGTGCAGACGCAGCGTCTCGCCCGCCTCGGGCAGAGAACCCGTGGGCGCATCGAGGATGTCGACCTTCCATTGGATGCGGGAGCGCGACCCTACGAGCGGCGGCTCAAGAAGCACCAGCCGCTCAAATCGTGCATCGCTCACACGCACCACGTGCAGATCGAAGCTGTTGCGCCCGAGCTCACCTGCCGCACGAGCACGGTCTCGGTGGATATGCCGAGCACGGACGCCGAGGTAGGCCACGTCATCGGGGACCTCGCGGCCCGTGTCGAACGTCATGCCCCAATCAAGCGCCTCGACCACCGTGTCAGACACCTTGCGGGCCCGCGAGGTGTTCTTGCACCCCGTAAGCCTCATGCCTGCCAGCGTTTGCGGACGCGCGATCAACTCCCCTGCCGTCCCGCTCTCCTCCACGCAGCCGTTATGCATCACGCAGATGCGATCGCATAGGCGGCACGCCTCGTCGATATCGTGACTCACGTAGAGCACCGTACGGTCCACCACGGAGAACACGTCGAGCAGGTTTTGCTCGAGCGCGCTCTTGAGATATGAGTCCAACGCCGAGAACGGCTCGTCGAACATGAGGATCCCCGGACGAGCGGCAAGCATGCGGGCAAGCGCGACGCGCTGCTGCTGGCCGCCGGAGAGCTGTGTGGGGAACCGATCCGCAAAGGCGGAGACGCCGAATATCTCGAGGAACCGCAGCGCTTGAGACTCGCGCCTCGCAGCCTCCCCGTCCATGCGGCCGCTCAGTCCGAGCCGCGGCCCCGCCATACCGGAGCATACGTTCTCAAGCACCGTCATATGCGGGAACAGCTGGTAATTCTGGAACAGCAGGGCCGTCTTGCGTTCCTGCGGTGAGAGGTTCACCCCCGCCTCGGAATCGAAGAAGGTCACGCCGTTCACCACGATGCGGCCCTCGTCCGGGGTCTCCACGCCGGCGATGCAGCGCAGCGTGAGGCTCTTGCCGCATCCGGATGCCCCGAGTAGGGCCACGCGCTCCTCCCCCGCCTCAAGGGCGACATCGAGCGTAAAACCCGGGTACCGTTTCTTAATCGCCATGCTCAGGCTCATGCCGCACCGTCCTCAAATAGCTCGCGCAGAGCGGACAGGTCGATGGCAGCCGCATCTCCGCCCGTCGATTCCAAATCGTCGACGACCATGTCCGCATCGAAACTCGTGGTAGCCGCCGCGCGGGACCCGCCGGCATCCGCCGCAGCGCCCGCCGACGAACGAGCGAGGGCATGACCGCGCGTCTTCTCTCTCACTCCCCCGCGTGCGACGACCCCTACATGCGCACCGTCGCGGTACCCCTGATGGCGCGCGGTATACGCGTTGATGCCCCAGACCACCAGGAAGCTGAACGCGATCACGACCATCACCCAGAACAGGGCAACGGCGGTATTGCCGCCCATCCATTCGAAGTAGATCGCGATGGGAATCGTCTGGGTAATGCCCGCGTAATTGCCAGCGAAAAACAGCGTGCAGCCAAACTCGCCCATAGCTCGAGCGAAGGCGAGCACGGTTCCGGCCGCGATAGAGGGCCAGGCAAGCGGCATCATGAGCCTGCTAAAGATTCGCACCTCAGACCAGCCGAGCGTGCGGGCGGCGTCGATCATGCGCCCGTCGAGCGACTCGAATGCGCCGAGAGCTGTGCGGTACACGAGCGGGAAGCTCACCACGATGGCCGAGATGACCGCCGCCTCCCACGTGAAGACGAGCGCGAAGCCGTGCGCTATGAGCCAGCGGCCCACGGCCGTGGATTGCCCGAACAGCATGAGCAACAAGAAGCCGCAAACCGTGGGGGGCAACACCATGGGAATGGTGAACACCGAATCGAGAACGCCCTTGAGACGACTCGACGTGCCCATGACGCGCCATGCGGCGAACAACCCCAACGCAAAGGAGATGGCCAGCGCCAGACCGCTGGTCTTGAGCGATACCCAAAATGGGCGGTAATCGATGGACGAGAAGAAGGCGAGGGCCTCTCCGACAACGCCCGGATCGTCTTTGGCGACCATGTTTCCCGCATCGACAACCTGGGCGAAATCGCACCACAACACGCCGTCGCCCAGGTCGACGCCGGCGGCACGCGCCGCATCCAGACCGGCCTCGCCCTCCTCGGCCTTCGCCAATGTCACAGTCACATAGCGCGCGCCGTCATCGCCGCGCGCATCGAAGCGATACCGAAAGGCACCGGACACGCACTCGGAATCAGTCACGAGCCTGAGAGGCACTTCTCCCTCCGAGAGCAGGGCGCCGCCCATGCTGCCGGCCTCGTCGAGCGCGCAGACCATCGACCACAAGGCGGATAGGCCCGCGCCGCTCGGGTCATCCAGATCGAACATTGCCGCGACCTCGCGATCGACGTGCAAGAATACCTCACCGGGCGCGCGGACAACCACCAAGCCGGCAGAATCCGAGATTGGAAGTCGATAGCCTTCGGGCGCACCCTCGGACGCACGGGCCGTGCCTTTGGCGAGGCGCTCAAATCCGATGATGCCAAACGAGGCGCCATCCACTCGAGCGGAGTCATCTGCGAGGATCTCCACAGTCTGTTGTTCGGGAGCCTCGAGTACCGTCGGGACGGCCATGGCGGAGACCGGCATTGCAGCGGCAGCGACCATCAACACGCACGATACGATCACGACAAGGGCCAAAACCCATGGACGCGCCGCGCGGCCGTCGACGAACGGCCGAACCGCACCGGCCCGTCGCACGATGCCGCCTGCGCAGCTCCCGCAAAGATCCCAACCATCTCGGCCCATGCCCATATGGCACGCTCCTACCCTCGACATGAATAAGGGCGGTCACCGGGACCGCCCTCGAACCTACGCATAACACGCGCCCCCGGCATCAGTATGCCAGAGGCGCGCGGGGAAGCACTTACGCAAACAGCTCGAAGCCGTACTTGGCCCAAACCTTCTGAGCCTCGGCATCGTTCATGCAGAAGTCGAGGAAGTCGGCCGCTGCTTTAGCATGCTCGCTCGAGGCGGCAACGGCACCGGGGTAGACGATGGGCTTATGGGAATCCTCAGGGCAGACAAAAGCCTGCTCGATGCCGTCGTAGCGGAAGATGTCGGAGCTGTAGACAAAGCCGATGGTCGCATCGCCGGTGGAAACGTACTTGGCGGCGGTGCCCACCTTGTCGGCCAGGGCGACGCGGTCGGCGAACTCGGGCGCGTACACGCCGTCGTCACCAGCGGCGCCGGTGTACAGGCCGATGGCGCTCAGGGCCTGGTTGGCGTACTTGCCAGCCGGGACGGTCACGGCATCGCCGATGGCGACCTTGCCCTCGATGTTCTTCACATCCTCGAGCGAGGCGATCTCGACGTCGGAACCCTCCGCCTTCACGACCACCAGATCGTTCACGAACATGTCCAGGCGCGTGGCCTCGTCGACGAGCCCGCCCACAACGGCGTCATCCATGGTGCCCTTGGAAGCGGTGATCAGTGCGTCGGCCTGGGCGCCGGCACGCATCTGCTCGATGAGATCGCCAGATGCCTTGAACTGGGTGTCGGCAAAGGTCACGCCGGTCTTCTCGGTGTAGAGGGCCTGGACCTCGGGCATGGCCTTCTCGAGGGAATTGGCTGCGAAGATCTGCAGCCCGACGGCCTTGGCGGGAGTGGACCCGGCGGTATCGACGGGCTTGGCGCCGCAGCCGGCGAGCGTGCCGGCGAACAGAGCGGTGAGGCCGAACGCGACGAGCGAGCGGCGCGACATAGCGCGGGCGGGCGTGTTGAGCGTCTTTTCCATCTTTGCGGTCCTCCTACAACCGTCTCAATTTGTACCTGTCCCTAAATGGAACAAATGGGATATCCACGTGAGCGCAACCCTGATCGGACCCGGTCATGAAAGAAGGGGTGCAGCCGGGCTGCCCCCTTCGAGTCGATCATATTATATTCGTTCGAGAATAATACTCTACTGAGAATAATGTATTAATGCCCGCCACCGGCCGCCATCTTCATGGCGTGCTCGAGTTGGTCGGACACGGCCTCCCAACATTCCCGCGCGGCCTTGGTGGAGCCCGGGAAATTGATGACGAGCGCCAGGCGGCCGGTGAACGATCCATCCGAGCCGCGCACCAGGCGCTGCATGCAACGAGCGCGCGAGAGCATGGCACGACGGGTCTTTGCAAGCGAATACGCGCGGATCGCCTCGGCGATGCCGGGCACGTCACGCTCGCAGACCACGGCCGTGGCCTCGGGCGTCACATCGCGGGCAGACAGGCCCGTACCGCCGCAGGTCAGGACGATATCCGCACCGAGCTCATCGGTCGCGGCGCGGATGGCGTCCGAGATGTCGCGCGCATCATCACAAGCCACGACGTGAGAGACGACGTGCCAGCCCGCACCCTCGATGAGCCCGACAAGCGCGGAGCCGGCCTCATCCTGCTCGATGGTGCGCGTATCAGAGCAGGTCACGATCGCGAACTTGATATCCATGGAAACCCCCTTCGGCGCCGACGTCCCCGTCGAGCGCGTCGTTTGGAACATGAGAGACAGGCAGGCGTCGCCCTTTTCGAAGGACGAAGCACACCCCGTCCGCACGAGGCAGACGGACTACAGGACCGTGCCCTCGGGCACGTCGTAGCGCAAGACCGCAACGGCCTCCCCCGCGTCAACGCGACCGGCATCCTCGTCGAGCATGACCAGGCAGTTGCCCCGATGCAGGTCCACGAGCAAGGCGGAGTTTTGCGTGGGCGCCTGCATCACCTCGAGCTCGCCATCGGCACCGGCTCGCTCCACGCGCGCACGGTTGTACGCGGCGCGGCCCGGGCGCTTCTTGATGCCATGGGTGGCGCGAGCCTCCTGAACGGGGCGCGCGAGCTCCGTATGCCCCATCATCTTGCGCAGCGCCGGGCGCACGAACAACTCAAAGCCCACGAACGCGCCGGCGGGGTTGCCCGAGAGGCCGAAAAACGGCGTCTCGCCCAGCAGGCCAAAGGTCACGGCTTTGCCCGGCTTGATGGAGACGCGGTCGAAGAGGACCTCACCTTCGCGCTCGATGAGCGCCGTCACATAGTCGTAATCGCCGGCGGACGCGCCGCCGGACGTCACCACAACGTCGCACTCAGACGCCGCGCGACGGACGAGCTCGCAGATACGCTCCTCGTCGTCGGGCGCGATGCCGTAGAACACGGGCTCTGCGCCCGCCTCGCGGGCCGACGCCATGAGCGCGGGCCCGTTGACATCTCGGATCTGGCCGCGCGCGGGAACCGCACCGGCATCGACGAGCTCGGTGCCGAGCGAGATGATGCCCACGCGCGGGGCGCGATGCACCGGCACGAACGCATGGCCGGCATTGGCAAGTAGGCCCGCGCCCGCCGGCGTCACGACCTCGCCGGCGGCCATGACCACATCGCCCGCACGGGCCTCGAGACCTGCGGCGCGGATATTCTCACCGGGCTTTGCCGGCGCGGTAAACGACACGCGCGAGCCCTCGTTGCCGTCGCCCTCGAGCACCTCGACGACCTCGTACTTCACCACGCCGTCCAGGCCCTCCGGTACCGGCGCGCCCGTCATGATGCGCACGGTCTGACCGTGGCCGACCTCGCCCTCGAAGACATGGCCGGCCGCCTCGTGACCCACGACGTCGAGCACGACGGGGCCGTCAGCCGTGGCGGCGGCGAGGTCCTCGGCGTGCAGGGCGTAGCCGTCCATGGCGCTGTTGGCGAAGGGTGCCAGATCGATGTCGGTCTCGATGTCGGCCGCCAGCGGCAACCCCGCGGCCTGCCACGCCGGCACCTCGCGCACCTCGGTGGAGCGCATGCATCCGAGCACGATGCGGCGCGCCTCCTCGACGGGAATCATGTTCGCATCGGGATTCTTTCCGCGAGCCATACCTCGCCCCTTCCCTCGTTTTGACGCGCCATCCATCGTCGTTCATCCGACGTGATATGCGCGCCTGTATATTCTCAATAGAGAATAGTGTATGGACCGCCGTTTGCCTATGGACAAGACGCCCACCCACGCAAAGCCCCGACGGCCAAGGGGCGTATACTGGACGCATTTGACGGAAGCGAGATCCAAGGGAGGCGTCATGCCCAAGCGCATGCTCGAAACGGCTCAGAAAGAGCTCAAGCGCGGTGCCCACGGCGCGGGCGCGCAGGCGCGTCGGGGCGCGGGCAACGCCTGTGCGAGTGCGCGCGTGTTGGCGCTCAGCATCCTCGCCTCTGCCCTCATGGGCGTCGCGGGCTGGGCGTTCCTCGCCGCCCTCGACATGGCCACCACAACGCGCGAAGCCCACGTATGGCTGTTCGCCCTGCTCCCGATCGTAAACGTCGCGACAGCCTGGCTCTACCGCAACCACGGCCTGCGCGCGCAGCGCGGCAACAACCTCGTCATCGACAGCACCATCACCGGCACGCCGATCCACGTTCGCATGGCCCCGCTCACCTTCCTGTGCTCCACCGCAACGCATCTGGCCGGCGGCTCGGCCGGACGCGAGGGAGCCGCGGTGCAGATGGGCGGCACCATCGCGAGCAATGTGGCGAGCCTGTTCCACGTAGAGGGCCACGATCGACGCGACCTCATGATGGCCGGCATCTCCGCGGCGTTCGGCGCGGCGTTCGGCACCCCGCTTGCCGGCGCGTTCTTTGGCATGGAAATGTGCTTCGTGGGCAAGATCGACTACAGCGCCGCGCTCTACTGCCTGACCGGATCGTTCGTCGGCAACGCCGTGAGCCGCGCGCTGGGAAGTCACTTCGTCTTCCAATCCATCGCACGCGTTCCGGCGATGGACGCGCACACCATCGCCATCGTCATCGCCGCCGCCGTGGTGTTCGGCCTGGTGGCCCGACTGTTCACCCTCTGCATCCGCACGGTCAAGCGCCTGTACGCACGCCTCTTCACCAACTACCTGGCGGCCGCCGCGACCGGCGGCATCGTGCTCGCCGTGCTGTTCTTGTGCCTCGGCATGGCCCCCTACGCCGGCCTGTCCGAATGGATGGTCGGAGCGGCCTTCCGAGGCGAGACCACCCTCGCCGACCCAGTCGCCAAGCTCGGCATGACCGCGCTCACCGTTGGCGCGGGCCTGCAGGGCGGCGAGGTCACACCGCTGTTCGGCATCGGCGCATCCCTGGGCGGATGGATCGGCCAGGTCACCATGGGCGACCCGAGCCTCGTGGCGGCGCTCGGGATGGTCGGCGTGTTCGGCGCGGCCCTCAACGTGCCCATCACCACCATCATGCTCGGAATCGATATGTTTGGTGCCCAGGCAGCTGGGTATTTTGTCATCGTCGGCTTTGTGAGCTATCTCGTGGCGGGGCACGCAGCCGTGTACCCGGCACAGCGCATCGTGACCCCCAAGCGAAGGGGGCTCAAGGACGACGCCGCCCTTACCGTCGAAGGCGCCCTCGAGCGCCATCGCCGCGAACTCGAGGAGCTGATGGACGAATGAACATGAACCGCATGGACGCCCTCGGGCGAGTGCTGATCGTGGTGAATCCCGCGGCGCAAAGCGGTGCCGCGGCGGGAGCGGCCGAGCGCCTCAAGCGATTCCTCACCATGTACTGCCATCGCGAGGCCTTCGACATCGCGCAAACCGAGCGCCCGCGCCACGCGACCGAGATCGCGGCCGGTGCGGCGGGATACGACACCGTCATAGCGCTCGGCGGCGACGGCGTGGTGCACGAGGTCGCCTGCGGTCTCATGCGCATCGAGGAGGGCAGGCGCCCCACCCTCGGCGTGATTCCCGTGGGCTCAGGCAACGATTTCGCACGGACGCTTGGCCTCACCGATGTCACGGATGTCTCGGGCACGGATTTCTCCCCGCTTTTGACGAGCTCGGCGGCGCCCATCGACGTACTCGAAATCACCTGCCGCTCCCATACCGGCGGAACGACCCGCACATGGACGGAATACGCGGTGCAGACCATCTCATTCGGCCTCGACGCCGCCATCGCCATCGACACGCATGCCATGCGCAAAATCACGGGCCTGACCGGCGCCCCGCTCTATCTGGCAAGCGGCCTCAAGGCATTCGGACGCGACTACCGCGACTTCCCCGCCCATGTCCGCTTCGACGGCGGCGCCGAGAAGCGCGTCCGCGCGATCATGTTCGCGATTCAAAACGGCCCGACTTACGGCTCTGGCTTTCGCATCTGCCCGCAGGCGGACCCCTGCGATGGATTGCTCGATGTGTGTTACGCTACCGGCCCGGCGCCGCGCGCGGTGGCATTGCCCGTCTTTCTCTCGGCTAAAAACGGCGGGCACACGCACAACCCGCATGTGCATCTGCAGCGTGCAAAACGCGTCGACCTCGTATTTCCGAGCCCGACCTACCCCATCCAACTCGACGGCGAGCAAGTGGGTGCAGCCGAGATGTCAATCGAGGTGCTCCCCTCGGCGCTCAGCGTGCTCTGGCCGAGGTAGCCGCCATCTCGATCACTCTCTCCCGTCACAGCGCCTGCGCGCCGCCTTGATCCGTGCCCGATGGCGTTTGTCGGCAAGCCTTCGGGCCTTGGCCGCCTTGCCGGGCTTCGTCGCCACGCGCTTCTTGGAAGGACGCGCCCTACGAGCGAGCTCCTCTTTGAGCTTCCGCAGGCAGCTCGCCCTATTCTGAAACTGGCTTCGGCTCTCGCGCGCCGTGACCACGATGCCGCTCGGAACATGGCGCATGCGCACCGCGGAATCCGTGGTATTCACGCCCTGACCTCCGGGTCCAGATGCCCGAAAAGCCTGGATATCGCAATCGCGCGCGAGCTCGTCGATCGGCATCGACGCCCATTTGGCATACCGTTCGCACTCGATTTTCAAACCGGCCATGGCGACTCCCTTCACTTCAGGCACGATGACCGAAGTTCAGACCTCGCTCCCCTGAGATGAAGCCGCGCCCGCTGTCGGGCAGGCTTTCGCACCTTTGGGTCGGATACCCGCGATAGCGGAACTTCGCCCCTTTACAGAAACTCAATCGTGCCGGTATCGCCATCCATCCCGACGATGCGCGCGAGGCTCTCCACCTGGAAGCCCTTCTCACGCAGACGGTCGCCACCACCCTGATGGGCCTTTTCGATGGCGATGCCGATACCCACCACCTCGGCACCCGCCTGATTGCAAAGCTCGATAAGGCCCTCGAGGGCGCACCCATTGGCAAGGAAATCATCGATGATGAGAATGCGGTCTCCCGAATCGAGGAAGCGCTTCCCCACGATGACCGGATATTCTTTTTGCTTGGTGAATGAGTAGATGGTGGTGCTGTACTGCTCGCCGTCCAAGTTGATGGACTGCGCCTTCTTGGCGAAGACCACAGGGATGTTGCCGAAATGGCGGGACGCCACGCAGGCGATTCCGATACCGCTCGCCTCGATGGTCAGGATCTTGTTGACGCCTGCACCCTCAAACGCGCGCGCCCACTCGGCACCCATGTGATCGAAGAGCTCAACATCGCACTGATGGTTCAGAAACGCGTCTACCTTGAGCACGTTTCCCGCCTTGACCACGCCGTCTCGTACGATGCGCTCCTCGAGTTCCTTCATAGATGCCCTCCTGTGTTCTGCAAATTTCAAAGCAGGATACCACGAAGGCGGAACCTAGAGCCCCTGGCGCTCCAACCAGGCGAGCACGTCGCGATGAACCTCGCCCTTGACGGGCTCGTTCAAAATCTCATGGCGCATGCCGGGGTAAAGCTTCTCGGTCACGCTCTCAACGCCCGCCTTGCGATACATCTCCGCTGCGCGATGGACGCCGGCGCCGCACTCGCCCACCGGGTCCTGATCGCCGGACACAAACAGCAGCGGCAGCGCATGTGGGACCCTGCGCGCCAAACGCAGGTCCGTTGCGTCGGACACCAAGCTCGTCAACACGTGATATGCGCCGACGGTGAACTTTTGACCGCACAGAGGGTCGCGCTGGTATTCGGCAACGACCTCGGGGTCGGTGGCGATCCAGTCCAGATCTGTCTCGGCGTCCTTGATGGCCCTGCCGTAGCCGCCGGCACCCATTCCGTCAACGAGCTCGCTCACGTAGCGCTCGCCATGCTTTTTGGCCAATGAACTCGTAAGGGCCTTGCCCGCCGTCGAAAGGGGACGGGGCTGATGGCCGGTGCCGCACAGGACGGCGGCGCGCACGCCAAAGGCATGGCGGGTCAAGAACACGCGGGTGATGAAGCTTCCCATGGAGTGACCGAAGATCACGTACGGGATGCCGCTCACCCGCATGTCGCAGCGCTGAGACAGGCGCTCAAGGGCGAGCTCGCGCAGCGTCTGCACATCGGCGACGAGCACGTCCTCGCCGACCTCGAGTGGCATGTGACCCAAGTCCTCGGCGCTCGAGACGCTCTTGCCATGACCTATATGATCGTTCGCGCAGACGGCGAAACCCTGCTCGCAAAGGAAGGAGGCGAAGCCCTCGTAGCGCTCCACGTGCTCGGACATGCCGTGCACGATCTGGACAAGCCCACGGGGCGCCTCGCCCCCCGAGGCGACCTCGTCGGGCTCCCACATGAGGGCGCGCACCGTGGAGGCGTTGTCGCGGCTGGCATAGGTGATGGTCGTGGTCTTCATCGCGTGCTCTCCGGGTCGGGGTATGGTCTCATGGCGCGTGCGCGCATCTCGCTCCTTGTACCCAAAATGAAAGGGAGGGTCGGCGGACGAGGTGAACGGGCGCGGAGACCGACGAGCGGTCGGATGAACCGGTTAGAGGACGATGCGGAAATCGGACATCGGGATGGTGCGGGCCTCGCGAACGCACTCGCTCGCGATCTCGTCGGCGGCATAACCCACGGTGAGCATATGCACCGGGTACAGGTCGGCGGGCAACCCGAACTCATCGATGGCCACGCGCGGGTCGAAATGGCAGACCCAGCAGGTGGAAAGCCCGAGGTCCTCGGCCTGCATCATCATCTGGTCGACCACGATGCTCGTGTCGATGTCGCCCGAGCCCATCTGGTCGTACTTGCGCACCCAAGCCGTGTCGACCTTCTCGCACACCATCAGGACGACCGGCGCGCCGAACACGCTGCCGTCCTTGGCAAAGTGCTTGGCCGCCTTAGCCGCCTTCTCGCGCAGGGCGTCCGTGTCGCACACAAGCACGCGACTCGGGTGCTTGTTGCAGGCGGACGGGGCGATGCGACCGGCCTCCAGGATCGCGGAGAGCTTCTCGGGCTCGATCGCGCGCTCCTCATAGCTGCGGCAGGAATATCGGGAACGGGTCAGTTCTGCAAAAGACATGCGTCTCTCCTTCGATGGTCAGCGCTACAGGTACTTGCGCCAGTCGTCCTCTTCCTCATCATCCTCTTTAGCGGCAGCAGCGGCCTGCTCGGCCGCACGGCGCTCGGCGAGGGCGTCGGCGAAGCTCACCCGATTCCTCTCGGGGAAGGTCGAGAGCACATGCTCGAAGCACGCGAGGTTCTCGTTGAAGCGATCGCGCGGGACGGCGAAGATCGCGAGGTCGATGCCGTGGGAACCCGATGCCAGCTCCTCTCGGAACAGCTCGGACACGAGCTCGGCCTCCCAGCCAAAGACCCCACAGCCCCAAGCGCCCAGTACGACCTGCTTGTGACCCAGCGCATCGACGATGTCGAGGGCGAAGCGAATGCGGTCGCGCATGGCGCGCACGAGGGCGGCCTCGTCGACCTTGTACTCCTCGCGGGCGCGGCGGGCATTGGGCGCGGCCACCACGAGCACATCGGCGTAGGCGTGGATCTTCTCACGGGAGAAGCGCACCTTGGGAACGACGAGCGCGCGATTGCGGTAGAGATCGCAGTTGATGTTGCGACGGCGATTCTCGCCGTACCAGTCGCCCTGTTTCTCGAGCACATTGTACAGGAACGACTCGGCGCACAGGACCTCCTCCTGCGCCCAGGAGCCGCGGATGTAGCCACCGGCCGGACTGGTGAACGAGGCGAAGTCGAGGACCGCCAGGTCGCAGAACTCGGCACGGCCGCGGCCGTTCTCGAGAATCGCCGCCACGGCGTCGACGGCCATGACACGAACCTCGGGCACGCGGCCCTCAACCTCGGACGTGACGGGGGCCTCGAGACGCTGAACACCGGCGAGGCTGCGCTCGACCTCCTTGCCAAAGCGGGCGGCCATCTGCTCGGTATGGCGCTGCGCCTTCTCCGCACGCGCCTGCTTCTTGGGATTGGGCTTGCGATCTGCCATTCTCGTCTCCTTACAGACCGGCGAGCGCCTGCTCGACATCCGCGATCAGATCCTCGGTGCTCTCGATACCGCACGACAGGCGCACCATATCGGGGGCGATGCCGCAGGCCTCGAGCTCGGCGTCGTTCATCTGAC
>ERZ832522.1137-NODE-1137-length-36471-cov-25.037895_pt1 | contig 36471 bp, 37 predicted proteins | sample MGYA00519951_ERZ832522 | MGnify/ENA primary metagenome ERZ832522 (study PRJEB31850, sample SAMEA3708728) | human gut metagenome | biome: human gut; feature: human-associated habitat; material: faeces | place: China | collected 2014 ... | reverse complement strand
AGGAAGCCGGTCAGTTCCCCCACCTTGACGCCCCCAATGGTCACCAGCCTGCCGCCGAACCACAGGATGCACAGGATGGTGGAGTACATGACTAACTGCATGGCCGGCATGTTGAGGACTGCCAGGCGGAAGGCTTTTTCCGCTGTGAACTGCAGATTGTAATTGACCTCCTCGAATTTCTGAATTTCATAATCGCCCCGGACATAGGATTTCACCACACGGATGGCGGTCAGGTTTTGCTGAATGATGCGGTTTACCATGTCGATGGCGCCCTGCATCACACTGTACAGGGGGCGCACATGGCTGATGATGAAAAACAGCATAATGCCCAAAATAGGGGCAGCCACTAAAAAGATCATAGCCAGCCTGGGATTGATCAGAAAGGAAGCGGTCATGGCTGTGAGCATCATGATAGGGGAGCGCAGTCCCGGCCTCAGTCCTGTAGCGACCGAGTTCTGGATGGCAGTCACATCGCCCGTAAGGCGGGTCACCAGAGAAGAGGTGGTAAAATGGTCGGATATTGGAAAGCTTCCGATGCTTATGATATACCCGTCCGACAGTTTTGTAAATAGGAGCTTTTGGCGGAAAACGGGAACTTTTTCCGCTTCCTGTCGAATTTGTCGTGGATTTTAACTTTTTGTGAATTATCCACAAAAATAGGCAAAGCGCCTTTTCAAACAGTATGCAACATGGTATAATGCCCACAAGGATAAGGGGAAACCTCTCCCCGACCCTTCCCCCTTTTTGCAAAGGACACTTGGAAAGGAGCAAGCCACATGAAGTTCACATTTGCCTGTAAGAAAATTGCGCTGAACGACTCTATCAAGGAATATGCCGAGAAGAAGATCAGCAAGCTGGATCGGTACTTCCCGGAGGAGGCAGACGCCTTTGTGACCTTCGCCGTAGAAAAAAAGAACCGCTGCGTGGTGGAGCTGACCATCCGGGCCGCCAACGGCACGCTGTTTCGGGCGCAGGAGGAGGACCCCGACGGGGATATGCGGGGCGCCATTGACGAGGCGGTGGCCTTCATCGACCGCCGTATCCGCAAGAACAAGACCCGGCTGGCCCGGAATCTGCGCCCCGACGCTCTGACCTCCAATATCCCTGCCGAGTTCGATGTGGTGGAGGAGCCGGAGTATCATCTGATGCGTACCAAGCGCTTCGCCGTGAAGCCTATGAGCACTGAGGAGGCCATTTTGCAGATGAACCTGCTGGATCACTCCTTCTATGTATTCCGCAGCGTGGAGACCGGCAATATCTGCGTGGTGTACCGCCGCAACAACGGCGGCTACGGTCTCATCGAGACGGAGTAAGGCGCTGAAAGTAAGCGCATGGCATAGAGCATATGGGGTCCCGGACAAATGTCCGGGGCCCTTTTTTGCTGCACCGCCGGCAGGCAGCGGAAAGGGTTTCTGCCGGCAGGGATGGAAAAAGGGACGCCCCAGCGGGCGTCCCTTCTATGGTTTTGCGATCGTTATGGGGAAATTACTGGTTCTGCTCCGGCTTGTCGTCCTCCAGCAGGGTCTTGGCGGAGGCGGCCAAACCGGCCAGTCCCTGGATCTCGCTGGGGATGATGATCTTGGTGGCCTTTCCGTCAGCGACCTTCTGGAAGGCCTCCAGCGCCTTCAGTTTGATGACCTGATCGTTGGGGGCGTTCTCGTTGAGCATCCGCATGGCGTCGGCCAGCGCCTGCTGCACCTTCATGATGGAGGCGGCCTCGGCCTCAGCGGCCATGATCTTGGCCTGCTTGGCGGCGTCGGCCTTCAGGATGGCGGACTGCTTCTCGCCCTCAGCCACCAGGATCTTACTGGCCTTCTCGCCCTCGGCCTGCAGGATGGACTCACGGCGCTCACGCTCGGCCTTCATCTGCTTTTCCATGGCGTTCTGGATCTCACGGGGCGGCAGGATGTTCTTCAGCTCCACACGGTTGACCTTGATGCCCCAGGGGTCCGTGGCCTCGTCCAGAATGGCACGCATCTTGGCGTTGATGGTATCACGGGAGGTAAGGCTCTGATCCAGCTCCAGCTCACCGATGATGTTGCGCAGGGTGGTGGCGGTGAGGTTCTCGATGGCGTTCATGGGATACTCCACGCCGTAGGTATACAGCTTGGGATCGGTGATCTGGAAGTAGATCACGGTGTCGATCTGCATGGTGACGTTATCCTTGGTGATGACGGGCTGGGGATCGAAATCCGCCACCTGCTCCTTCAGGCTTACCTTCTTCACCACACGCTCAATGAAGGGGACCTTCAGATGCAGGCCCACGCCCCACACGGAGTGGAAGGCACCCAGCCGCTCCACCACATAGGCACGGGACTGCTGCACCACATAGATGTTGCGGACGATGATCACGAGCACCAGAATCACCAGAATGGCGATCCCTACGATACCGGGGACAGACAGATTGTTGGTAGGCATTTGTTCTTCCTCCTGTTTGTTTTATGAATGGACGGGCTGACCCGCTTCTTCCTCCACGAAGAGCCGCACGCCCTCCATGCGCTGTACCTTCACCAGCGTATCCTTCGGAATGACCCGGCCGCTGGCACTGCGGGCCGTCCACGTCTTGCCGTCGGCGTACACTGCTCCGGTGGGGACGGTATTGTCGATGGTCTCGGTGACACGGGCCGTCTGACCCAGCACCCGGTCGGCGTTGGTGGGCGTCTCGTCCCTGTGGAGCATCTTCTGCACCAGCGGACGGGTCGCCGCCAGCGCCGCAATGCTCACCACGAAGAACAGGACGATCTGCACCCACAGGGCCGCCCCCAGCACCGCCGCCAGCAGACCGGCCACGGCGCCCAGCACGAACCAGATGGAGACCAGTCCCACCGTCACCGCCTCCACGATGCCAAAGACCACGATGGCTGCGATCCAAATGACGATCATAGCTCCTCCTTTCGGGTTTCCCCTTGGTTTCTGGCTTGATTATATCATATCCGGCGGCGGGATGCCACTGTTATTTCCATCCTGTTAAATTTTTGTCAAAATCGCCAAGAGACGGGCGGCGGCTTTGCCGGGGATGTGGAAAAGGGACCCGGACAGATGTCCGGGTCCCTTTTGCTATGCTGTCCGCATTACACTATCAAAGGAATATTTCCGTCCATGCGACAAGCAACGTAATATTAGTAAGATGTAAATTCTGCGGTCTTATGCTCATAGCAGTAGGCATAGAAGTTATTTGAACTAGCTCCGCTCAGTGAGAAAGAAATGCTCCCATGCTCACCAAGCTTAATCTCGCCGCCCAAAGTCCCGGAAACTTCTTTTGTTGCATAATTGTAGAAATCTCCGTTGATCTTATACTCAATTTGGTAGGCACCTCTGAGCCAAGCATCGATTGTTCCGTCAAACTTCTTCACCAAAGAGCCGCTCTTGCGAACCAGTTCGATGCTATAAATGGAATAGATATTCCAAAAATGTCCGCCATAGGCAACTTCACAGTAAAATTCGATTCGAGGCTTATAATTGCCCTTTACCTGAAGGGTCACACTATAAGTGCGGTAGGCAATATCGCAGGTAGAAATATCTCCTTGCGGTGCGCCAAGTGCCACTTGGGCCGCTTTAAGAGAAATACCCTTGCTCTCTGCATAATAGGCAACCATTTCATCATACGTCATGATGTCACTGACCTCAACATTAGATGCTTCGTCGATGTTTGCGAGGTCAATGCACCCATACACAGATGTGCTGTTCTCTTATGCAAATGCTGCGGTCGGTAAAAGGGAAATCAGGCATAACAAGGCTGCGATAACGCTAAAGCATTTTTTCATAGTCAACTCTCCTTTTCTCGTCGGTTGAATAGCCAGCCCAAAGCGCCCCACAGGAACAGCAGAACGCCGCCCAGCCGGACACAGGGGATCACTTCCACCAGAATGTAGTCGATGCAGGGGATAGACCAATAGGAATTGATGAGCAGTGCCAGTGCCTGGAGGATCCAACCCAAAAAGGGCGCCGCCACAGCCACAACGACCCCGGCGATCATAAGCCCCCCGAAGGGTGCAGGTACACTCGTTTTACGCATATTCGTCAGACTCCTTCTTATTCACTTGTCATTTGATGAACCCACATTTTTCAGCGACCCATTGGTATCACCCATCCCCTTCCTCTCCGCAAAAATCTCTCTTTCACAGGGTAGTAAACCGTTCCTGCGGGAACACCCTCACATTTGAGGGTGTTTTTCTGCATTGTATCACGGAGGAGGCAGGGTGTCCATCATTTCGCACGCAGTATGGCAATTTTCAGATTTTTACACAGAAGATCGGGGGATGCTTCGTCATTTCTCCCAAGTGAGCTCCGGGATGGGGGTGGAGATATCCGCCTCCGGGAAGGGGGCCTTCTTGTCCTCCCGCACCCACATAGAGCGGACATTGTCGGCGGCAAACTGCCGCTCCACGCTGGGGACTCTGGCGGTGGCGTACAGCAGCCCCTCCGGGCCGTAGACCTCCAGCAGCAGGACACACACCATGCTGCTGTTGCCGACGTAGGCGGCCACCGCCAGCTTCCCGTCCTGATAGGCCATGGCGAAGTTGGGCGCCACGGTATACGGCATGGCATCCTCATCGCCCTGCTTCTCCGGCTCCGGATCGGTGAAGCTGACGGTATAGCCGGTGACGTAGGCGGTCTGTGTGGGGCAGGTGTAGTCCAGATGATAGCCCTCCTCCGTCCGGGACAGCACCGTCAGCTGATCATCCCAAAGCACCACGGCGAAGCCGTCCCGGATGGTCAGAGTATGATACCCGCCCGTGCCGGGATCCGACTCCGGCACCGGGCCGAGGGACAGCTCCTGCAGCAGGCGGTAGGTGCCGCCCTCCAGCAGGCGCAGCACCAGCTGGCCGTCCTCCTGCGTCATGAGATACACCGTGCCGCCGAGCTCCTCCTGCTTCAGGGTCACCACCTGCTGGCGGGTGATATCCAGGGGGTACACCAGCTGGCGGCGGGACGGCACGGGAGTGCTGCTCCCGTCATCATTCGTCTGCACCGGGACGTACCACAGGCCATAGCCCTCCGGCGCCCAGTCGGGCTGGGGCTGCGCCGCCGGATCGATGCCCAGAGTGGTGAGGGTACCGCCCTCCAGCGGCAGGCTGAAGGGAGTGAAGTACATGGCGTAGGAGATCCCGGTGAAGTCGTAGCCGTTGATCTCATAGCTGCCGTCTGCGTTGCGGGCCAGCGCCACGGTGAGGTCGTCGGACTCTCTCACCGGGATGCTCAGGGCCGGGAAGGGTACGGTATCGCCAATGTCCCACGGGCCGTAGGCATCGCAAAAGTCTCCGCCGCCGGGCCAGGAGGCGCCGCTGAGGGACAGGGGCAGGTCCTGCCAGTAGTCCGCCAGATGCACCGTCACGTCCACCGTCTCCTCGCCGGAGGCACGGGCCTGCCGCAGGACCTCCCGGCAGATGGGGTCGCTGTCGTCCTCCTGATCTACCAGCAGGCACTGGATGTTGTAGCCATAGCCGTCAAAGATCCACTGCCCGCTCCGGTCGCTGTACGCCAGCCGGAAGGATGCGTCGGTGGTGTCGGCGGCGGGGTCGTAGTCCATGCGCCATTGCAGGCGGTTTTGCTCCATGCCGATGCGGGCGGCCATATGCAGGCCCTCTGCGGCGGCGGGATCGCCAATGGTGCAGGCGTCCGTCATCGTCAGCGGCAGGGCCTTGGAGCCCAAGGCCATGGCGGCAGCCGTCAGGGCCACGGCACACACCAGCGTCAGGGCCAAAATGGCTCTCCATGTGCGTTTCATGTCACCCCTCCTCGTCCGGCAGCTGGCTCAGGGCCTTGCGGACCCGATCCGCCTGATAGTGATACGTCTGCTTCACACGGGTCACCAGATCCTCGTCCTCCATCTCCTGCTGGGAGATGTCTCCGATGAGCCGCCCCTGCCGCAGCAGGACGGCACGGGACAGGAAAGTCTTGACCTCCTCCAGCAGATGGGTGGAGAGGATCACCGTCTCGTGATCCGACAGCAGGCCCAGCATCACCCGGTAGAAGTCCTCCCGGTTGAAGAGGTCGCTGCCGGAGAAGGGCTCGTCCATGAGGATGTAGTCCGCCCCCTGTGACAGGGCCAGCGTCACCTCCAGCTGGTTCTTCATGCCGGTGGAAAAGCTCCGCAGGGGCTTGTGCAGCGGCAGCTGAAAGAACTCCGTCAGCAGGCGGAACCGCCGATCGTTGAAGGCAGGGAAGTGTGCCTGATAGAAGTCCCGGTGATCCGCCGGGGACAGGGCCGGAAAGAAGGAGTGCTCGCAGGTGGCAAAGGACAACCGGTGGATATTCCCCGGCCCGATGGCCTCGCCGTCCAGCGTCACAACGCCCTCGTGGCGCAGATAGCCCAAAATACACTTCATCATCGTGGTCTTTCCGGCACCGTTCTCCCCCAACAGCCCCACGATCTGCCCCTGAGGGATGGTCAGCGACACATCCGACAGGGCCTCCTTGTCCCGATATTTCTTTGTTACATGAGAAATTTCCAGCATAACGGTTCCCTCCTTCAGCTTCATATTCCGAATAATCCGTGGCCCAAGGTCTGCGCCGGGGTAATGAGACGCCAAGCCGCCCAACACATCACCGACAGCACCGCCGCAGCCACTATACAGGCCACCATCCACCGCAGCGGCACCGTCCACACCTGACGGCGCAGGGTGCGGCCACCGTCCGGCAGGCGCCGCATGAGATAGATGCTGCGCCCGCCCTGATAGTAGGAGGCGTACAGCACGGCGGCTGACAGCAGCGCTCCCAAGGCGAACAGGGCCATCAGCACCAGCGCAGGCTCCATGGTCTGCCAGAAGGGCAGCATTCTTGCCCCCGCCCGCACCACGGAGCGGTTTCGCACCGGGTCCCACTCCATCAAGCTCTGATAGGCGCTGCCATAGCGGCAGGCAAAAAGGATGCCGCCCCCAAAAACGGCCCCCAGCAGGGTACCACGGATGATGCCGGCCATACGCCCGGCCTCCACGTTGGGGGGCAGGGCCGCCGTCAGGCCCTCCCGCGAAAACCAGTTATTCCTCACGGCGCTCACCTCCTGTCAGAAGCAGGGTCAGCGTGCAGCCGGCCATGGCCAGCGCCGCCAGCAGGCAGATCATCCACGTGCCGTCGCTGAGCCATATGGTAAAGGTATAGAGGGTGACAATGGTGGTAGCTACCGGCCATAGGTTCAGCCGTCCCCGCCGCTGGCTCCGGATGAACAGGGCCGCCGCCAATGCATTGGCCATCAGCAGCGCCAGATCCGTCACCCACACCGCCGCATCTGCCAGCGGCAGCAGGTGGTGCAGGAAGGAGTCGCTGTACACCAGCAGCATCAGGGATTGGGGGCCGACACCCCAGTTGGGCTCCAGCCCCTGAAGCTTCAGCTGCATCCCCAGCAGCGCTGCCGTCGCCACCAGCGCCCACAGCACCAGCAGCATGGCGGCGTGGTACGCCGCCCACCACAGATCCACCAGCTCCTCCCGCAGGCGCAGGCGGCGGACCGTGTAGGCTGTCTGGCTGCCGAAGCCGCAGCTCCCCAGACACAGCATGACCATCACCATCAGACAGCCCACGGCGGCAGCCAGCGGCGCCGCTCCCACACCGGCGGCACCGCCTGTGTTTTCGGGATTTTCCAGATACGTCAGCACACCCACCGCCAGTGCCGTCAGTCCGGAGACAATGAGTACCGGGACCATGCTGGCCCGTGCCGCCAGTCCCATCACCGAAAGCTGCTTGTTCATTCCGTCTCCTCCTCTGCATACAGTCTCTCAAACAGGCTCCAGGCACTCTGCCTGTCCAGCCCCATGCGCTTCATGCTGCGGACCATGGCACGCAGCTCCGTCTCGGTCAGCTCCTGTCGCAGCGCCGCCACCCGTCCGGCGTCGGCGTGGACGCAGCTCTTGGCTCCGGTATGGGATTCCACCAGTCCCTCCTCCTCCATCATGCGATAGGCCTTCTGTACCGTGTTGGGGTTCACCGCCAGCAGCGCCGACAGCACCCGCCGGGAGGGCAGCTCCTCCCCGTCCCGGATGGTCCCGGCTGCGATCCCCTGCTTGACATAGCGGATGATCTGCTGGTAGATGGGTACGCCCTCCGCCTGCATAAAGGAATCAAACTGTATCATGGCATCGCCTCCTTCAACCGTATTACTCGTATAGTACGCTTTCTAACCGTATTATACGAGTAGTACGGTTTGCTGTCAAGCCCTCCGGTGAAATTTTTTGCCGCTCTTGCGCTTTGGCGGAATATCCGATATACTGGGAGAAACAGGGCGCAGCCCCTGTCCGTGAATCATACTGAGAGGACCACCGTCTATGGAAACGTATCTGATCCCCTGCCTGCTGGGGCTTGAAAAGCTGGTAAGCGACGAAGTGAAAAGACTGGGCCTGCAGGAGGTGCAGGCGGAGAACGGCCGCATCCTCTGCCGGGGAACGCTGGCGGATGCGGCACGGCTGAACCTGAACCTGCGGTGCGGCGCACGGGTGCTGCTGGTGCTGGGCCGCTTCCCGGCCCGCAGCTTCGAGGAGCTGTTTCAGGGGACCCGTGCCATTGCGTGGGAGGACTATCTGCCGGAGAACGCCGCCTTCCCGGTGAAGGGGTACTCCATTTCCTCCCAGCTGCACTCCGTGCCGGCCTGCCAGTCCATCATCAAGAAGGCCATGGTGGAGCGAATGAAGGCCCATTATCACCGGGAGCAGTTCCCGGAGGACGGTGTGAAGTATCAGGTGCGCTTCTCCCTGTTCAAGGACGAGGCGGCCCTGTGTCTGGATACCTCCGGTGAGGGGCTTTACAAGCGGGGCTACCGGGCCGTGGGCGTGGAGGCTCCCCTGCGGGAGACGCTGGCGGCGGCCATGGTACTGCTGTCCCGCTATCGGGGGAAGGATCCCCTCTGCGACCCCTTCTGCGGCTCCGGCACCATTCCCATCGAGGCGGCGCTCATTGCCAAAAACCGTGCGCCGGGACTGGACCGCAGCTTCGACGCCCAGAGGTGGGCGTTCCTTCCGGCCAAGGTGTGGATGGATGCGGCGGACGAGGCCATGGACAAGGAATTCCACGGCCACTACGACATCTGGGGCGGCGACATCGACCCCCGTGCCGTGGCCATTGCCAGGGACAATGCCCGCAAGGCGGGGGTGGAGGATATGATCCGCTTCGAGGTGGCGGACATGAGAGACTTCCGCCGGGACAGCACCTACGGCCAGTTGGTGACCAACCCCCCCTACGGCGAGCGGCTGATGGAGAAGCGGGAGGCCGAGGACCTGTACCGGGAGCTGGGACAGGTTTGGCGTCGGCTGCCGGAGGGCTGGCGAACGCTGGTGCTCAGCAGCCATACGGAGTTCGAGCGGTCCTTTGGGCGGCCCGCCGTCAAGAAACGCAAGCTCTACAACGGCATGATCAAGTGCGACCTGTTCATGTACGGCAATGTGTAAGGGCTTCGTCAATATCCCACGGTTTTCCCCACAAGTTTTCAATTTGTTCATTCAATTTTCTACCCTGATGCTACAATAGCCTTTGTAACTTTTTCTTAAAGACCCGGGAGGCGTTTGCTATGAAGCACGTTTTCATCATCAATCCCACGGCGGGCAAGTCCGACAGCCGCCAAAAAATCTATGATATGGCGGAGAAGCTGCGGCAGGAGCACGGGCTGGAGGTGCAGTGCCTGCTGACCAAGAAGCAGGGCCACGCCACGGAGATCGCCCGCCGCCTGTGCCAGAGCGGTGAGGAACTGCGATTCTACGCCTGCGGCGGCGACGGCACCGTCAACGAGGTGGCCAACGGCATCATCGGCTACGACAATGCCGCCATGACCGTCATCCCCGTGGGAACCGGCAACGACTTCCTGAAAAACTTTGGCCCGGAGGATATGGAGAAATTCCGGGATGCCGAAAATCTGTGGGACGCTCCCCAATTCCCTATAGACGCCATCGACGTCAACGGCCGCATCGCCTTGACCATCGCCTGCTCCGGACTGGACGCACGGGTGGCCAAGGACGTACATAACTTCAGCGAGAGTCCCATTCTGGACGGCAAGAGCAGCTATATCGTGTCCCTGATGGTGAATTTCCTCTTCAAGGGCATCGGCTCCCACTGGACGGTGGAGCTGGACGGCGAGGCCGTGGAGGATGACTATGCCTTGGTAGCGGTGTGCAACGGCCGCTACTACGGCGGCGGCTTCATGCCGGTGGCGGAGGCCCGGATGGATGACGGCGTTCTGAACACGCTGGTGGTGAAGAAGGTCAGCCGCCTGACCTTTATGAAGTTCGTCAATCCCTACTCCAAGGGGCAATACTATAAGTTTCCCCATCTGGCCCGATGTTCCACCCCCAAGGTGATCCGCATCCGCTCGGAAAAGCCGGACATCGTTACCTGTCTCGACGGCGAGTGCATCACCTCCGACGATGTGACCATCCAGCTCTCCGACAAGCGGCTGAACTTCTTCGGCCCTGCCGGATGCAGCTGCAACCGAACCGCTCGGAAGCCCCTAATTTAATATTTTGTGAACTTTTCAAAATTTTCCGTTTTCCCCCTTGCAAAACCGGAAAAGTGTGGTATGATAATCAGCGTTAGCACTCCTGAACAATGAGTGCTAACGCTGATTTCGTTTTTAATAAAAGATATAAGGAGGAACCAACCATGAAACTGACACCGCTTGCTGATCGTGTGGTGCTGAAGATGACGGAGGCGGAGGAGACCACCAAGGGCGGCATCATCCTCACCGGCTCCGCTAAGGAGAAGCCCTCTGTGGCCGAGGTCATTGCCGTTGGCCCTGGCGGCGTGGTGGACGGCAAGACTGTCACCATGAGCGTCAAGCCCGGCGACAAGGTCATCACCGACAAGTACGCCGGCACCAAGGTCACCCTGGAGGATGTGGAGTATATCATCGTCAAGCAGGGCGACATTCTGGCCATCGTCGAGTAAGACTTCTGCGCTGTCATTGTGGGACCGGTCCGCAGACTGGTCGTGGCGATCCGTTCTCCCCGGCCTTATAGAAAGGGTATTACGGATTCCCACGGTCGCTTTGCTCCCTCGGAATGACATTTTTGTAAAATCATTATCTGCAATATAGGAGGCAATCAATATGTCCAAGATCATTAAGCGTGGCGACGAGGCCCGCAAGGCGCTGGAGTCCGGCGTCAATCAGCTGGCGGATACCGTAAAGGTCACTCTGGGCCCCAAGGGCCGCAATGTGGTGCTGGATAAGAAGTTCGGCACTCCCCTGATCACCAACGACGGCGTGTCCATCGCCAAGGAGATCGAGCTGGACGATCCGTTTGAGAACATGGGTGCTCAGCTGGTGCGTGAGGTGTCCACCAAGACCAATGATGTGGCCGGCGACGGTACCACCACCGCCACCCTGCTGGCACAGGCCATGGTTCGTGAGGGCCTGAAGAATCTGGCCGCCGGTGCCAACCCCATCGTCATGAAGAAGGGTATGTCCAAGGCCGTGGAGGCCGCAGTAACCGCCATCCGTGCCCAGAGCCAGAAGGTCAACGGCACCGATGACATCGCCCGTGTGGGTACCGTCTCCTCCGGCGACGCCTTCATCGGCAAGCTCATTGCCGAGGCAATGGAGAAGGTCTCCTCCGACGGCGTGATCACCATCGAGGAGTCCAAGACCGCCGAGACCTACTCCGAGGTGGTGGAGGGCATGATGTTCGACCGTGGCTACATCACCCCCTACATGGTCACCGATACCGAGAAGATGGAGGCCGTCATCGACGACGCCTACATTCTCATCACCGATAAGAAGATCTCCGTCATCTCCGACATCCTGCCCCTGCTGGAGCAGCTGGTGCAGGCCGGCAAGAAGCTGTTCATCATCGCTGAGGATGTGGAGGGCGAGGCCCTGAGCACCCTGATCGTGAACCGTCTGCGTGGCACCCTGAACGTGGTGTGCGTCAAGGCCCCCGGCTTCGGTGATCGTCGCAAGGAGATGCTGCAGGATATCGCCGTCCTCACCGGCGGTCAGGTCATCAGCGAGGAGCTGGGTCTGACCCTGAAGGACGCCACCGTGGATATGCTGGGCCGTGCCCGTCAGGTGAAGGTCACCAAGGAGAACACCATCATCGTGGACGGCATGGGCGACAAGCAGGCTATTGCCGACCGTGTGGCTCAGATCCGCAATCAGATCGGCCTGACCACCAGCGAGTACGATAAGGAGAAGCTGCAGGAGCGTCTGGCCAAGATGGCCGGCGGCGTGGCTGTCATCAAGGTGGGCGCTGCTACCGAGACCGAGATGAAGGAGAAGAAGCTCCGCATCGAGGACGCTCTGAACGCCACCAAGGCCGCTGTGGAAGAGGGCATCGTGGCTGGCGGCGGCACCATCTACGTCAACGTCATCCCCGCTGTCACCGCCCTGCTGAACGAGGTGGAGGGTGATGAAAAGACCGGCGTGCAGATCGTGGCCAAGGCTCTGGAGGAGCCCATCCGCCAGATCGCTGCCAATGCCGGTCTGGACGGCTCCGTCATTCTGGAGAAGGTCCGTACCTCCGGCAAGAACGGCTACGGCTTCGACGCCTACAAGGAGGAGTACTGCGACATGATCGCCAGCGGCATCGTGGATCCCGCCAAGGTGACCCGCTCCGCTCTGGAGAATGCCGCCAGCGTCTCCGGCATGGTGCTGACCACCGAGTCTCTGGTGGCCGACAAGCCCCAGCCCCCCGCACCCGCTGCTCCCGCTCCCGAAATGGGCGGCATGGGCGGCATGTATTAAGACTCGCCGCAAAGCCTTGAAATTGCTTGATTTTTTGAGTGGGCAAAAGCGGATTTACGCCAAACTTACGCCAAAAATTCAAGCGCATGATCGGGTAACAGAAATCGGCACCTGCCTCAAAAAGCAGGTGCCGATTTTTTCTTATTTGCGTTTCTTTTTGCCTTTTCCGTGCGGCATCATCGATGGTCTTGCCTTTCTACGCTGGTTGATTGGACTTTTCAGGTACTTGGACAGCTTGAGTATTTCAATCAGCGAGACGAACTGCTCTTTGGAGAGCTTGTCATAATCAATACCAAAATATTATAGCGGAACGGAGACAGGCAAGGCCTGTCTCCGTTCCGTTATAAACGATAGCATCACAACAGCGGGGCCACCAGCTTCATAAGGCTGCCGCCCAGCTTATAGCCCAGCTTCTCATGGCGGATGGTTTCCGGTGTCACCCGGCGGCACTGCTCCAGCGTCCGCTGGAAATCCCGCTCCACGTCGCCCACGGTAGGGCCGCCGTAGAGATACGCCGCACACTCGAAGTGGTGATACAGGCTCCGGTAATCCAGATTGATGGTACCAACCACCGCCTTTACGTCATCGCTGGCGAAGATCTTGGCGTGGACAAAGCCCGGCGTATACTCGTACAGCTTCACTCCCGCCGCCGTCAGGTACTGATAGTGAGATTTTGCCAGCGCATAGGCGGCCTTCTTGTCCGGAATGCCCGGCAGGATCAGCTTCACATCCACTCCACGTTGGGCAGCGAATTTCAGGGCCGTCTCCATCTCGTTGTCCAGAATGAGATAGGGCGTCATGATATGCACGTAGTCCTTGGCCCGGTTGAGAATGTCCATATAGACGCTCTCCCCCACCTTATAATCGTCCAGTGGACAGTCGCAGTAGGGCATCACATAGCCCTCCGCCTCCACCGGCGGCGAGGGCAGCAGGGCCTCGTCCCAGCGGGGCTCCTTCTCCGTCAGGTTCCACATTTGTAAGAACATCAGGGTAAAGCTCTGCACCGCCTCTCCCCGCAGGAGGATGGCGGTATCCTTCCAGTGGCCGAAGCGCTCCTTGCGGTTGATGTACTCATCCGCCAGATTTACGCCGCCGGTGAAGGCCGCCTTGCCGTCGATGACCAGGATTTTCCGGTGATCCCGGTAGTTATAGTGGGTGGAGAGGAAGGGCTGGATGGGGGCAAAGGCCTTGCAGCGGATGCCCAGCTTTTCCAGCCGCCGGGGATAGTCCCACGGTAGGGTGGAGATCTCCAGCATCCCGTCGTACAGCACCCGCACGTCCACGCCCTGCGCCGCCTTGTCCGCCAAAATTTTCAGGATGCTGCCCCACATATACCCCTCGTCAATGATGAAGTACTCCAGAAAAATGAACTTCTCCGCCTTTTGCAGCTCCTCCAGCAGCGCCGCAAACTTGTCCTCTCCCTGTGGGAAGAACTTCGTCTCCGTGTTGGCATACAGGGGAAAAGAGCCGCTGCGGTTGAGATAGCGGCACAGGTCGTCGGTGCCGGAGGACTCGATCTCCGGGTCCCGCAGCACCTCCGGGTCCTGATGCAGCAGATCCCGGCTCTCGTCGATCCGCTGCTGCACCATCCGCTTCAGGGTACGATGGCCCACGTCCTTCTCCGTGAACCAGAGGAAAATACTGGCGGGAATGGGGATCACCGCCAGCAGGAACATCCACGTCAGCTTCCCCGTGGCGTCCATGTCGCTGTTAAAGAGATGGAAAAACATCAGCACGGTGAACACGCCCTGCACCGCCGCAAACCACTCGAAATCGTTGTTGAACCAGCGCCACATCATCCACAGAAGCACCAGCTCCAGAATCAGCAGCAGCGCTATGAGGCCAAACCGGCTGAACACCACCCGCAGGACGCCCTTGCGACTCTTTTTCACCAGCCGCAGCACATTCTCCTGCTCCCACTTTTTCTCGTTCAAATGCTCCACCCCTTCGCCGTCGGAAATAACTCACTTATTATATATGGTATCATCTACCGTCTCCCCTGTCAAGAAAAGGGCAGACAGACACCCCGGAGGCTGGGCCTCCGGGGTGTGCGGTTACTCTTCGTTCTTTTCCTTTTTCTTCTGCTGCTCCTCCAGCCGCCGGCCTACCTTCTTCATCAGTTCCAGACTCAGCATGGAGCTGACACCCAGCAAAGCCACCGCCAGAGCGATCTGATGCCGCATGGTCCCACCTCCTGTGTTTTATGAGGTACTTCCATTGTAGCAGATACCGCCGCTTCTGTCAAAGCCTCAGCCGATGTAGCCGGCCTCCCGCAGCAGGGTCTTGGCCTTTTCCTCGTTGGCATCGCTGACCAGCACCAGCGGGCCGGTGCAGCCCATAGCGGACTCGGCATAGATATCCTTGGCCCACAGCACCTGCACGGCGGCCTCGATGTCCATGACCTCGATGCCGGGGATGCCTGCGGTGCAGGGCTCCTTGGCGGGAGCCTTCACCTCGGCCTTGGCTGCCGCCGGAGCGGAAGCCTCCCGTTTCTGGCGCAGGAGTTCCTCCAGTCCGGCCTTGTCGGCCAGCGCAAACTCCGCCTTGGCGATCTTCTGTACACCGCCCCGCACCAGCTCGTCGGCAAAGGACAGGGCGTTGGCGATGAGGGGGGCGCCGGAAGCACGGGAGATGATGAGCACCAGCTTGTCATAGTCCCGGCCGATGCCGGGGCCATAGCCGTAGCCGGTGGACTCGAAGCTGCCGCCGGTGGTGAAGGAGCTGAGCATCTTGATGAGCACGTTGCCCGTCAGGGAGTCGCACACCATCACGTCGGGGGTCCCCTGAAGCACATCGTTGCCCCGCATCACGGCGCCGCCGTCGGCCCGGACGGACTCGGCAAAGCGGATGGGATAGCCCGCCTGCTGCAGCTGGCGCAGCGCCGTCTCGCAGGCCCGTGCGCCATCCACGTTGAGGATGCCCACGGTGGGCTCCTGAATCCCGCAGGCCTTAGCGGTGATGATGCCGTAAATGGCATTGAGGATCATGCCCTCCAGACGGTTGGCGCTGGAGGTGCCGGTGGTGGTGGCCAGGAACATGGACTTACCACGGGCGGGCGTCACCACCCGGCCCACAGTGGACACGCCGATGGGGAAAGGGAAATGCATGGTGACGGCAGCGTCCGCCGCACCGCTCTCCAGCAGCTCCACCATCTTGCGGTGGCCCGCCTCCTCGTCCGCCACGGGGACGGTGGTCACGCCCTCCCCCTCCAGCGTGCCGATGTAGGACACGTCCAGCCCCACACGGGCGGCCATCACCGCCGCCTGCATGGAGTTCTCCTCCCCGTGCTCGCTGCCCATGCCGGTCAGCAGCAGGCGGGGACGGCGGCCGGAGCGGCCGGTCTCCAGATACTCTGCCACCTCACGGAAGGTCTCCACGATGGTCTGATTTACGTTCTTCATGCTTACTCCCCCATCTGTGCTGCCAGCGTCTCGGCAAAGCCACGCATGGCGTCTGCGATCATGTGGCGGATCTGGGTATCGTCCACGGCGGGAGCGGCTTCCTCCTTGCCGGGGTTGGCCTCGATGACGAAGGAAACGCCGTCAAAGAGGTTGGTGAGGCGGCCCAGGAACAGAGAACCCTTACCAATGACCATGACACGCTTGATATCGCCGGCCAGCAATGCCTCCCGTGCAAAGCCCACATAGGGAACGCCGGAGGGAATATGGCCCTGAGTGGGAGCGAAGCCGGTGAGGCCGTGCTCCACAGTGAAGTTGGCCAGCTCAGCCCGCTGCAGCTCGCCCCGCTTCACGGCCAGAGCACCGATCATCTTGTAGTTGGCCAGCGGCACATCGCCGGCGCCGGCGGGCTTGGTGATGTCGGGGTTCTGCATCTCCGGGGAATACTTGTCGATATCGGTGATCTTCAGGCCGTTGCGATCCAGCGGATCGGTGACCAGAGAGGTGATGACGGCCTGCGGGGCAGAACCGGTGCCAACGCTGTGGCGGCCCAGCATATTCAGGTTGATAAAGGGGTTCACGCCGTCGTCCTGCGTGATGACCACGGCAAAGCCACCGATCATATCCTCCAGAGCGGGCAGGCCCTTCTTCACATGGTCCTTGCCGTTCATGCCCAGCTTGGCGGTGCAGCCGCCGGCGGTGACCACCACGGTGTGGTAAGCGCCGCTGGCCACCAGAGCCGCCGCCTCGATCATGGCGTGGGCGGGGGCAGCGCAGAAGGCACGGCAGTCGGAGCCGGAGGCGTTGTTCAGTCCGGCGATCTCCGCAGCAGACTTGGCGAAGTTGCCGCCGCCACGCTGGTTGATATCGCCGCAGGCCTCCTCGGCACAGTCGATGACGTACTCCACCTGATTGCGGTCGATGCCGGTGACGTGGATCACGTTCAGCAGGGCCAGCACGGAGGATGCCTTGGACACCAGATTCTCGTGCATGACGTGGGCGGAAAGATTGGCGTCAATATCGTGGGCCCGCTTCACGCAGCCCACCAGCTGACCCAGATGATACAGGCCCTCAGCGCCCTCTTCCTCTACCAGCCGCTGGATCTCCTCCAGCGAATTGCCGTTTTTCAAGCGGTCCAGCACGCTCTGCTCCATGACGGGGTTGGCGGCCAGCGCCTCCCGGTTGGCAGCCACGAATTCGGCCTCCAGTTCCACCAGATCGAACACGTCGCAGGCCTGCATCAGCAGCAGGAACTCGTTCTGGGGCATCATCTGGCCGAACTTGCCGTACCGCTCGTGGCAGTCGCACTCCTTGTCGCACCAGGGCTGGGCCACTGCCGCCAGCTCATCCGGGGTCTTGTTGCCAATGTAGACCTGATTGGGCCAATAGGCCACCGCCTGCTCGAAGCTGCGGATGTGGCTGGGCAGCTCCTTGAGATACTCGCTGTCGGGGTTGACGATACGCTCTGTTGTCTGGGTAGTGCCGTTGTGCAGCACCATATCGGGGGTATGAGCCAGAACATAGCCGGCTCCACGGATGACACTTTTCATAGGTCAGATCACCTTTCGTATGTATGGGGGTGTAAAATCCCTGAGTTGTATACAATTTTATATATAGAATAGAGAGGGATGGCGGTGTGCCATCCCTCTCTGGGTGAGACCATTAGTCTTTGAAGGCACAATACTGTTCACGGATACTGGTCATTTCGCTGACGATATCGTCAACGTCCAGCACCATCTCCATCATACCGACCTGCTCATCATAGACAGCTTCATCAAACTCTGCCTTGACTTCCGGCTCACATACATGATAAACCCTGAGTCCCAACGAGACTCCTGCCAAAGGACCTGCAAAAGTGGGGTCACCGTTCGTCACGGTCTCGGCTGCCAAACCGGCACCCTCGCCCTCGGCAGCACCCAGCAGAACCACAATGTTTTCTGCTCCGTACTGCTCCACGAACTCCTTGACTCTCTTCTGATTCTCCAGATCCATAGCACCTGCGGCCGTTCAGACGAAGCACTCGGTAGAGGAGAACACGACTTCGGCGCCAGCGCTCTCGGCACAGGCCGCAATGGCCATACCGGGGACACCGTCACGGTCACCGATGACGATGGCCTTTCTGCCCTTGAGAATACTCATTTCTATTTTCCTCCTTCCTTTCAGATTTTTATTCCATGCCCATGGGGCGGGAAAACAAAGGAATGAGTTTTCAGCAATGCTTGAGGATCATTGCCTCGATGCTCTCAGCGGTGGCATCATCCTTCACCACGGAGTCGATCATCTGGCCGTTCTCATAGATGGCCATGACCGGCAGACCCAGCACCTTCTGGCTGATGGCCAGACGGCGGGCCTTGGTGGTGTTCAGGGAGCAGAACTTCATCTTGTCACCGTACTTCTCGGAATACTCGTGTACATAGGGCATCAGCGCAGCGCAGGGCACGCAGCCGTCGCCGTAAAAGTCCACGAAAACCTTGCCCTCTGCCTTGAGGACTTCCGCCTCGAAATTTTCCTTGGTCAGATCCAGCATAGTAATGAACTCCTTTCAAAAATCACTTCTGAGCGCTGATATACTTGTAGCACTGCATGGCGGCGATGGCGCCGTCGGCGCAGGCTGTCACCACCTGACGCAGGGGGGTCACCCGCACGTCGCCGGCGGCAAATACACCGGGGATGTTGGTACGCATACACTCGTCGGTCTTGATGTAGCCGCCCTCCATGTCCAGAACGCCGTCGAACATCCCGGTGGTCTTTTTGCCGGTGAAGCCGAACAGCCCGAAGAAGCCGTCCTCCTCATCGGCATGGAGCACCGTCTCCTCGCCGGTCTTGGTGTTCTTCAGGACGATCTCGCTGAGCAGCTCGTCGCCGCCCACGTCCTCCACCTCTTCATTGCACAGAACGTGGATCTTAGGCTCGGCGTCCAGACGCTCCTTCAGCATGGGGGACACCGTCAGAGCCGGACCCTTATGGATCATAGTGACCTTTCTGGCGTAGCCTGCCAAATACAGGGACTCCTCGGCGGCGATGCCGTTGCCGCCCACCACGTAAATCTCGAAGTCCTCGAAGAAGTTGGCGTCGCACACGGCGCAGTAGCTGATGCCCTTGCCCACATACTTGGCCTCGTTCTTGCAGCCGATGGAGCGGGTCATGGCACCGGTGCAGACGATAACGGTCTTGCCCAGATACTCGCCCTTGCTGCCCACGAACTTCTTCACGGGGCCGCTGAAATCGCAGGCGGTGATGGTGTCACTGACACGCTCACAGCCGAATTTTTTGCACTGCTCGGTCATGGGAGCCACCAGCTCCTGACCGGTCATGCCGTCCACCTTGGACTGGCCGGGATAGTTTTCGATGTCATGAGTCACGGCGATCTGGCCGCCGTCGATGCCCTTTTCCAGGATCAGCACGCTCAGGCGGCTGCGGCCTGCGTACAGACCGGCAGCCAGACCCGCAGGGCCTCCACCCAAGATGACTACATCATAAATTTTGTTGTCCATAGTAATGGCTCCTGTCAATCAGTAAATACGGCGTTGCTCTCGCCGGACACGGATCCACCGCCCTCGGTCAGCAGGTTCAAAGCGCCCATAACGATCTCACGACGGCGGTTCATCTCCTTCTCAGGAGGCAGGTTGGGATCGCCGGTGGGATAGGGGATAGCCTGAGCGCCGAAAATACGGGCCGCACCGACGGTCTTGGAAATGGGGGTAACTGTGCAGATATGAGTGGCGGGGATACCAGCCTTCTCCAGCTGCTTCACGATCGTTGCACCGCAACGTGTACAGGTACCTCAGGTACTGGTCAGAATGACGCCATTGACCCCGGCGGACACAAGCCGCTCAGCGATCTCCTGGCCCATTCTGGTGGAGTCAGCAACGGAGGTGGAGTTACCGGTGGTAGAGATCAGCGCCGGATACACACTGCCGATGATGCCTTCCTTCTCCAGCATTTTCAGCATATCATAAGGGGCGACCCGGTTGGGGTCGTTGTTGGCGTACACGGGGTCGAAGCCGGCGTGGACGGACTCCCACTTGCCGCTCTCCAGCGTGTCGCCCTCCACGGGGTACTCCTTCCAGAACTTGGCGGTAGCCGCCACCATGTGGTCGGGGTTGCCCATGGGGACCATGCCGCCGGTGGTGCAGAGGGCGATCTTGGCCTTGCTGAGGTCGGCAATGGGGGCAGAGGGCTCCACCTTCTCATAGGTGGAGATCTCCAGCTCGGTCTTGTAGGGCTCGCCCTTGACCTTGGCCAGCAGCATATCCACGGCACGCTCGGCACCGTTCTTCTCCCGGAAGATGTTCACACGCTTGCCCTTGGCATAGTACTGCTCGTCCTCCGGCGTGCCGATGGGCTCACCCGTCAGCAGCTTTCTGGCAAAGCCGGCCATCAGGGGTACGGCCTTGCGGATACCGGCGGCGGACTTAGCCACCCGCAGGATGTACACGTCCTTCTTGAACATATCCACGGCGGGGTTTTCCTCGTACAGGCCGGTGATGGCCTCCACCCCCGCCTGCTCCTTGGCGGTCTTGCACACGTCGCCGCAGGCGATGCCGAAGCGGCCGGCGTTAAAGGCAGGACCGGCAATGATGAGGTCGGGCTGATACTTCTTGATCTGCTCCAGCAGGAAGGCCCGGCCGGTCTCCATGTTCTCGGCATAGAAGTTATCGCCGCAGACGATCGTGGCCACGATCTCGGCAATATCCTTCAGAGGGGCACCGAAGGTATTGGCGGAACCATGCATCCCCTCAAAGAGCTGAGGCTCTGCATACGCCATATCCTCGCCGCCGATCTGACCGAAGAACTGGTTGGTATAGAACAAAATTTTCTTCATTCTTTCCCTCTCCTTCGTCAAACAGTGGTGGCGGACAGGTAGGTGTTACCCTGCAGGTTATGTCCGCCCATGATACCGTGGATCTCCAGCAGCAGCGTGCCGTCGGGCTTGATGGAATCCACATTGCCGCCGGTGACACGCTCCACCTCCTTCAGCTCGCCCAGAACACGGTCCATCTTGGGCAGCAGGATGGTGGCATTGGAGTTGCCGGTGGACACGATGGCGTTGGCCTCGGTGACCACATCCGGCAGAGACTCGGACATACCGTCGGTACCGGCGTCCTCGTTGGTGATGATAACGGTCTTGACGCCCCGCTTCTCCAGACCCCGGCAAACGTGCATCAGGTCGGTGGTGGGGTTGCCGAAGCCCTCCTGAGAGATGATGGCGGCGTCAGCGCCGAACTCCTCGGTGGCGATGCGGACGCTCATCATGATGTCCCGCTGCTTCTCCTTCAGGGTGACCATCAGGGGGTTCAGAATGATGCCCACGAAGTTCAGTTCCTTGCCGTGCTTGGCCCACAGGGCCTTGATGACGGCGTTGTTCAGGTGGTGATAGGTCGTGGTCTTGGAGCCGGGGGACACGCAGTTGCCGCTGATGATGGCACCGTCAAAGAACTCCGTGGGAGAGACAACGGTGGGTACCAGCTGCTTGGCATCCCGGCCGTAGAAGTAGGTATCGTGCAGCAGGCCCTGTGCCATGCAGTTGCACACATACACCACCTTGGGCAGGTCAGGATACTGGTTGGCACGCTCGGCAGCGGTGGGCCAGTGATAGAACTCGGAATCATAGCTCTCCGCCTTCACAGCCACCTCGCCCAGCCAGCGGGCCGCCTTCAGCCCGGCCATGCGGACGACCTCCTCATGCTCGTGCTGATCCACATCCTCCCGCTTGGTCAGGTGCAGCACCACGTTGTTCAGCTTGGAGAAGAGCGTGTACTGGGCGGCGGGGCCGCTCATGTCGATGAGGCCCTCCTGAAAGCCCACGATGGGGCCCGTGGTCACCACGGCGCAGCCCTTGAGTACATAGGTCACGCCGGAGCCTGCCTCCGGCACGTCGGAGCCGAACACACCGGGGAAGATCTCTCCCTCCGGCTTGTAACGGGGCTCCACCACATCCTTCACCGGAAGGATACGGCAGGATTCGCCCGGCTTGGCAAGATCTACCTTCACGGCCGTCACACGGGGGTCCTCCAGAATGAGCTTCTTCAGCCCTTCCACGTCCACCGTCAGCACGCCGTCCTTCAGGTCGTTCTTGTCACCCAGGACGACATCTTTTACTTGAACATTTCTCAGTTCCAGATCCATGATCGATGTGTCCTCCTATCTATGGTTGTTGCTTTTTCACAATCGCATCTGCCTATAATATACCCCACCAAAACCAAAAAATCAATCATTTTTATCAAAATTATGTAAAAATTTTTTAATAAAATTTTGTATACAATTTAGCGGTGAATTTTGTCCTCTTTTCGTTCAAGAAATCGCCCTATTCCCACTGTATCGTGTGTTTTTCCACATGGATCCGCCTGCCACCCCCGCCGGGTCGCCCTGCTCACCGCCCTCCCTTCGCCGCTGCCACCGCACAGGGCCACCTTCCTTGTCGCCGGTTTCTCCGTTTCTTTCATTATCGTTTTTTTAGATATTACCTCTTGCGGTTCCGACGGCATATGCCGGGATGCCATCCACGGCAGAAATAAACCGCCCCGGACACATAGGTGTCCGGGGCGGTTCTGCGTTTTTCATATGCCCCTCTCAGAAGGCGAAGGTATTCCTCACCAGAGAGCAGTCGATCATCTGATAGTCCTCCAGAATACGCAGGGGCATCTTCGCCCGATCCGGCGGCGTGAAGGTATCGATGCGGGTGATGGCCTCCGACATGATGAGGCACTCCTCCTCGTCCGGAGTCTGGGGCCGATCCGACAGTACCACCGTGCGATAGGGCGTCTCGTGGGGTCGCAGACTGCCGTACAGCGGATGGTTGCACAGCCGGTGGCCTATATACACCAGGTCTCTGGCCCGCACCAGAATCTCCCGATAGGTATCCTCCGGGTACAGGCGAACCTCCCCCTGCCCGGCGAACTCCTTCGCCGCCATGGGGTTGTTGGTAACGATCAGATACATGGCGCACCTCCTGCTCCGTCATAGGCCGTCCTCCGGGCGGTCGGGTAAAGGGATGCCCCAACGCTGTGCGTTGGGGCGTTTCTGGCGGAAGTATGTGGGAATCGAACCCACCAGGGCGGCTGTTCACCACCTACACTGGTTTTGAAGACCAGGGGGCACACCAGAACCCATCTACTCCCATATCCCGGTTGTATACAGGAGTTTAGCACAGGTCACGGGGTAAAATCAAGCTTTTTCGATAAATTCTCTGCAAAATTGGAAAATCCGATTTTTTATAGACGAATTTTTCCGTCTGGCGCCGCTCACAGGGAGCCGATGACCTCCCGGTGGTCGCCCACCATTTTGGTCACCTTGGTCTTGTCGAAAAATTCCAGAATGGCCAGCGCATATTTTCGAGAGGTCCCCAGCAGGTCCCGGTACTCCGCCAGCGTAAAGGCGGGGTGGCTTTCAAAGAAATCACGGGTCAGGGCGCAGACCTCCTCATAGACATCCTTGTGGTAAAACAGCTGGGGTGTCAGCATCACCAGCTCGCCGCAGGACACCAGATTCTCCAGCACCTTTTTGCAGTCGTCCCGCTCGTTGGTTGGGAAAGAGGCGTAGAGATCGTCCACAAAGGGTACCTCCCGACCGGACTTACGGTAGCTATCCAACAGCTTTTGCCGCAGGGCCGTCTGGCGCTTGGTGAGCACCACCCGAAAGTCCGGCAGGGCGCAGCGGTCGGCAATGGCAGCGACGGTGCCGCCCCGGAGCATGGCGGTAAGGATGGCGTCGGCCTCCTTCAGCTCTGCTCCCCGGAGGGCCTTCTGCCGCAGGGCCGCTACCTTCATGCCCGCATGGAGGGGGTTGGCCTTGTGATACTCCGCCAGCACCTGCTCCACCGACTGGCAGGCCTTCCGGTACAGGGGGGCCGCCAGATAGCGTCGGGGCAGAATCTCCAGCAGATCGCCGCTGTTCACCAGATCCTCCAGCGCCCGCACCATCTCCTCCTCCGGCATACTCTGGCGCTGGGCCAGGGTCTGGGCCGTGGGCAGGGCGTAGCCATACTCCTCCACCAGCTGCTGCAGCTGGGCGCCGGCGGAACCGCCCTCCCGGATGGTCAAGGCGCGGATCACCTCCGGCTGATGCCGCTTATGCCGGGGCGGGCAGTCATCCAGGATGACGCCGCCGCCGATGGTCTCCATGGGGGAGTAGAACCGGATAACGAAGCGGTCCCCCCGCTTCACCGCCACCGGCTCCGTAAAGCGCAGTTGGGCAAAGCCGGACTGGCCCGGCTCCAGCGTATCCTGCTCCAGCAGCACCACCTTGGCGATGTGGGCGGCAGCCCCGTGGTAGAAGTGTACCGGGGAGCCGTTCTCGATGATGCGGTGGGAACCCTTCAGATCGGTCAGGCGCACATCCAGCATCCGGGACAGGCGCAGGGTATCGGGCTTGCAGAGGGTATCGCCACGGGCCACGGCGTCCCGCCGCAGGCCCGCCAGATTCACCGCCACCCGCTGCCCGGCGTAAGCCTGCTCCACCGAGTGGTTGTGGACCTGCAGGGTGCGGACCTTGGCCCGCTGGCCGGAGGGCATCAGCTCCACCGGGTCACCTACGGAGAGGTTTCCCTCGATCATGGTGCCGGTGACCACGGTGCCGAAGCCGTCCTTGGAGAACACCCGATCCACCGGCAGGCGGAAGGGGATCTGCTCGTTGCGGACGGCCACCCGGCTCACCCGCTGCTGAAGCTCCTTTTTCAGTTCCGGGATGCCCTGACCGGTATAAGCGGACACCGGCAGGACAGGTTTTCCCTCTAAAAATGTCCCCTTGACGTGGGCGGCGATGTCCTCCCGGACAATTTCCACCCACTCCTCATCCACCATATCGATCTTGGTGATGACCACCACACCGTCCCGGATGCCCAACAGGGTCAGAATATCCAGATGCTCCACGGTCTGGGGCATGAAGCCCTCGTCCGCCGCCACCACCAGCATGGCAAGGTCGATGCCGCCGGCACCGGCCAGCATATTCTTGATGAATTTCTCGTGGCCCGGCACGTCGATGATACCGGCCTGCGTATGATCGTCAAACTCGATATGGGCAAAGCCCAGCTCGATGGTGATGCCCCGTTTTTTCTCCTCGATGAGGCGGTCAGTGTCGATACCGGTCAGGGCCTTGATGAGCATGGTCTTGCCGTGATCCACATGACCGGCGGTGCCGATGATGACGTGCTTCATGCCAGCACCTCCGCCGCCGTGTCAGCGATATACTCCATGTCCTCCGGGAAGATGGTCCGCACGTCCAGCAGCAGCCGGCCCTCGGTGATGCGGCCGATGATGGGCTTTTCCCGGCAGCGCAGAGCCTGCTCCGCCTGATTGGGGGACAGCTTGTCCGCCGGAAGGGCCACGGCAAAGGTGGGCAGCAGCTGGGTGGGGACGGAGCCGCCGCCCACCGGCCCGGACTGGGCCACCACCTCCGCCGCCACGCCCCGCTCCTTCAGCAGGGCGCACAGCTGGGCCGCAGAGGCCCGCAGATCCTCCCCGGAGACAGCCAGCATGGCCAGCGTGGGGATCTCCTGCTCCGCCCGGTGCAGGTCCTGATAGGTGGTGAGGGTGGCCCACAGGGCGGCGATGGTCATTTTATCTACCCGGATGGCACGGGCCAGCGGGTGGCGCTTCATCCGGTCGATGTACGGCTTCTTTCCAAGAATGATACCGGCCTGCGGCCCGCCCAGCAGCTTATCACCGCTAAAGCTCACCACATCCACCCCGGCCCGGATGCTGTTTTGCACCGTGGGCTCGTCGTGGATGCCGTAGTGCTCCAGATCCACCAGTGAGCCGCTGCCCAGATCCTCCACCACCGGCAGACCGGTGCGGCAGCCCAGGGCCACGATGTCGCTCAGAGGCAGGGACTCGGTAAAGCCCACAATGCGGTAGTTGCTGGTATGCACTTTCAGCAGCGCACGGGTCTGCTCCCCGATGGCCCGTTCATAGTCAGAGAGGTGCGTCTTATTGGTGGTGCCTACCTCCCGGAGATGGCAGCCGCACAGCTCCATGATATCCGGCACCCGGAAGGAGCCGCCGATCTCCACCAGCTCCCCGCGGGAGGTGATGACCTCGCCCCCCTGAGCCAGGGTGCTGAGGATCAGCATGACGGCGGCGGCGTTATTGTTGACCACCATGGCGCTCTCGGCGCCGGTGAGACGGCACAGCAGCTTTTCCACATGGTCGTGGCGGCTTCCCCGATGGCCCGCCTCCACGTTATACTCCAGCGTGGAATAGCCCCGTGCGATGTCGTATACGGCGTCCGCCGCCCGGTCAGACAGACAGCCACGGCCCAGATTGGTATGGAGAATGACGCCGGTGGCGTTGATGACCGGCCGCAGAGACGGCAGGGACTCCCGTGCCGCCACCCGGCAGATCCGGTCGCCCAACTCCTCCAGCGTGGGGAGGGTCGTCACCTCACCGCTGAGGATGGCGGAGCGCAGCTGCTCCAGCACGGTACGGATCCACTCCGTCACGGAGGAGGAAGCGTAGTGCTCCCGCAGGTCGGACACCTCCGGCAGATCATATAGCTCGGTCACTTTGGGGATGGCTCGCAGCAGCTCATTCATACGGTTTGCTCCTTTTGTTCGGCAGCCGCCTGTCGGCGGGCGGTGTAGATGGAATGGAGGATATTGACGCAGTAGATGCCCGCCAGCACCAGCGCCGTGGCCAGCCCCTGCAGCAGGGAGAAGGGCTCATGGAGGAACACCACGCCGCTGACCACAGAGATCACGGTGGTCAGGCCGGAGAAGGCGGAGGTGCGGGTGGGGCCGATGATGGTGACGGAGCGGTTGGTCAGCAGAAAGGCCAGCGTGGTGCAGCCGATGCCCAGATACAGGCAGGAGGTCAGAAAGCTGCCGCTGGTAAAGGGCAGGGTCAGATACTCCGTCACCGTTCCGTGGACGCCGTTATACACCAAGGCGCAGACGGTGAAGAACACCGCCCCCGTCAGGCACATGAAATAGGTCTTCTCCACGGGGGTATAGGCCGTCAGCTGGCGGTTGTGGATGAAATAAATGACGTCACTGAACACGGCCCCGAACAGCAGCACATAGCCCAGAGGGTTGAAAGTAGGGCTGGTCCCCTTCAGCAAAGTGATGATGACGATGCCCGCAGTGGACAGCAGGACGCCGCCCACCTGAAATTTACTGGGCATCTCGTGGAGGAACAGCGCCGAGGCCAGCACCGTGAAGATGGGGATGCAGGCGATGATGGTGCCGCTCTCGGAGGCGGAGGTCAACTCGATGCCATACGTCTCGAAGATGAAGTAGGCCGCCGGAAGGTACAGGGTCATCCGCAGTAGCGGCCACGGCTTCTTGGTCTTATAGTCGATATGGATGACGCCCAGCAGGGCGCACAGGGACATGGCCGCAGCGCCCATGAGAAAGCGCCAGCTCAAAAGGGAAAATGCCGGCACCGTACCCACGATGCGCTTGGTGAACATAAAACTCAGGCCGAACAGCATGGAGCTGCAGCAGGAGCCCAGCATGGCGCTGATCTCACGCCAACTCATTTTACCCACAGGGATCATCCTCTTCCATATCGTTTTTTTGCAGAGAAGGGCTTCTATCTTTGGTATACACGATTTTAACATATCTTTTTGATAAAACAAGCCCCTGCAGAAAAGAATCTCGTTGCATAATGGAAAAAAGCTGTGTATAATACAGGAAAATACCGAAAATCACCACGGGGCCGACCCAAAGTCCGGCCAAAGAAAGGACGAAACGCTATGGATCCCAGAAAATTGATGGAGCGTCTGAAGGGCGCTGCGGCTCTGACGGAGCAGGATGTGGGGGAATTTTCCCATTTTAAGGGGAAGATGATGAAAATCAGTGTCCACAACTATGCCGTGGAGGACTGGGGCAGCCTGTCCCTGCTGGAATCCCGTGGCATGGCGGGGCTGATGCGGCGGGATATGCTGGTCATCAACTCCTGCGTGAAGGATATCCCGGTGCTGGTGATCCAGTACATGGGGCTGTTTGGCCGCCGGATGCTGCAGGTCCATGTGTTGGACGTGATGAAGGACAAGACCGCCGCCGGACGCTTTGCGTCCTTGGGAAGGATGGCGGAGCAGTCCGGCACCGCCGTGCAGGAAACGCCGGTGGAGTGGTATACCCCCATACAGCTGCCCGGCAGCGTCACCGTCACCGGCAAGAGCAGTCAGCTGGAGCAGTTGGCCGGGGACGTGGCCGTCAGCTATCTTGCCGCCGCCGCTCAGGTGCGCCAGACCGGCGCCGTGGAGGGCCGGTATCTGCGGCTGCGGAAGCTCATGAGCCAGCTGTTTGACCACGGCGGCTTCGGCTACGACGCCATCCGGGTATGTCTGCAGCAGCAGAACACCGAGGATCTGTACAGCCGCTGGCTGTTCGGTCTGGGGGAGGCTCCCGTGTCCGGCAGCGGCGAACAGAGCGATGCCGCCGCAGCGCCTGCACAAACCTCGGATGAAGAAAAAAACACGCCTCAGGAGCCGGAGACGACCTCCGAGGGCAGTGAGGCTCCGGAGGAGAACGGCTGAGCCCGGCAGCGGCAAATCATGGAAAAAAGCAGCGGAACGGCCCGTCTTTTCCGCTGCTTTTCTTGCGAACCGATCGCTTTCGCGGATGTATACAGGACGCTATTTGAAAGATTTCTTCAAAATTTTTATTAAGATTCATAAAAACAGTGGATTCTTCTGGAGAGTTGCTGTATAATAGTGTGGTTAAAATACCTATGTTCTGCGTTTTTGTCCCTCCGGGATACACACAGACAGGGAGATGAGGGATTGAAGTTATGAAGAAGGCAAAACCGCAGGATATCGTATACCAGTACGTGAAGAATCAGATCATAGGCAAATCCATGTTCCCCGGCAACCGCATCATCGAGGACGACATCATCCGGGAGACCGGCACCAGCCGCACCTCCATCCGTCCGGCGCTGCTGCGGCTGAAATACGAGGGACTGGTGGAGATGATCCCCAACCGGGGGGCCTTTGTGGCCAAGCCCAGCGAGGAGGATCTGCGGCAGGTATATCGGGTCCGTGAGGTGCTGGAGCATGGGATGCTGGAGGACGCCATCCGCCACCGCACCGAGGCCCAGCTGCGGGCCATGGAGGAGAATCTCAAGGCCCAGGAGGTGCTGACCCAGCATTATTCCCGGCAGGAATATGTGACCTTGAACCACACATTCCACTGGTTGGTGGTGGAGGCCTCCGCCAACAAGTACTATGAGAAGTATCTCAACGAGCTGTACAACAAGATCAACACCTACATGATCTTCTACGATCAGTCCAGCGACAACAACTCCATTGTCAGCCACACCATGATCTATGAGGCTCTGCGGGACCGGGATCTGGAGAAGGGTCTTTTGGGCCTCCGGGAGGATATCCAGATCGCATGGGAGGATATGCGGAAAATCAATGTCCCTCTGTAAAAAAGCGCCGGGACACCTGCGGCGTCCCGGCGGGGTATGCGGTTTCAGGCGGCCTTGACAGGCTCCCGCTTGACAGGCTCCCGATGGGGCAGTTGGACATAAAAGATGGTCAGCAGCATGATGCCGCAGCCCACCCACTCCCGGACGGACAGCATCTCGTGGAGGATGATGACGCCGCCCACGGCGCTGAACACCGCCTCCATGCTCATGAGCAGGGCCGCCACCGAGGCGGGGGTGAACCGCTGGGCGTAGATCTGGATGGTGTAGGTAACGCCTACCCCCAGCACGCCGGCAAACAGCAGCGGCGCCACGGCCGCCGTCAGGTCGGCCAGCGTCAGGCTCTCGGTGAAAAGGGCCACCAGTCCCGACAGGGTACCGGTGCAGAGGAACTCCACCACCATGAAGGGCAGGGCGTCCACGTGGGGTGAAAACCGACTCCACAGCAGGATATGCAGGGCGAAGCACAGGGTGCTGGCCATGATGGCGGCATCGTTCACGTCCAGTGAGAAGCCGTCGGAGATGCACAACAGATACAGGCCCACTATGGCCATGGCGATGCCGATCCATACCCGGCGGGAGGTCTTTTTCCGGAACAGCAGCAGGTCCAGCACCGGCACCAGTGCGATGTAGGCGGATTCGATGAAGCCGGCCTTGGTGGCGTCGGCCACATGGAGACCGATCTGTACCAGCACCGCACCGCCCCAGTTGGCAAGGCTGGCTCCCAAGGCCGCCAGCCAGAAGCGCCTGCCGTGCCACCGCTCCACCTCCTCGCCGGCCTCCAGAGCGGCGAGAGCCTTGCGGCGGCGCATATAGAAAAACAAGGGCAGCAGGGACAGAACGCCCAGATAGTACCGCAGGGAGATGAAGGTGAAGGCCCCCAGATGCTGGGAGGCCTGCTTCTGGAAGATGAAATTCATGCCCCAGATAACTGCACACAGCACCAGCGCACAGTTTGCCAGAAAGGTCTTGTTTTTCATAGCGGTCCACTTCTTTCTTTTTGATCGAATGACAGTTTTTTGATATAGGCCACGGGCCAAAAATAGGGAATGGGAGAGATCAGAGAATGAAACAGGGGAATCCGGCGGATATCGTCTACGATTACATCAAAAATCAGATCGTCACCAAGGCCATCTATCCCGGCACCCGCATCGTGGAAGAGGATCTGGTGCGGGAGACCGGTGTCAGCCGGACTCCGGTGCGCTCGGCGCTGATGCGGCTGGCCTATGACGGTCTCATCCAGCAGCAGCCCAACCGGGGCGCCGTGGTGGCAAAGCCCTCCGCCACGGATCTGCGGCAGGTGTATGAGGCACGGGCTGTGCTGGAGGTGGGGGCCTTCCGGGCCGCCGTCCATCGCCGCAGTGAAGAGAGCGTCCTCCAGATGGAGCAGAACCTGCAAAAGCAGCAGGATTTGAAGAACCTCTTTAACATGACGGAGTATGTCCAGCTGAACCGGGAGTTTCATTGGATCATCACCATGGAAGCCCAGAACGCCTACTACGAGAAGTACCTGAACGAATTGCAGAACAAGGTCGCTACCTACCTGCTGTTCTGGGACACCTCCACCACCAACAGCCTGTCGCTGGATCTCCACCGTCGCATCTTCGAGGCGTTCCGGGACCGGGACGAGCAGAAGGGCGTGCTGGCCCTGATGGAGGACCTGCAGCTGGCGGAGGAATGTGTCCGGGAATCCCAACAGCTGTGATGATAGCACACCCTTTGCCGTAAAGCAAGCATAAAGATATTGCCCTGCACCGTAAAATGTGGTGCAGGGCAATTTGTTTTGTCCGACGGACGAAGTCCTGTACCGTCGGGCGGTTTCCGTCGCATTCTCACGACCGCTTAACCCCATCTTGGCCAAAAGAGAATGAGCCAACTGCATAACCTCATCCCGATCACGCTTTTGCACGCATAACGGCGCATCCGTTATGTTTTTCAGAACTGAATAGTGCGGAAACAGATTGAAGTTCTGGAATACCAGCCCAAAACGGTTCCGCGCTGCACGCAATACCGGTTTGTCTGCATAACATCCTTCCAGACAGACGGTTAAATCACCATAGGTCAATGTACCGGAATCCATGGTTTCCAGCATCGTCGCACAACGCAGAAGCGTGGATTTGCCGGAACCGGAGGGACCGATTATTCCTACCACCTCGCCTTTCTCAACCTCAAGCGAGATCTCCTTCAGCACCGGAAGCGCACCGAAACTCTTGGATAATTTATTTATTGTCAATACTTTTTCAGGCATAATATACACCAGTCTATCTGTAATAGTTAAGCCGCTTTTCCAAACGCCCCATGCCAAACGCCACTACAAAATTGAAAATATAATAGAATACGCCGGCTACAACAAATGGTATCATCGTTGTATGCGCACTCGAAATCTGTTTGGCTATGGTAAACATCTCCAGCACCGAGAGCGAAAACGCCAGCGATGTGTCTTTTACCAGCGTTATCACCTCGTTGGTTATCGCCGGAATTATACGCTTAACCACCTGAGGCATGATTATTTTAAAGAATGTTTGCCCCTGGGAGTAGCCAAGTACACGCGCTGCTTCGTACTGGCCAACCGCAATCGATTCAATACCACCACGGTAAATCTCGGCAAAATAGGCCGCGTAATTCAACGAAAATGCCAGTATCACCGCAATAAAACGGTATTCGCTCGATAAATGCACGTTGAATATATAATATGGACCAAAAAAACAGACCAGCAATTGCAGCATCAGAGGTGTTCCGCGCATTATCGATATATAAACACGGAATATGTTGCGGATAATGCAGTTGCCCGACATCCGCCCAAGCGCAATTATCAGACCAAGCGGCAGAGAGAAAACCAGCGTCAGTACAAATATCTCCACCGATACAAGCAGCCCCTTGAGCAGCTCGGTCAACATTATCTGATAGTCCATGGAGTTCTCTCTCAGGGCTGCAGCGTTATTACATTTTCACCATTGAAGTATTTTCCGGAAATCGCCGCTGCAGCGCCATCGGCTACCATCTCTTTCAGCGTCTTCTGTACCGTGTCACGCAAAGCAACATTCCCTTTGCGGAAACCAATGCCGTATTCTTCAAAAATTACCGGCTCGGAAAGAATGATGAAATCTTCACGCCCACGCTGTTTGAGCTCGGCTACACCAATATCCATCGCAACAGCATCAACCGACCCCGCCTCCAGCTCCATTACCGCATTGTTGTAATTCGGAGAAACTACCAGCTGCTTGAAACTGCGCCCCAGATCCTCACGCGAACCGCCGGCAATCAAAGCTTTCTGCACCGGTGTGTCCGTCTGCACCGCAACAATCTTACCGGCTAAATCAGACAACGAGTTTATCCCGGAATCCTTCTTCGTCATCACTACCTGACGGTTGTAGGCGTATGGTTCGCTCCACTCGTAAGCATCTTCACGGCCGTTCATCGTAAAACCATTCCAGATACAGTCTATCGAACCGGAGTTCAACTCCATATCCTTGGCATCCCAGTTGATCGGCTTGAGCTCTATTTCCCAACCGTTGCGACGCGCAACCTCACGGGCTAAATCCAGATCCAAACCCTTGTATTCTCCGTTTTCAACGTAGCCGTAAGGCGGAAAATCCGCATCGAAACCAACCGTGAATTTGTTGTCCGGACCGCTCTCCGAACAGCCGGAACCAGTCAGCAGCAGCAAGCCGCAGAACAGCAACGCAAAAATATGTTTTAACATCATTATTCCCCTATATGGTTTTATATAAATTCACCACATAATATACACCTTCTACATAATGTTTTGCAAGCCAAAACCGGAATTATCGCTATTGTTTCAATAAACACCCTTGATTTTCAGCCGGAGAAAATTATTGTATTGAAAATTTTATCAACTTTATTTACTCCCGGAGCTTTTTAGAAAATGACTGTTTTCGCACCACCTCAGGAAGAGTTTGTGCCGCTTAAGCTGCAGAACCAATGGAAAATGTTTATCGGTCAGGGCATAGACGATAAGTTCGTCCCATACGCCGACTATACCGACAGCATCACCATGCCCGACGGCAATACGGTAGCCGCTCAAGATTTAATTATGCCGGAAGACGGCAAATTCGACCTCAATATTATATGCGGAGAACGGGCTCCGGCAGGAACCCCGGCAGCGCTGGTCAACGTCATCCAATCCGATGACGGAAGACCTATGCAGATCGGCGTAGGCGTCGACTGGTGGTTCACCGCATACCTCAACGGCGAACAGCTTTACAGCACTCTCGAAAGCGGCGGCAATCAGAACGCGGTTCCGGAAAAAACCGACCACGTTTTTAATCTGCCAATAAAAAAAGGCCGCAATATCCTTACCCTCCTTACCCTGGCCGGTTCCAGCACCCGTAAACATGCAATCGGCGCCGTGCCGTTCCGCGATCTTACACCCAAAACCGCCGAATTGAGAAGCAACCCCTATATAGTGAACCCCGTTGCCGGAGGATGTACCATACGCTTCTCCAGCCAGGGAGCAATGGCCGGCGGTATTATGCTGCGAAAAAAAGGTGAAAGTTCTTTTGTCCAGAAGTGGCAGACCCTCACCGGCATCCTAAGAAGAGATCTGGAACTTCACTCCATAACTGTAGACGGATTGGAGCCGGGCGCGGTATATGAGTTTAAAGTCCTTTTACAATATACCGATACCAATGCGGTTCATGAATTGCCGCAGATCTACTCTTTTACCGCACCTGGCGGTAATGGAGAATTCTCATGCTTTATCTCCGGAGATACTCAGCTTATGCCGGAACACCGGCACATGATGACGGAAAAACTATTCTCTTTCCCCGGAGCAGCAAAAACCGACTTCTTTATCCATATCGGCGACGCCGGCAGCACTTTCAACAATTTTGAACCGGACTATTTCGACGGACTGATGGATGTCTTCGCCAATCACACCATGCCAAGATGTCCAATATATATTCCATTGCGGGGAAATCACGAATTCTACGGCAGGGAGTGCACCGAATATGTCAGGTATTTCGGCGCCGGAAATGAAGAGACTTTTCAAGCGTTCCGCCAGGGAGATACGTTCTTCCTGATTTTGGACTCCGGTCCGGAAGGGTCTTCTGGTCCTTTTGCCAAAGGCGCGTATATCTTTATAATGTGGGAAGAGTATTGGCGGAAACAGTGCGAGTTCGTCCGGAAAGTCGTAGAATCAGAAGAGTTCAAATCCGCTAAATTCCGCGTGGTTTTCTCTCACGCCACCCCGGCTATGACCACCGAAGAATGGTGCACCAGCTCGTTTGCCGAATCAATCCTCAAAGAATATAAAATTCATCTCTGGATGGGCGGACACGTTCACGCATATCGCCGCACCATTCCGCAAACCAGCTCATATTGGACCAATCAACCGGAATACAGCGGCAAACCGCTGATCCCGGGAGATAAATTCAACTATCCGGTTATAACTATCGACGGACCGCATGCAACCGGAACCGAACTATCCGGATCCATCCTGAAATGTACGGATAATTATCTGGAACTTGTATCTTTTTCACCGGACGGCAGGATCTTCGATCATATCCGCATAGATGAAAAGGGAAATGTTTCTGAAATAGAAAACAACCTGCACAAAATCTTATAACTTGAATCAACCGGAAAGCCAACCGGTATAAAAAGTGTTATTCCGGTTGATTGGAGGATTGCTCCCGCTCAAGCCTGAAGCGGTGGACAATTTCATAGGCTCCGGACGAAAGCAGCGAATCCAATTCGCTGCTTTCGTTCAAAACCAGCGTACCACCGCTTAATTTGACTTTGTCGTTCACCGGAATATAACTGTCTTTCTCCTTCCGGGTGAATGTGAGCAGATTTATCTCCAGTTCTTCAGCAGATTTCTCGTGCAGTTCAAACAGCAGAAATACCGGCTGAAACAATATCCCCGCCTCAGAGTCATAGCCATTGTCGCTAAGCAGTTTACCAGTGTCAGCCAATACGGCAAAATAACGGTTTTCCCCACTCGAAAATACTACCGCAAACAACGGCGGCCACAACAGTGAGCCACGCCCGGAGAATTTTACTTCTGCTAACCGGCCGAATTCATCCTTCTCACTCACTGTAAACGACAACTCACCAAAAAATTTATCCCCTGAAGAGGTCGACTCCAGCGCATGCCAGTTGCCGGCATAACTTTCCGGAAAACACTCAATCGAATTTTCCACACCAGGAAAATTTAACGTGCGGGTTACTCCGCAGCCGCATAACACTATCGTAATGCAAGTGAATAGTAAAATATTTAAAATGCTCTTCATGACTTTCATAAACATTTAAAATGTTAAAGTTATCCGCTTCCCTGTATTGTACGATTCATAGACCGATAACACTATATCCACCGCATGAGCCGCAGAGTGAACCGGCACCCCCAACTCTTCTTCCCCTCGAATGGCTGATATGAAATTGGCCAGCTGACGGGGATGACCATTGCCGTAATAGGCTTTGGACAATGTCAGTTCACGGTCATTCTGCTTTATCTCTGCATATTCACGCGTTATCTGCGATTCCAGCGATTTATCACGGAAGTTAATCCGGCGGATTTCACTGTTGCACAAATCAAGCGAGCCGGCTGTACCATTGAACTACAATACCGGCTCCCACGAATTGCTGGCCAATGAACGTTCTGCGGCCACAAGCATCGCCATTATCTCCATCGATTCCCGCAGATCAACCCCATTGCTACGCCCAAGGAAAAACTCCCGGATCTCCAGCAGAAGAAGATGATAAAACGGTATTCGCCCGGTAGACTGGAACATACATTCAGCAGACGCATTGTCCCGGATCACCCCACCGTAACGATAGGCGTTATACGTGAGATCCACCACCCCGCGACGACCATCCTTATATACTACATGACACACATAACCACGGGAATCCGGCGAGACAAAAACCTTTTCCGCCCCAAGCCCCATTATCCGCTCCAGCATCTCAAAAGTATGTACTCCATACCAGATTAATGACGATCCGGACGCCGCCTTACCCACCGGTCCCCAGATTGTGGCGGATTCAGCTTTTATTCCGCTTGACAACGCTTCAGCCATGTCCAGATCGT